>Ga0208768_1000348_pt1 | contig 31922 bp, 28 predicted proteins | sample AntAceMetag02UK1_FD_184760 | JGI IMG/M metagenome (GOLD analysis project Ga0208768, IMG submission 184760) | Saline lake microbial communities from Ace Lake, Antarctica - Antarctic Ace Lake Metagenome 02UK1 (SPAdes) (version 2) | ecosystem: Environmental > Aquatic > Non-marine Saline and...
AACTTTGATTGTACACACTTCTGTACAGATTCGCCACCTAACTGAAAAGGTCTATTCTCCACAACCACCAACAAAAAAGCAGCTTCCGAACGTTTTCAGAAGCTGCTCTAAACCTTAACTAAAACTATTCACAATGCATATGCTACGTCGTACTAAAATCAGCCTGAATACTACGTACAGCAACATACTCACCCCTTAGAAGTGCATCAAGAATGCAATATTCGACTACCTTTGTATACACATCTGTATACAATTGAAAGACCCATCCCTACGTCCAAGAGGCAAGAAATCGGAGAAAAAACCTCTAGTCATCTATATGTACCCCTATTTCAGCGGCACTAGGAAACCTCTATCCACTAGGATGTATTGTGAACCTGCCAATTGGGACTACAAAAAACACAGACCGAAACCAACTTGCCCAAATTTCGACCAGCTCAATGAAGACATTCAGAATCTTCTTCTTGAGGTCCGCACCTTTTTCAGGGAAGCGCCAATGCCTCACACCCCTGATGGACTGATTGAATATCTCTATTCAGCACCGAACCCCACCAACCTCTTTGAGCTAGCTCTCGACCACTTCAAAGACAGAGGAAATGTTGAAGGGACACCAAGGTACTATGAGAACTTCTTCAACTTCCTTGAAGAGGACTTTCCAGATATTTTATTGGATGACTTCAACATGAAGACTTGGAATCGAATCAGCCAGCGTCTTAAAGAACGCTACGCTTTCTCCACTGGCAAGCAGTATCAAAGTCACATTCGCACCCTTTTAAGAAGGGCTTACGACCGTGAATTGATTGAAAGCCGCATTGGCTTCAGGGTCCCAATGTTCAAGTCTTCAGACAAGCTTGAATCGCGTCCCATTCTCACCTTCGAGGAGCATGAACTCGAAGCAATGATGAATCTAGATTTTGCTTTTCAAAGCAGGGAATGGATGAGGGACATGATATGTCTGTTCTCCAGACTAGGACTCAGAAGTGTTGATTGGAAAATTACCAAGGAAAACCTAGACAAAGAACATGATGCTATCCGAATCCTAACGCGCAAAACGACGAAGCCAGTATTGTTGCCGCTATTCCCTATGGCTAGGAATATTCTTGAGAAATATGACTATAGCATTACACCAATAGACAAATCTAAGCTCTATCAAAGGTTCAAGTCTCTTTTGCGCAACATCAAAGATGACGTCCCAGGGCTTAGAAAGACTTACGATATTCGAGACAGGTTCGGGAAAAGGTCAGTTAAAGAAAAATGGGAGCTTCTTAGACCTCATGACGTAAGAAGAACCTACGCGACCTGGTTATACTTGAACCGAAGTAAATTAGAACTTGAAGAGAGGGAAATCATGCTTTTCACAGGGCATGACAGTGTACACGAATTTGAGAAATACATCGGAATGCAAAACTTAAATGCATTGATGAAGGTCCAAAAAAACATGCAGAAGTTATGAATCAATTTGACAAAGCGAGAGAGAAATATAAACCCTACCACATTCAATATCTCTTGGTTGCTGAAACACCTCCCAAGAAAGATTCAAAGAGGTTCTTCTATTTCGAGCATGTCCATGAGCAAGACAGCCTATTTTTGGAAACAATGAAGCTGTTATACCCTGAGCAAACCTCTGGAGTAAAAACAAAGGACATTCGACAAAATAAGGAGACCTTTCTAAGGAGATTTCAAGCTGATGGTTTCTTCCTGATTGATTCTCTAGACGAGCCATTTGAGAAGAGCTATAGCACCAAACAGAAGACCAAGTTGGTCAGAGAAGGACAAAGCAAACTTCTGGAGAAGATTTTAATCCTAGTCTCGGACGGCACCAAAGTAATTTTGATAGCGGCTCCCGTTTATTACGCCAACTGCCAGTTCTTGGTAGACAATGGTATCCAAGTAATGAATACAGAATCTATTGACTTCCCTGGCTCGGGAGGTCAGAAGAAGTTCCGAGAAAAAATGGGGAGTACTCTGAACTCATGAAGACCGTCATGACGCCTTTTTGGACTTACCTCTTCGAGCAACGACTTTCGTAAATGGACTTGATTCTTGCTTCTTATTTTCCTGAGCACCGCTTTCACTTGCTATTGCATTTCTTCGGAACACCAGTTCAAATTGTTGGATTCGATAAAGCTTTGCATTTCGAAAACCTAGCCCTTGTGGTTTGAGCCTGTTCTTTCGGATACACCGTCGGATAGTGTCAGCATGGATTGGTGCACCAGGTAGAACACTAGTAAGCTCTGCTATAGTGAACAATGTCCTTTCAAGTGAAATAGGCTCATCTGCTTCTATGTCAATTTCTTTCACAGTTTGAACTATGAAAGCCTTCAACCATTTGATGATGGCAGCGGACCAAGGAGTATTATTTTCGTAGAACTCATTCAAAAATCAACAGCAAATTGTTTCCGTCAACGACGGGGTTAAATAAACCTCGCTTTCCACCACAGGGCAAGACACCTGCGTTGTCAATGGTGGCGAAGACTCGCGCCTTCGGCTTATGTTGCTGTTGTGTTGAAATATAGAGAGCAGTCACTCTCAGAAGCAAATTTCACTGCCTAAGCAGCTTCAGTGCCCATAATCATAAGAAGATATTCTTCGGGTGAAAAGACTTCAAATCGCGTATCTCTGAAAACATTAAACAGAGCAACTGAATTGAATTCGGTCCAAGGAACGTTCTCTTCGTTAATCCAAAGTGCACCATCTGCACCAATTCGCCAATCACCTGGAACAAAAGCTGAAGGAAATCCAATAGCTATAGTTGACTCTGTATTAGCTACTGGCATTATTCTCAATTCCCAAAGCATTGCCATTGTAGTGGAACTCTCTAATAATTGCATTTCGAAACTCAATATCCCCAACTGTTCATCTAACTCCATGACCCCGAGTGAAGAAATTATCAGAAAGGAGTTTGAGACATCATCGAATAGTGTGTTAAAACTCATGGTTCTAGGAACCTCTTGTCGTAATCTCATGCGTCTTAATTTTAGTAGCCTTCTGAGTAAAATATACGAGCCAGGATGAAAAGCGTTCCGTTTTTTTCCGAACTTTTTTTTCTAGCCTACGTATAAGCGGCTTTTTTCAAAATATACGATAGAAAGGGAAAAAGGTTTCATTGTTGCTGCATTGGATATAGAAGACTTCGAGTAAAATCAATTCGTGGCTCTAATACCCTATTAATGTCTCGGTCGAAAAAGCAACTACTGCACAGGAAGTGGAATACCTAGCTTATAAAACTCCTCAAACTGCGGGATTGATTTCATCGCCTTAGTGATATCATTCCAATCTAATTTCGCATTCTGGTCTGGATGAATAATAAGACAAGGGACAACCTGATTTGGCTGAGTGCCAAGTTTAGCCCTCACTTTAATGTCACGTGCATATCCAGATATCTGACGAATACTCTCAGCCTGATACCGCTCTTCGTTGTACTTGAGAGAATATTTGGCATCAGCTACGAAACCTCTTTTAAGTAATAAAAAGTCAGGGTAGCCATATTTCCCATGGAATTGAAACTCGACACCTCCTTCCTTATGGCGAAGAAGGTTCAATGCATACAGCTCAAACAACAAACTCATATCAATCCAATAAGGAGGTGTCTTTACTTTCTCAGATTTAACTACGGAATTGATATTGTAACCGTATCTTCTTAGAATCAAGTTCGCCAACTTCAAACAGTAATCATACCTTGAGTAAAACGGCGATTTTGAAGTTCCATTGACCTTCAATCCGCTTATATCAGATGACACTTGTTTGAATGCTGGCCTCACATAATTCAAGATATTCGAATCCAATCTCATTGGAAACTGACTTGAATAACGGACTGCAAAATCAAGCGCTTTCTTGAGTAGTCGATTCTCAAGAATGTCAACTCCGTGAATTTGAATCCTACAATACGTTTTATGATAAGCACCCTTAAGATGATTCTTTCGAACAGACTCTAATGCCAATATCTTTCCTTTGACTTTTGAATCCAAGTTTTGGTCTTGGACATAATATCCTTTCTTCAATCCATTCTTCACCAGCATCCTTAGCTGTGACAAGAAGTGAATTAGGAGTAAAGGTGAAAGGTAATCTTGATTTTGGTCGATTTCAATTTCCTGGGCCCCAAGGTCGATTTCAAGAAGCTTATCCAGCACATCAGATTTCACAGGTGAAGAAGCTGCAACCTTGAGCATTTCAAAAAAATCAAGTTTGTCTTCTGTTGTATCGACTTTTGGGTTCACATGAAGAAAGTAACCTCCTTCTTCTATCCAATCCAGACCAATGAAAAAGCTAGTTTGAAGTGAAGGAATTTCCCCATGGTTATACTTAAAACAGATTTTATCACTCTGTTTTTTAAAGCATTTCTCGACCGAATCTTTCCCAGTATACTCTTCATGGAGTTCTACTTGCTTCCCATTCGGGAAACCAAAATGCTCAGCTACAGAAAGCGGTTTCACAACGAAAGAGATTCGACATGCTCTTTGGCATTGTCATTCAATAAACCATCACTTATATATTCACGAAGGATAGGCTTGACCTCATACTCCAGTTTTAACCGAAGCTCCACAGAATCCTTGGCCAAGAAATAGCTGTGTCCTATTGACACGTTATTACTATCAAAGTCAGGAGATAGAAATTCTGGGGTGAATAACCGCTGCACTTTGTTGAAGAGGGTTTTCGCATTGGGGTCCGTTACAACAGCTTCATTAGGAAGAATATCTTTAAACGCAAACCTTCTTCTTATAGCATAATCCAGATGACCAACGCTCCTATCAGCTGTATTCATTGTTCCAATGATAAGAAGGTTATCTGGAAGTGTTAAGGTCTTGTCGTTGGCTTCATCTGCGTATATAGAACCAACACCTTGTTCATTATCTGAGCCATGCTCATAACGGTATTCTAGAGCATAAATAAGTTCACCCAACACACTGGAAAGGTTAGCACGATTGATTTCATCAATTATCAGAACGACTTTGGAAGATGGATTGTCCATGGCTGTCTTAGCTAATGAGGCTAGCAGCTTGTCTTCACTTTGATATGAAATACCACCACCTTCATTCGCTCTTACTGTTATTCCTCTGACAAAGTCTTCGTAGGTATAGGATGGATGAAACTGAACAATTCTTACTTCACCTTCAGCAACAACCTTTTTACCATCGAAAGAAATCTTACCCTTGACGTTAAAACTTGCAAAGAGCCAAGACATGAACTCATAGCTTGTCACTTCAGAATTATGCTTAGTTTTCATTTCATAAAAGAAATCCAGAACACTCTTATTCTTTTCTAATGAATTTAACTCTTTTGAATCTTCACCAAAAAGATGCAACGTGTTATCAAGGCACTTTACACTATTAATCGGAAAATACTTTTCTGGATAGTAAGAATGAAGGACCTTCAGTAAAAAGGAATCGCTAAAGTAATTTGAGGCCTCCGTAATGACTTCGTTAGTCACAAGACTATTTAGCGCCTTTCCTATCTCCTTCACAACTTCCTCTGGCTCCTCATCCTTAAAATCTTTGCCATGGATACTGTATTTTTCTTCATCCTTTTTCCAAAAGAGCTTATAAGACCTTGCACTACCTGGAAAGTAATATCCAAGTTCCTTTAGACCTCTTTCTATCCACCAACAAAAGCTATCATTCTCCCCTCTTCCAATTGGGTAGTTTTCAAGATTCAATCCAGATAAAGATTCTGAAGGAAACTCCTTATGGAAAGAGGCAAGCAGACCATTCAATTTCTCTCTTCGTGCCAATTGCGTCGCGGAAGCTGTGAATCCTTTGAAAAAGCCTTCTATCCGTCCTAAAGCATCTTCCTCTGCGGTGGCGCTTGCCAACTCATTTGCAACCATTTTCGCCATTCTAGTCTTCCCTGTTCCTGGAGGACCTTGAAGAATAACTTGCTTTTTGTAATTCAAAAGCTGGATGATTTCATCCCTTAATGCGTTATCAATAGACATCCTGTACCAGTTTAAGATTAGTTGACTAGTTTGGTTATTTAGGTCTCTACAGCGCGAAATCGTCCCTCTCGGCTGCACAAAATGAAAGTTATAATCTGGGAGGCCTGGGCTATATATATCGAGAATCCTTACCCTTCGTCTTATTTCAAACCAATCAAAAGTATCAGTTGTATTCTCCTCAATAAAAGGCTCACTCAACACTTCGACAAGAGCAATAGGTGCACTGCCACTCTTAATTGCTACAATGTCACCAACATTCATTCCTTCCCTGAATTGAAGTACGCTATCTGTTCCATCATCCCAATCATTAAGTCCTATAACCCCTAATTCTTGAAGCATTCGAACAACAAGTTCAGGTAGAAAGCCTGATTTGTTATCGGGGTGTAACTGCATGTGCCAATATTCCATAATCTAGTCTTTTAGTCTGTTTTCAAACAACTGTTTCAATCCAGCCTGAACTAACAATTGACATTCTTTAGCTTGCACAACTGACATAACTGAAGCATGAGCTGACCTATTTCTGTAATTTTTGGTAATGTTAGAGATGGATTCCAAATACTTCTTTTCAAGCACATTTACATTGTAATATCTGAGCACATAAACTTGGAAATCCGATAGAAGAGTGCTCGATTGTTCTTCCGCAGCCATGTCGAGCTTTAGTAAAATCTTATTCATTGCTCCAAGAGTATACTTGAACAATTCATTCCTCAATACGATTCTTGCGAAATCTTGTGCTTTTCTTGGTTGTTGACTTGTGAGTTCAGTGAGTTGTTTATCCGATAGAGTTGATGACAAGTGAGTATGGTAACTCTCGAATAGCTTCTTCTTCAACTCGTTTTCGAGCACACGACAGTATTGAAGGATGAAAGGAGAATAGTCAGGAGAATTTGATTCATCTAATTGGTCCAACAAGAATTCTGCAACTGGCAGAAATTTTCGAGAAGCATCATCTAATTCCTCCCAATGGTCAAACCACTTTTGAATTTCCAGTTTATAAAAATCTAAGTCTTTTGCAGCTTTACTTGTTTTAGCTATGAGCTCATCGATTGTCCTTTCTAACCTAGAAATCTTTCCTTCTTCATCTCTACTTAATCCTTTTATTTTACCAACTCTATCATCTAAGCTTATCATCATTTCAGCGATACTGCCTATGGACTTTTTCATGTCCGCTTGGTTTTGAAGAACTAAATGAAGTTGAGTAGCAATGAATTTCAATGTAGTGGATGATTCTTTTTGCAAAATCAAATGCAAAGATTTTGGTCCATCCAAATGAATTGCACCATAATCTGACTGTGGCTCTTTGACGATACTTAAATCGGTTGATTGCTCATTTAAAATTTGATACGACTGTCGGAGTTTGGACTCAAGTTCTACCAATTCCAATTCGGTGGCAACTTCGATTGTTCCATTGGAAATATCATTCAAGTCGTCAAACGGTAGTATTGGAATCTGAATATTCTTGAGTTTTTCAAACGAAATGGAAGGAGTCACAGTCCCTGTCATTGCCAATTTCATTTGATGCTTCATCACTTCTTTACCAGTACCTGATTTAAGAAAACTGACTATATAATCACCAATTTTAGAACGAATCACAGCTGTACTTCCTACGGCAATAGCTGGAGGGTCAATATCTTCCACAGTTTTTACACCACCTTTTGTAAGATTCAAGTCGACAACAATATCTCCTGGCTTTAAGATATGTCCTTCTTGAGGCTTTTGAATCTCATCCGTAAAACCTTTTACATGCACTTGAGCTTCTCCCTGGGGTCCAACATGCACAGCAGACCATAATTGGAAATGGCCTGAGTCCTGAACTGTAAATCTCTTAACAGGAACACCCCTTAGCAACTCAGCAATTTCACTCAATTTTGAGCTATTGTTCCTATCCAATATTTTACGGAGCTCCCTGGACTTTTCGCTGTGATATAGTATATCCCATCGTTCTTGAAAATCACCTCGTTCAATCCAGCTCTCGCTAGATTCATTCTTCAAGTCTTCGATAATCTGGTCAAGATTACCCTTGTTGACTTCACTTTGATAAACTTTCCTAGCACCTTCTGTTTTTCGAAAGATTATGAGGGCTCTCCTCATACTTGTATAATCATCATTTTCTGGGTGCACTTCTACAATCGCAAATAAGGAATTATCATTCAACAACTCTCTCCTGAATTCGCGTCTATCTGTCCTTGTTAAAAAGCTATGGGGGACAAGAAATACGGCAGTGCCTTGAGGCGCAATCAAACTTAATGACTTCCGAATGATTCGAATGTCAATGGGTTCTTCTGATTGTTTTGAGGACATTGGCTTAAAAGTCCATGGCAATGCAGATACAACTAGGTCAAATTGTTTGCTGAATGTCTGATGGGTGAAATCAACGCAACGAAAATCTATGTTTGCAGATAGAAAAGAAGCGAACTCAATGCTGGTGCTATCCTTATCTACTCCCATTCTGTGCGTGGCATATTCGCATTTTTCTATTATAGAGCCAGTACCGCAAAAAGGGTCAAGAACAGAATCGGGAGAAAACAATCCTCCTATATCTGCCATCAATTTTGAAATTGCTGTTGATATAGGAAAAAAGCCTTTGACCAAGGACATAGACACGGATTTCCTCAATTCGTCATTACTAACTTTTCCTTTTAACAGTTCAAATTCCAAGAGCACTTGGTCAAGTCTCAAGCTCTCTGGAAACGACTGTAACCTTTCTAATATGTCCTCTAGTTCTTTCATCGTTGTTAAGCCGCAACCCATCCTCTACCCATCGAAGCCTGGACAAACACGTGCTCAAAAACCTTATCACACACAGCTTTGAATTCCTTTCTTCCATAAGGGTCTTGTGGGAGGTCCGTGTCGAGTATTTCCTCGATGGTACTCTTGACTTTGATTTTGGAGGATTCGTCTTTATGCCAATCCTGAAGCAAGACTTTGGGTTGCTCTTCTTTTAGTCTTTTCAGTAAGTGCTTGGCTGCGTTTTTTACATTTTGCTCTTGTTGCTTCGTCAACTTGTCCTTGCGAAGGAGGTCAAAGAGTTCGAGTTCTCCTTCAGTTAGACCTTCAACAATAGCGCGCGCCTCCTCTTCTTTTAGCTTTTCAGCGAATTCGAGGAGTTCCTTAAGGTAGTCTTCTGTGATTCTCCCTCCTGAGTTATATCGGTCAATGATGGCCTGGAAGCGCTCTGCAAATGGAGAACGGGTAGTATTCGCCTCCAGCATGAGGAGAAGCTTGTGCTCTATGAAGGCTTTGAGGTCTGCGACTTCAATGTTTTTGTGGACCACTTTTGGGAATTCCTCCCTAAGCTTGTCAAAGTTGAGATTTGAAAGATTGAGTTCCCTTTTATATCCTTTGATTCCATATGAAGGTGCGCCATCTTCTTCTAGTCGGATTTTTGCTTCATCGGAGGTTAAAACACTTTGGTCCAAGAGGTCCGAAATTCGTTGTTGTGCGCGGTCGATATTTGCTGAGCCGATGTGGCTGTCAAGAACTCCTCTTAAGTAGTGGATGATTTCAACGATGCGGTATTTTTCTCGGAGCTTTAATATCTCTGGACGACAAGCTTCATAGATACCAAAGCACGTATTATCGTACACATTGAATTCTTTTCGAATATCATCATCCGCTAATAGGATATCGGCATAGTCGTCGAACAAGTCAACTTTACTAAAGGTGTCATCCGTTGCTTCAATCTTACTTAAGTCCACTCCCTGGTCCTGGCAGAATTTCGTAGTTGCTGCTACCGCTTCATCAAGGAGAACGAAAAGCTCCTTTTTGTCTTCTACAGGATTCTGGTCTTCTGGATTCTGGTCTGGATTAGCATCATCCCCTTGGCCGTAGTCTACTAAAGCGCGCTTTATGTTTCGAAACACATTGTAATAATCGACCACAAGTCCGTTTCGCTTCCCTGGAGCCACTCTATTGGCCCTGGCAATAGTTTGCATCAGGTTGTGGTTCTTCATGGGCTTATCCAGGTACAACGTACTGCAGGTAGGCGCGTCAAATCCCGTGAGCCACATGGCGCAAACGAAAACCAATTGTAGTTGATGGTTGGGGTCCTTGAAGTTGTCCTCAATGGTTGCCCCATTTTCATCCACCCCATTCAACTTCTTGCGATGAAATTCAATGTTCAACCCTTTCTCCTCAAACCTTTCATTCTCATCAGCATCCTCACTGAGTACCACTGCCATTTGCATCCCGTTCAGATAGTCGATGGTGCGCTTTAATTCTGCTTTCTCCTTCTCGTCTGTTGGCTTTTGCTTCCTTAGCTTTTTGAGTTGCTCTTTGATGTGATGCTGGACCTTGTCATACATCTTCACTGCGGTGAACTTGTCTACACAGATGACCATTCCCTTGCCTAAATATCCTCTTCTGGGGAAATGATAGGCGATATCTTCGGCTATTGTATCCAGGCGGTCGTCCCTGGTTAACACCTCCATAGTGGAAGCAAACTTGTCCTCCAGCTTTCGCTGCTGCTCATCGTTCAAGTTCTCATCTTCCAGGATTTCCGCGAGGTCTTCGTCCAGCTCTTCGTTAGTGACCTGAAGCTCAGGGAGACGCTTGTCATAATACAACGGAACAGTTGCTCCGTCTTCGATGGCCTGAGCGAAATTGTACTCTGAAATGTATTTACCGAACCAGGCATTGGTCTTCTTTTCTTTTCCGAGCAAAGGAGTTCCTGTGAACGCTAAGAACTGCGCATGTGGCAAACCTGTTCTTAAATTCTCAGCTAAGGAAGCATACTGAGTTCGATGGGCTTCATCTACAATTACGATGATGTCATCGCGGTCTGAGATGAGCGGATATTTCTTCCCTTTTTCGTAGCGGAATTTGTGGATGAGGGTGAAGATGTATCGCTTGTTGGTGGCGAGGACTTCTCGTAATTCCTTAGAGTTCTTTGGTCGCGAGGTATCCGCTTTTTTGCAAGCCCCCATGTTGAGGAAGTTGCGGTATATCTGCCCGTCTAAATCCTCTCGGTCGGTGATGATGAGGAAGGTAAAATTGCCTTCGTATTTGCGGAATATTTTTCGCGCCATGAAGACCATCGAATAGCTCTTCCCACTACCCTGAGTATGCCAGAACACCCCCAGCTTTCCTTCTTTCTCTTTGCGCTGCTCAAAGGACTCAATGGCTTTGTTGACACCGAGGTATTGGTGGTTTTTCGCAATGATTTTATGCGATTCGCTGTGGAACATCACGAAGTTCTCGATGTAGTCCAGCAACTTATCGGGTTGAAGCAGTCCATTCGTGGCATACTTTAGGCTGTTGCCCGTTTTTTGGATGGACTTGCGGTCTGGACGTTCTTTTTCGTCTTCAATCCGAAGCCATTCACCAAAATGCTCCCAGGTGGAGGTAAAGGCACCTACTCTGGTCTCCTTTCCATTTGAAAGTATCGTAATCGCATTGTGCCAAAACAATTGCGGGATATCCTTGAGGTAATCTTTGAGGTTTTTGGTGTATCCCTGCTGAACGGAGACGTTATTGTTCTTTAGCTCGATGAAGACAATTGGCAAACCGTTGATGTACAGGATAACATCTGGTCGTCGATACCTTATCTCCCCTTTAATCCAGAGTTGTTGTACCGCCAGGAAGTCATTATTCTCAGGCGTCTCAAAGTCGATGACCTTTACATAGGCCTGGTCTTCTTTCCCATCTGCGCCTTCAAATTGAACCAGCACACCCTCACGAATCATCTTGTAGATTTCGATATTGGCTTTGATGAGTGTCATGGCCCTTCGACCTTTGCTCAATTCATGCTCAGCTCGCTCAATGGCTTCGTTCGGAAGGCTTGGATTAAGAACTTGGAGTCTTTCCAGAAGGATGTGTCTGAACACCACTTCCCTTTTATCCGAACGACCCGACTTATCACCGACGTCCTCCCTGTCGGCTGTCATGCAGTCCAAAATGCGCCACTTAAGTGACTGGTTTTCCAGTTCCTGAAGAACTGCCTTTTCTATGTCGTCTTCAGACAGAAAGTTCTTCATAGACTTTGAGTTCGATTTTCCCACCTATTAGTCGCGGTAGTAACAATGACTTCGCTCTTTGTAGAAGTTCACTCTCTTGCTGCAATGTGTAAATCGTGTCTTCTATTTTCTCGGCACTCTCAGCATATCTCTCAAGCAATGAGTTTGGTGGGACCACGATATCTGTTTCCTCAAAATCATTGACACTCGCGGCTGGATATGCTGCTCCCTTTGCTACTGCGCTTATATAATCAACGAAGCCATCACTCGTTGTGAAATAGTAGATAAATGACGTTGGTACACTTTCTTTCGGAGTCAAAACAATGAACCCTGTAGACACAATTGTATTTGAAGTGGGTCGAATAATTCTAGCGAAAGCTCGATTAGCTGGTCTGACTGATGACCAAATAATATCCCCATGTTTCACAATTCTTCTTGCACGACTAGGAGCTTCCGTGAATCGTAATTCTTGGTCGGAGTCAATACTATGGGTAGAAACTGACCTAATATCTACGTAGCGAATAATTTCTGGAGCCGAGCCTTTGCGAAGACTGGCATTATTGAAATGACAGATGTCTTTGAGCTTTTTAAACTCCCACCCCTGAGGAATCCCCTTCACAAACTTGGTGTTTTCATAACCAGGAAAGCGCATCCGCTCAAACCACTCCTTGTAGATTTGCTCGGCCATCTGCTCGAGAATGGTAATGCGCTTGTTGTTGACGTCGATGAGTTCTTGATAATCAAACAGTGCACGACCAATGCGTTCTCTCCCATTTTTGTCGGGCATTTCCCAATCTACTTTGGCAACGTCTTTCCATTTTGCCCTAGGCATCTTAGTGCCATTGGCAATTGCCGACGCATAATCAATAATCGGTTGAGACGATATTGCGAAGAAAGAATAGTGTCTATCAGATGTATTCTGTGGCCTCAGCACTGTGATATCAGTTGAGCAAACGCCATCAAATGGAGCAATCACAACTTTCCTGAAATACGGTCTCAGGGTTCCAAACAGAATATCTCCCTTAATGAATTTGCGTTTTGTACTACCTGCCTCATTTGACCAACCGAATCCTGATAATTGTAGAGTTTCCTTTTCAACATGTTCGAGCCCGATGTATGGCAGCTGTTCATCCTGCCTAGGTTCATAACCAACTCTAATTTCCTTGACTAAAGACCCTAGTTTCATTGCTCAATAACTTTTTTGAGGTTTGAGTTGATTGAATTGAGTAATTCTGTTGACCTTATGTTCAGTCCGTCAAGTTGATTTTGAAGGTTCGTCATTTCTTTCTCAAACTCCTCTTCAGTCAATCCATCCTCTTCGATGACCACTCCCACATATCGGCCAGGATTCAGAGAAAAGTCCTGCTCTTCAATTTCAACTAAACCTGTCACTTTACAGAGCCCCGTGACATCTTCATATTCTGCCGTCGGGAAACGCTCCTGCAGCCATTGGATTTGATGGATGAAGTAGAAGGCGGACTTCCCTTCGGTTTCTGCAGTGGCTTGTGGCTCGCGATTCATGCCCTCACTCGCATATTCGGTGAAAACGGAATGAGCTTCGAGTATTTCTTTGAGCGAGGGTAGGTGCTTCCAATTCTCAGAGGCCTTAGCTCCGAGCGACTTCTCTGCCAGTTTGATACACTTCTCAAGGTTACGAATGGCCTTGTCGACAGCCTTTTTTACTCGCTTCTTCTCGTGGTCGAGTTCGCTCAGAGCAGTAGCGACTTCATGCTGAACTTCGTTTGAATGTTTGTCCTTTTCCTGGTAGCTCTTCAAAGAACTCTGAGCTGATTCTAAAGCGGACAGATATGCCGCATCTTCAGACAAGGAAGCAAGCTCCAATGATTGCTGGAATTTCTCAGCTTCCATGAACTTCTGCTGCTCTTCGTCGAATCGGGTGTTCTCGTGCCACTTCTTGAGTCCTCTCTCCAGCTCAGTGAATACTTTCACAATTGCCTGATAATTATCCTTGGCGGGCGGGAGCAGGTCAATTACCTGTTCAAGATACTGGTGAATCAGTTCTGTGAATCGTTCAGATTCCCCTTGGTAAAGTCGGGTGATTGTGGCCAGGTTCCATACCTGTTCCTGGGTAAATTCCCGATGTGCTCTATCTATCTGACGATAAACATTTCGAGCATCAATGAACAGGACCTTAATGTTGTCCTTCTCTACTTCAAAATCTTTGACCAACTTACTCTTATCGAAAAACCATAGCGAAGCAGGTAGAGTGACCGTTGAAAACATGTTGCTCGACAGGGTCACCATTTGGGAGATGATTCCTTTCTTGACGAGTGTCTCACGGATATCCCTTTCGGAATGCCTGGCGTCCGATGCGGAATTCGCCATTACCAAAGCTGCTCGTCCAGTAGGTTTGAGCGATGTGGCAAAGAGATTTATCCAGAGGTAATTTCCGTTGGGAACCAGATTGGCTTCGCCATCCTTCTTACTGCCTTTGGACTTGTTTTGAGGAATACCATAGGTGTTGAAGCGCTCGTCATGCTTAACTCTGTCATAGTTGACATCGCTCACATTAAACGGAGGATTCGCCATGACATAGTCGAACTTCTCAAACGCCTCAAATGGGTCTTCATAATAGGCGTTGGCTTGTTTGATTTCGCCCCGAAGACCATTCACCGCGATGTTCATTTTGGCCAACTTGACAGTCTCCAGGGTCTTTTCACCTCCATAGACGAATAGGTCCTTTGGGTCGGTTACATGAAGCTCTTTCTTTCTTCTATCTACAAAGTTGGATGACTGAACGAACATACCACCACTGCCGCATGCTGGGTCGAAAATGGTACCCTGGTATGGCTCAATCACTTCGACCATGTATTTCACTACTGAGGTCGGGGTAAAGAACTCTCCACCGCCTTGTCCTTCAGCCATGGCAAATTTGCCCAGGAAGAACTCGTATATCTTACCGAAGATATCCCCAGAGGCATCCTTCGGGATGTCCGAGAACAACTTGAGCAGAGTCTTGGGCAGATTCTTATCGTTTCGAGCAACAGCGTAATATTCATCTTCAGGAAGCACATCCTTTAGCTCAGGCTTGTACTCCTCAATCAAAGCCATGGCATGCTTGATTGCCTTGGCGATATCTCGTTCCTCAGGGAGATTCAGGAGGTAGTCGTAGCGTGCTTCCGAGGGCAGATAAAATCCACACTTTTCGATAGCAATTTCGTGCACATCCCGTTGGCGTCTGCTGTCTTTTTGAGCATCGAGTTCTGCCTTGATTTCATCTTCTACTGCTGCATAGTTGTTATCAGCAAAGCGTAAGAAAATCAATCCAAGCACGGGTGTTGCAAACTCACTTAGTTTAAGGTCTGAGTCACTTCTCAGTCGTTTTGCAGCAGTCCATAAGTCATCCTCTAGTTTCTTAAGTTCTTCAGTGGTCATAGTTTCGTCGTCATTCGTCTAGCTCGTCAAGTTCCGTCAGTAAATCTTTCACCTCTACACTTAGCAGTCTAGCTGCCTTGTATAAGTCTTCAAGTGAAGGTTGAACTTTGTTCTGGGTCCAAAGTGAAATCGAATTCTCCGACTTCGACATCTCCTTCGCAAACCATTTCTGGCTCCGTCCCTGTGATTGCAGTACCTCTTTGAGCTTGTTCACTTTCTTCATCCGTGAGTTCATAAATGTAGTGTATAAATTGGATATTTATCACAATGAGGGTTGGAAGGAAGATTGGATGAGTATGGACAGTCAAAGAATGCCTTCAACACAGAGAAATTTAATAGAATTGCTCCTCTTTCAGTTTTAGGCGAGGGGGTGGTCTTTGCAAGGTGGTCGTAGGTCAACGACTTATCTGACAACACGTATTCTGAATTACTAACTTCTCTCGCAAATGAAGACTCCTTCTGGTAAAGTCTGTTCTCCACACTTCTGCTTAGGAAAAGATATTTCTGAGACCTTGTGATAGCCACATAGAATAGCCTTCTTTCGTCTTCAACTCCTCCCTCGTACCTTGCCTGGTCCTTTATCCAATCTCTGTCGATATAGTGCCAAATTTGCTTCCCTCCAGGTTTCTTTATGGGTAGGTAGTTCTTGTTCAAACAAGGGACAAATACTATTGGAAATTCTAATCCCTTAGACTGAAAAATGGTCATTATCTGAACCGCATTGGGAGTCTTAAGGGCATTGTTCAGCCAACCTTCTGGATAGTAACCATCAGCAGAATACTGCAAGAAATTAAGGAACCGCCCAAGCTTGTATGTGGGTTTGTCTTTAAAATGAATGGTTTCGAAGTCATTTATAATCTGAGAGAACATTCCCAAGTTGTAGTACACAACTTCATTTATCTCGTTCCCTATAACACCATCATGCCCCGCATCCTCAAAAACCTCCTCTGAAAGCTTCGCTTTCTCGATAAAGGTCCAGAAAATCTCCTGGATATTGAACGTTGCGAAGTACATCTTCGGTTTAGGAAACTTCTTATTGAGGTACTTAATGGCCTCATCAAGGTCATTTTCTTTGATGTTTTCAGAAACCGAAAGCCAGTATATTTTCAGCGCATCTTCCTCAATATCTTGGTTCAAGTATTGAAAAATAGCCTTTGAAGCTTTAATCTCTGGCCTCTCGAAAAGCTCGTTAACACCGCCAACAACAAAAGGTATATTCTCGGCTGTAAGCATTTCCATGATGGACTTCGCCTTTTTCCATGTTCTCAGGAGTATGGCACAGTCAGAATAATCAATACCCCTTGCATCTGCCTCAAGTTTGTCCTGGAATTCGACCCCACGCAATTCTTTAATCGTCTTTGCAATGAATTCATTTTCCTCAGTGACATCGTCGTACTGATTATAAACTATGTCACCATCATCATAGCGCTGGTGACCTTTGGCCTTCATTTCCTTGGGAAGTCTCTGAATGTTATTGGTAATGCACTTCAATGCAACATCAATGATTCCAGCACTCGACCTGAAGTTATCTTCTAACTTGATATATTCCACATTCTTATATCGCTGTTGGAATTTCTGGATATACGTTACATCACCGCCTCTCCATTGGTAAATCGTCTGGTCATCATCTCCAACAACACACACATTGCAACCAGACTTGGACAATTGTACTATAAGTTCTTCTTGGATTGGATTCACATCCTGGTACTCATCGACTATCAGATATTTCAGCTTACCGAGGACCTTTTCTTGAAAAGACTCGCTCTCTTTCAGATTCCGAATAGCTTCGGTCATGATGGTTGTGAAATCAAAGTAAGAGTGGAGATGTAACGTGTTTTGATAGTTCGTTAGGGCCTCTCCCCATTCATCTGGCAACTCTGTCCCATCTGTTAGCTCAGCCTCCCTTAAAACGGACAATATCCCAATAAATCTCCCCGTGTCTTTATAACGGTCCATTCCTGCTCCAGCCATTCCTACATCGTTGTAATACTTGTCGATGAAGAGTTTGAGTTTGATTTCATCCAGGATGGAGAATTTTTGGTACTCAAAGATGTTGTCTTGAATAGCTTGCAGACACCAGGAGTGAATGGTTCCAATGTACATCTCAGCCAAGCCATTGATGTTCCCTAGTTGCTCTCTGCATAGCTTAAGCACTCTAGTTTTGAGCTCAGCAGCTGCCTTCTCAGTATATGTAAACGCAATGATGTTCTTCGCTTCGATATCTTCTTGCTTCAAAATGTTGACGATGCGTTGAGAGATAACTTGAGTCTTTCCAGACCCAGCACACGCAATAATCTGAAGGCTCTTGTCAAGGCAATCAATTGCTTCTTGCTGCTTCTTGGTATACTTCAATTTTAGTTGTTCTTTTTAATGTCCGTCAATAGCTCATGAACAGAAACACCAAGAAATTCGGCAGCCTTGTATAAGTCATTTAAACTAGGCTGGACCTTGTTAAGCACCCAAAGCGAAATGGTATTCTCGGTCTTCCCCATTTTTTCAGCAAACCACTTTTGTGACCTACCTTGGTCCATAAGCACCTCTTTAATCTTGTTCATAAGCCGAAGTTCTAAGCGCATGAATGTACAAATTTTGACTGGATTAATATCCAAATGAAACAAGGACTTCAAATTTGAAAGTCGCAATGATTGAAGGCTAATTTACCCCTTAATAAGCGTATCAATATTAAGCCCAAAATAGGGGGACACATAAAGTACACTCCCAACTCCCTCGAAATTTTTTCCGACAAAAAAATCAAATGAACTACCACCCTCTCAACCAGCTACTCCCCCTACAATCAATGCAATAAGACCCATATTGGGCTGTTTTACAATATAGTCAGGTGTATTCTGAACTATGGACGTTGGAGGTGCTTTGCCCATGCACTATTGAACCTCCCGTTAATATACGATTCTAGCAAATCCGAACTCACATTCACCTCATAAGTCAATTGAACTCAACAATTCAAAATCAATCATTCCGAAACCCAGCGCCAAAAAAGCGCCCCTCCTCAAAGGGGGCGCTAAACAAGCGCGCTGGAGAAGAACATTAAAAATCAGGCCCGCCTGGGGCGGGCTATTCTTTTCTTTCCTGAAACCAGCAAAGCCTCCCATTTGCATCCCCTTTAGAGGGGGGATGCTTTTGGGCTTTGCTTTAGCGTGTAGCTCCGATGAGTTAAGGCCAATGCCTTAGAAGTAGTTTGCTGGACAATAAGAGTTATACAGTGGGGTGTCATAATTCCGCATTTATGGACCCTGATATCTAGCAGACGAGTTTTTCACATAGCTTGATTATTGCCATTCTTTTGTTCATATTATTTAATGAATGCACAACAAACCAACGAACAATACAAAGTCCAACTCCCTGGAGAAAAAGGTGTAAGTCCACTTGAGTGTCTAGTAAATAGTATAGCCACATCTCATCCAGAATGGAAACGATTGGAAATTGCACAATTGTTAGGCCTGGACCGAGACACTGTAAGCAAAGCCATGAGGGTGAACATTGAAGAAGACGGGGGGTTCACAACTGTTCCGAGCGAATTGCTATTTCAAGGACTCAGGCCAGGGGAAATCTTACTTGCTTCGGTTTTAATGAATTTGGAAGGGAACTCTGGTCATGCGCGCCCTTCCAACAACTCCCTTTCGATAATGCTAGATACCTCAGTGAGTTCATTACAACGATGGAAATCTAAGCTTAAGAAAAAAGGATTATTGGAAACAAAACAACGATTCCGTGATGGATGGCAATTGTCCAATGACCACATCATTTCTGCAGCTCCATTTATACATCGAGTCCACGAATCCCTTAAAACATTGAAATATTTCGAACGTCAGAAATGGGTAAAGAGGCATTATTATGACAAGACCCTCAATTCATTTATTAGACGTCGGACTAAGGACTACCAGAATTGGATTGCAAATGAAAACATGAAGTCGAAAAAAGCCAACCCATTTAGCATCCTGACCAGCAAAGTAGGGAATCAGTTAACTAAAGAAGAGCTGGGCAAATTGAGAACAGCTTTAAAGCCAGGTGATAAAAAGAAATTCGATGAAGCCCTTGGAGACAAGAAATTGAATCACAACAAGGGAAGGGATAGCTCAGCAGCTTAGACTTGTGGCTTAGGTTTGGGGTACCCTTTTGAATACATAACCAACTCAATAGAGCGAATGGGAGTAACATCCTGTGCAATCTCCTTTACATTTATCAGCAGTTTATTTATTTCGGGGTGAGATAGTGAATTAGTACAGAAATCGCGGAACATTAAAAAGTTCTCAATCTTCTTCATCTGATGATGATTGGGCTCGTTCTGGGTCATATAACGGTATACTCTACTATCCCAAATGGGGATTACATCTGGTCGAATAAAATGAAGAAGCTTAGAAGCTCCAACAATGGAATTATTTACCACCGAAACCATCTGAACAACGTCTTCATCCTCTATTTCTCCTGTGTCCAAAAAGTGATTTAGAGCTGGAATCGAAGGGATAATATTTTCGACATCAATTTTCGGAATTGTGGGCATCCAGGAATAGGCCATGGCAACTCCGAGAAGAAAGGATTGCTCATCTATTGCTCTGAGTTTCTGGAAATACGAAGTGAAAGCACGATAAGACTGGAAGTCATTACGGTTAGCCTTAAGCAGTGATTGTGAATCCTCAATCACATCCATTGGTTTTTTAATGATTTTCATGGTCTGGATATTTCTTGATTTAGGAATCAAAGGAGATGAAATGCTAATATTCACATACCACCTTTTCCAAGTTATGCTCCTTGAGTTTCTTAAATTTATTCATGCAATTGGTTGATGCCCTCAGCATTCTTTCTTTGCGTGCTATTCGCTCTCTGTCCTGAAAATGGATAAGAACCAAGTTCATTGTATTAAAAGCTTTCCTTGAAGCAGCCTGAAACTCCTCATGCTCTGAATCCTTTCCTAAACCTCCTCCTACGAGTTCCAATAGCCGATTAAACCATGCATATGGCCTTGGGTCGAAGTGCTTAGCAATTCTCTCTGTAAATGACATTGACTGAGCCTTTCCTGCATACATGATATTCTTCCCTTCTCTGAAAAGATAAACCCCTGTTCCTGGGTATAAATGTTCTCCTTGGTAATAAGAAAGGTCCATTACCCTTAGTTCATTCAATGGAATGCCCTGCATGGACTCCAATTTGGTGAGTGCCTGAGCTATTGAAAGGTCTTTAATGTCGTTGAATTCAACAATGTAATTACTATTCATATGTTGTTCTGGTTAATGTTAATACTCCATTGCAATCTACAAGCTATTTCTCTTCCATATTAGAAAACGGTCACCAACTCAAATGACCCTTTTCAGATTTGTTTAAATTTATCATGACTATATTTACGTCTTCACTAAACATATCTGAAATGGAAATTACCCCTTACATGATGGTCGTCTATGGACTTATCGCCTTCTGGTCGGCTTTCTCTCTTTACTACATGTTCAGGGTCTGGAGGAAGGGAGTACCACGGGTTATACCTTATGTCTATGATTCTATCCCTAGTGTATTCACAACTCTAGGTGTCTTAGGAACTTTTATTGGAATTTATTTTGGTCTGAGAAAGTTTGACGTAAACGACATTACTAATAGTATACCTGTTTTATTAGAGGGACTAAAAACTGCTTTCACCACATCAATTGCAGGTATTTCTTTATCGCTACTATTTGGAAAAGCATCTCAAATCGTTTTGAGCTCTGCTGAGAAGAAACGTCCACCTAAGCCCACTGATGAATTGGCTGTATTGCAGGAAATCAAGGATTCCATTGAGTCCTCAGGTGAGCAGAATAAAAAGAACCAAATTGACCAAACAAAGGCCATTAAAGAGGTGAGCAAAGCTCTCATCGGTGAAACTGATGAAAGTGTATCTACACAACTCGTGAAATTGAGGAATCAGTTCACCGACATCAATAAAGGTCAAACACAACAACTAGAAGCCCTACAAGCTGTGCAATCCGCTCTTGGAGGGGATGAGGAAACTAGCCTGCTCACACAAATCCAGAAGATGAGAGCCGAGCATAATGAACAGGCTAAAGACGCTAAGAAAAACAGTGACTGGATAGTTGAATCCATGAATAAAAACAATGAACTTATTTCAAAGAAATTTGATGAATTCTCGGAGCTTTTGGCTAAAAACAATACAGAAGCCCTAGTAGAAGTAATGAAACAGGCAACAGAAGAATTCAATAATCAAATGTCGGCGCTAATAGAAAAGCTCGTTCAGGAGAATTTCAAAGAACTTAACAATAGCGTGCAACGAATGAACGATTGGCAAATATCAAATAAGGAAATGATTTCAGAATTAACCAATCAATTCAAAAGTGTCTCACAAGAGTTTACAATCACGTCGAAAGCTATTAATGAAATTACTGAAAATACAAACAAACTTACAAATGACAATAGCCATCTATCCACATTGATAAAGGAGCTTCAGAAGGTGATGATTGAGGATACCAAATATCAAGAAATTGTGGGCAAACTGACTTCTACGATTGAGACCCTAAAGGAGAACACGGAATCTTTCGATGCAACAACGAACAAATTGAACGATTGGGTTAGAAACCAAATGAATTTCTCTGACAGCGTTGCAAAACTTCTAACTAGACTAGAAGAAATAGACAGAATAAAGGACATCAATGAAGTCTTCTGGGAGAATACAAGGAAGCAATTGAACGAAGGGGTTGGAGTCATTGAGAAAGCAAGCAAAACGTTGTCAAATGACCTAGAATCTATGAACGAGGAATTCTATGAGAGACTCAATGATACTCTTCAAAATTTAGACACTCTGATTCAAAGAGTAATCGAAAAATACAACTGATAAGCAATGGCAATTGGAAGCTCACATAGCGAAAGTAATTGGATATCATTCTCGGATGTAATGACAGGGTTGATGGTCATTTTCATGTTTATTGCCATATCCTATATAGTAGAAGTCCAAAAGGAACAAGAACAGCGAGACATCATCTTTGAGGAATTTAAAGCAACAAAAGAAGACCTATATGCAGAGCTCGAAAAGGAGTTCAAAGATGACTTTATGAAGTGGGATGTAGAACTAGATAAAGATTTGTCCATCAAATTTACTAATCCAGATGTGCTATTCGAATCTGGAGAGTCCAACGTCCGTCCAGAATTCCAATTCATTCTGGACGAGTTTTTACCTCGATATTTCAATGTTCTTTTAAAAGAGAAATATGAAGAAAAAATAGCAGAAGTGAGAATTGAAGGTCACACCGATACTGTTCCAGCACCTAGATATGATAAAGACCCGTATATCGGAAATATCAAACTTTCCCAACTTCGGTCAGCGGAAGTGCTTAAACACTTCAGAACTATGGAATATTATGTCAATCTTTCAGAAGTTGATGAAGAGAAGTTACAGTTTTGGTTGACTGCAAATGGGCTCTCTTATGGGAGAACTTTGGACAGTGCAAAGCAGCTAACAGTAATCAGCGGAAAACCTGCCGACAATGAGATATCGCGAAGAGTTGAATTCAGAATAATTACAACAAGTGAGGCTTTGGTAGAAAAGGTACTTGAACAAATCAAATAGAGATGTTGTATCAATTTGACATACTTGATAAATGGATGGACAGCAAAGGCTTCCCTAGAATTGATGGGCGCTCTGGCTTTCAAATTATCAAAGGGATTGATTTTGAAGAAGCGTATAAAGCTGGCTCGATTACATTTAAAGACGATGGAGTATACCTGGAGTATGATGGGAAAGAGTATCGAGGATATATGTTTATAAAGGAACCTTATATCGAGAGCTATGGTACTTATCCTAAATTTCACTTAACCAAATGCAGCAAAATCCAAGAGTTCATCTTGAACGGTAGATTTAAAGTTAGATATGAATGGTCCAACTCAAATGTCAATGACCTAGTTGACAAAACTTCGAGGCAGAAGTACAAAGACGAAGTTCTTGATTTATGTAGCTTTTGCAGTAAAGAAATACATGATGCTATCGATGACACTGAAGACTTTTTCGAAAGTCTTGATAAATCCAAGATTGAGGAGGAAAATATCGAGGTGGATATCTTCGGATATGTAAAAGAAAAGGAGAAAATATCCAAAGTGTACAGGGAGAAGAAAGATTATACATGTGAATCCTGTGGGATTTCATGTGAGCGTGGGATGCATAAAAGATACTGGCACGTTCATCATAAAGATGGAGACAAGACGAACAACAAAGAACGGAACCTCGAATGTCTTTGTGTTAAATGCCACGCTTCAAAGGATGCTAGACATGAGAGTAATTTCTCGAATAGCAAATGGAAGAGGGAGTTAGAGGCATTCATTGAATTATATGGTTGATGCGCTTTCTTCACCAAAAAAAAGACAATTATGGATTTTAACAATAAAAAATCCCTTGAAGAAAATGGATTTCAAGGATTTAAAAAAGTAAAAGACTTATGGGTCAGTAGAGACGATATTCCTAAAAGAATGGGGGTCTATTTGGTTCTTAACCCAAAGTTCAAAACTCCCTCTTTCATTTCTCCAGGAGTCGGTGGCCACTTCAAGGGTAAGGACCCAAATGTTTCAACTGAAGTTTTGATGCAGAACCATGTATCGGGTGCGCAAGTTGTGTACATAGGAAAGGCTGGTGGAAATACTAATAATGCAACGTTGCATTCTCGATTGGGTCAATATCTTCGGTTCGGTCAAGAAAAAGCAGTAGGTCATTGGGGAGGAAGGTATGTGTGGCAATTGAAGAATCACCGCGACCTTGTCTTCTGCTGGCGCCCTGACTCCAATCTAGAGCCTAGGACTCTAGAATCATTTTTTATAATGCAATTTGAAACCCAATTTGGTAAAAGACCATTCGCTAACCTTACTGGATGATGTACCATGAAAAAATGATATGCTTGATTCGCTATGTCCTTTCAAATGGTCACATAGACAAAATTTTTCAATTGTGAATTGCATTGGACAAATTGATTAAACTATTCAAAAAGATGAAACAGAAACTGAAAGATTTAAACATCACTGACTTCCTTGACAAAAAGACGGTCAAAATGCTGACCAATCAACTGAAAGGCAAATCAGTCTTTGAAGTCTTGCGTCTATTAGGCTCACAAGCTCTCAAAGCTGACACCCTTGAACTTCACTTGACAGACTTGTTTTTAGGTGGTTATAAATTCAGTACAAAAGCAGCTCAACACCCACATTCTGGCTATATCGTGTTACAAGAATACAACCCTGCTCCTTCCTATTTCATGGATGCCCTTGGTTTAATCAAATATGAAGTCAAGAGCTTGACCTTATTACATGAATACGGGTTTGAAGAATTCCAGGACTATATCAACATCATTGGAGATGACAGGATTTTATTGGAGGCTGGTGCTGAAAGAATTGCGAAATGGATGATAGAAAACGGTGCTTGGTTTGCATTTAAGCCAACTCGTTCCATGCGTGAGAACAAAGTCAGAATGAAAAAGCCGACATTCAGGCAGTACGATAAAGAATGGCACTTCATGGGTGAATCCACCTCTGTATTCATCAAGTTTGAACACATCTTTTTGGAAAAGGGCACAAAAATTAAAATAAGTGTTCAATCATAATACATAAATAAAATATCACGTCCTTAAATGAAGTGTTTCGGAAGAAATCTGGAAGGTTTCGAATCAACGAAACTAAAAACGCATATTCTGAGAGACTTTCAGGAATACTGCAATAGTTGTTGTAAGGATTATTGCGACTTGAGCCGACACTTTAAACGGTTTAATGTAATTTTAAACCATGAAATCAATTATTACAACCTTAATAACCCTTTTAGCGCTGTCATGTTTTTCGCAAAACCAGAAGCACGTAATTGAAAAGCATGGTAACGGAAATGTGTATGAAGATTATTATCTGATTGTCACAAGCACTCAACAGATGCGGTTGAGTACAACAGATGTTTGGGACAAAACTTTAGGAAACTTCCAGGTCGAGTCTGGACTAATTGACGGAGAGTATAAAAGGTACTATGAAAATGGTCAGCTTGAGTTGCTCTGTTTTTTCGACAAAAATATTCATCACGGACCATTCAAAACATATTATCCAACGGGAGAACTCCAAAAGGAATGTGTATATGACGATGGAAAGCTGTCTGGTCCATTGACCTGGTATAACCCTGACGGGTCTGTGTTTGAGGCTACAATTCCAATTGAAGATGGATATCAATATGAGATTCACCCTAGCAGCACAACGGTCGGAAAAGGGATTTTGGATAAAAACAAGATGTTCAAGTCTTTTGAATTCACCTGGGTAGATAATACTGGAGTCAGTTGGGTAGAGACTTATTTTGATATAGATGGTAAATGGAGCTACGACGACTACCAATTAGGGATTCAGAGAGGCAATATGTATAATTATTTCATGAAAGGAGAATTTGAGACCAAAGGCTCAAATGGAGACTTCTTTAAGACAGGCGAAGGCAGGTCTTGCACAATGAAACGAGGAGACTATGTGTTGGCTCAAAAAACTACTCATCGAGAGCGCCCTCCTGTGCCTAAAAATGAAACGATTTATGAAAAAACTGAACGCTTAACTGCAGATGATGACGATGAGTATGGCGCTGTCCAGGTGCTGACTGTTCATGAAGGAGATAATATTGTGGGTGATATCCTTGTTAAAGATGTTTTTGGCATATGGGGCCTAAAACACGCTTTCACGCAACGTAGATGGAAAGTTATGCAAGAAGTTGTGAATGCAATTGAGGATGCAGATGCCCAGCTTGCAAATAACTTTGATAGCTCTGGGCTCAAAAAAGAAATTAATGACCTGTATAGCGAAGAGGTGAAAATTGGAAGTTTAATACAGAAAGTTCCAGTCAAGAAGAAGCTAATTAAAGCAGCCCTTATACTTTGGGATGATTATGAAGCCAAAGGAGACTTTAAATCTATCACAAAACTGAACGACTTGCTTATTGAGCTAAGAGACAATGACACTAAAGAGCTTGAGAAAAACCTGAAAAACGAAGTTGACCCAAGGGTGATTGAATCCTTGCTTTTTTAAAAATTGTTGAACCTTTTCCCGATAGCACAAGGGATGAAGCTCAAAAAACGTTGAGTAAATTGAATACGAAACAAGTCAATGCCTTTTAGCAGTTGACCACAAAGGTGCCTCAAAATATTTAGCCGATTTTCAGTTCAATTGAACTTCTTCTACGAAACGAGTCAATCTAATTCCTGCCGTTTCTTCAATAGGAATACTCCGAAGAGAATATCCCTCTGCCTTAAAAGCATGGAACAACGCAATTTCCTCCAAAGCCAACAATCTGTGCGCACTCACCATCTCCAACCAAACACTTACGCTTTCCTCAAAACAACCAGCCCTCATCAAACCACCAACAAAAAAGCAGCTTCCGAACGTTTCCAGAAGCTGCTCCAAACCTTAACTCTTGTTAAGTTGCTGTGCAAACCAAAACTGAGAAAGTCTTTCTCTTTCAAAACCTCTTTTATCTTGTTCACTGTCGTGTGCTTTTGGAATGGTGTAAGCCTAACTTATTAATAGTGACATCTCACCAAATGAGGTGTTTTTTTATGAGCTTCAAGTGTTCAAAATCAACTTCGCTGTTCAAATTTATCCGCGCCTATTCGTTATCTAATTATGTCCTAGTTCACAAATCTTCACGCAACGACATTCCCTAGCTATTTTTGTTAAATTTACTTCTAGCATAAAAAAATCAGCGCAAGAATGCAAACAACAGAAAATCCAGACGATAAAAAACTAATAGACCGACAAACGCTGAAAGCAACAAAAATTGTAGCTATTTCATTGCTTGGCCTTTGGTGTGGTTTTCTAGCTGTTTTCTTTATTTTAAAATGCAGTTTCCCAGACGATTACCAAAATTTTGTCGGGATATTTGGTGACTTTTTTGGTAGCTTTAATGCTTTGGTGTCTGCGCTGGCTATTGTGGGCGCTGCGCTGGCAATCATATTGCAAAGCAAAGAGCTGAAAGAAACCCGCGAAGAAGTCAAAGCTCAAACAATGGCCCTAACCAATCAGCACACAGAAGCTGAAAGGACAAGGTCCGAAATGCAATTTCAAAGAAATGTAAACGCCATATACAGCCAAATAGAAATTTTACAAAAAACAACTGACCAAGAGTATAACCGTTTTCACGCACTTCTAAAGAACCTTGATTCGTTTGGCGCTGGCCAACGGCCTTTATTTAAGGATGGAATCAAGACCAGCTTAGAAAAAAATATACAACTTGCTCAAAACCTTTTAGGGCTGCTAGAAATAGCAAATTACACGATTAACCAAAAAGAAAACATAGAGAATCGGGACTATCTTACTATTGAAAAAATTAATTTAGTTAAATTAATTGTCCGCAACAATATACACCCGCTTATAAAGGACAAGTTGTCTAAAAATACTGATTTCGAATTAGCAAGAAATGCCACAGACTCTCCGCACTTAATTATCATTCAGCAATTACAGGAGAAGTATAAAGTTATCGCCGCTCCACAATAAAACTTTGATTTTTAGATGCGAAATAGGCTTTCATAACAAGCGCTTCTGCAAAGTCTGGAGACCTCTTAAACTTCGCCATAACTGCGGTCTTTGGGTTAACTTGAGCCTTACGGTCAATGCTGAATTTTGAGAGCCTCGCCTTTGGGGAGTGCAGTAGTCAACAACATGCCATTCTAAGTTTTCAACTTGAAAATGCGTTTGGCTTAGACACTGGTCTCTTCCACTACTTTTATTTCTTCCAATTCATGACCTCGACTCCTTCATTTTTTTCTTGGTACTATTTTGTCTCTTGTTGACTGTCAGCCTAATCAACAGTGACCCAATGGTTTTTCTTCGTTTTTGAGGCAGTCAAGGAAAGTAAGGAGGCAGAAGGGATAAACGAGGCTTGCAAGTTCATTAGCGACCAGTTTAAGGCTCTAGAAGATTTCCTGTCCAAAGAATAACTCATTAACGAAGCTGAATATTCGTAGCTGGTTAATCAAGAACTTTAACAACATCAACTTTGAACTTGTTACCATTGTTGTTAAGGGAGAAGATGATTGGTTACGAATATCAAACCTTAGTCAAAGTGAAGTTTATCGACTTAGAGGTGGTCCTATTGCTGACCAAGTTTTTGAAGCTCATCAAAATCCATAAACATTGACAAAATGGGAAGTATCATTTTAATTTCGATACTGCCAAAACTTGAAACTTTTTGGCACACTTTAACTGAGTGAAATTCAGTGTTTATTGCGCAAAATTTGCGAGAGCCATTTTGTTAGATTCAATTGGCATTTAATGAACCCCCCTATTGACAGGGGTCAAGGAAGAACTAGAAGGTAAAACCGAATCCTCTACCCAGGAGGATTCGTCTTATTCCTCAGCTTTAAATCTCCTTTTTCAAGGTTGATTTAAAGTCTTCCTCCACAAGAGGACTTGCGTGGATTCCAGTGATTATTTGTTGAAAATGTGAATCTTTAACCTCACCCTTGAGGGTCAAGTCTTGACTTTCATATTTCTTGATAAAATCTGAAACTGGAAGTGCGTGAAGACGAGCATTGCAGTCAACATAAGTATCCTTTGTGAAAGGTACGTCATCATTAGCCTGTATATACACCAACGTTTCTTGTGGGAGATTCCTAGATTCAATGAAGAGCTTTCTTTTTTTAAATTGGCTAGTACAACACGCAAAATGGATTATTTGATTTTCACTAACCTTTACTACAATCCAATAATGCGGTTCAGCGGAGTTAATGGATTGACTTGCGAAGTAGTACACCTTTTTTTCGGCTAACCCTTGAAGCAGAAGTTCGGTTGATTGCATCTAGCTATAGTAGCTGCGCTAGCTTTTCATTATCTCTAAAAATCTCCTTAGAAAGTTCTTTATACTCTTCTGATTCCGAGAATAATCCACTTTGGTCATTTTCCACTTGCTCGAAAAAAGTTTCCAAACTAATTTCATAGCGAGATGGACCTGGACCCTTTAGTGCTGCTTCATATTTCCTCCATTCAGGAAATTTGTGTGAGAATTCTGACAACTTGAAATGGTCCCAAGAACCATAATTCTCAAGAATTGTTTGTAATACTTGAATCTCAGACAGAGAGAAAACGCAATTATCTCCCGCTTCTATAGCTTTATAGTGATGTTTGTCTATTGATGATATATATAGTTCGGAGTATGATTTCTCTATTTCACTTAAGTTCGCATATCCTTCCATCAGGTCTCTTGTTGTAGATGGAACTGGACCGAATGGTAGCGCAAAATAAACATCTCCAGATATAGTGCGACCATAACGATTGAGATGTAATCTATCCGAAAGCCAAATTAATTTAATGGCTTTCATTTTATTCAATCCACTATCGCCTCCTAAGCGATTTGCTAGAAAGGCAAGAGATTGAACTGCCTTTTTATAATTGAATCCTTTCATAGAATATAGCGTCTCTTATTAATCTAAGTATACGGAAAAACCTACTTTAGAGATACTAATTTGTCTTTTTACCGAATCACATCAGAACCGTTAAGCATAGTTGCCTAGTAATCAGCTTGTTGCATGTCGGTAGGTGTAGGTCCCTTATCTTTGCATATTTATGCAAAGATAAGGGACCTACATGAGAAGTGCAAGATTTATCTTTAATAGAACTGTTGAATAATGAGCAAATGTCCAGTATATTTGCGAAAATACTGGACGAAATAGAGCTAAACATTCAATCCACATGTATTCCAAAGTGTCTGATATTGTTAGGAATAAGGTCGATAGATTGCTATCTGGATTTGTTTTCACCTATGAAGATATTCTACCTGAGGTGAAAAAGAAGGAGGCTGTTATTAAGGCCTTAAATCGATTAGTGGCCTCTGGGCGAATTTCGAAGCTTTCAAGAGGTAGATATTACAAGCCTGAAAAGACACCTTTTGGAGAACTTATGCCTCCGCAGGAACAAGTGGTTAAGGATTTGCTAGTGGAAGATGGCAAGATTGTAGGATATCTCACAGGGCTCAGTATATACAACAGACTTGGTCTCACAACTCAGGTAGGAAACACCATAGAAGTTGGTAGAAATGATGTAAGACCTAGCTTCAAGCGAGAAAGGTATCGCATCAAAATCATCAGGCAAAAGAACATCATCACCAAGGAGAACTTTCCGTTGTTGCAGTTACTTGACGTGCTTCGTTACATCAAAAAGATTCCTGACACAACCGCCAAGCAATCAATTAGCAGAATGGTGAAAGTGATTTCTGAGCACACCGTTGACGAACTGAATAAGATGACAAAATTGGTTATCAAATACCCTCCGTCGACAAGAGCACTGTATGGTGCTATCTTGGATGAATTAAATCAGGGTAAGCTGGTTCAACCTCTCTTTGACTCACTGAATCCAATCACTAAATATGAAATCAAGGGAGCCGCAGATATCCTGGCGCACGCCTCAAAATGGAGCTTGGTATGACACTCCATGAAAACGAACAACTCTTCCGTCAAGCGATTCGGGCTACAGCCGATAAGCTTCAAATCAGGTCTGTTTATGTTGAGAAGGACTATTGGGTTACACTTGCTCTCAAAGAAATCTTTTCTTCTGAGGTGGGTGAGGATTCCGTCTTTAAAGGAGGGACAGCATTGTCCAAATGCTTTGGTGTGATTGAACGATTCTCCGAGGATATCGACCTGGTTATACTCAGAAGAGATGGAGAGTCAGACAGCAGGATGAAGTCAAAATTGAAGAAAGCCTCAAAAGCTATTGAAAGAAGGATGCCTCAAGTAGTGATTGAAGGTCTTACCAATCGAAAGGGGATGAATCGTAAAACAGCACATACCTACACAAAAGTATTCGAAGAAGACTATGGTCAAGTGAGGGATGTAATCGTTTTGGAGTCATCCTGGTTGGGGCATTTCGAGCCATATGAAGACAGTGAGGTGTCCTCATTGATTTTGAGTATGATGGTTGATTCAGGACAGGATAAGATTATCACTCAATACAATATGGAGCCTTTTACAGTTCGTGTACTCTCTCCCAAAAGGACTATTTGTGAAAAGATTATGAGCTTGGTTCGTTTCTCCTATAGTGAGAATCCAATACAAGATTTGAAGATGAAGGTGAGGCATACATATGACCTTCACAGGTTACTTCAGAAAGATGACCTCAAAGAATTCTTTAAATCAGAGGAGTTCGACCTGATGCTGAATAGAGTGGCCCAGGATGATGTTATGAGCTTCAGGAACAACCACGATTGGCTGCAGTATCACCCTTCTGATTCGTTGTTCTTTAATCGCTTAGAGGAGGAGGTGTGGCCTAGCTTAGAAAATACATATTCAGGAACTTTTGCAGCAATGGTTTATGGTGAATTACCACCGCCGAGCGAGGTCCTACAATCACTCAAACTAATAAAGAACAGGATAGCTTCAGTGGAGTGGAATGTTAACATTGGGAAATAATCTAGTTTAAAACCACTTCTTCACTGAACCTGACTAGTCGAATCCCAAATGTATCTTCTATCGGAATGTTTCTCAGGTGCCTTGTGAAAAGCACAGCATTGTCCTTAAGACTGATGCGATTGTATCCATGAAATACCGCGCTTGCACCTGAAATCTTGTGCCCTGTAATCTTAGCTAACACTGGTTCTGGAACATATTGAAGCAGCAATGTCACAAATGTTCTTCGGCAAGTATGTGCACTGATGAGTTTTCCCGTTTCAG
>Ga0208768_1000349_pt1 | contig 31865 bp, 36 predicted proteins | sample AntAceMetag02UK1_FD_184760 | JGI IMG/M metagenome (GOLD analysis project Ga0208768, IMG submission 184760) | Saline lake microbial communities from Ace Lake, Antarctica - Antarctic Ace Lake Metagenome 02UK1 (SPAdes) (version 2) | ecosystem: Environmental > Aquatic > Non-marine Saline and...
TATCTCTAATTATAAGTCCGTATTTGTAACTCCACTTGAGCCCTCTTGCTTTAGCAATACTTGCTAATAGTATGTGCCTATGCACACCTTTAAATTCACTATTGCCGACAACATTTAAACTAAACTTTTGCCAGACTGGATTACCAAACATAAAGTCTGTTTGTACATAACCGTTCTTGGGATCACCGTTTATAGGTGCTTTGTAATGAACACTGTCGCCCGACTTAGCGATATCTTTATCGTCGATACCCTTTGCCTTCAATGACTGTATTAATTGGTCTTTTGTTATTTTTACAACGTCAACTGCTAGATCTAAGTCTCCACTGGTTGCAGTGTTTCCTGTACTACCTAACATATTATCTAATAGAGACAGTCCAGTAAGTTTTTCTAACTGTTGTACTGTTGGTTTGACATCCGCAAGGTTAATCCTTTGTGTTAAAGGCTGGCCGTTGGCATCTTTGAATACGTTGCCGCCTTCAAGTATTATCATGTTATAATGCCCTTGTTTTGGCCCCACTCAGCTCTAAATTTATTATATAATTCTAGTTGTTCTTTATCCCTTAAATCTAATTGCAAATTGCCTGCTGTGGCAATCTTATTAACAACGTTAAATGGGGCAGTATCTCCTGGTGATGTTTGTCCTTGTGGATTAAAGTTTGGTTTTCCTGCTGAAGGATCCAATGCGACTTTGCTTGCAACATTTAATATTTGTTGGAATGAATTTTCTGCTTCTCCAGGTTCACTAATTATTCTAGTGGCCATTGTGTCAACAACCTTGTTCAGCATATTTCCGCCGTTGGCTAAGGAATAAGATCCTAATAGATTATCGTCTATCCAACTTTTTAGTAGTCCTAGTAATTTGGCATTTGATAAGGGAGTGTAATTGTTAATACGTTCTAAATTTTGTTTCATCTTGCCCCAAGCTCTTGCGGCCACTTGCGACATTTGTGCTATTGCCTGAGCGTTTACACGAGTGTCTCTATTTTGTGTGTATCCTTGTACGGCCGCTTTGGCTCCTTTAACAAGTCGATCTAGTATCTCTGCTTCTGTAATTTCATTAATCTTCATCTTTACGTCTCACTGATCTATAAAACTTCTTAGGATCTCTAGTTTTAATAGCATTAATAAACTTGCGTTGAAGATCATCTGCTTGGGCTCTGTCATATGATGCTTCTATCTGTTCAAACAGATTGATTGCTGACTGTATAATATTACTCGCACGACTTTCGACGAGGTGTGTCTTGTCTTTGTTAATGTGCAAGTCATTTAACTCGTCTAATATACTTCTAGTTTTTTTTTGCATGGTTAGTTGTTCTCTCTAGTTTGTATATTTATCGTAACTCTATTGAGTTTTGATCTGACTTAACAAACTTTTTAGTTTACTGCTTTGAAGTTCAGCTGTGACCTTACCATCTTCTTTTTCTACAGTAGATGTACCATCTGCTACTGTGCTAGTGGCTTTAACTGAATCTATTATCTTACTACCGCTAGGTCCTTGTCTACCATAGTCGCTTTGTCCTTCTTCACCAACATCAGTAATCCGTAATGTGTCAACATTAAACTCTAGATCTACTTTCTGCCCCACACCACTTGATGACCTAGTCTTCATTAACTGTATTTGATAACGCCCACGTTCTCGCATTGCTCGACTTGTAAATATACCGAACACATTATCAGCAGTATTAATTTTACTCAATCCACCAGCAATATGGCTATGATCAAACTCTACTTCTTCAACTGCAGATCTGTTTAACTGAGATGCTGTAACAAATATAATATCTAATTCTTTTGCTAGATTACGTAGTTCTTCAGACACGTACTTGTCTTTAACAAATAAGTCGTTGGGAGATACTTTAGCACTTACAGGCATTAACAAATCTAAGTAGTCAACACAAAGGAAGTCTGGCTTCTTACCAGTTTGTATTTCTAATTCTTTCATGTATGCCCTGATGTCATTTACTGTTGACTGTGCTGGCATGTATTTGATACGTAAGTGTCCTGCTTTCTTGCCCGCTAACTTAACTTTCATTTCAACATTATCAATGTCTCTAAATATTTCTTTTGATGATGTGTTAGTCATCATACTGTCCATACGCATAGCACACAGTCCTTCACTTAACTCTAGTGTTAAGTAACAACCATTCATACCTTGCATTGCCCAGTTAACTGCTAGGTTCTGCATAAACAAACTTTTACCTGAGCCGGAGCCACCTGCCCATATCTGTAATTCCCCTCTGTTAAATCCGCCATACAATAATCTATCTAACATTGGCCAGCCGGTACTTACTTGTCCGTTGCTAGACTTAATTAGCAGTAGTCTACCCTTAGGATCTAAGAAGTAATCTGTCCCCATATCTTTTGTTAATGATATTTGTACCGCATCTTTGATTAATTTCTCTACAGGATCGTAGTCACCTTTTTCTAATAGGTCAGCTGATTTTAGAATTGCACGTTCTAGTTCTTGTCTACGTGTAAACTTTTCAAACTCTTCCATAAACCATTCATAATGGCCTTCTTTAAGATCTGGAATTTCGTCAAATCTAGTTTTAGTAACTGCTTCAACTTGTTTACGGTCTGGCATAACCTGATGTGTGTCAGCATGCTCTTTAATGAAGGCGGCCGCATTCACTAAACTTCTATCAAAGTTTTCAGGATTAAAGATGTTCTGAACCCTAACATAACTCAATGGGTCCTGTAACATCATTTCTAAAAATAGTTTTTGTACGTTAAGCCCGTAATCGTTTACCAAGTTTCTTCCTCGCTAGTTCAATTTTAATTTTACTTGTTTCTCTTGCTGTTATAATAGTTATCAATGTTCCTAATCTACCATATCGTTTTACTGCATCATTTACATCTTTAATTCCTGCATGCCATTCAGGAATACTAACAGCAAATCCTAATGCAATAGCACGATCAATTAGTTTAAGTCCTGCATCATCTTGATCTGGAACTACTATTATATCTTTACCTAAACTCTTTAATAATTGTGCTTGCTTGTTATTAATATCATTATGTAACAATGCTACACAATTCAAACTAAGTGCATCAAATACACCTTCAACTACTATAGCCTGTGTCCAATGATCTTGTTGTAAATCTGTACCAAACACATAGCCTGGCTGTTGCTCATTGATGAACTTTGGTTTCCGATCATCTAAGTATCTCGACGACCATCCAACTATTCTATCATTATATGTATATGGTATAACAATACGGTCTGCTTGTCTACCTTTTTGGTCTGGCGATATCATATATGGATAATCACCTGGGTCAACTGCTCTAGATTCTAGATAGTCAACATACCGTGTATCTGATTCTTCAATTAATCTCAACTCTTTCGGTAATTCAACATTGTTAAATGTAACTTCGGTGACCTGAGTTGTTCTATCTTCTACTAATTGTGTAATATCTTTGTTTTTGAGGCTTTCTAAGTTAAGAGCTGATATTGTTGCTTGATCTACACCGAACCAGGATAACAGTTTACGTACTTTGAAACTTAATGTACGACCTAGTTTGAAGCTAGCTTTGTATCCACAGTTAAAACAGTGATAGCTCCAGTCATGCCCATTTTGTTTTATACCACCACGTTGTCTTTTGTCAACATTATCACCATTGTGTTGGCAACACACAGCATTGAACGATACCCATCCACTGGATGTCCTCTTATGCTTACCTGGTAATATTGATATGATATCTAACATCAAGTTAGTATAACAGAATTTATCTCCGGAATCAACTGTTTTGAAATTATTTCATGCCCATTTTCATTAGGGTGCCCACCAGGTGATGTAATTAGCTCTTTTTCAGGGTGTCTAACTATCCAACTACAATAGTTACGCTCTGGCCAAAGCAGTGTAGGTACGTTCTGGGGAGTAGTCGGAGGCATAATATGGAATTGTATCATTGGTATGTGTAGTCTAGCACTTTTACCATCAAATAAGCCGACGGCTTGTTCGTAATTGTATTGGCGTAGTTCTTCACAGTCACTATACGCAATTAATTTTTTCCCTACGTCACGGAAATGATCAGGAATAACACTACTGCCATATTCTATCCAGGCTGAATGTATAAACTTGTTCCAGACAGGGTCATTTGAATAATATTTGTGCTCGGGGTCAAATAAACTGAATCGATCGTTGTCTGTTGTTCCGTGTAATACTAAACATTCTTCTGGATTAGATTCGTGTCTTAACCACCAAAGAAAAGTCCACATGGCACTTTGTAAACTACCGCCAGGGATTCCGAAATTTTCAACAGGTACATCGTAGTGCTGACCCAATAGACCTAAGAAGCAACGACTTTCTCTATAGTCAACATTCTGAGTCCAACAAGAATGTGCTTCTTTATCTTGTTTACTAAGGTTGGGGTCTAATAGTTCATCGCCGTAGATCCAACTGTCGCCAAATCCAACGATTTTTTTAATTTTGTTCAAACAGTACCTATCTTATTTTAAGTTCTGATATGCTACCACTTGTTTCTTCTATTCTCAATCTAAGATACGGATGGTAACCTGATACAGTTATATATCCAGTTGAACTCGTTGCGGTCAAAGAAATTTCACTTCCTAAATTGTACCATAGGTTATCATCTGCTGTTGCTCCTTCGACCTGAACACTACCTGTAAATGCACTAGGTTTGTATTGCAGGGATTGTACATCATTCGTTCCTTGCCACTCACTTGAATAATGAGTAGTGATTCCGTCGGAATCGAAGAAACTTGGAATAGTAACTGTCTGACTTTGTGTGTGTACTGGCATTATTGAATCTACAATAGTAACAACCCCTCGACCACCAAGATTGTCATCAACAAACACAGCATCATTTAGATCACTGGTTGTAAGACTACGCTCAATTGTATAGTGTGCTCTTTGCGTATCTATCGAATCTAATTCTTGTTCAGTTATTGTAACTGACGCAGTACCTAGAGTAGAACTTATATGAGTCATTGTTTTAGCAAGAATTAAATCACTACCCTCGCCATTAATCAACCTGAATGTAAAGGTTGCTGTGGAATTATTAACAGGTTTTTGGTCCTGATTAACAAATGTAAACACTAAGACATTGTCTGTGCCTTTGTGTAGTTTTAAATTTTTTGCATACACGGGATTGTACCTCATTGATGTTAGAGCCTGAGTGGTGTCACGTAATACCACTTGGTGTTTTTGCTTATATAAATAGACTTGAGTTGTAAACATATAGAGTATTTATCGATCAATGAGCCATGAGTTCTTTAAAGAGTTATCAGACAAGTATCCATTCATTACTGTAATTAGTTATGCTGGTGCAGAATACGTCGGTATTATGCAAAACAGGGACGCTACTGTTACTACTCTATACGACTTTGGCAGAATTGTAGACCTGAAGTTAAAAACTAAGTTCTTAGATCTTGCTAATGTCTGGTGGTGGGAATCAAATCGATCAATTCCAATTAATATATTCTTACGTGAAGAATGGAGTGTGTTCAGACCTTACTTACAGACATTTATTAATAAAGATTTAGTAATATTATTAGGCCCAAGTATTAGTTTAAGTGATTTAGCAAAGAAACGTACTAAGAAAAAATCAATTACACTTGTTCGTCGAGTTGACTAAGAAACTGTTCAAGCTGTTCTGTAGTATCATCTTTGTAGCTGTCCCATAATTTCCAAAAGTGGTCAATATTATAATCTACTATTTTCTGACAATCTCTAATAAACTGGTCAAGGTCTAAACTTAGTAATCTTTTTATCTCTTCTACTAACCAAGTTCCGCTGTCCATCCATCTATTCATGCCTGCAAAGTCTTCTCTGATAATACCGTTAAATGTTTTAAATCCTAGTTCGTGCAATCTGTTATAATGATTAGCACTGGCTAATGCTAAGAAAGGATGTCCTGCTATAATAGGCTTCCAGGTTTTTTCAGATATTAAACTATATCTATGCAACACAGTACTTTCAGCAAACACTGAAAAGTACGTATCGGTATATTGTTTAATTATAACAGGTCCAGCGGCCCAAGTGTCCCAATCTATTAGATTTTTTCCAGTTTGCGGATCATACTCTGACGGCAATTTATTTCCATGAGTCGCTTTTGGGTCATCCATATTAATATTTGACCATAACGCATTATCAAGTAGGCCTTGCCCATGTAGATCCCTAATCAATCTACTCCTATGCGTTCTTATCCTGTTATTAAGAAATAAAAACGTATAAGGTTTCTGATAATGCCGTATCATTAAATGTCTGTTGTCTTGATTAGCGTTACCAGTTAGCCACATTAGATATTCAATATTTAATGAATTCATTTTCTCCGGCATTTGTCCTGAACATATAATACTAAACTTTTTGTCTAATGCTAACAGTAACAAACCATCCTGATCCAGGTGCCTAATTAGCGTGCTAGAGCCTTCTATGCAGTTTTCTAATACAACATGCTCATTGGTATTCTTTATATAATCGATATGGGCCTTATTGTCGTTACAATAGGTAGCCACTGGAATTATCTTTATTGCATCTTTTGGTAGGTTGGGTAGTTCTGCTGTTGTGTAATGGTCAGCACGGTTATAAAAGTCTTTAAGTTTACTGCTCTCGTGTATGTAAATTTTCATCTAATAATTTCATATGTAAGGTTACTAAGACTGCATAACTTACAGCATGTGACTTCTTAAAGAAATACTGCTCGTCTGTTTTGGTCCATATGTCTTTACTTATATCTGACCAATTCTTTCCTACTAGATGTCGTTTACCAGGACGTATCAATGCTAAGAACATTGCCATACGAGGTATTGAATCTAATTCTAAATTACTATTAAGATCATAATGATTACCAATGTGTATGACCTGTTCAAAGAACTCACGTTCTTGTAATCTATGCCAGGGAGTGTCACGTACCATTAGTTCATCATAATGTGCCTGGTCTTTAATTAACTTATAGACATTTACGTTAAGAAAGTCAATTTTAAAATAACCACGTTCTTCTGCAGATTGGTAATCAATTGATGATGTATCCGTTAATGGATTATAAGGAATATCAGTAACATACACACCAGAGTTATGTTTACGCATGCCCTGTTCATTATTCTGCATTGCAGAAGTATGCTTAATTAATTTAAGTATATCTTCGCGATCTGCAAAGTCAATATCAACATCTGTATTAAATTTTACCATCCTGCTTGTTTTAACATTTCCTTAACATATTCAGTATCTCCAGGATAGTCTTTTAATAGTTTTGACCATCTATCCGGATTTACAAATTCATAAACAATAGATAGCTGTTCTTGATTTAGGTTCTCTAATAGGTCATGCCCTGTACTACAATTAAATATAATCCATCCTGTTACTCTGCCAGTAACTATATAATGACAAAGTTTGTTTGTATTTCCATATCTTAAAAAATCTTCACTTGGGGAGTTAACTTCTTCTGCCCAATCCAATGACGTTTCCAATGCTCTGGTTAATGCATCTGTAGCATTTTCTCTAAAGATATATTCCTTTAAGAATTCGTCATATATCTTGTCACTGCCCCAATAGTCTATACGTTTATTGTTTTTTAGTAACCATTCAGTAAATCTAACTGGATTAACAACACGAGAATTTACACAATAATTAGCAAACTTAATAAATGCTTTATAGTATGCTGATGTTGCAAAGTCGTCAAACGTTTTTGTCTTTGCTGATCCTTGGGTAGTTTCATAAAACTTTAAGTAACTCTGAAATGCTGTTCGACTTGCCGGATCATTCTTATGCTGAAAGCGTTTTCTTTGCTCGCAGACATGCACGGCCAGCGTAGTTTCTTTACGAAACTCACGATCACAATACTTACACTTAAAGGTCTGCTTTAATTCGCTGGTCATCCCATCCTATCTCTTTAACGTATGCGTTAATTGCTTTTTTGTCATTCATTACCAGAAACATATCAATTTCATCTGTCTTCATATTTGGAAATAATTCACTAACAACTTTTCGTTCTTTGTTAGTTGACTTCCCTTCTTTCTTTTTAGCCGCAAGCCAATAGTGAAACTGCTTGCCCATGTTAGGACTTACTGCGGTGCACATTAACCATTGTAGTTTTGTATGTTTGTTTAAATCAAAGAAGTGTTTGTTAACAAACTTGTTAGTTGCCATTAAGTAATATGCTTGTAGATCTTTATCTCCAGTAACTGATGCACCATAACGTAACATTAGGTATGTTGAAAACTGTTTCTTTTCTTCATCAGTGAACTTATCATAGTACGCACGATCTTTACGATCAAACGCCGCCATCTCGTTCCCAATGTATAAAGGTGAACTATTATGTGCCATCAGAATGATAAAGTATAATTAACAATTTCACAGTTACGACTTATGTCCTTAACAAAATAACAACACTTTGGTTTGGGGCCGCTCTCTAGAGGAACTGTTAATAGCTGTCCATTTTTTAATTTAGGTGAATACCAATTAACATCTTGGTACACATCAACAATTTCAATGTCAAGGAAACTAGGACGAAAGTCAGTTAAGTTATTAAACTGGAATGCTCTAAATCCTCTATCATTAATTGAAGTTAATGGTAATACTTCTAGATCACCAACATCAGGTTCACCAATAAGTATCTGCCAATCCACAGGCATTTTAATAGTATGTTCGCCTATCTTTAATACCAACGCCGGTGAGTTAAACGATTCTAAAAAGATCAATGGAATCCAATGATAGTCTGGGTTAGTTGGATCACTGTTATCTAATATACTAAATCGCATATCATCTATTTCATCTGGTAATGTGTCCAGGTCGTATTTTGTATTGTCTAATGTAAGTATTTGCATATTACCCTTATTATAAGTTACTGTGTTGTGTCTGTCAAGAACTATTTCCACTCAATCTTTTCAACTTCAAACGGATAGTTCGCTTCTCTATAAAATGCTTTACGTTTAGTTAAATGTCGTTTGGCAAATTTGCATGTTGATGTTATGTCCCATATCTGAACAAAGTCTTTATCTTCTGCTTTACGTATACCTCGTCCTATACTTTGTATAACTCTAATAAAGCTCTTACCAGGCTCAACAAGCACAAGATTGAAAATACGAGGGATATTAATGCCCACAGCGGCAACACCATAAGTAGCAATAATAACTTTACTATCCATTCTAGCAATTTCGTCATACTCATCCTTTCGGTCCTTGGCTTTAGTAGCCCCTGATACAAACACTGCATCTGTAATTAGTTCAGTTAACATCTTGCCTGGAGCAATTCTATCTACTAAAACTAAAGTATTTCCACTTGCCCTAATCTTAGTAATCAGATCGGCCATATACTTCATACGGTCTTGTGTCTCTAAGAGATATCGAAGTTCGTCCTGATACGACGTGTATTCAGTATGATCGACTAACTGCACTACATTTACATGGCAGTTAGCCAACACACCCTCCTGCTGTAGTTCATTTGCTGATAGTTTACCTATTACGTCACCTATACTACATCGTAAACTCATACGCTCAGATGCTTCTTTAGGTATTGTTCCTGTTAATCCCCAACGGATAGGCACCTTAGACATTGCACCAGTTAACAAAGTTTTTAACGCATCTGCTTTAGCCATGTGTACTTCATCAACCATGACACAAACAACGTCCTGAAGAAATTCATCTATTGTAATATCTACTTCGTGTGCTTTTGATCCTTTGAGCAGAATGTTTAGACTTTGCCAAGTACATATAGTGTGTGTCTTTCCAAATTCTTTACGGTCACCAAAGTAAACACCTACGTCTAGTCCCATGTTGATATAGTCTGCTTCAGTTTGTGTAACTAAACTTTTATTTGGAACAATAACAATAGTTCTACCATGCTGTTCGCAACAGTGACTTAGCACTGCCGTGATTAAAGTTTTGCCAGCACCTGTTGCTATTTCTTGTAAGCATTGAGGATTTGATAAAAACTTATTAATTATCTCAACTTGATAGTCTCTAAGCATTATCGGTTGTCCTGCTATTGGATGTGTTGGATCCCAGACTAAATGACTGTAGCTATCTTCTCTGACTTGAGTAAACTCAAACGTTCTTTCGTAGTCTCTGTAATCTTCAAGATCAACCTCATAGTTATATTGTTCAAGTACCGGTAATATCTCATCTAACAAGTTGATGTAGGTACTGCCTCCTAGCTGGAAGTAACCAACTTTTCCGTCCCATCTGCCTAATCTAACTGCGGGCATGTATCGTGCACCAGGAACTTCAAACTTGAACATGTCAACCAGCTTCTTGCGGACGTCGAGATCAAGTCCTTCAATCTTTACGTTGACTTCATCTTTAATATGTAATAAGGCTTGTTTCATTTAATATCCGCAAACACAAATTTATTTTGTGGGTTAAGGTAATCTACATTATCTGTAGAAGTTAGTTTGTTTATTATAGCATGATTTGTTATTCTTAGCAAACCCGATTGGAGATTAGTATCTACCAAACATTCTAGGTTAACCGCGCCTGCTCGAGTTAACAATGTTCTAATGTCCCCTGATTGAATGCGTAACTTGTTGGCATCCAACGAACTAATCTCCAATCTTGCTCGTTCGTTGTTTTTGATTAATTCATTCATTGATGTTTTCTGACGATATCCGCACTGTAAAACGTAAGGCCATTTATCATTTGTTAACTTATTAGAATTTAATCTTGCCGACAATAACAGTTGCTTAGGAGCTAAATCAACTTTATGAGCTAACTTAACATCAAAATCAGACTGAACAAAGTGTTCTAGTGACAACTTGTTGGTTAGATTAGTTGCTATGCTAACACTTTCTTCTAACGATAGTTCCCTCATGCCTGCAATAAAAAATTTCCATGCGGCTATGGGGACCAATGGATGTGCTGAAGTGTTGGCAATTTTATACATTGTGTAATAAGCAACTGGGTCTTTCTTAACATAAAGATCATATAATTCTGTAAAGAATTGCAATTGATTTTGATCCCACAGGTTACTAAAGTATTCAAGTTGTGTGTGATCTATTAGTTTCCGTCTTTCTAATATATTTTCAAAAATATCAATATTTAATCTTGCTTTAGTCTTATCAACAACCGGAAAACTTAATTGTGCTTTGTCACTTGTTGATGTAACTATCTCAGACTTTTCCAGGAAAGTAGGAGTAGGCAATACATAATCTGCTAACTTTGCTGTTTCGCTCATAAAACTATCAAGCACTACCACAAGACCAACTTGACTAATTTGTTCTTTAAATTTTTGTTGATTAGGATATCTAATAGCTGGATTCGAATTGTCAATGATTACTGTGTCAAATTTATCAATATTATCTGTTACGTAACTAGCATTTGTAATTCCGGCAAGTTGTTTTTGCTTGCCAAACGGTACAGTTGGTTGTATAAAGTAATGATCACTAACCATGCCTGGCACTATAGAACCATCAGTGATCAACATGGTGCCGACTCGTTGAAAATTTCCTGTTATTAGATATAGCAATGAGATTAGATAACTATTAGCCATCGGATATAATGAGTGGTCAATGCCATTTCCACTTAAAATACTAACACTGTTACTTTGATTAATAATGGTAGCAAGTTCTGTAATATCTGCTACGGGTATCCCGCAGACATCTGAATATTCTAATAGATCTAACTGAGAAAAGTGTTTTTTAACTTTATCAAAATTATCACAATGATCATTGACGAATTGTTGATCAATGTAATCATTATCAATAATAATTTTTATAATTGCTGATAGTAGCCAGGCGTCTGTTCCTGGCTTTAGTTGAAAATGTTTATCGGCACGCTTTGTTGTTTCTGTAATACAGGGATCAATTACTAGTAACTGCCTGTCAGGATCTTTCGTTAAAGAATTTATATTAGCTCTTACTCTAGGAGTGTGTTGTGTTACCCACGGATTCTGACCAATTACAATATGTGTCTGACTGTTTTCTGTGTCGGGCCTGGCCATATTACTAAACATCAAACTAGGAACCAACACGGAGTAGGCCATCTCCATTGAATACACATTAGTAACATATTGTATACCTAAACGGTTAATCATTTCATATGCTAATAAACTGGCATATTCACTATCTGTTTTTGCCATATATATAGATCGATCAGGAGTAAGTCGACGACTAATATCGTTGAGTGCGTCTTCCCAACTAACGACTTCGAATCCAGAATCTGTTTTCCGTAACGGTTGAGTAATTCTATCCTCGTTGTATTGAAATTCTATCAGCTTCTGACTTTTTTCACAAATGTAACCTTTGCTTATTGGGTCATCAAAATTTGGCTTAATTTTAATAATCTGATCGTTAGAGTTAAGAGTTGCTTCAATCCCACATAGGGCTTGGCATAAATGACAAAAAGATTTACGATTTTGACTCATATGATAATATTATATAGTCAAGGGGAAAGGGTGTCAACCATCAACACCCTTTATGAACAAGAAATGAACAAATTATCTTCGTTTCATGCAGGTTGCTCTTGCTAGTTCTTGCCAATTTGTATTAGATACTTTTCTAAGATCGGCAATCTTAAGTGCCATACGTAAACTAAGTTCATTTACCATCGTTGCATTGTCTTGTAAAAAGTTTAACATTTCTTCTTGCTCGTAACCATTAAAATCATAGTCTTGAAATAGAGCACCAGTACCTGCAATCTGTTTGATACGTAATAGTTTATCTCTTTCAGTATCAAGTGTAAGATCTAAGTAATGGCATCTAGATTGTATTGCTTCTAAGTGATCTTGTAGTTTTTTACTTTTAACATTTTCAAACTTTAAGTTAGTAATAAAAATAGCTGACCCTTCAAAGTTAAACGTATCTGGTACACCTTCATTACGTAACTTGTATGAATCAGTGTTCCAACAAATCTTTCTTGTTTTCTTTGAATCTAACGCCGCCTTAAGAATGTTTAATGATAATTCATCTTGTAGTATTGAGTCACAATCATCAAACACTAGTACATTGTCTTTTTCTTTGTAGTTGAATAGTTTACAGTATAAACCAATGGCACTCATTGCACCCTTAACAACATCATATTGTTTAGGTCTTGATGCAACTTCTGTAAACATGCTTGCTTTCTCTAATTGTTTTTCAACACCATATGACTTACCAACCCCTGGAGGGCCCACAACGATCATTGCTCTTATATCACCGCAAATTGCGGCTTTAGTCATGTCATCTAATATAGTAAAACGTTTGCTAATACGCTCGATAATTTGCTCATCTGTTTCTTTTTTGAATTTTATAGTTTTAGCTACCATATTCATTACCCCCGTAAATGATTAATTCCTAACTTTCAAATACTATTATAGCAGTTTTGGATTTATTGGTCAACCGAATTTAATGCTAACGTTCTCATTGAATCGTATAATTGTTCAAGTTCATCATCTGGTAATGCAATACCTAACTCCTGTAGCTTCTGTTCAAACATTCCTGATGCGTCTAGGGCTAGCTGATCTATATCATCATATAAATCTGCATTGACTTTTTCTAAGTTATAATTATATGCCATGTAAACATTATAACAAATTATAAATTATTAGTCAACCAAAATATAGTAGTAAATACTCGTATGAAAATGTTCAAATTATCAATCCATGACGAGCAATTGTTGAATACAACTCAGTTAATCGAATTCTTAGAGGCTAATTTAGAAGAAATTGTTCTGATAGTTACCGACGAGGGTCCTAGTATGTTTCATTGTAATGTTATTAAAATATTAGATGCACACGTTAAGAAACATAACCGCGACCCGTACACGATCAGGATACAATCGGAAAATGTAATAGAAAATACCAACTTGTACACTAATATTAATAAGTGGAGAGACCTTAATCATTTTTGGTCTGATGGTGCTCGGAAATATAAACAATCTAAAATAACTGCCATTGCTCTAAACAGCCATAATCGACTAGGATGTTTTATTGGAAGAAAGAATATTCCACGACTAAGCATACTATATTGGTTACGAGATCAAGATTGTTTATTAAGCTCGCAATATTATCCTTCATACAACTATGATATCTTAGATAAAACAGCATACGACCAATGGGTAACTGATGCAGAAAATTTTGATGATTGGTGTAAAAATATTGACATTACCAGTATAGATGGGATAGAACTGCTTGATCAGTATGTTATTAAAGATTGGGCTGAGGGAGAAGAATATCTGACTCCACAATTTAACCTTTTAAATTACTATAGAAACTTTGACATTGAGATAGTAGCAGAAACCTGGACGATGGGCACTACATTTTTTGCTACAGAAAAAACTACTCGACCGTTGCTTGGTCGTAAACCTATAATAGTGTACGGACCGAAAGATTATCTGCATAACTTAAGACAGCTAGGATTTAAAACGTGGAGCTCGTGTTGGGACGAAACATATGATCACTATACAGGGCCCCGTCGTTGGCAAGCAATGCAAGAAACTATCAACAACATTCTGTCACTGCCTGGTGATGAATATCAAACTGTGGTCGAGCAAGCTCACACAATCAGCCTTTATAACAAACAATTTTATCTAGAAACACTAGTCAACAAAACCCCCACATAGTGTGGGGTTGTTGAGATATTACTTTATTTAATTATACTATGCCGACGTGCGTATCAGGAGTATGATTCCATGTACACGTAAATACGTCACTATCTTCAAGAATTGGCCATGCTCTAGGGTTATAAGTATCATCATCCCAATTCACTAATGCTACACTATTAATTTGTCCATTTACCCTAACGTCATTGGATACAACATACACAGTTGCATCTCTGTGCAAATTGGCTGAATTAATTGTGTCATTTTGTGCATCAGATGGGTTTGTAACTGATCCAGCTACTAAGGCATTGTAAAGATCTGTGCCTAATGCTGTTTCACCTAACTCTGTTGCAAGGTGTGTTTGCGCCGCTGTTGAAACAGCAGTTATATCTGGTATGTTTGAATCAAACCAGGTCTTAGCTACGATGTGAGTTTCTGCTAGATTATATTCTGTTTTTCCTAAGCAAAGTTCACCACCTGTTGCAGTAAGTGAGTATGCTAGGTTACCTGTTGTTGCTTCATCTAATGTGAATGAAAACAAGTGATTGTTTGTGTCAGGTTGTCCAGATCTGACTGTTGTTGAATCGCTTACTGTGCCGTTAAATACCTCAACGCCACCCACGGATAACACAGCGGTTACATCACCTGATGATGCGTATGCTTGCCCGTATACTTTAAATGTTCTGTTAGCCATGTGCTATGTTCTCCAATATGTTAACATTATTTATCCAGATGCCAATGGCGTAGGACTTCTTCGTCATTGATTTCATGCGGATTAGGTACTCCGTGAAATACAACTATACTTAAATCTTTAAAAATATGACTTCGGTCTTTGCCTCTGTTCGGGTATGATCTGTAAATAAAATCCATTCCGCCGTCCATTACTTCCCATCTATAACTTTTTACATGAGTTTGATCTAACCAACGCTTTTTACTTTCTGGGACCTCTGCATCTACAAAGTCTTGATCACCATTGTATTGTGTCATTATTGCATGATGATTACGTTTGAACTTTTTCCATAAATCAGAGAATTCATCAGTGTTGAATACCATTACGCTACTATTTATTGTCCATTTATTTTTTTTCCATAGATAGCGAAAGTCTCTCACTGCCCAAAACTGCTCGTTGCCTAACCTAAGCATCCAGTCTAAATTACCTGTTAGTATAATATCTAAATCAAAATAGAATAACCTACCTTGAAAGTCTTTATGTCTAAATAATTGCGTTTTGTACCACCAGGATTTTTTGGGTCCGGTAACACCTAGATCTTTGAGTGCATGTTTATGCCAGTGCTTAGGTACTTCTCTAGCTTTTTCTGTCCATATGTGAAAACGTATAGGACAACTAAAGTTCCTACGTAGTCCTGCTTCTAATTTCTTAGCATAGTCTAAGGTATAGTATGCACCGTGTAATACACACCCACAGTCTATACCATTTTTCATATAGTCATCTACCTGTTTCATAATGCTGATTCCAATCTAGTGTACCACATACCGTCCTGTATTTCTTCTATAAAATATTCAGTGTGTACCATTTCTGTAAGCCATTGTCTAGTAGCTCTATTTTTCAGCTTCTTTAGCCTGTCTATTCTATTACTAACTGGGTAGGCTAAACTATATGCACTTGTTATCACTGGTGTACCTTGTATTGCGGCCTGTATTCCAGGTCCACTTGAATAGTTAACAACGCAATAGTAATTAGCATCAAAGTTAAAATCATCGTAGGTGTTAGCTATCTTGTGAGGTTGTTCACTATACATGGACAACGGTGATCTAGGATGACTGCGAACAACAATAGCTCTATCAGTTTGGTCTTGAATAATTTTAACCTGTCTCTGTATCCAGTCTTCTTGACTGACTAGATGATGTAGTTGATGACTTTTGTGGTGTTGTCCCGCTATTAGTATTTTTCCATTGTTACGGTTACGCATGCCCTCACTCCACAACTCATAACCAAATAATTTAAGTCTGTCATCTGACAAATTGTCAAGATGTCCGTGGTGACCTTCTGTTGTGATATTATTAACAGATATTTTCCAGGTAATATTACGCTTAAGAGCACCTACTTCAATTATTATTACAGGTTTGTTCTGACTTCTAAAGTGTTCGTATATTTCTTTGTTAGGTTCCATACGCCCAGCCCAGAGGCAACTCCATATTACAGCAACATCTGCTGTCATATCATTTTCTACTAAGGTATAATGTTTGCGTGCACCTTCTAAGAATGCGGCCAGAATTGGCTTACTGTTTAGTGAGGCATGTGCAGAAAAATAGGTCAGTGTTTTCATTGAATAAATATATGCTAATATAACAATATGTATCCATTTTTAAAGACAAGGTGTAAAAAATGAAATATACCCTAATTACTACATTTCATCAGGAAGGTATGGAACAGTATGGTCAAAGGATGATAGACACCTTTGAAAAATATTGGCCAGAGCAAATTAATCTTGTTGTGTATGCAGAAAATTGTACACCAATAACTACTAAATCAAATGTATCAGTCGTTAACTTACTTGCAACAAGTAAAGAATGTAGAGACTTTGTTAACCGACATAAAAATAATCCTAAAGCACACGGTAAAGATACAACGCAGGATCCTCGTAAACAATTTAAATGGGACGCTGTTCGTTTTTGTTATAAAGTATTTGCTACAGGACTAGCACTAAACACTATTATGGATACTGATTGGCTAGTTTGGTGCGATGCTGACACACTTACACATACCCCTGTCCCTGTAGAGTTTATGGGATCAATATCGCCATTTGGAAAAATGATTACCTATCTAGGAAGAGGTGATAGATATCATCCTGAATGTGGGTGGGTGGGTTATAATCTAAGACACCCTAATACAAAAATGTTTATTAGAGAATTTGTCAAACAGTATGAAGATGATCTATTGTTTGAGTTAGATGAGTACCATGACAGTTATGTATGGAGTACTATTTGGAAACGATATAGAGAAAATCCAGACAACGAATTTTATAATTTAAACCCTACTGACAATAAAGGCTTTGCTGGTCATCCATTTATTAACAGTGCTCTTGGAAAATACCTAGATCATGTTAAAGGTAAACGTAAAAACGAAGGACATAGTTGGGGTAGAGATCAAGGAACACACACTGATCACCCTTATTGGTCTTCCTTAAAGGAAAGATCTTAATGTATCAAAAACACGGGTGGTGGTTTCCAGACTCTGACACCCATTTTAATAAAATGTTAACTAAAAATGTTGAAAAAGGTGGGGGTCCGGTGTACCAGGAACCCGTTAGAAAGCGATCATTTCAATTCGTACAACACAAAGGTCTAGCGTTGGACATAGGTGCCAATGTAGGCTTATGGTCAAGTGATATGGCTAACCAGTTCGACCGTGTTATCGCATTCGAACCAGTAGCAGACTTTCGTGCATGTTATGAGAAAAATGTTAACATGGACAAGGTTGATTTAAGAACATGTGCATTAGGAAACGAAACAACAAAAATTGACATGATCATTACTCCTGTCAACACCGGCCACAGTCATGTAGATACTAATACAATGGGTAACGGAACTATAGATATGTTTAAGTTAGATGATCTTAATCTTCCTAATTTTGATTACTGTAAAATAGATTGTGAGGGGTACGAAGAAAATATTCTATTAGGCGGTCAAGAGACTTTTAATAAATGCAAACCTGTTGTAGTAATTGAAGAAAAAGGTCACACAGACGTGGGATTTAAAACTGGAAATGAAGCAACACGTCTTTTAAAAAGTTGGGGATTTCGAGAACTTGCCCGTGTACGTAACGATATTATATTTGGACGAAACTAAAGATATTTTTTAAAGTGTTCCCACACTAGTCCTTGCTTTATTTCAGCATCACTCCAATGGCAGGCTGACAAATTATATAACCACTGCGATCTTTCAGGATAGTCTGGAGTCATTATATTGTCAATGTTATGATTTGCTACTTCCCAAGTTACAGCATCTTCGTCTGCTACAAATACAGGAACACCAGCTAAGATACTAGCAACAGAGCTCGACGAATTATAAAACACGCTAGCATGTGCACCTTCGAGATCTTGCTGTAGTGATCCACCTTTTACACTTTCATATACGTTTACTTGTTGTAAGTACTGTGTGATATCACACTTGCGTTTGGGATGGGGTCTAATTAAAATAGGCATCGGTGTGTGTTTTCTAATCGAAGCAATTGAATTTGCCAACCATTGATCTAAGTCAGCACCCTTCATATTCCAACCACCGTCACGTTGTAAGCAAATTAAAATATGACTACCAGTGCCGTTTTCTCTCCACGGTTTGATTCCAGGCATGCGTAGATCATGTCTAATTTGATTCCATTTAATATTATTACTTCCAGCATTGGCGTATTCGTGCTCATTGTAATAAACACCATCTAGACTATAACGAACATACTGACTATCAGGATCTGCAAACTTAAAACAACTGCCATCTATAGGCATGCAGTGATGTCCGTTTTCTCGGGCCCATTCTATTACTGCCTTGCGTAAATGTATATGTGGTCCTGAGAATGTTTGTCCTACCCAGCCAATAAACACTCCTAGTCGTGCAGGAACAACTTCGCAATTAGTCTGTACAAACACATTAGCACCTACCTTAGTACACCCTTCACTGAATGCTTTTAATATTTGTGCTTTGCGGTCATGGTCTGCTATTCTTGGCAAACTTGAGAGATACACAACTACATCATACATGCCATGTCTCCAATATTTTTTTAGCAGTTCCGTTTACTAACTCGTCGGTTGTAAATTGACTGTAACTTAAATAGCATAGCCATTGACTTATATCATCTCTGTACAGGTTGTTGATCTTATCTAAACTGCTTCTACTCACAGGATTTGTTATATGTTTACCTAAGGTGATCACCGGAACACCTGCCCATATTGACTCAGTAAGAGCATTTGAATTATATCCAACCACACAATAAATCGATTGGTCTGCAAGTAAGTCTCTATACAAGCTAGTGCGAGTTTTTCTATTGCCAATCTTTTCTCTTACAACAATCTTTTTATCAGTAAGTGTTCTTAATTTTTTCTCTTGCTCGACTATCCATTTTGTTTGATTTAATCCGTACACAGTACAAATATTCAGACTAGGAGGTATTATTAATATTGTGTCTCCGCCTGCTCTCCAGTAACGTGGGAATCGAAATCCGTCCAGCCTATTTCGATTATCTAAAATTATTTTTAACAGTCGATCCATCGGAAAGGTATGTTTAGGTAAGTCAGCATGAATATCGTTACGACATAGTCTATGCCATTCTTTACTTTCGCTATCTCTAATAAAGTTAGTATATCCAGAGTCTATAAACCACAGTGGAAAATTGTTTGATATTTTATTCTGTAACAGATCTTCATTGTTTAAAATATTCCTAATTAAACAGTCTTGTTCTGGGTAACTATAAGTTACTGTACTACGAAATTTACTTTTTTCAAATATGCCAGCTGACAATTTCTTCATATAACTGTCCGATGCACTTTCTAGATATTGGTTTAATATTAATCTCTTACCTTTCTGCACATTACCATTACCGTACGCACTACATATTCTATCTATATTATCTAAAATAAATCCGGCTAGTTTTCTTCGCTTGTATTTCCATATTGTGCGTGTTTCTTGTTTTATTTTCTTACGCCATACATCTATGTCTGCATCAACAGCTTTGTTGATCCTCTTAATGCTGTCTGAATAAACTGGTTTGACTCCATTATAGTGTTGAGTATATACTTTATTGCAGAAATGCCAATTTGGACCGTTACTGTATGTCTTGACAATTAATAAACTTGCTATGTAATCAGATAACTCGTCATCATTAATAATAGTGTAATTAGCCATTGAGTATGCTCCACGCATAACCATTTGCCATTTCTTCTGTGGTAAATTGACTATAACTTAAATGTCTCATCCAGGCCTCTCGTTCATCATTAGAAGGTATGTACGGATTTTCTATTTTAGCAAGATCGTTGTAACAAAGATGCTGGGCGGCATTTGGGCCCAATGTAATTGCTGGTTTTCCGTGCATCAATGCTTCAACAGCGGCAACTGAATTATATGTAACCAAGCAATGACATTCTTTAAGGTCTTGTTCCATTGTATTAGTTTTTAATCGTTCGTCTCTTGGTCTCTTTAATCTAATCCTAATAGGTCGGTCGGTGTACTTTTTAATTTCTGCTACTGTTTGTGCTATCCAGTTATCTTGATCTATATCCCATAGTTTGAAACTTTTTACGCTAGGTGGAGCAAGTAATATACTGCGTCCAGGAGCAAATGGTTTAGTATTAATTCCAAATGTAACTTTTTGTGGCTCTTTTTTAAAGACCCAATCCATGTACTCTGAAATTTGTTCTAATCTATCTCTAGGTCTTTCAATTATCGGGCGGATGTCGTGTACATGATTTTGTATTACACGGTGCCAATTCTTATTATTTTCTATATGCCCTAGATAGCAGTTGTCAATGTAAAAGAATTTAGTATTATGATTCCAACAATGATCAACAGCTTTAACACTACGAGCACCGTAGAGTACTACTGTATTGTCATGATATGATTGTGCTTCATCCCAACTTAAAGTTACACCGTTAACACCTTTGGCAAAATTGTATATAGGTGTTCTTGTTTCTCGATGTGGATGCTTTAGAGGATCGTCTATCTTCTTCCTATTAACACAAAGAATATCACTTGCGTTTATCATTTAACAGATCAATCCTTTGTTGACAGTATTCTGTAAATAGTTTTTCTTGGTGCCACTCATTTGCCATATTGGTGTCAGCAAACTCATGGAAACAAGGTGCTCCTAAAGTATAGTGAAGAAGTTTAGCATCTGGATTTATACCATATTCATCTGGTAACCAGTTCCATTCTCTAGGCAGTTCTGCTATACGATCATCGTTAAGCCAGGTAAATCTATGTAGTTGAGCACCAGTAGAATTTTCAATAAATTCCGGAGTTACTTTTTTATTTGGGAGTGTAGCACAGTTCCATAGTATAACTGATGACCAGTTCTTACGTGGATAGTCTTCATTCTTTGTACCTAAGTACTTCTCTTTCATTTTAGTCTTGTAATCATGCTTAACTACAGCAACATCAAATTCTGGCAAACTATCCTTAAGGTTCCATAGTTTTTTGATATCATCTTTAACTACCATGTCACCATCTATATAGATAGCATGCCCAGTATATCCGGTAAGGTAAGGAACTAAGAATCTTGAGTAAATGAAATTATTACTGCCATCTGAATGCTTCTCTTCGTAGCCACCCAACAGGTTTAGTGCCAATGGGTGAAAGCTCACCGGTACTGTTGCATGTCTTATTATTGAGTTTACACAAGTATGATATGCTACTGCTTCTCTGGGATCGTAGCCAATAAAAATAGGTATAGTTTCCATACGACTATTTATCTGGGTAGTTTACTAGTGTGTTTTATATGAGTCTATGTGTCCATTGAACCAGGGTAGGACAAGATCTTGCTGTTTAACACATCCCCAACGATTAATACTGTCTACAGCTGAGTCTGGTAGTAAATCTAGTTCAGCAAGATCCCTCCAGGAAGTGGTTCTAGGGTTCATTGGTTTTACCTTGCCTTTATAGACCACAGCTTTAATCCAAGGATCTCGTAGACCCTTAGTAAACATTCCACTTTTGCAATCCCAACCGTTAACTGCAAGCATGTAGATTAAATTAACTAATGTGTAATGATAGTACTCACTGCTCGGAATTGAAATATCATGCTTGTTATATTTGATATTTGTAGTTTGGGGTATTTGTAAAATTAGCATACCATTAGGATTAGCTAACTTCCACCAATGTTTTAATGTAGTCACAGGACTTATACATTGTTGAAATGAGTTATGACTGGTTATAACATCATATCTTTCTGGCAATATATCTGTATTTTCCATATCAGCTTTGATATGAGTTAAATTTTTATGACTAACACCAAGTTTGTCAATTGTGTCAATAACAAAACTTTTAATGTTTAATGGTTGAGGTCGGCCAGTTGTATCAACTTCGGGGTCTGTTTCTCTAGTAGCCCACCATTCTGCATCTAGGCCTGGGCCTCCACCCATATCAGCAACAGTACCAACAGATATCATAAACTCATAAAAGGACTCAATAACATCTAATACTTCACGTGAGTGGGTGTGACTTTCTTGTGGTGACCCAAACATTATAGTTGTATGTCTTCCATGCCACTTGCTCTCAATCTAACTACATGACCTAACATAAAGTTTTTGCTTTCAAGACCTTTCATTATACCTAACCATTGGTTCCTAAGTAAAGCGATATCATTAATTAGTGTTTCATATTCAATGACTTCATCTTCTCCATCTACATATTTTTCAGCATCACGACTTGTTAATGCTCGTTGATATGCTTCTAGATATTTTTGAAAGTGCTTACGCCGAATCTTACGTAATTGTATGTTTAAGAAATTTAATACTGCTTCTATTTCTTGTAGCTGATGGAAACGATGTTCAGTAATACCTGGCAAGTCTGCTATGTTACGTTCTACATATCCATAGATACTAACATCTTTTTTAGCACCTAGTAATTCATTTCGATAGTGCATTAGGAAGTCTGGTAAGTTACTAATATTTTCAACTACCTTATTGTACCACATCTCTATACTCCTCTAACCATGGAAATAATGTTTTCCAATCTGTTTTTCGTCGTCGGTCTATTTCATCTAAATATGTTATTAATTGTAACACCTTTCCTTTATCAAGTCTACTGTTTTTGACATTATTTGTTATAGCCGTGAAATGTTCTTTTGCACTCGGGCCATGCCAACTTTCTGTTTCCATAAGGTTTAAAATAGTTTTAAAATCGTTGCTAAATTCATCTGCACCTAATATGTCGGGTGCCATGTAGTCTGGATAATATACCTGGGCAAAATAATGTTCTATCTTTCTATCCTGACTCCACTCTTTTAATTTCTTAAGTAAACCAGGTATTGTTTTAATTGTTAATACTGAGATGGCACCATTGAGATTTAATTTAATCCAGCGTTCACCTATTAGGTATCTGAAGTTGTCTTCCCACTGCGTTAATTTAATGCCGTGTCTAGTAAACTCTTGCTGTGGTCCCCAACAATCAATTGAACAGTGCATGTCTAATCGTCCTAGTTTCTTTTTTGCAATTAATTGTTTTATTCTACCAATATACTTTTCTAATTTAGATTTTTTAATCATTAAGTTTGAAACTATTTCAAGCTCTAAATCAGGACAGGGGTTATTTTCTAAAAACTCTAAGAATGTGTCAAATTGGGTTTGATAAAAGGGCTCACCACCTAATAGGTGTAATCTTTTTAACTTGTGTGCATTGTTTTCCATCCACTCCCAAAACTTTTCTTCAATATGACTAAAATTATCTGGATGTTTAAATTTACTTTCTAATACTAAATTATGTTTTTCAAATTTTCCAAACTTTTTCATCTCAGAGTCTATGCCCGAACTTAGCTCAGGTCCACAATACACACATTTTAAATTGCAGGTATTGTCTAAATAAACTTCTAATATAGTTGGATCTACGTGTGTTAGTGTAGAATCCTGATCAAGCTCTGGCGGATGTAGGTCCGGTAATGAGTTATAAAATTGTCGATCACTGCGTCCATTATTTTTTTCAAACTTACCACAATATTCTTCACAGGTTGTCTCAGTTGGGCCGGGATCACCCGAAGGCCAATGGCCCTGTAACATTGTCTCTCTTTGCTCTATCTTCTCAGCAGTATTATGAAAGTTAAATGTTTCTATATCAAATTTATGATCAATAACTCGATGACAGCTAGAAGTTACCCCTAAGTGTAGTGCTATTTTACTAAATGACCATTTTGCCAGGCACGACGTGTCTGTTCTAATTGGAAAATACTTTTTTTCCATTTAGTAGTCGTCTTCTTCTTCATCGCCATCGTCTTGTTCGTCGCCCCAAGTATCTAAGCCATCGTCTTCCTCTACCTCATCTAACACATAGGCTGACAACGCATGTTTGATATCGTTATCCTGACCAAGGTCGCTAGATTGAATGGCGTCGCTGGCAACCCCTAAGTTATCAATTAGTGCATTAACAACATCCATTGCGGCTTGTTTTTCATCTGAGACATGATCTTTAACAGCTAACCATACTTCAGCCGCTGATACTAATGATTCTGACATATTATTTTACTTCCTCTATTGTTACTTCTACTACAGGTTCAGGTGCTTGTTGTTCTATAGCATTATCGTCCATAGTCTCTATATCTTCAATACTTATCTTTTCTTCTACTTTTCCGTATGTAGCCATAATCGTGTCAAGACAGCCTTCTTCATTTAGTTCCCACGCTTTACGGAACATTTTAATTTCATTAGCACTGTCAGCTTCACCAAAGCGTAATCTATTACCATCTTTAACTAACAGTCCGGCTTTTTCAGCCATATCAACTAGTCCACTGTACGGACTCATTCCTGTTGAGTATGGGATTTTAACTTGCACACCTTCAAACGGTTTAGCATATCTAGTCTTCATTACTTTACACCCAGCTCTAATACCCCTAACATCTGATATTTTATTACCGCCTTCATCTTCTTTAAGTTTAAGTTTCTTCATTGCAACAACAATACTTGATGCGTAAATAAAACCTTGTCCACCGGATATCTTATCATCTGGATCGAACATATCTTGACTTGCATAGGTATGGTTAGTACATACTATACCAATGTTAAGTGCACCAATCATATTAACAGTATTACGTACCAGTGATGTTAGTGCCTTAGGTTTACGACCCATATCACCTTTCATATCACCAGCTTCAAATTGATTAACATCTGTAGGTGTTAGTAACATACCTAGCGAATCGATAACAAATAATACCTTAGCTCTATTTTCGGCCGGCATGTCTCTATATTCTTTTACAAATTCAGAAATAGTTTTAGCTACGTCATCGATCATGGCCATGTTCAATTTAAGTAGTTTCTCTTCTGTTGTGTCGACACCTAAGGCATGTAGCCATTTCTCATCGAGTGCATTCTCACTGTCAATTAAGATAACAAATATACCTTGTTCTTGTGCATTTTTAACAATGTTACCTGAACAGATGTAACTCTTACCTGCTCCGGACTCTCCAGCAAACACTGTTACTTTACCTAGCGGGATGCCTTTAGTAAAGTCACCACTAATTAAATAGTTTAAGGCATAGTTTCCTGTTGAAACCCAATCTGTTGGGTCATTGAATCCTAAACTCATTCCTGGAATGCTTTTAGTAATGCTTTTTCTAAATTTACTTGCGTCAAAGGGTCTGGCCATGCTATTCTCCTAAATTTATATCTGTGTAGTAGTCTTTATAACTAATTTTTCGTACTTGATCTTGCTTAGTTATAAACTCTACTAGTTCGTTTGTATTATTATAACTTGATGCAACCGAAGGTGCAAGTTGTTTGAGTAACAATATGTCCGATTTCTCAAACTTTTTCCGTGCCTGTTCGGTAAACTCATTTTCGTACTTTATATTCATTTGTTCAGGGTATTCAAGTACTCCGTAACTAAAAGGAATTCCTACTTGGTCTGCGTACAATAACATATTTGCTAAGTCGTTGATAGTATAAACGTTTAGCGTACTCCAAAAGCCGAGTTCTAAATTTTTATGTTTGTCTGCTAAGTGTTTATACTTTCTAACAACCTGGTCCCATTTCCCCCACTTAATCGGAAAACGAGCATACTCGTGTACTTGTTTAGTGCCATCAAAACTCAATGTTACTATAACTTTTATCTTACGTTCTAGTAGTTGTTCTATCTGTTTAATTACTGTTGTGCCGTTGGTATTAATTCTAACTATCTTAACATTTTGTGGTAAATTGTCTAACAGTCGAGCATAGTTCTTACTATAGCTAGGTTCTCCACCGTTAATATCTAATTCAACAATACGATCTTTAGGCAGCCGGTCAAATGCTGTTACATTTTCTAACTTAATAACGTTCTTTTCTAAACTTCCGATAGTTGTTGACAGTCCGGCATAGCAAAACTGGCATGCTGAGTTGCATACGTTGTCTAAGACGCCACCTATAATGAGATAATCATCTTTAAATGTCTTTAACAACTTGTCTCTACGTATGCTATCGATTCGAATACTGGAGCCTGATGCCAGCTCGGTTGTTTGACAACGCCGGCATTCTGTAGGCCAGTCTTCATTTTCTTTTATCTCTTTTGCCCAGTCACTGCTTTCCATTTCTTCGTAAGAAGTAAACCTAGGAGCATTGACCATATGGCCGCAACGACTAACTGTACTATCTTCATTTAATCGAGCAAAGTGATCAAGGCGTGGGCAAAACATGTGTTACCTCCGCTAGTTTTTGTGATTTACCAATGACTGTAGCATACGCCAATGGGGCTTGTGTCAGTAGATGTGTCATTATTTGATTAGGTGACCAGCTCTGCCCAGTTAAGTCGTTAACTAGCAAATTATCTAATATCATATACATCTCTAAATTCGGGCTCGTTGGGGATTCTACATTTGATTTTTTAGGTATAGCTACACGTCCAGACGTATAGTAACTTAACATCTGTATATTATGTATATGTATCTTAGCATCTGGGGACATATACCTCATAAGATTAATTAACCAACAAAATTGAGGGAGTATATGGCGATCAAAGATATAACCTTGTTCTCCTAAGTACAAAAGAGTCTGATAATCTAATTTAGGATTTTCGTAAATATATGTCTGAAATCCGCTACGATATCTTTCTTCTGGATCACGTAAAAATACATCTATATCAGTAAGTTTCTTAATCTGCTCATTGAAAATTAATTTATAATTGTTTTCTTTCTGAATGTTATATATTGAAGAACTTCCGTTCTTAAATATTGGATATATGTATTTGTTCTGATTAGGAAAGTATACAATTTCTACTTTATTCGGAAATAGTATATCATCTAACTTTGTAAACATTTATACATCTCCGGAAATATTTTTGTACTATCTATCCCTCTGCGTGTGTCTAATTTAGACAACTTATTTTTTAATGTTCTTGGATCTTTAATCATTGGTTGTGTTAGGTGTGTTAACATATTACGATAACTATCTTCTATTAAGAAACCTGGTTCTTTTTTAATTCTATTGTTAAGCTCTATCATTAATTCATCTATTATATTGTCTGGTAAATGTCTAACGTCCTGCCAGGTAGGTAGAGTTAATGGACCTACTATAAAACTGTTATTATGGTAACCTAGCCCTTTAAGGTAATCAACAGTGTCAAATATAGATCTAAAATTCATAGCATACCATAACATATTAAAACTTACCTTGTGTCCTTTATCTGTTATACGTAATAAGTTTTCATTGAAGTCTTCCCATACACCACCATATCTAATGTATTCAAACTGATCTTCTATAGTATCTAAACTAACTGTCCAGTGTACATTTTTAAACTCCATAATTTTGTCAAATACCTTTGTACCTGTTTTACTTAGATTAGTGTTCACTCTTATGTTTACATCAGGATTCTTTTCTTGGAGTATTTCTAATAACTCTAAATTCTCTTTCATTAATAACGGCTCCCCACCTGCTAGATAGACATGTTTAAGTTGGTGGGCATTATCAAATACTAATTGTTTAAGTTCTTCTACACGTTCAGGTGTAGGCTCTTGAACTTGTATTTTTAATTCAGTTGCCCATTTACTAGAGTATTCAGGACCGCAATATACACAAGCATGATTACATACGTTTGACCAACGTATATCTATCTTGTGTAACTTAAAATTGTCAACTTGATCATATAATGTATTGTCTACAGTTTTTAATTCTTTAAGATAAAAGATACGATCACTAATCATGTCATACCCTTTCTTTTCTCCTTCGAGATCATAACATACATTACACCCTATACCCCCTTTGTGATCAAGCATGTTCTGTTTAGTTGTTGTGTTCTCTTTCAATATATCGTGTATCGAATTATCTTTTAAATTGCCAATAGGTCGTTGACTACGTATACAGTTTAATACATCACCGTTTGAATTATACATAAAGCCTGTCCAGGGTATAGGACAAAACTTTTTGTTGGTTAAATATTCTTTAGCTTTCAAACCCATCCTCTGCTATTTGACCTATGCCGATCTCATATATTTGAGTTTTTCCGGTATGCTCTAAGATATTAACCAACGTTTCTGCCCATTCATCTACATCAACACCATTATGGGAGGTTGCTGTTTTAATCATGCCAGGTTTAACTAAACAAACTCTTGGCCAGGTATTATTTGTTAACATTTGTCGATGTGTTTCTTCTATTGCTAGTTTTTGTATTCTATATATCTGATAATCTATATTCTGAGCACCTAAATTTGATGTCATCATGCTACTGATATTAATTATTATGTGATCTTTAAGATTTTTCCAGCGTCTATATACTTCCCACGCCAGTTCTGTTTGAGAATAACCCGCTTGTGCGTTATTGATAAACATATCACAAGGTTCTATTTTGTCTGCTAGCTTATCAGTATTTTTAATATTATCGCCGTAACGTTTACTGAGACCTACAATCTCATGTCCGCGATTTTCGTATTGTTTTGCTAGTGATTGGCCTATGCCTGCACTATGTCCTGTGATTGCTATCTTCATATCAGTAGTTATCAGAGCGATGTTACCACCGCCCGATAATCTAATCTATTAAGATGCCTGTCTTGAACGGATCATTGCAAGTATATCTTCTGCTTTTGATCCTGTTGCTTTTGGTGCCGCCTCAGCTGGTGCTACTACTGGAGCAGGTGTTGCTACTGCTTCAGTTACTGGTGCTACTACTGGTGCTACTGGTGCAGGTGTTGCTACTGCTTCAGTCGTTGCTTTTGGTGTGCTAAATGCTTCTGATGACCCTGTTGAAGCTGGAGCATTCATACCGTATGGACGGAAATATGCACTCCATTTCTCTGCATCATATGGTCTACCGTCTACTGATGCTTCAAACATTTCTTTCATAACTCTATGTTCAACTTCGCTTGGTTTCTTAGGAAGATAGTCATTTAAGTTATGTAAGCCATGTGTTTCAATAGCCGCTTGTTCTACTTCTGTTAGTGCAGTTTCTTTACGTGCCCATGTTGATGTAGTGTAATCAGCATATCCACCTTTTTGTGTTTTAACAACACGGAAATCAATACCACGTAAGTAGTCTGTTGGTAATTCTTCCATTTCTGGATCCATTAATGCGGTTTTAATAATATTAAAAATCTGTGGACTCATAACAAATCTACGGATTGGATTTTCAGGTGTGTTATCATCTGCTAATGTATTTTCTCTTACAAAGCCTTGGAAAATATAAGATCTTTTCTTCCAGTACTTGCGTCCCATTTCTTCTAGTGAACTGTCCTTAAACCATGTTCTTACTTCTGCTAGAATTGGACAAGATTCTCCCCACATTTCTATACATGGAATTTGTACTTGAACTTGTTTAGTATCCATTTCACCTTTGATACCATTGAATGGTAAGCGGATCATGTTACGTTCTACCCAAAAGAATGAATTAGTTGGGTCTGAGTCAGGTAAAAAGCGTAAGGTTGATGTTGCTCCTTCTGCGATATTCCAGTGTGGATAGATAGCGTTGTCGCCGCCACCGTGTGAGTTTGATGATGTTCTTGATTCTGCTTGTGTTAACTTAGCTCGAATTTCTGCTAAAGATGCCATGTGTGTTTCTCCTTAATGTGCCTAGTTTTTAGTTTTTAATGTGTATTAATCATACAACAGTTACATTATATGATACTTTATTTAGCATTGCAATGGTTATATTGGTATATTTTACCAAAGTCGTAAAAAAAGAGTATAACTTATCTACAGTATACTCTTTCTCTACAGTTCTTTTTTAAGGAACTATCTAGCCAACCTCAATATTGCTTTTAATTCATCTTCTTGCACTTTGTATGTTTTACCGTCTACTTCAAATTCTTTTTCACCTGCGGATCTTGCTTGGGCTAATTTTTCAGTAAAGTCGTTTCCTTCTTCAATGCCTGCCGCTTTAAGGAATCGTTCTCTATCAAAGCGTGGATTTTGTTTAGCAAACATGTCAGCATGATGATTTGCTAACTCTTTTTTCTTTGCTTGATCTGGATTTGCTTTTAATAAGTCAGCTACCATTTGGAAGTCTTTACGTGTTGGCCCTTCATATACTTCTTGATCTTTATCCTCTGATGCTATTGCTGATGCCCGATCACCTGGTCGCTCATTAAAAACTTTCATTTTTATATATGCTGGCTTAGTCTGGTCCTGTCTTAGTCCAGGTGTTTTAATTTCTTCCCAGTCTGACTTTTTGTCACCATATTTTTCTTCAAACTCTTTGTCTGATAAGTCGGTTAAGTCCATATGCAGGTCTTTCATTTTACCTTCGTCTAACTCCTGATCAGTGTCTGAATTACAGTCCGGACAAGCATGTGTAGCACCGTCAGGAGTTTCCCATGAGCCTTTTCCGTCACAAGTTTCGCATTTTTCTTCTGCTTCATTGACACATATGCAATCGTCGTGATCACAATCTGGGCAAACATTGCCTTCTGGGTTAGCAATACTTTCTGCCCAATCGTTAAATTCTGTAATTTCTTTCATAACTGAGTTCCTTGATTCAAGTTTATTTAGCACCGGAATAGCTTCTTCTATTCTAGTGTCTAGCAATGTTTCTGTAAACATATCACGTAGTTTATCGGTAATTTCTTCATGTGACTCATTTTTAGTAGGGTCAAATGCGTCAACTTGTTCTTTATATCCTCTACGACCTATCATTCTTTTTACTTTCTTTTTAAGATCAGCATAATGTCTTACACCTGCTTCACGCATCATAGCTGTGCCTTCATCTGTAAAATCTTTTCCTCTACTTGCTCTCACAAAGTTAGCTAGTACACCAATATCTGATACTAGTTCGCAAATATATTGACCAAACTCATCATGCGGTGTTCCGCCCTCACTTATGTGTCTTGCCATAGCACGCCCAGCAAACAATTTAGTAAAAGGTAGTTTAAAACGTTCGCCTGCTTTATTTTCAACATATAGAGCTTGTATATTTCTATAACGCTGATCACCTTGTTCTTCATCAATTGGTTTTGAATGTATTATCTTAAGTCTAGCTTCTTTAGTAGGCTTAGTATAACTTGTATTTTTATAACCGTAGTATTTAGATTCTTCTACTTGGCTTCTTGTTTGCATTGCGTATTTTAGTTTATTCATATTTTTTAAGTCAAACCCTAGCATATTGCGTCTGGCAAAGTGTCTTAGTTGATAAAGGAAATCATACCATTCAGATTTGTGGTTTACCTCCATACCTTTGCCAAGCGAATCACCGTAAAATACTTCTAAACTACCGTTGCTGGTAATAGTAACTACAACAGTACCGTAGTTAGTATCATCAGCAGTGTAGTCAAAGCTAAACAGTTCTGCTTCTT
>Ga0208768_1000378_pt1 | contig 30705 bp, 34 predicted proteins | sample AntAceMetag02UK1_FD_184760 | JGI IMG/M metagenome (GOLD analysis project Ga0208768, IMG submission 184760) | Saline lake microbial communities from Ace Lake, Antarctica - Antarctic Ace Lake Metagenome 02UK1 (SPAdes) (version 2) | ecosystem: Environmental > Aquatic > Non-marine Saline and...
TAACATACGTTTTGTCTTCCCACCCCAGGGTTCCCGCTGCCGCGTCGCCTAGCGGGAGAAAGGGGATGGTTGACCCATAGTTTGATGGACTGGAAAGAGATGGCTCCACCAACTTCATTACGCTCCAGAGGTAATTATTCACAACAGTTGGGGCAAACCCGAAGTTAGAAAGACTCATTTAACCCTGCCCCTCTTACCTTAAAATATTTTCTTCCAGCAGCAACCCCCACAGACCTTCCACCAGATTCTACCCCTTGAGGAAAAAGTCTAGAAAACTCTTGTGGAGTTCTTAAATCTGCCAAGAGTTGTCTGAGGATTGAGGACGTAAAGTATTGTTGAAAAAATTCGTCTACTACAGAGCCAAAACTTCCTGCAACCATGTCCCCACCAGGATTAGCTATGTACACATCGCTTGATGTAAACACCATCTCTCCCTCACTCTCAAAAGCAAGAACCTCTGAGTTTTTCGGTGTTATTGTTATAGCTATCTTGTTTTCCATAACATCTGCTTTGTTTACAAACGGCTCTGAGGATGTTTCTGAAATAGACTTTGATGGCAAAAAACTTCCAGATATAGAGATAAAGGTTTTTCCAGATTTTACACTAAAGTTAAACAACCTGGCTGAGCTATTTCCAACCTGACCCCACTCATAGACATGATGCAGGGTATCAGAATTCATTCTTGCCTTTTGGTCTATGTACTCTCCCAAAGCTTCTACGGTTACTCCAGCCAGCACTCTATTAAAGTTTAATCTTTCCAAGGCCACGCCCTCTAAAAATCCATTACCGTAAGATACGGCATTTCTTAAGAATCTCTCAAGCATTTTGTTGTCGATTCTTACGCTAATCACGATTTATCTCCTGCAAATCAGAACGAACAAAGTAAACCTTGTAATACTCTATTTCATTCCAGGGGTTTATGTGTGGATCTACAGACATTACGTCGTATATCGTTGGCTTTCCAGACCTCTTTCCAGCACTTTCTGTGTAGAATGTGGTTCCAGTTTTAGAGTCTTGTATGTTTGTTATCAACATGCTAGTTATTGGATAGCCTGTTCCCTCCATAGAGATTCTTGGATCAACATATGTTCTTCCCACCAACCTGTTGCTGTACTCAAAAAATGTTTCTGCCTTTAAGGAATTTTTTTCCATTGAACCTTCCTGCTGAACATAGCCAATGAGTGTTTGATTTAGGTTCCAGGTTTTGATTGCTGCGCCAAATGCATCTTGAGATTGATAAGAATAATAAACATCCAAGTTCATTGAATAGAATGCTTCTGGATCACAAAACAATTAAAGCACCCCTAATCTGTAGATAGGTATAGAGTATTTTTGTATAATCTTGTCCACAATTAGATTCCCCGATCCACTTGATGCAAGATCTCCATACTTTACTCTAAACTGGTCTGTTTCATATTCTGTTACATATCTACTAACATAGGCAAGCCTTCCACACTTAATGTCATCAATAAGAATTCTAGTCGCTTCTTTTATTTCTTGTGGAACTACTGGCCACCCCCACTCGCCATAAATAGTAAAGTCAGCCCCCTTGGGAAAGAATGAGCTGCCTCCGCCATTGGTTAGAGAGATAACCTGGTCATAATTTTCTGAAGAAAGCATTAAGGAATCAGATGCGGCCATTGGCAACTGCACACTCCTAGATTCTTTTTTGTTGTATTCTCCAACAAGGTCTATTGTTAGTGATGTTTTATCTGGGCTAATAAGATAAGTATATTGACCAGATAACGGAACCAATCTATTGTATACCGCCACGTTGTTTTGATAAACATAGTTTATTCTACTTGCTTTTTTGGGTAGTGGCAGGTAATCCAATCCAAGGCCAGTCAACTCAATAGCTTTTGACTCGTAGTAAAATCCTCCAACGAGGGTGTCAAGGATAAATCTTGCTGTTTTTTCTAGCTGAGTGTATTCAGCTGCATCACAATCTGTACCAGTTGAAAGCGTTATGGGGTTGATGTAGGGTCTATATATGTAAAGTGTATCTATGACCACTGTTTCATCTGCTAAGTCATCTACATCTATTGTGTATATGTATACTGGGTAAGATCCATCATACTTTTGAAATCCCATAGGAAGTTCATATGTAATCACTCCAGATGCATTAGAGGTTAGAACTTCAGAAACAATTGCGTCTCCACGGCTTCCATATATTTCTAAGATGTGGTCTGTTGATATAGACGGTACTGAAAAGCTTATTGAAAAGTTAAAGGGTGTTTGTCTTAATAGGTCCATGTCTATAGGCCGTAATGTGTTGCTACTTCTTCGGGTTCTGCTTCACGAATTCCCTTTCGGGTAAGCCACATATCGGCTGCCTCCTTTGTAACAATATTATATCCCTTGGATATTCTTCCTATACTGTTCCAATTCATGTTTTTTTCTGAATAAATTGCAACCTTTTTTACTTCTTCTATCTTTGGCTTTGAGCTAAATATCTTGTCCTTGAAGTTATCCGCTGTGGCCGTTGTGATTATCCCCATGTCATCTACCTTTATCGGAGATTTTACAGCCTTAGCTTTGGGAGAAGTAATTTCCGAGCTGATGACGCTTTTGTTTTCTGACTCTCCAGCAGTTGATCCTATACCCACCAAAATAGAAAGAATACTTGTTTTTGTTTTTGCTCCGTCAAGATCTACGCCATTATCCTTGGCATATTCTTTAAGCTGAACAACGGTCATTTTTTCAAAGTTTGACATTTTTACACCTCTCTTAGGTTTAATTATATCAGAATATACTTAGGAGGGCGAGTGTTATACCCGCCCCCCTTAGATATTTTTACTATCAGGATACGTCGGCTGCCGCGTCTGCGTAAGCTACTGCATCTAGTTCTTCCCATGTGATGCCAAGACGAACGAACACTGTGTATTCGATTGTATCTTTCTTGGCCTTGTACTCACGGTTAACTGTGATGTCTCTTTGGAATCCCCAAACACGGTTCTGTGGGAATGTCAGATCGACATAATCCGCAGGGTAGTAAGGAACTTCCATAACATCGATACCAAGTACGCGAGTGACGTTAGCTCCACCAAGGGTCTGTCCTGCACCACTAAGGTAGTTCTCTCTGCGTTCTGAAGTACCAGCAACTCTAGGATCAAATGCTGCTGCAATTGCATCGGCAAGTGTTCCGTTGCTTGCAACGATACCTGCGAAGGTATCCGTGCCAGCGTAGAACTTAAGGTTGCTTTTTACTGCACGGTACTTGCGTGGCAATGCGTAAATGATTTGCTGCATTGTTTCTGGGGTCCATGCATTTGCTGAAACAGTAACGACTGCCTCATGAGCGTCTCCACCTGTAGTGACTTGATTAACAAAACCATTCATAATACCGAGGAATGGATCTGCACCGCCGTCACCATTAATTGCTAGATCTTCGATGTCATTTGCAAAAGCACTTGTCATCATGCGAACAAGATGATCCTCAAGTGCTCCACCTTCGATATTATCTTCTAGTGACTCTGTTGAAACTTCCCAGTCAAGACGAATCTTTTTTGTGGTTAGTTCAACTTTTGTGAAAGTTGCTCCGGCGTTTGTATACTCTCCAAGTGCTTGAGAAGCAGCGCGAATAACACGCTCACCAACGTTGACTTTTTCAATCTCCATCGTGTTTGCTCTCATCGTGACCTTGCGGCCATCCTTGGCAAGAACGCTACCATCCCAAACATAGTCGATAAAACGACGAGCCTGTTCTGGATTCAGGATTCCGCCAGCAACACCAGTTGGGTTGACAGCGTTTGGTCCTGTTGTTACTCCATAGTTAGCGTTAGGAATATTTCCTACTACGCCAGCGGCTGGATCAGTTACTCCGCCAATTCCACCTGCTGCAACAGCTCCTTGACCCTGGAATAAACCTGGGTTTGGATCTCCGTATTCACTGGCTTCACTTGGCTGATTCTTTAAGATTTCTTCTGACATTGTACTTCACCTCCATTTTTTCTTTTATTTTTAGTTAAATAGGTCGGACTTCGTGAGGAAACGTCCATCCCATAGCGATCTTTTAGCCTTTTCGAAAATTGGCTCCTGCACAACCTCTCCAAGGTCGCCAGACTTACGGAAAGCAGTATCTTTTTCCACTGCATCTACACGCTTTCCAAACTCATTTTTTACTGTATTGACATCTTCCTTGACTCCCACAACGGTCTTATTGAGCTCTTCTACCTTCTCATTAAGAACTTTCATTGTGTCAGCAATGTTGCTGAGTGTCGTGTGTATTTGATCAGACAGTGCTTTTGTTTGCTCTAACATATCGTCTTTGCTTTTTTCATCAGCACTCATGGACTTTTCTTCTTCCATGGGGTCTTTTTCATCCATGTCTTTTTCTTCGTGCATAGACTTTTCTTCGACCACTTCATCTTCTGCTTCGTCTTTTTCGACGGAAGCTTTTTCAACTTCGGAGTCTTCAGTTTTTTCTACTTCCGAGTCAACAGACTTTTCTACAACAGCCTCCGCTGGATCTTCTGTAGGCTCTGTTTCAACTGTATCGTTATTCATTTTGCTTACCTCCTTTGCATCATTTTTGACAGTAGAAAGAATAGACTTTACTACTTCTGTCTTTTGTGCATCATTAGTCTCAACGAAACCAATGTTGCTCATACCCTTGTCGCATCTAGGGCAACTTGATAAACTGTCAGAACTTAATTGAACTACGTTATCATCATTACACCAAAATACGTTTTCGATGAGGGCCTTAGAAAGATACCCCCCTGTATGACCTTTTTCAATACTAATCACGTTTGCGTATTGATTGGCAGGATTGTCCACTAGTGAAAGCTCAAAAAGATCATACTCTTTGATTATCCTTATCGACTTACCCAGATCGTCGTCGTAGGTGTCTTCATAGTCTTTTACGCTTCCTCCGATTGAAAATCCTGTAAGGGTTCCGTCCAGGACCTTTTCCCATGTGTCCTGAGCCCCCTTGCTGACATATGTAGAGACAAAGATACCGCTATAAGACTTGTTTGTGTCTGGGTCATAAAAGGTATCCTGCTTAAATGAAATAAGCTTTCCCACAGCTTTTTTCTCATCATGCATTTCCCTGATGTTGTTTCTAAAATTAGTAAATGCTGAGATAGACGCTTCTGCCGTTACTATATCGTCTTGATGGTCTACAGAGTCTGTCGTGGCCCAACCGGATACCGTTCTTTTTTCTATGTCTATCTTTGAAAATGGCATTGACATCTTTAGCTCTTTATTATCAAGATTAAAACTTGCCTTGTTTATTCTAGACATAAGACAGCACATCTTTTCCTGAACATATATGTGAACTTAGCGAGAGTGTTTGACCGTAAACACCTTTTGGGGTGGCAGAACAAACATTCACATAACTTTTATTCATATTGTTTATATTATAACAGCATTTTATAAAACTGTTACAATTATACCTTTCTGCCTTCACCCTGAGCATTTCTTCCCGTAGTCGTTGCTACGCTGTCAGAATTGTTGTTTGTTCTTTCAGAGTCTCTCTGCCTATTCTGAGAAGCGTTTGCTCTTGCGTCTATTCCCTGCCTTGCAGAAAGCTCTAGTGGTGTTCCGCCCTTGCCATCTGATCTTGTTGGCATGTCAATTTTCTCTCTTGCCTCGTCTGGAAGAAGTATTTGAGACTTAACAAACCTTTCGAGTATTTGAGATTGAGCCACTTCGTCGGTAAGAGTCAGCTCGTTAAACTTAAGGTCAATGAGATCTGTCTTAGTCTTAATGATTTTGGAGACTATCTTTTCAATATATCTCTGTGCTGGTCTCGTCACCTGTTCCTTAAATGTACGATCCTGGGACATTGCTGCTGCTAATCCTCCAGAATCAACCCCTCCAAGCTTAGAGAGTGGTACTTGGTGAGCCATAAGGATGTCGTTCCGGTTCTTTTCGCGGTATGCGTCAAACGATGCTTCTTGAACATTTGCCTCTACGGGAATCATTGTGAAGTCTATCTTGTTTCCCTCCTGATCTGCTGGAAGAGGAACATACAAGGTTCTATGATTTTGCCCCTTTAGCCCAGTCTGCAAGAATCTAAACAATCTGTCTTCTGATTCTGAATCTAACCTTGCCCCCTTTACGACGACAATATATCTTGGAACAGCTTTGTTTTCAAAGTAATCAATATTGTACTGTGAGGCCAACTGGTCTCCCTTAAGTGACAAGTAAGCAGATATAATATCAGGAACCCCGTAAAATGTATTTAGGGGTGAGTATGATTTAAAGTGAATAACCTCGTTTGGTCTTGGATCATCAGTGATTGGATTTTGATTTGTTGCGTTAAAGTTGCGGAAATAAACAACCTTACCGCTGATTATTTGAGTAAACCCATCCCTTAGCCTTCTGACTCTCATAGTTGTTGCAGGAATGTGTCCAACATATCCAATCTCACCCGTTACAGACCTTCCTATTTCTAGATAGGCATTTCCAGTTGACTCTAAGTCTAAATCAACTTTCTCCATGGTAGTGATAAAGCTGTCGTCGTCATTTAGGCTTTCTAACCACTCGATAGCGTCACCCTTGCTACGCTCTATTCTTTTTTTAGCCTTTAGTCTAGCACTCTCAACGTCCATGTCTTCCATTCGAAGGATAACGTCTTTTGCCGTTTCAAACCTGTACCCAAGACCTACTGTGTTTGAAACTTTTGCGTCAATTGCGGCATGGTTTGCAAAGTTGCTATCGTAAAAATTGGCAAGTTCGTAAAGATTGTACGGTGGAGTAATCACATCGAAAAGACCATATCCATTTCTAAAAACTTCTCCTGGATTTAGCTGCTTTGACTCTGTACCTCCTGATCCCCTTGACCTGACCCCAGCATCCTCTGCGTACTTTCCAGACACTCGACCTTCCTGATCTTTTGGAATGTCATAATATCTTTTATCTATCTTATTTTCTGATCGGGTTGTCCTTCTTTTAAAGTTAAGGTTTATTCCATTAAGATCTTTTAGTTCCTCCCAGGACTTGCTGAATATGTCCTTTTCTTGGAAAGTTCTATCCTCTTCCACTTCATCCGAATAGGAGATATTTATTCTTTGATCTTCCATTAACCTTCATCTCCGTGCTTCTTTAGGGTTTGTTGTGCATCATACACTGCACCCATATCGTTTATGTTTGGAATTAGTCCGTTTTTCATTCTATCCAGCTGCTCTGCATACTGATCATCTGTGGTTCTCTTGATACCTGGGTAGAACCAGGGGGTTCCTTCTGGTTGACCATAACCAGCTGCTGCTTTTCTAAGCTCTGCCATCTTTGAGATATCGTTTCTCATTGATGGAATGTTTAGCATGTTTCCTTGACCATCATTAAATAGATGTCCCGTGGGTAATTTCCAGAAGTATAAACCCCAATCATAGGCTTTGTTTATTACTGTGGCCTTTGACTTACCAAGTTTTGATTTTTTTGTATTACTCATGGTTAGATTATAGCAGACTATACTGGTTTGTTGACTATGCTTAGCCATGTTTGGTCTGCGTAGACTGAAAAGTCGTCATTGGTGACAGACATTCCAGTGTCGTCATCCACAACAACGATATTTGTCCCTATGTAGGTAGAATATATTTCTTTTGGAGTAGTAGAGAATCGGACACCCAAGACATAGACACTTTTCCAGTCATTTGGATCAGGTAGCAGGCCGCCTTCATCGTATACCTGTGCCCAGTCAACAATGTTTCCAGGTATCTGATCCTGATCCCCATAAAGAACACTCTGCCACAGTCTAGGAACTATTACACCAAATTGATTAAGACCTGTCAATTTGAAGAAGGAGATGTTGTTGTAGGTACATCCAGAAAGAAGGTTTATAGATCCAGACTGGCTACTAAGGTCTATTGGATCGTCAAAAAGTACGGAAATAACGTTCCATTCATTCTTGGACAAGTATGGGTTTGTTATCTTTATTCCATTTTGATAAAAAGATATTCCTGGGTATTCTGATCTTGTTAGCTGATCCCTCGCTGTAATTTTAAATCTTTTTAGTGTTTGGTCTGTGTTTATTAAAAACTCAACAACTCCATTTCCATGCAATAAACTAAACATCACTTGAGGAACCATGGATTCCTTAAACTGATCATACTTTAAGAATAGTTGTAATGCTCCCAGCAGGTAGTTATCTGACTTAGATTTGTTTATTGGTACCGATACTCCGTACTCCTTGTTTTGTCCTTTTTCAAGAACTCTAATCCCACTAGTTTCTGTCGTGTATAGGTACGGAAGGCTATCTTTGTTGATCATAACTGGGTTTTTTGACTTACCGCTATAATATATCCCACTCTTTACATATGGGTAAATTGAATTTCCGGTTTTTGTTCCTATTGGTGTTAAGCCGTTTTCATTAAGAGATCTAGACGTAATTTCAAGATTTTTTATTTTTAAAGGGTTGCTTATTATTCCATCTTGTTCAATTTTTAGATGTATGACAACAGCCACATCCTTAAAATTAATATTTTTTGGAGGATAGATAATCGTTCCATCAATAACCCCAAATTTTGTCTTGTATGCTTTGTAGGGGTCCAGGTTGGTGTTTTGTTCATTGGCATAGACAGTGTAGGAGTCTGTCAGAGTTTTTGAGTAAATGAAGCTAGACAGTGGCTCGTCTGCGCCCTCCGCAAGCAACTGAAAGGTAGCGTATGCATCTAGTGATGACTGAGTTGTATCGATCTTGTATTCTGTAACAATGTTGGAGGATAAATCTGAATACGTTACATAGCTGCTTATAACCTCATTGTCTAACATCTCATAGCTTTTTTGTATTGGATCGTTGTATGCCTCAAAGAGTTGTTGATATATCCAGTCTGGATTGTCCACCATCTCCTGTATTATTTCTATAAGGGATGGATATCCAAAATTAAACTGCAAGTAGTCTAAGTCGTACCCCCTAGAACCATCTCTTTTTGTTATGTATGAGGAAAAATACGATAGGGGGAAGTACTCTTCCCACTCAGAAGAAACAGATATGTCCAAGAAGTATGTACCATATCTAAAAAATGGTGATAGGGTATATGATGAGTAGTGAAGCTCAATCAGGGACTGAGCAGAGTTATCTGAAATTCCACTTTCCTGAAAGTATTCTGATATTTCAGAGAAGTTTTTTTGATCTGCAAAACCAATTCTATAAATTTTCCCCTCAAAGGTGTTTACTCCGTCGCCTCCAATATACAGGCTAAGCACTTCTGGGGAACTGAAGAATGATGAAAGCTCGTAGTTAAAATTTTCTGAAAGTTGGGGGATGTTAAATCCTACGACAAAGTGTTCGTTTAATACGGAGAATGCGGTTCCAGATAGCTCCTGTCCATCAAATTCATAAGTTATGTCATATCCCGTTATATTAATTTCAAATCTCTTGTTGTTTAGAGTGTTTACTATATGAATGAGTGGTCTTTTTGATAAAACCTCAGACTCTACCTCAAATATTCCATAAATTGCGCTCACCGGGTTTGCAAGAAAGGTTAAGTCTTGAAAATTAAGATAGCATGGCTCTGTCCAACTTGTTCCAGAAACTGGTTCCCAGATGCTGCTCTCAATGTTTGGTCTAAAGGTAAAAAACAGGGGATGGTTTCCTAATGGGTATAAAAGACTGTTTAATGCCTTGTTGTCTAAATACCATTCTGGAGTTCCTCTCCCCCCTAAATATATATCTGGCAAAGCATATTCCGGAACAGAGATGGAATTTGTTGTTGCAACTAGATTGTTATAGTGTCCTGCATCCCATCTTTCCACATCTGGATATATCTTGTTAGCCGTATAATTTGAGTTTGAGAAGTTTACGATTGACTCTTCTCCATCAAACGAGTCGTTTATTAGCTCTAGAGGATCTACCCCCTGTCCCCAAACAAATCTTTTTTTAGAAAGCTGAAGTGGGATTGCGTAGGGAGAGATAGATATACAGTCAATTTCCAAAATATCTATGTCTTCATAGCTGTATACCCCCATCCAGCTGCTCTGTGAAAGAGCCATTGTTTTTTTGTTAACGCTTATCTGACCCACCTGTTCGCCATTAATGATCATGGAAACTGTATCATTTTTTATTGAAAGGTGGATGATCATGGGTCTGTACCAGCTAGAAACATTGTGAGATACAAACTTGCTGTCTACAACCAGGGTTATAAATCCAGCAGATACATACACTCCATCATTTGTGTCTAGGGGTCCAACAATCCTTCTTGATTCTTTTGTTAGTGGTCTTATCTTTAGCCAAAACTCAAGGGTTTGGCTTTTATACCTTCCGCTTTCCGAAAACATTGTTTTATTTGGAAAAATAAGGGATGGGGTTCCGTCTGTAGATGGGTAAATCTTAGTTACATTCTCAGACCCAAAGATCATTGGGATTCCCTCATTTTTTGCCAAAAGCTTTCCGCTCTCAACAACATAGTATGCACTTTCTGAAAGAACTCCATACTGATCTGCCGGGACGACGTTGTTGGATATACCAGAAGATAGTGGTGGGCTTTCTACCGTTGCCCCCAGACTTTCTGAAGAAGTTGTTTCCGACCACTGGCCGACAGTTATCCCATTAAAAATAAAGTTGTAGTCTCCTGTGGTGCCCCCCGTGTTTACCGTTGACCTAAAAATTAATCGGCAGTAGTCTAAATCAAATTCTTGGATTGTAAAGGTATCTTGAAGATGTATCCACCCCTTGCTGGGAGTAGAATCTACAACGCTTAAGACCTCAACCCAAGAAGATGTTCCTTCGTCATAATACTCATACCCAAACTCATGCTGAGTGGAATATATAGTGTCCTGATATAGATACATCCCTATAGAAAATGTTTCTAGTTCCTGGCTACAATCACTAAACAGAAATAGATCTGGGCTTTTTGCTTCTATAACTGTTCCATTTACCGATGGGACGCTGCCCTGAATTCCTGAATAAATGCTGCTGATAAATGGAGATCCCTCATTTGGCAAGGATAGGGAGTCGTTTGCCGATCCACTTAGGACTGTCCACCCTGAGTAAGGTGAGGCTGCCTCAAAAGATCTCTGCTCGTTTGTAATCAATGAAACATACGAAACATCGTCGTCCAGAGGCCATATTGCAAGGGGGTGTTCTGAGTAAACCTTTGCTGCATAAAGATTAGAAACGCTACTCATTTGACCTCCTACCCAATTATAGCAAAGCGGGACAGCCTCATGCGCCGTCCCGCCTTACCGACCAACCTATTTAAGCAGAAACTAAATCAACAACATCACATGAGTCAGCTCCAGCAGCACAGGCAAGCTCTTGAGAACCAATGGTGTTGTCCTCTAGTTCATATAGTGGGAGTGATTGCCAAGGTATGTTTTTTGGCATTTTAGACAACAACTCTTCGTATCTATCTTTCGTAATCTCCTGATACGGTGCTTGCTTATAAGAATGCTCTGAGGCTGGCAAGAACGATACTCCACCGATAGAGTTAAAGTTTCTAAATACCCAGGCTCCAACATCTAGCCACTCATCTTCTTTTACACTGATAGTTACAGAAGGATTGTGTTCTGTCCAGTGGGTTCTGTACACCTTCCAGATCTCAAGATGCTCTATTGCTGAAACATTTTTTGTTACTACCGCATTCTTTGGGGACTTTATAGGAAAAGAAAAGACAGTTGTCATTTCTGGCTTCATCACATCTGGCTCATTAGGAACATTGAAGTCTTTAAGAAAGGCTGTCAATGGATCTTTGTTGTCTGCCCTAACGGTACGGATGTAATATTCTGAATACCATGGATGAATTCCACTAGAAACTCCTGTAAGCTGAGATACAGTTCCCGATGGCTTTACGGTCGTAATGGCAACCGATGCATTTATTCCAAGGATCTCTGCTTCTTTTTTGTTTTCCTCAACAGCTGATTCACGGAGCCTGTCGAGCATATCTCCCAGACCCTTGTGTACTGTTCCTGTAATGGGGTTTCCAAAGATTCCAGTTAAAGATACCCCCAGTAACCTTTCCTCTTCACAGTTATCCTTCCAGGATTTGCGAATATATTTAAAGTTTGTTAAGCTAGACTGCCAGGTACCTAGGATTGTGGCAAGTCGAATCTTATCCTTTAAGGTTTCTTCTGTATCCTTTTCGTCGATCACCACCTCCGTCAAGTTGCACTGATATGTCAGAATGTTTCCAAAAACAGCCATATGTCTTTTGGGTTCATTAAAACAATACACATCTTCGGTCGTATCAAGGATATCGACAGACCTTACATTTTGATACTTACCTTTGAATCTTGCAGAATGACCCTTTGACACATTTAGTCTAAAGCATGGGATGTCTCTTGGATCTGTAATTTGCAGATACCAGAGATCTCTCTTTCTTGTTCCGAGATTGGTCCTTTTCCCGGCTTTAGCTAGCAAGTTTACAGATGACCTTATTCCAAACCTAGTAAGGATTAGCTGTAAGTCCTTGGCTCTATCTTCCGCAGATATGTATATTCTTATTCCGCCCGTTCCCGTTTCAGATCCATCTGCATCTGCCAAACCTGCAATGAAGTTTAGGGCACTATTTTTATTCCAAGTGGATACTTCTCTAAAATTATCCCTTATAGAACCAAAGAATTCAGGATCTATATTTGTTCTAACTCTTTGACGGCTCAGGTTGTATTTTTTGGGAAGATATTTCTTATATCTTGTTCCTGTCACCGGACAGCTCTGGTCCTTGTCTCCATATAAATCAACAAAAACTACTCCTCCGTAACTGCATCCATCTCCTACCGCAAACCCCAGAGTGTATGATTCATCAACATTAACTCCATCATCATCTTGCACAATTGTTGTCGGCTCTATCTGAACGGAATATCTGGACAATGACATTAAGTTTCTTGCCTCTACCTGACTCCACTTATCTGAAAATCTGTCCTTGACGGAGAACTTGTGGTCTGGGGTGCAATCTAAGGTTGATCCGTCTGAGATAGTTACCCTAACAAGACTAGCATTCTCTCTTGTTTTTACTACCGTAACTTCCGACCACTCTTCCCCATTCCAAACATCAACAGTCTTATCTTCAAGATCTTTTATGTCGATAATTCCTGATTTTGTTATAATTGGAGTACTTCCAGTTACACAAAATTCATTGGCACGAAGTAAAATTTCACCACAAGGATTTGTCCCTACAACCTTTGAAGAGTCTCTTCTTCCAAACTTGTCGGTATGCTTGCGAACAGAGTCCATGTTGTAAATACCGCGTTCTCCTGATTTTGACTCATAGAGATTTCTCCATTCCCGAAGAAACTGGGCAGTATTTGGCTTTGAGTTATAGACCGCTGAGTTGTTTGCAAGTGCTCTCTGACCCTCTGTTTCCCACCATTGACCGGATTTTGCTTTTGCCATTTCAAAGTCATCTAGATTGGAAAGGGAAATTAAGGCACTTCTGCGTACCCCACCGACAACAACCACCTCTCCTACCTTACACATGATATCGTGAGCCTCAATAGGCTTTAATCTTCTTCCTTTGGCAATCTTAAATTGCTCCACGGTAAACTTGAAAAGATCATTAAGAGGTTCTGGACCAGATGCTCTTCCTCCAAAAGTTTTTAATCTTGCCCCTGCTGGTCTAACCTTTGACATATCCCAGTTTGGAATTTGTCCGGTAACCAGAAGACCGATCAATTCTTTGTAGGCTTTTGCCCAACCAAGCTTTGAATCTTCAACGACAATCGTAGTGTTTGTTGGAAAAAGCTCTTCTGCAATTGCTGGAAGATTGTCTACATACTTTTGCTCAACGGAGAATCCAACACCAGTTCCATTCATGAGAATGTACATAGCTTCATCAAATGATCTTAGGCTGTCTACTGCAATGAACGAGCAGTTGTATGCAGCGATATGATCTCTTTCTAGAGCTGATCCAGCAGTCATTAGGGATCTCATAGATGGCATAACTTTATGGTTTAGGATGGCTTCTCTTACCTGAGAAAACTTAATATCATTTTCTTTGTAGTTGTGGTTTTTTACAAGATGTTCTTTCATAAAATCAATATATCTATCTACCGTTTCGACCCACGTTTCTCTTCTACCTTTTTCTTCTATCCATCTGCTGTATCTTGAAACGTGAATAAAGTTTCGGTAAGGATCTACAATTGATCCATTTTCGTTAATAAGTGACATATAAAAAACACCCTTCTATGTGAGTTTTTGTGAGTTTTTAGTATAGCACTTCTGATTGTTCTTTCGCAACCCCACCAGGGGCTATTAATTTACTTACTACTCATGACCCCATTTTCCTAGGGGGCAGGTGGACGACTCCAACCTTGCCTTGATCTTCATAAAGCATCCACACTCTTTGCATGTCCAGGTTGGTCTAAATAATGATGGGCAATCATTGCATATATCTAATCTCTCAAAAGCAACTTCTTTTTCAACGAGCATTTCTTTCCTCCCATTCTTTTTCAAATAAATCTTGTTCTTCGTTGGTAGGTATTTTTGGGGTTAAGGATATTCTTTTTTCATAATCCTCTTTTGTGAAATTTGATGACTCCGACCACTTTCCCACGGGACAAACCTCTTGAGAATATTTTGTTTTTGATGGCATAAAGTTTAAATCCATAGTACACTGTCCTGTAATTTGATCATATAGGTCACAAGACCTACATATTTTCATTCGTTCTTCACGTTCATCATATGGAGCAAAAAGAAAAGGGGCAGAGGGATAATCCCAAGGGATCTCTTGGCTATACTTTTGAAGCAACCTATCTTTTGAATACCACTCACCGTCGCTGGTTCCTTCTAAATGAATAAATACACCAGACACTGGGGCATTTACACCACCTACCTGATAAGATCCATCAAACACCCACCTTCCTGCTGGAAACACCCTGTCATCCGGAGTTATAAAATGCTTGCCGTCCTCTTCGTGATACAAAAAAGACAAGCCAGTTGATCCATCAAAGTCGGCAACTTCCACATCGCCATCGTAGCAACGTACAATTGTTCTGTCTCTTAACCAAAACACCTCTTGTGGGACTTCTATCCATTCTAAATCAATCATTTATCTTCCTCCAACATTACGACACCTTCCACCACTCGCTGTATGAATCTGAATATCCAGAAGGTGTGCCATTCTTAACACTTACCCAGTTATTACAATAAGATGTGCAAGTTCCACAGACAGTTGTTGGATTGTACCAACACATAACTCCTGGGCAGCCACACTGTCCAAAAGATTGTCCATTTGGTGATGGGAATCCAGGAGCGCATGTTCCACAACCGCAACTACCCCAGCCGGGAGCGCAGTTGCATTGATGAGATCCGCAAGCATATGGATAGTTGACAGATGAGTATGTGTAAGCCAACCTTTCCATAAAGTCAGGGTTTGATAGGTTTGCTCCGATGGCATAAGCAGCGGTAATTGACCACCTAGAGTTTGCAGAAGAAACAGTATACACTCCACTACCAGTATTTAGCGTAGCCGAGCCTCCTCCGGAAATGTTTGTTGCAGAATAAGAAAGGGCGGGGTCATAGTTTGTGATAATAAACTGCCCTGTGGATGTGTGGTGATTCATTACTGGGTCTGATGGAGCTCCCGCAAACGTAGATACTCTCCACACACCATTAACTTTTACGCTTACAGTAGCAGCTGTTCGCCAGGTTCCGGCAACTTTTACACTGGTGATTGCTGGTGTTCGCCATGCTCCAGAAACTTTTACGCCAGACATTAGACGTACTTAATCCAAACATCTCCATCTGACCCACCACTGGGATCGATGGTAGAAAGAGTTGCATTCCTTACTCTTGAAGTAAGTTCCTGATTTCCCGACAGTGTTATCGTTGTTGCCAAATTCACGGTTCCACCATTAATTTCTGGTGATGTAATGGTCTTATTTGTCATTGTTTGAACGCTTACAAGATTTACAGATTCAGACTGATTAGAAAAGACCCTTCCATCAGAACTGACATAAGATAGGGCAGTTCCTGCATTATTTTGCCATTCTTGAATGTTTGCGGTTTGTGATACCTGGGACTTAACTACAACTCCTATGTGAGATGCGTTTCCAACAATAACATTTACCCCTGTGGTTGTTGATTGAGTCGTGCTTCCCACTGTTATATATCCTGCTAGGTTTGCAGTTGTTCCCTCTAGATTTCCTGTAAAATTTGCAGTTGTTCCCTCTAGATTTCCTGTAAAATTTGCAGTTGTTCCCTCTATGTTCCCCGTAAAAACTCCTCCACTCTTCAATATAAAGTCATTTGAAGAAAAAGAAGAAAACACCTCATCACTGTCTACCCAAACAGAGCCAACTTCTGGTGACAGTGGCGCATCGTCTTGGTAGTATACAGCAGAAGATTCTATTGCATCAATTGCTGAAGTGACAAAGCTTGTTGTTGCTAGAGACGAGTCATTATCTCCTAGGCTTGGTGTGGGTGCTGTGGGATTACCCGTAAAAACGGGGGAGTCTATGTTTGACTTTAAATCTAAAGATGCTTGTAGGTCATCTATATTTCCAGCTATATGGCTATGACCATCATCTATAACCCCTATGCTTAATATTCCAGTGGTATCGTTATATGATGTACTTATTCCATAATTTGTACCCCCAGTAATCATGGAAGACGATAAGTCCTGGATTATTTCCGGTAGATCTGTGTCTAGGGATGTGGCCAAGTCCTGAATGTCACTTGCAACGTTTACCGGATCTGTTGATTTTGGATAAGGTAAAGAATAGTTTGGTGTTGTTCCAGTGGCCATGATTTAATTATATCACTATCACACCCCCTTATTCGTTTATTAGAAATCTGCACTGATTGAGGGTGTTGTTTATTATTTCCTTAGTATTTTCATACTTCTTGTCACAAATCTTATTGTTTAAAAAGCTCTCTCTGCCCATTTCTATTAAAACGGACAGTCTAAAAAAACCAAAAACATAAAAAAACTTTGGTATGTCATATCCATAAAATTCAATTATCTCTTCCTTTTTTATACTGTTAACCTTCCCTATAATTAAATTATTCCAATATGCCATTGAAACCCCTATGTCCATCCTGGGGTCCCCCACTCCAGACAGCTCCCAGTCCAGGATTCCTACTATTTTTTTGTTTTTAAATATTAGATTGTCTACCTTCCAGTCTCCGTGCAGCATAGACCTGGACGCATCTTCTGGGCACATCTTTTCTAACCACAAAATTATATCATCAGAGTTTTCTTTGTTATTTAAAGATATGTGCTTTTTTTTCCAAAAATCTACAAATTTTTTATTATTCATCCCCTTGTCTTTAATGATTATCTTGTTGTCATGAATTTTTTTTAACATATCAAACATTTCTAGTGTGGAAAAGGTGCTATCTCCGTGAATTATCTTCATCTTATAAGAATTATCCCTATAGTCATAAACTTCTGGTACCAAGAAAAATCCGTGTAATTTTTTTTGAACTGAGTACTCCCAGTGCAGTGATGCTGATGATCCAAAATTACTTTTATCTAATGGCTCCCTTAAGATAAAATCATCAAAAAAGGTATTTTTTTTTGTAACCCCCCCAATTACCCTGTTCGGTAGCATACAAATAGATCTCTTCCAAAATTTCCTTCAAACTCCCCAGTGGAGTCGCTATCTTTTCCTAAATACTCACAAAAATTAAAACTAGTATTTTCTAGGATCAACTCTTGAATTTTTTCTTTATTCCATCCAGACAGGCTATTCTTATACCAGTCTTCATGTTCTTGTCCCATCTCAAAAAATAAAAAATCTTTTGTGTTTTTTTCTACAGTTTTTATTATTTCTACATAGTCTTTTTTCTTTAAAATATATCTATGAAGCAAGCTCATAAACAAAACTATATCAAAAGGTCCTTCTCTATCCATCATTTGTAGAAAATCTTCATTATGTATATTTCCTTCAAGATTTGGATACATATTAATGCAAAGATCTGTTGCTCTTTTGCTTATTTCCACCCCGTATGAGTTGCTTGAGTGATTGTAAAACTTATTAACAAAGTATCCTGAGTTGCTTCCAATATCTAATATACTTTTTTCTTTTATGTCTACACCATTTTTTATTAAAAAGTTAAATATTAAACTAAACCTGTCTTCGCAATTTCTAGCTGAAATAACTTCTTCATTATATTCTAACTCTATTCCTGGATGGTATCTTGTTTCTTTTCCAGGGAATTTTTTAATACTTTCCCCTGTTTTATTTTTTTCTTTTTCCATAATTATTATTGTATCATCAAAACATTTTTAACATCTTTAATGTTTTCTACTTAAAATATGGTTTATTTCAATATAATTTATATTAACATGATTGGGTCTTTGAGATATCCAATAAATTGTTTCAGCCATATCCTTTGCAGTTATAGCTATATCTCTTTGCCCTCCCTCTACAGTATCAATTGATCCTGGACACAACTCCACAACCTTTATTCCGTATTGTGGAAACTCTAACCTCATGGTATCAACAAGACCGCCAATCCCCCTTTTGGCATTTGTGTAGTTTCCTCCAGATGGATAAGCAAATTTTCCACCCAGGGATGAAACAAAAACTATTGTTGGATTGTCAGTTTTTTCCATATTTTTAATAAATAGTTTAGAAATGTACATTGGTCCACTTACATTTAGACTATATGCATAATTAAAGTTATTTGGATTTTCATCTATTATAAATGTTGGAGACGCACCTCCTCCAGCATTATTTATAAGTAATTCTAAACTTATGTCTTTATATTTAAGATAAAAGTTTTTTATTGCATTAAAATCTGTTATATCTAATTGATAGGTTTCTATGTTATTTGATTTAAGAGATTTCATTTTTTCCATGTTTCTAGAAACTGCTATTACATGATATCCCATTTTTTCTAATAGCTTGCAAGTTTCATATCCAACTCCCTTGCTTGCTCCAGTTACTATTGCTGTTTTCATAGATTAATAAATCCAGTGTTGTGGAACCATATATTTATACCCTGACTTGACTAAATGCGCTGTGTGGTGATATGGTGGAGATGGCGGGAAGACTATTACGCTACCTGCTTTAGGTTTCACAGCAAAGGTAAATTTTTTATTTTTTTCTGCTTCTGCAAAATCTGCTTCTGGACCTGTACTTTTCAAAACTCCGTCTGGAGATGTAATGGTAAATGATATCTCCCCCCCTTCATAATCATCGTTTAAATACATAACAAAAGAAACTTTAAGCCTTTTGTCACCCTCTTGTTGGTCAAAATGTGCCCCCATAAAAGTTCCAGGCTGATATTTTTTTATGGGATACATCGGGAATAGTTTTGGTTCTTCCAAAATACCTTGAGCTTTTGCATAGTTTCTTGCTACCTCATCAAAAGCTTTTTGAAGTGTTGAATAAATATAACTACTCTGTTCATCGCTGGCGCTTGACTCAGAAATACTTTTATCTGTTCCGTAAACATAGTGTTTCCCACTGCAAGCCGCCCACTCCCCCCAAGGAGCTTCGTTGTCACCTTCAATTGCTTTAACGAGTTTTTCAGGTTCTTTAATTACATTTGTGTAGTAGTAGACTTTTTTTTCTAAAATTTCTAAATTCATTATTCTTCTCCTTCTTTTATCTTGTATATTTTTTCTTTTTTGGATACCCTGTCTTCATTTTTTTTATAAAAATTCTTTTCTTTAATAAACCCAACAACTACATACCTTATTGGTCCTGATTTAACGGTGTTTACTCCATGGGCGAACTCTTCAGTTCCTGGAAAAATAAGCAATGATCCTTTTTCTGGCCTTACTTCTAAATCAAAATTTTCAAAAAATAACTCTCCACCGTTATAGTTGTCGTTTAGGTAAAGTATTGCTGCATAACGAATTGATGGATCTGTGTGTTGATCAGTGTGGCACTTTAATTCAACCCCCTCCTTCATTCTTTGAAGCGTTGAAAATCCTGACAACTCTAAATCATTATTCTCTTCGTAAACCATGTATAGAATTCTTTTATGAATTGTTCTTGATAAGGGATATTCGTGAATAGTTAAATTTTTATCTTCCCACCCTTTAGTTATCTCAAATTTACCTTCAGCAACTAAATTATCAACATCATCTCTTCCAAATTTTTCCATACAAAATCTTGATAGATTTTTTGTATATTCTATACTCCATTCCTCTTCTGGGGTATTGTTTATAATTTTTAACAATTGTTCATTTTCCTCTTCAGAGATAAAATTATTTACTAAAAGAATGTCTTTTAAAATTTCTTTAGTCTTAAATCCTTTTTTAGTTAATGATTCTTTAAGAAAAGCTTCCATATTATTCTGACCCCACTATTTTGTACTTTTTCCCGCTCTTGTCTATTTTATAACCTTGCTTTAGAATCTTTTGCCACTCTGCTCTTTCAATTTCTTGTTTTTCTCTTGTTTCTTTCATTTCTTCTTTCCATGAGTCTGTTAGCTCTTGTGAGTAGTCAGACTCTTCTCTGTCATCCCAAAATGATCCTATCGTATACCTTAGCCCACTCTCTATTAACGATACCTCATGCATATTCTTAAACCCACCGTCAAAAACTGCAAGCAGCCCCACCTCTGGCTTAATATCTATGTTTTGTTTTGGAAATTTAAGAATTCCACCCTCAAAGTCATCATTTAAATAAATAAATCCCGCATACCTGCTTCTTGTAAATGCCCCATAATTTCCTTTAGCATCTGTATTATCTGAATGTATTGTTGCATACGCTCCCTGCTCCCACTTCTGTGCGTGATATCCAATCTTAGACACTACCTTTGGGTCTAAGTCATGAACTGATGCTATTGCTTCTGTAATTAAATTTTCTATGTCAGAAAAAATTGTTGGGGGTAGGTCAGCATCAATAATTTCTTGATCACCTTCTCTTGGAAGAACAGAAGCGTATGACTCATAGAAAGATATAGGAACCCAGGAAATCTTTTCATTTTCTGCTTGTGCATCCAGCACTTGGATAACTTTAGCACAGTCATCAGGGCTAATAAAATTTTTGTAAACAACAATATCTTTTGTAATTCTTTGCTTATTTTTTAAATTCATGGTTTTTTTTCTCCTGTGTGTTTTGTGATCCGCCAGAAGAATGGACAAGTGAACCTCAAACCACTTTCAATTTCGGTTACCCCATGAATGTAGTTTTTATCTCCTGGAAAAAAATAGGCAGCTCCCTTTTTAGGTTTAAATTGAACTCCCTGTAGTGGAAAGTACAACTCTCCTCCTTGATAGTCGTCGTTTAAATAAAATAAACTAGAAAGATCGTAGTTCGGAAAATCATTCGGCAATCCTGCATCTTTTCCCTCATGTAACTCTTTATCTGCGTGAGGGTTTTGAAATTGTCCGGGAAGCCACTTGACAATTGCTGGTCCAGTTGGAAGAACTTCAACCTGGTAAAACTCTTCAACTATGGGCCTTAGTCTTTTAAATAATCCGATTATTACTGGTGCAATCTCTTTATTATTTTTTCTTAGGGTTTCTTTGGTGGCAACCCTATCTTTCCAATAATCTGAGTCATAAACTACCGTTCCATTTTCGTTAACATGGCTTTTTGTAATGTCCCAAATTGTTAATGACTTTGCAGCTTTTTCTAAAAACTCTATCTCTTCTTGGGTCATAAAATTTTCTAGCTCAACAATCATATCTCTACCATTGCCAAACCAGCCAGATGGGGTGAGAGAGGGTCTTCTGACAACCACGGAAGCGTCTATTTTATTCATGATTAAACCATACCACCTTTTCTATGATCTGTAACATAAAGTTTTAAAGTTTTAACTTCATGGGAACCTAAAGACTCTTGTTTTTCATTTACGGCATCTCTATACCAATCTGTCCACTGTCCAGAAGAATTAATCACTTGTGCTGCTTCTCCATATTTAATGTTTGACCTTATTCTTGATCTATCTTTATCTTGATACTCAACAATGTTAATTGTACTGTTGTTTAATTTTGTCAAAGAAATTGGGATGATTGTTGCAAGAGGAGTGCCTGCTTTTATGGTTACCTCTTTATTTTCTTTTTTTGCTTTAATTGCTAATGGTAGTGGATTATCATAAAAAGAAGTACTTATTAAGTTAGATATTGTTTCAAAATTTTGATTAAAGTAATTAACAGGATTTATAGTAAAAATACTTACAGCTTCTTCTGTTCTAAAAACTAAACCAGTATTTAAACTAACAGATGATTGACCTCTTGAAGAATATGATCCCTCTGGTGCATTTATAATTTTAACATGTTTGTCTGTTTGATCATTTATTCCATCCCAAACAAAAACAATGTCTTTTGTGCAAGAGATGTCCCACCCTATGATATTTGCCTGTGTTACCGGAAAACATCTATAAGCATGACCCTCTGAGGTTTCATCCATCCAATCCCTTTTAATTGACATTGGAGAAACATTCATTAAGCTTCCCCGATTTTTTTCAACTACAATATCAATCACTATTCTTTATCCCATTTTGGATTATACATATCTGGCGTATGGTATTTTTTACTATAGTCTAACATTGTCACAATAGAGTATTTTGTTCCAGCATGTACTGGCATAGCCTGATGAGGATACATAAAGTTAGACGGAAAGATATAAAGATCTTCAGCTTTTGGCTTTATGTTTAAATTTTGCAATCTAAAATACAGCTCTCCGCCTTCATAATCATCATTTATGTACGACACAATGGAAACCGTGCAATTGTAAGAGTATCCATGATCATGATGTTCCATAAAGTGCTGTCCTGGACCATACTTGACAAAGTTAAACGCTTCCCAGTATTTTAACGTCATGATGTTGTAGTCTCGGCAGTAATCCTCTACGACTGCTGCTTGAGCATCATATACGTCTTGCCATAATTCTTGAAGCTTTATTGAATCTTCACTTTTATCTTTCTCAATATCAGTTTTTTTGAATTTAAAGTCTACGCAATCTCTATATTCTGGCATTAATTGTTGGTATCCAACATACGCGGGCTGCCAGTGGTATCTTTTTCCTTCAGGGGATAGCTCTCTATATCCAGCCACAGATCCCAAGGTATTCTCTAACTTATTAATCAAATCAAATTCTTTTTTGATAACCCCTCTGTAGCAAATTATTCCATTTCCTAATTCTTCTTTTTCTGTCCATGTAGACATAGCTTCTCCTATTTGTATTCTCTTTTTGACCATACTTTACTTTTATATACCCCGCCATCGGGCTGTCTATAAAAATTTGCGTTGTTTATCATTTTATCATACATATCCGATTGTTTTAATATTTCTATCTTATGATCCCAATCTTCTCTTTTAAATGGAAGAACTTGAAGGTATGGGGTTCCTGCTGGTAGTGTTCCTTCCCATCCCTCTGCAATAAAAAATGGAAAACTTCCAAGTAGGTGAACTTTGTCAGAATCAACTATTCCTGTTGTATTTAGAAACGGTAGGTCAAACCTATTCATTGGTGTCATGAAAAGCGCACTATATCCTTCTGGCAGCTCAAGACCCCAGTCTAAACTCCAAGAAAAGTGATCTCTATAAAATCCTTTAGGATGTTCAAATTGTGGCATTGGTGGTCGCTGTGTGCAAAAATCTCTATACTTTAATTCTGTAATACTTACATCTATAGAACCATGGCTATTCTTAAAAAATTTTAAATCACATGGTGTTTTAAAAACATAGCCAGTAGAGAAAGCATCCAGAATTGATGGGCAGGCTTTCCATGTGGGTATTTTTCCATAGTCATCTGTTGTTCCTTCTTTTGGAAATGGACAGACTTCTTTTGGAGCATCATAATATTCTCCGTTTGGCATTTTTGCAAATCTATCTGCTTCCTTATACCAATCTGGAATTTGTCTTTGTGTTGGAACTGGAACAGAAATGCTTTCTTTGTTCAGCCATGGGCGGAATGATTTAAATGTGGCAACTAGAGACATTATCTGTGTCCTAACTCGTTAATATCTGTCATTACGACAACGCAGTATTTAACTCCTTCTTTCATTGGCAAAGATGCATGTTCATAAATATAGTTGGATGGACACAAAAGAATATCTCCAGCTTTTGGAGTATGAATATGGTTATCTAATCTTGGAAATTTTATTTCTCCACCCTCGTAGTCATCATTAATGTATATTACTGCAGATACGGTACAATTATACATTGGTCCGTGGTCGGCATGAATGTTAAAGTGCTTCCCCTCTCCCTCATATTTAACAAAATTAAAGGCTTCATAATATGTTACACTAATTCCCCAATATCTTGCATAGTCATCCACACACATCTTTAGCTTTTGATAAATTTCTTCATGTAGGTCAATGAGCTCACTATTGTTTTTATCTCTTGTCCCCAGGTTTTCTTTTTTATATTTAAAATCTACGCAGTCTCTAGCTTTTTTAATGGGGGTGGTTGAATTTGTTACTTGAGCTTCACTCCATCTATATTTACCGTTGTTGGATAGGTTTTTTTCAAGTATTCCGATATACCTTTCTGAATCTTTTTTTGAGAATGTGTTCCGATAAACATTTAACCCTAAGGCTAAATTTTCAACTAAAATATCACCTTCTATTGTTTTTGAAACACTTCTATTTGATGCCGTCTCTGACCTATCTTTTGTAAACCATTCATTTAAATTCTCGTCATTGTTATGCATTATTTCCTTTTTATACTAAGATTAATGGCATCCACTTTTGTGGATACTGCCCTTCAATTTTACTTAATGTACTCACGTTAAATGATATTCCACGTTCTATTCCAGAAAACAAAGTTTTGCTAGCGGCTTCAAAAACAGCAAGAGATCCTTCACCTACATCATATTTTACTTCATTTACGGTGATTGAAGCCTTGTTATTTGTTTTTAGAAACCAGTATCCGGAGTAGGAGGGCGAACTGATTCCTCCAGTATCATACCAAAAGTCTTCAAGAAACTCTTCTTCATACTCAGAGGATATGTAGTAGTGAGTTTTTTCTGTATTTGTGTCACTCTGTTTAGAAAATTGTTTTATTTCTTTAGATATTTCATTTAAACAAAGAGCTATTTTTTTGTTGTATATTTGAAAATAGTTAAATGATAGATCATTTACGCAGGACCTTTTATATAAAAAATCTGCCTTGTTCCCTGATTCAAAAAAATAAATATTTTCTTTATTTTCTTTTATTTTTTCTATGTCCTCTATTACATTAAGTGGATCTATGATAGAAAAACTTATTAAGTTATTTTTTCTATTCTTTTCAAAAATAATATTTTCTTTATGAGCATTTTTTCTCATTAAGCTTATTACCCTTCTTTTATTTTACCACCAATACGATGATTGTACCAGATGTATGGGTATCCAGAGTCTCTAGGCATTTCTTTTTCAGGAAAAAGCATCCTTCCATCATTAAAATATTTATTGTAAACTTGATTTCCCATATTTAAAGCTTTTTTGTAAATATTTTCAAGAACTTTATTTCTGTCAGCACTCACCTCTGTCATCATTTCAAAGTTATTATATAAAACATCTCTTAATATAAACATTAGCCATTTCCACCAACCCCTTCTTCTATATCTTGGACTTGTGTAGGCTCTAACTCCAAAGTATATACCCAGTTCAGTTTTTAAACCATACATAGCATAAGCATCTGGATACCTATGATATGTATACGAAGATTCTATTACGGTCCCTGGTAAAAAATCATCATTTTTATAAAAAGAAACTATACAAGAAATTGTTAAGCTATTTTTTATTTTTTGAACATGTACCCACATGTTTTCAAGTTCTTTTGGAAAACAAGAAAGATCTACAAAGTTGTAGTCATTTATTTTTATTGGAACTACTTTTGTCATGACTTATCATCATCCTATTATTCAATGCTGGCTGAGTCATGGACTAAAACATTTTCTGTAAAGAACATGTCATATGGCTCTGTATTTATTGATACAACTGTGTGCTGTGCTTCTATTGATTCAAGCAAGAATATTTCTACCCAACCTTCTTGATCGTATGACCAGATTAGATCTGTTTCTAAAATTTCTTTTGAAATAATAAAAGTTGCTTCACTGTCTCGGCTAACAAGTATCCAGTGAGAATCTGAAAAAACATCATCATTTATGATAACTGCCCAATCAGACAATCTTTCAAATATAGAGACTACTGTTGTTTCTGTAAGTTCTATAGTTGGATTTGAATCGTGCCAATTTATTGCTTCCTGATTGGCAAATTGATTTGGCATGTAAGGGAACCCCTCTATATTTACAGAAATTAAAGTGTCTCCAACTTCAAGATCTTTTGCCGCTACAAGACCCCCTGGAGTCCTAATTAATGTTTCAAGTCCTACACTCTTTCCAGGCCAGAAGAACGGTGGGAAAAATGGTGGGAAGAATGGGAAGAACGGGAAGAACGGGAAAAATGGAGGAAAGAATGGGAAGAATGGTGGGAAGAACGGGAAAAATGGAGGAAAGAATGGGAAGAATGGTGGGAAGAACGGGAAGAACGGTGGGGCAACATATTGGTAGTAATTATAGTTAACAAGGCTTCCTGCGTCTAAAGATATTCCTGCAACTGGATTTGTATTAATTATCTGTTGATTTATTGCTGAGTCTCCTGTACTTGTTGCAGTTTGTGTACCAACAATTAATCCAAGATTAGTAATTGCTAAATTTGCATTTGTTCGTGTTTGACCAATAACATTTGGAACTAGCGACATTACCCTTTTCCAAACACCTTCAACTTTAACAAAAGATTCAGAAACTTCTTTCCAGGAACTAGAAACTTTAACCCAAATGTTATTAGGTCCTTTCCAAGTGCCTCCAACCTTAATACGAGACATAATTAAATCCTTTCAAGCTTATGTATATTTTACCCATGTGTCTCCGTTTTCCCCATCACCAGGTGTTGGGGAAGAAGTTGAAGCAAAAACATTCCTAACCCTAAAAGAACCAATGGGCTGTTCTCCCGAAAGGGTTATCGTTGTTGCCAAATTCACGGTTCCACCATTAATTTCTGGTGATGTAATGGTCTTATTTGTCATTGTTTGAACGCTTACAAGATTTACAGATTCAGACTGATTAGAAAAGACCCTTCCATCAGAACTGACATAAGATAGGGCAGTTCCTGCATTATTTTGCCATTCTTGAATGTTTGCGGTTTGTGATACCTGGGACTTAACTACAACTCCTATGTGAGATGCGTTTCCAACAATAACATTTACCCCTGTGGTTGTTGATTGAGTCGTGCTTCCCACCGTTATGTATCCTGCTAGGTTTGCGTTTCCGCCAACCCCGACTGACCCTACGCTAACCGAAGAGGAGTTTTGCCATTGCTGCAAGGGTGCAGTTTGTGATACTATTGCCCTGATGGTTATAGGTGTTGTTGCTATAGACTGACTGGTAACTACGTTGGGTGATTCTGTTAACGAAACTTGTTCCAAGTATGTTGCAGTTAGGCCAATAACAGATGACTCTACTATGGCTACACGATCATTAATACTTCTAAAATTACCCTCGATGCTATCGTTTGGTATTGGCTCTGTAGTATAATCATCTACCCCGTAATGATATACCCTAAGAGCTTCTTGAATGGAAGCGTCGTCGGAAAACTGAGGTATGCGGCTTTTGTACTGAAATCCTACTACTTGAGACATGTAATCACCTAATAAATTATACCACTGTAATGGTAGTTGCGACCTTTATTGTTTCTGCGTCTAAGCTTGACCAAGTTCCTCCGGATAGCTTTACTCCCTCAACAACAACTTCAATATTGGAGCCAGAAATCACTTTGGACCTTACTGTTAATAAGGTTGGTTCTGAGTTTATTGCTGTTAGATTAACTATATAGTTGTCAACACTAGATATAATTGTTCCTGGTGGAACAATGTCTGCTACAGGAATAGCTATAGTGGTTAGACCAGTCGTAAATAGTTTTTCAACATTTCTTGAGTATATTGGTGGATTAAGTCTTAGAACTTGGTCCCAATTGTCCCCTACTACCTTTGGATTGTAGATAAAAAGCCATCCATAGTTTGCTCCAGCAGCGGTATTTATATAAACATCCCCCTCTACCGGAATAATAACATCTCCAAAAACGTTCTCTGATACTGTTATGTCATTTGGATTACCCGATCCTGCATAAAATGTTGCCCCTCTTTGCCCTTGTGGTCCAAAGTCAACTCCAACACTTATTGTTGTCGGGGGTGCTAAAACAACAAGGTCGTCTGTATTGATAACAACATCAAATATAGATGTCATGGCGTTGTAATGTCTCCAGTTACCAGAATTGTTCCAGTGAGCAGGGTATAAACAATATTAGAATCTGATTGATCTTCAATGGAAACATCGTAAAAGTATGTAGTTCCAGGTACTAAGGAGTTTCCCACAGATGGTCTTAGTTCACAAGTAACAGCATTATCTGATATAGATGTGTTTGCTGATATGGTGTTTATAGATGCCCCGCCCTTTGAGGTAGATATCCTGAAGTAGGCATAATAGGTTACATTATCTATTGGATAAATAGCTCCAGCAGATGTTTTGGGGCGGATAACAAATTGATAAAGGTCACCCTTGTAGTACCTTATGTTGTATGTTGCAGGAAAACTCATATCTTTATTATATCAGGTTTGGGTGTGTCCCCTACCTGTTACCAAACATCTACCTCTTTAATAGGTAGAGATTGTTGATCTTTGTTAAGATAGTTAATGTTGACGGAGATGTCCAAAGCTTTTGTTTCTGTTGATCTCTTCTTATTCCCCGTTTGATCCATCCAGGATACCTCTTTGATATACCCCTGTACTGTGATAGGCATACCAATCTTTAAGTTGTCAATGGCTTTGATTGCCATTCTGTCCCAGGCAACTACCGTCCATCCGGAGGTATTCGAGTCTTCCCAATCACCATTTTGATTCTGTTTTCTATCTGATGTAATTAGACGAAACTTTGCCTTCTGCGTTCCATCTGGCATCGTTCTGGCTTCAATCTCTGTTCCAATTCTTCCTGAAAGAACAATATTTGGATTACTCATTTTAACTCCTCTTTGTGTGTTTTTTTTGTTAACGTTCACATCTTACCATTAGGCTAGGCGCTTGTCAACTGTCCACAGTTTGCTGTAAAATCATACCGTAAGGATACCCCGCCAGCACCGCTGGCTCCACCACTGGGCTAACGAACTCATCAAGTGTCTTATCGTTGTTCATTAGATGATCCTGTAAGTAACAACTATGGCTCCCGATGAGCCCGGAGCACCTCCACCGGGACCGGATTGACCACCACCGCCTCCACCGTTACCAGCACTACCGAGCGAATATGCGTTTCTCAAAGTTGCTCCAAGCATTGCTGTCGGCCCAAAACTTCCACCCCCTGTTTGCGTAGAGTACCCTCCAGTTGCACCGTTTCCTGTCGCCCCGTCTCCTGCGCCGCCGCCCTGCGCATAGCCCCCATACTCAGTACCACCCCTGCCACCATACCCACCTGTTCTCCCAGCGAAAGTTGTTGAAGTTCCATTAACTCCTGCCCCTGCCCCGTAAGACCCACCTGCACCTCCGGTGCCGACCGTCCCGACGTTCGCGCCAATAGGGAGAATAAGCAATCCCTCAAATGCACCGGAGCCACCACCGGTTGCCCCTCCCACACCAATGCCTGCAATGTATCCCGCGGAGCCCCCGCCTCCGCCACCGAGAACCATCACTGTGAAAAGCAACTGGTTTGAAAGAACCGTTAAAGTCTGGCTCCCGGTAGCAGTGAAAACGTGACGTTTGTACGTGAAGCCTCCGGAAGCAAATGTGGATACTGTCCCACCCGTAGCCGAGTTGAAATTGATCCTACCTAGCCCAGACATCGGTGAGAACTGTCCCGTAACGCTACCCCTGCGTGGCATCAGAACGCCAACAATGCCGAGCCAAGAACCGTCCACGCGGCAGAACGACGAATCAGTGTAAAGGAGAAAGCGTCAATCTTCCCCGCTGTACTCGTTGGTGTTGGTGCAGTACCACCCTGCCACTTGATCGTTTGACCGACAGCAGCGATCTGTAACACGCTAGGAATGTAACCCGTCGCACCCTGCACTACGAAGAGAACAACAGTGATCGCTTTACCATCCGTCGTGGGGGCATTGGTTATGTTGAGTGTGAAGTTCGCTGACGGTGCTGTGGGAACGTATGCCACGTTCCCCGTTACCGTGTTCACGGTTAATACATTTGCTGAAACTGTATAGTCAGTAATGGTTTCCGATGTAACGTCTGCCTTTAAGTTATCCGCTGTAGTTACAAAATCAGTTGTTGCCAACTGTGTAGTACTTGTGTTTGCAGCAGCGGTTGGAGCTGCTGGAACACCTGTAAAAGTTGGAGATATAATTGGTGCTTTTAGTATAGTGACGTTATCAACTTGTGATCTAGTATATGTATTTGCATCAACTTGAGCCTGAGTATAAACATTTGCAATACTAAAAACAGCATAAGACACAGCAGAAAGAATATCACCAGCACTTGCTTCAGATACCAAAACAATGCTTGTTCCATCTGTGGCTGTATAATCAGTTGAATTAACTAGAAGTACTCCATTAAGGAATACCTGCAAAAAATTGGGGGTATAAGCTAAAGTAAGTGAATTATCATCTAATCCTGAAAAAGTTGTTTGAGCGGCTGAAGCAGTATATTCATAAGTTAAAAAATTAACTTCTGATCCTGATAAAGCTATCCAATCAGATCCGGAATATACATAAGAAGAGACACTATCAGAATCTGTCCACATTTGACCAGAAACAGGAGAAGATGGAGGGGAAGATTGAAAGCTTGTTATAGCATTAGGAACATAGATTAAAGAAGATATGCTTTCCCATTCTGTTCCACTCCATACCCTGGCATTTCTACTTGTCATATTGTCATTATATCAGGCTCATATGTGTTTACAGTCATACCGCTCATGGAAGCAACCTTGCTATTCGTG
>Ga0208768_1000387_pt1 | contig 30351 bp, 24 predicted proteins | sample AntAceMetag02UK1_FD_184760 | JGI IMG/M metagenome (GOLD analysis project Ga0208768, IMG submission 184760) | Saline lake microbial communities from Ace Lake, Antarctica - Antarctic Ace Lake Metagenome 02UK1 (SPAdes) (version 2) | ecosystem: Environmental > Aquatic > Non-marine Saline and...
TAATTGACCACCATACTGAAATCGTGGGGCCGATCAAAATTGGACGGAAAGAATTCCCCGTCGTTTACGCGCTCCTGCGGAAATTGGCTATCGAGCCTAAAGAAGGAACGCGAATAAGTATAGCCCAGCCAACCGTTAAGATTACCCCTGTTCTTGCGAACCAAGAATTCTACCCCGTAGGCCTTTCCTTCGCCCTGAAGCACCTCGGTCTCAATGGTCTCATTTAGAAATAGTTGGGCGCCTGTCTTGAAATCGATGATGTTATTCTGTAGTTTGTAAAAGGCTTCTAAGCTGAATTCATATTCATTTACGTTCTGGTAGGCACCGACCGCAAATTGGGTTCCCTGCTGTGGAACGATATTACGGTCCGAAAGTTTCCAAGTATCTACCGGCGAAACGGTGGTATTATTGGAAAGGGTGTGGATGAACTGATAGGTATTGTTAAAGCTCGCTTTAACCGACAGGCTATCGTTTACAAGGTATCGCGCAGAAATACGAGCCTCTGGGCCACCGTAGGTTTCGAAAATCTTAAAATCCCCAAAGGTCTTGGTGCCGGAAACGGTCGCTTCCGATTTTGGCAGACCTTCTTGGTATTCGCGCTGTACCGTTGGTCCCATGGCGCCAAAGAAGGAATACCGGAATCCGAGGTCTAGCTGCCAATGCTCATCAAGCTTGAAATCATCGGATATAAAAATGGCCGCCTCCAGACCTTGTTCCTCCGGGACGGCAAAGGGCCTTATAATGTCGTTGGGACTTTTGGGCGCAATCTGGCCAGGAAGCACGGAATACAATTTTCCCGTGATGCCATAATCAAAAGTATGTCTTTCGTTATGCACATATTTGAACTGTGCGCGCAGCTCGGTCTCCTCCACTTGAAAACCCTGTTCAAAATTACGGTTGGCCGTACCGTCAAAATCAATATTGAACTTGTATTGGCTATTGTTTAGGATGAGGCTGCCGGAGCTCTTTTCTCCCAATTTACGGTTCCAGCGGGCGGTAAGCAACCTATTGCTATAATCAAAGAGGGAGTCGGAAGTAATGCTGAATACATCTCTACTATAATAGGCAGTAGCCCGTATTTCGTTCTTATCGTTTATCTTATGGTTGTACTTGGCTATAATATCATAAAAAGAGGCTTGGCTGTTCCTCAGGTTCTCCTCGTCCAGCGATTCCAAGATCCAGTCGGAATATGCGCCACGTCCTCCGAGCATTAGGCCGGCCTTTTCTTTTACCAAGGGGATTTCCACTACGGCATTGGCGGTTACCGGGCCAATGGAGGCCTCTCCCTTAAAATCGTCCGTGCTTGCATCCTTGCTGCTAATCTCGAATACAGAGGACAAACGGCCACCGTATTCCGCAGGAATACTGCCTTTATAAATAGTAAGGTCGTTAATGGCAAAAGCGTTGAAGGCCTGGAAGAAACCAAAAAAGTGAGTAGGATTGTAAACAACGGCATCGTCCAAGAGAATCAGGTTTTGATCTGTCCTACCCCCACGCACATTGAAACCGGCCGCCCCTTCGCCAGCTGTGGAGATGCCCGGCAGGGTGGTGGCAATTTTAAGTATATCGCGCTCGCCCAATACAAGCGGTACGTTCTTGGATTCTTCGGAACCAATTCTCGTGTTCCCTGTGGAAGCATCCTGTACGTTGCGGATAGCATCGGCCTGTACCACCACCTCGTCCAACTGTTCCAAATCCTCGTTAAGGTCAAGGTCAAGGTTACCATCGTCATAGAGCACAACGTTGCGCTCAGAAGCTTCTATACCCATAGAACTGGTTTCCAGAAGGTGTTCCCCTTGTGGAAGGGCTATTTCGTAGTAGCCCTCGGCATTGGTGGTTACCCCTTTGTTCTTTGCCCTTACGACGACCGCCAAATCTTGAATGGGCTCCCCCGTCCTGGTGTTTTTAACGTAGCCGGAAAGTTGTAACAAGTATTCCCTATTCCTTGCGCCCTCTTTTCCTATCCGCACCGTTTCAAGCGTTTTGTTACTTGCACTGTTTCTTTTGCCGGTGAGGATGGGACCAATAGTGCTACTAGCCGCTACCGCAGTCTCCATTGTTTTATTTTTTACTTCCAAAATTCCTTCCGGCAGAACACCGTAAATGGAATTGTTCTGGGTAAGGACAATTCTATTGTCCCAACCAATAAAAAAATTGAGTTCTGTATCTTTCAAAGCGTCTTCAAGGATTTCGCTTAGGGGAACATCTGTATAGGTTTTATTTATGGCCGTGGTATCCAACCATTGAGGCGCAAAATAGAACCTGAAAATGGTCTTGTTTTCTATTTCCTCTAAAAGTTTTTCCAGAGGTTGATTCTCAACGGCAACGGAAATAGCATTTTTCCCAGTTTGTCCGCTCAAACGAATTGCAGAAAATAGCATGATGCCGATAAAGAAAATAGTTCTCATCGGACTTTTTCTTTATTTATTGGTTCCATTAAAAGCAGATTGTTCAATACGGCCATTACATAGGCATCAGCATCCGTTTTCTTCAGATTTCCGTATTGTTTGACCGCTTCTTTTATAGCTTTTTTTTGTCCGGAAAAGATACGGGGCAATTCATTTACCTTTTTGAAACGAAAATAAACTTCTTGATACCTTAGTAAGTAGTAATGACCGTTCTTGAATTCGTAGTAAAGAGTTTGTTCGTCCGTTCTTTTAAATATTTTTTTGGTGTGTCGCTTGTAAAGTTGTAATGTACTTCTATCTAAAAGTAGTTCAAAAAAACCTACGGTTACACTACTAGGTATTTCATTATCAATATGTTCAAAGTTATGCTCTCCAATACTAAAACTTGTGACCTTACTAGTGTCAAATATCATTATCGGGGTATTTGCAAGGGCGCTGTTTTCAACCAAAAGCTGGTCGTTGTACACATCATATCTCAATGGTATGTCAAAATAGGGCTGACCATCATACTGCACGGACCCCAAAATAAAATCGGCCGTATTAAAAAACTGGCTTCGTTCGTTAACGACACGGTATGGATTTGAGTAGGCTATCCCTTTGAAAATTCCCAAGTTGGTCTGTCCTCTCATCCCATCAAAAAATCTATAGGTTTGTTCAGAAAGCCGATTCTTTTGACCGCTTGCCTTATTAGGTAAGCCAATAATTATGTAGAACATCCAAAAAAATAAAATTGATATTTTACTTCTGCACATCTTTTTTAAATCTAGTTTCACCGAATTTGTTAACGTAGGCTAGGAGCGCAAAACCGAAGGGTCAAATAAAGTTGAAAAAACCATATTTATTTAGCCCTTTAGACCTTAGACCTCAACAAGATACACAATCCCCGGTGTAACGTCAAAACCATTTTTGAAAATAAAGCGTCTCGAAGCAAGCCCCGTTCTGCAACAGGGCAAGCTTTAAGGCATTAATCTAAGATGCAGCTAGATGCAGAAACTCCTGAATTTCGCGGCGGCATAAAAAGTGGGGTTAGCTTGGCAAACGGTTGAAAGGTTCATCTAACGGCTTTAAATTCGTTGTCATGCTCCCGTAATGTAAGGGAGGTAAACCAGCGTTTTACCACGAAGGTAAAAAAGTGATTTTGGGCTTGAGAAAGTCTATTCAAGTATCATTAAACGGACAGCTAAGTGTTCTTAAAGATATTAAGACCCTGTTAATATTGGTCTTGAAACTAAAATTAGTGTAATTTTACCGACCAATATAGCGTTGAACAGGGTCTTGGAGGTATAAATAGTAACCCACGCACCTATAGTAATTTGTAATTAAATGAAAAGACTATCCATTTTATTTTTTGTTTTGATCATGGTGGCATCCTGCGAAAGCACTACGTCCAAGGGGGAAGAAATCCTTGTATCCCCAGAAGATATGCACGCCGTTGTAGATAAGGTAACCCAAATCATGATCCATGATATTTTCTCTCCTCCGGTGGCCAGTAGGATATTTGCCTATCCTAATGTTGCGGCCTATGAGATCATCGCACAGCAGCATCCCGAATACCAGTCTTTGGCAGGCCAATTGAAAAATTTGCAGCTTATTCCCGAGTTCGATACGGTAACTGGAATTAATCCCGAACTAGCGGCCATTATTGCCCATATGAACATTAGCAAACAACTTATATTCTCAGAAGATAAATTAGAAGTGTTGGAAGACAGTCTATATAATGTTTGGGGAAAAACGAACAAGTATGAATTTGAAGTTTCCAAAGCCTACGGGTTGAAGGTTGCGGACCATATAAAAGCGTGGATGTCCAAGGACAACTATAGCCAGACCAGGACTATGCCAAAATTTACAGTAAATACAGATGATGCTGCTCGATGGCAGCCCACGCCTCCCGCTTATATGGAGGGGATCGAACCCCATTGGAATAAGATCAGACCGTTTTATCTGGATTCCGCAGCACAGTTTAGACCGGTGCCACCACCACCGTTCTCTATGGAAAAAGATTCCGATTTCTACAAAGAACTTATCGAGGTCTATAACATAAGCAATGAGATTACCGCCAATGGGGACGCTTCCGAAGAAGTACAGATAGCCAAATTTTGGGACTGTAACCCTTATGTTTCCGTTACCCGTGGACATTTGATGTTCGCTACAAAAAAAATTACGCCAGGAGCACACTGGATCGGTATAACAAAAATTGCCAGTAGAAAGACAAATACTGATTTTGCCGAAACTGTATTCGCCTACACCAAAACATCCCTAGCTATAGCCGATGGGTTTATAAGTTGTTGGGACGAAAAATACAGAAGCAATCTTATTCGTCCAGAAACACTTATCAATCTTCACATAGACGATAGTTGGCAACCAATTCTGCAGACGCCGCCTTTCCCAGAATACACCAGCGGACATAGTGTGGTTTCCGGTGCGGCGGGCATTGTCCTGACCGATATTTTCGGGGACAACTTTGCTTTTGACGACGACACCGAGGTACCCTACGGACTCCCCATACGCAGTTTTACTTCCTTTAACCAAGCTGCGGACGAAGCGGCCATCAGCAGAATGTATGGTGGCATACACTACAGGGCGTCGGTAGAAGTAGGTGTTGAGCAAGGAAGAAATGTTGGAAAACTACTTCTAACAAAACTTAAGATGCGTTCCGACAATTCTGTAGTATCAAAATAAATCTTTATTATTGCGAAAATCATTGCGGCTGGTCTAATTTGATTTTCAATTATAAAACCGCACAATTATAGCATCCATCCTAAAACATGGTCTGGGCTTGTTAACATCCACCAGACCCTGAAAGTTTAGAAGCGTACATTGAAGGGGCAATCCTATATAATACTTAAAAGAGGCCTAAACCAGCCACTAGAGATTACTTTAAAATAAAGTCGTCGCAGTAGAATTCTTCTTTAACAATCCAAATATGGGCGGCGATGAATTACGCTGGAAAGCCGAAATTTTCATGCCCTTAAAAAAATAGGATGAGTAAAGAACCTCGGGTCTGGCGCGTTCTTCAAGAGGGTTGACCCAAAAGCTAAAGTAGGGCGATCCGCACTTTAGCACTTTCCAAAGGGCTTCCCGTATGCAATTTGGCCCATTGGAGGTCGTTACCAAAGAAAATATACTTATTGTTTCAAGTGTGAGGCATGGGTTACCCACTTTTTCGGATATTTATAAAAATTTAAACGATGTCGTCCGCCTATAGACTTTCCAGGGCTTACCAAAATGCTAAACGTATCCCGTTCAATAATACCTCGAAGTTTATCCTGTTCAGCGATTGCCACAGGGGAGACAATAGTTTTGCAGATGAGTTTGCCAATAACCGTAATATCTATTACCACGCATTAAGCCATTACCTAAATGAGGGATTTGATTATTGCGAATTGGGCGACGGGGACGAATTGTGGGAGAACCTGAACTTTGAATCTATATTCGAGGCGCACAAGAATGTGTTTAAACTCCTTAAACAATTTCATTTAGAAAAACGACTTCACATGATCTGGGGCAACCACGACATGGTTTACAAGGATAAGGGCTATGTGGACAAACACCTCTCCAGTTATTTTGAGCATATAGACAACACGGACAAAAAACTTTTTGAGGGTATTACCTATACCGAGGCCATAGTTTTAGAGCACAGTACAACAGGACAAGAGCTTTTTTTGACCCACGGCCACCAAGCGGATTGGTGGAACTATACCTTTTGGCGCTGGGGACGTTTTCTGGTGCGCATACTTTGGAAACCCCTACAGGTTTGGGGCATAGCGGATCCAACAAGTCCGGCAAAGAACTATACCGAGCTCATAAAAATAGAGCGCCGTATCAAGAAATGGATTTTACAGAACAACTTCTTGATTACCATCGTTGGACATACCCATAGGCCCCGTTTTCCAGAGCCAGGCGCCATCCCCTTTTTTAATGATGGCAGCTGCGTTCACCCACGCAGTATTACAGGAATAGAAATTGAAAACGGACAAATTTCCTTGATCAAATGGCATATAGAGACTACTATTGACGGCACGCTTAAAGTGGTACGGATTCTGTTGGAAGGGCCGCAACGGTTGGTAGATTATCAGCAAAAAAACTAGGTCTTACCTACACCCGTGCGGCAAGGTTTTTCATGGCACTTATAAAAACATCCAATTCTTTGGTGGTAGTATATACGTTGGGGGTAATTCTACAGCCCTGCACATTTTCCTGGTCGATGGCCACCGTAAAAATCTTGAATTCTTGCAAGAGCGTTGTGGCCAACTGCGCCGGTTTTATATGTGTAATACCTATATTTCCTATTCCACAGCTACGGGTCTTATCCTTGGGTGTATTTACCTCAATATGTTCCACATCTCGCAGGGCATCGCTCCAATAAAACTGTAAAAATCGCAAACGTTCTTCTTTTCGTTTCAAACCCATTATCTCCAAATAGTCCATGGCATCGGCAATAGCCAGGTCATTGTGCACCGGTATAGTGCCAGTATGGTTAAGCCGTTTAATTTCCGGAATCTCATTGGTATAATCGGCGAATAGCGGCCAGATTTTGGGGATGTGTTCTTTTTTAACGTAAAGCAGGCCACAACCCAAGGGTGCGCTGAGCCACTTGTGCAAACTGCTACCATAATAATCGCAATTTAGATCCTGAATACTAAAATCGAAATGACCAACGCAATGCGCACCATCTACCATCACCTCAACGCCGTATTTATGCGCCATGTCACAGATTTTCCGGATAGGCAATAGCTGACCCGTAATGTTTACCATATGGCAAACCATCAAGAGCCTGGTCTTTGGGGTGATCTGTGATTCGTAAAGGGATACGATATCCGTATCCGAATCTGGATGATTGGGCAACGAAATAATTCTGTTCACCACCCCGTATCTTTTGGCTATAAGCTTAAAATGGTCCTGCATGGCCCCGTAATCTTGATATGCGAAAATAGCCTCATCCCCTTTTTTCCAAGGATAGCCCCCAATGACCATGTCCAAAGACTCCGTGGTATTTCGGGTAATGATCAAGGTGTCTGGAGAAACTCCCACCAATGCCGCCAAACGGTCCCGAACCTTGTCCTTGTTGTCCCATTGTACAGTTCGCATATAGAACGATGCCTCATAGTTTACCATGGAAATATGTTCCATATAACGCTGCATTGTAGGCTTGGGGATTAAATTATAATACCCATTTTCCAAATTAATGTAATCTGTTTTTAGTTCATAATCGGCACGAATACGCTCCCAAAAAGCATTGTTCGTTTTAGGATAAGGTTTAGCTGTCTTAGGTTCCGCCTGTAATGGCAAGGTCATGAAAGGAGAAATCAAGGCCGCACTGCCCAATTTCTTCAAAAAATGTCTTTTATCCATATCAAATCCGTGTTACTTCATAAATATAGTGAAAGAAGTCCTAAATGCAGCAATTGCCACCTATTCGGAGTAATTATTTACAAAAGCACTTTTACGGTTCTTCCCTTGGAAGACTGTAAAAAATGCCTTACTCCTGTTTTTATGATGCTACCACCAATGTTGTATGCATAACTGCGTCAAGTAAACTGCCTTAGGTCAATTAGACCTAGTACGTAAGAAAAAACCAAGTAATAAATAGTTGATTTTCATCAACCTAAATTCTAAAAGTCTTAGACCTTTACGTCCTATGTCAATTTTTAAAACTTTATAATAGAACCACACTAATAGTGGTAGTGCCCATAAATTTAGGATGCGCTATTTTTTGTGGTATCTTAGAAGTCAAAATAACAACACGCCACTTTTATGCCTCTTGTAATAGTCATTTTAGGAATAGTTTTGCTGTTCCTTCTTATCGCCCGATTAAAACTGAATCCTTTTATAACCTTCATCATTGTTTCCTTGTTTGTGGGAATAGCGCAAGGCATAAATCCTGTTCTGGTCGTAGATTCCATCCAGGAAGGAATAGGTAGTATTTTGGGGTTTTTGGTACTCATTCTAGGTTTGGGCGCTATGTTGGGCAAATTGGTTGCTGATAGTGGCGCCGCACAACGTATTACCATGGAACTCGTAGATAAATTCGGCAAAAAGAACATTCAATGGGCCGTAGTGCTTACCGGTTTTATTGTGGGCATACCTATGTTCTACTCCGTAGGATTTGTAATTTTGATACCCTTGGTATTTACCATTGCGGCTGCCACGGGACTTCCCCTACTCTATGTAGGGATGCCCATGTTGGCCTCGCTCTCGGTAACCCACGGATATTTACCGCCGCATCCGGCACCGACTGCCATTGCGGCCACCTTTAATGCAGATATAGGGAAAACATTACTTTACGGAATCATTGTGGCCATCCCCGCCATCATCGTAGGCGGACCCTTGCTGTCCAGAACCATGAAACATATCAACGCAACGCCGTTAAAAGAATTTGTGAATCCCACCATTTTAAAAGAGGAGGAAATGCCTAGTACAGGTATCAGTATTTTTACGGCGCTCTTACCCGTAATCTTAATCGCGCTTGCCGCGCTTGCGGAACTCCTATTACCCAATGGGACGGCACTAAAAAAGATTATCGTTTTTATAGGAAACCCGGTCATTGCCATGTTGATTTCCGTGTTGGTGGCCATCTACACCTTGGGACTAGCAAGAGGAAAAAAAATGACCGAAGTAATGGATTCCGTAGCCAGTGCCATCACAGGAATTACGATGGTATTGCTGATTATTGCCGGTGCAGGCGCCCTAAAACAAGTCTTGGTAGATAGCGGTGTGAGCGAATATATTGGGGACATGCTTAAAGGTTCGGCTATTTCACCTTTGATATTAGCATGGCTCATAGCAACGGTAATACGGGTTTGTGTGGGTTCCGCCACCGTGGCCGGACTTACGGCGGCGGGCATTGTACTGCCCATGGCAACAGGTGCGAACGTGAGTCCGGAATTAATGGTACTGGCCATTGGATCAGGAAGTTTAATGCTTTCACACGTTAATGACAGCGGCTTTTGGCTATTTAAACAATATTTTAACCTATCGGTAAAGGACACCCTTAAAACGTGGACCGTAATGGAAACCACCGTTGGCGTTATGGGACTGGTAGGGGTGTTGGTTTTGGATTTATTTTTATGAAAATACGAATGCTGAATGATAAATTTAAAATCATGAATATAGAAAATGTTTCTCGCTTGCAAGAACTATCCCCCTCCTTGGGAGGGGCTAGGGGAGGTCTTTTTGAAATACGAATGACGAATTTAAAATCATGAATATAGAAAATGTTTCTCGCTTGCAAGAACTATTCGCCTCCTTGGGAGGGCATTGGGGAGGTTTTTGAATTTAGAATAGAGCTAACCTTGAACCTTGAACCTTGAACCTTGAACCCTGAACCCTGAACCCTGAACCCTGAACCCTGAACCTTGAACCTTGAACCTTGAACCTTGAACCTTGAACGAATTAACAAATAAAAGATATGAAACCATCTGAAAAAATAAAGCAACTCGGACTTATCCTACCTCCTGCCCCACCGCCAGCGGGACTTTACAAACCCGTATTGGTCGTAGACAACTTTTTATACGTCTCCGGTCAAGGGTGTATGAAAGCCGATGGCACTTTGATCGTGGGCCGTGTTGGCGATACCTTGACTTTGGAAGAAGGAAAGGCGGCGGCACGCCAGACCGCCCTAACCATGCTCGCGACCATTATCACGCATTTTGGTGATGTAGACCGTATCAAACGTCTGGTAAAAACCTTGGGGATGGTGAACTGTACGCCAGATTTTGGCGATCAACCTCTCGTTATAAACGGCTACAGCGAATTGATGGCCGATGTTTTTGGTCCTGATCATGGCGTAGGTGTACGAAGCGCGGTTGGTATGATTCTTCCCGGCGGGATTGCAGTGGAAATAGAGGCGATGTTCGAACTTCATAAATAAAAACCAATGAACCAAAATCAATGGTATAGCATCACTAATTCTGATGCGGTCATCTCACCATCCTTATTGGTGTATCCAGATCGTATACGCCATAATATAGAGGTCATGTTGCGCATGGCGGGTGGTCCAGAAAACCTAAGACCGCATATAAAAACGCACAAGAATGCCGAAATTATTGCCTTGCAACTAGAAAAAGGCATTACCAAGTTTAAATGTGCCACCATTGCAGAAGCTGAACTTTTGGCCGATTGTGGTGCTGCCGATGTGCTTTTGGCCATGCAGCCCGTTGGTGCCAACCAAGAGCGTTATGTAACATTGATGAAAAAATATGCGAATGTGAAGTTCGCTACGTTGGTGGATAACCAAGCAACAATGAACCAACTTGGGGAGCTTGCGCGACAGCATGACACCAAAATATCGTTGTATATCGATTTGAACGTGGGCATGCACCGCACCGGTATTACACCAGGGAAAGAAGCCTTGGAACTATATAGGTCTGTTTCCGAACATCCCCATTTGGAAATTATTGGCCTGCACACCTATGACGGACATTTGAGAAACTCCGATGTCAACATCAGAAAGTCCGACTGTGACGAAGCTTTCAAAACCGTGCTGGAACTCAAGAATACTATTGTAGAAGCCGGACTTCCAGAACCGATTCTAGTTGCAGGAGGCTCCCCAACCTTTCCGTTTCATTGTAAAAGGGACAAGGTAATCGCAAGTCCCGGAACCACCTTGCTTTGGGATGCCGGCTACGGCGGACTTTTTCCTGAGATGGATTTTCTACCGGCAGCCGTGCTGTTCACTAGGATCATCAGCAAGCCAAAAGCAGGAATAGTATGCTTTGATCTTGGTCATAAATCCATAGCTCCCGAAATGAATTTCCCAAGGGTGAAGTTCCTGACCTTGGACCATGGAAAACAGATCAAACAATCCGAAGAACATCTGGTGGTAGAATATGACGACCTTAAAATCAGCAATGTGGGCGATGAGCACTACGCCATTCCCATGCACATTTGCCCTACCGTAGCGAAATACGATAGTTTACTTGTAGTCGAAAATGGTACTATTTCCAAAGAATGGAAAGTGGTTGCCCGTAACCAAAAACTAACGATTTAGGCATGTTTATTTTTGATGCACATTTAGACCTCGCCATGAATGCGATGGACTGGAACCGAGACCTTAGGTGGTCTGTTGAGGAAATCCGAAAAAGCGAAGAAGGAAAGAAGGACAAGCCGGACCGCGGAAACAATACCGTTTCTTTTGAAGCCATGCGCAAAGGAAACGTAGGGCTATGCGTCGCCACACAAATAGCACGGTATGTACATACGAACAATCCACTTCCCGGTTGGAAATCCCCTCATCAGGCATGGGCACATACCCAAGGACAGTTGGCATGGTACAGAGCCATGGAAGCTACTGGTGAATTAAGGCAGATTGCCAATCCCAAAGGCCTTTTGGAACACCTTGAAGTGTGGAAAAAAGATAGTGCCACTACTCCCATAGGGTACATTCTAAGTTTAGAAGGAGCGGACTCGATCGTGAATTTGGACTATTTGGAAAAATCATACGAGCAAGGGCTGCGCGCCATTGGCCCCGCACATTACGGGCCCGGAACTTACGCTTTTGGAACCAATTCCGTTGGCGGTATAGGAACTAAAGGCAAGGAATTATTAAAAGAAATTGAACGGCTCAAGCTCATTTTGGATGCCACCCATCTCTGCGACCAAAGTTTTTGGGAAACGATGAAGGTATATAATGGCCCTGTTTGGGCGAGCCACAATAATTGCCGGACTTTTGTAGACCATAACCGCCAATTTTCAGATGAACAACTATCGGAACTTATACATAGAAAAGCGGTCATAGGAATGGTATTGGACGCTACGATGTTGGTACCGAATTGGCAACGAGGTATTTCCCACCCATCAAATACCAACGTTACCCTAGCACATACCATACAGAATATTGATCATATTTGTCAACTGGCAGGAAACGCGTTACATGTCGGTATAGGTAGTGATCTAGATGGCGGTTTTGGAGCGGAACAAGGGCCTTCCGATGTAAATACCATTGCCGATCTACAGAAAATACCACAAATGCTAACAGATAGGGGATATGCTCCAGAAGACATAATAAACATCATGCACGGTAATTTTATTCGATTTTTAACGGATACTTGGGAATGAACAGAAGAACATTTATACAAACTTCAACCTTCGCTGCCCTGGGCACATTGCTTTGGGATTGCAGCAACACCCATAAAATTCGATTAAGAAAAGGACTTACCATCGCATGTTTAGGCGATAGTATTACGGCCACGAAAGATGGTTACGTGCAACTATTACAGGACTATGTGGATACAAACCATCCCGATTTGGACCTCACATTTCTAAATTGGGGCAAAAGCAGCGAGACCATTACAGGGCTTACGGAAAAAGACCATCCTGGACCAAGGCCTTATCTTTTTGACCGCTTAAATGATTTATTGGAAAATACTCCCGTAGATATCGTCTTCTTCTGTTACGGTATCAACTGTGGTATCTACGGAAAACCTTCGCCAGCACTATTCGATAGTTACACCATTAGCATTTATTCCTTTTTGGAAAAGGTAAAACAAAAAGGTGCAAAAACGGTGCTCCTTACCCCGCCGCCTTTGATTTTAGAAGCTGTAACAGATGATAAAATTACCACTCAAACCGACTTTGGCTATAAAAAACCATACCCCCAATATCAAGAAGAAGTACTGCAGGAATTTTCTAAAATTGTAATGAGAATAAAACACGATACCCTATTGGGTACAATCGATATCCATACCCCATTATTAAACCACAAAGACAAGTGTTATTCGGAGGATCCCATTCATCCCAACAAGAATGGCCACCAATTGATCACGAACACCATCGTAGAGAATTTAACAATTTAACAAGCTCTTAAGTCCCTATGGCAGGGTAATTGCTATCTTTATTTGAATTTTAAGGGTCAATGAACAAGTACACTTCTATATTTTTATTTTGTTGCTTCTTATGGGGAACCCCAGCCATGGCGCAGACAGATTTACCTACACAAAAGCCGCTGAAAATTGAAGCCATAAAAAAAGAAGACCCTAAGGGCGATACTAAAAAGAGTCCTTTGCTCAATATGCCTTCTTTGATCAAAGAACCAACATCGCTGGATTACAAAAACCCAAATCCTGTTAAAATGTTACCAGACGAAGAACTCGTGCAAGCTGGCACCGGACTAAAAATTGACCCCCGCATAGGACCGGGCGAACGTTTTGGTGGTTCCGGCCAATATTTTCCAGATCAGTATTTGGGAGATGTGAAAAGTGAAGGGAAATTCATAGGCATCGTTTGCCGGGACCATGAATATGTAGATGGTGATCGTGTCAAAATATGGGTAAACGATATCGTAGTGGAACATAACCTTTTGTTGACCGCCGGATTTAGGGGCATAAATGTTGATCTCCAATCGGGCTTTAACAAGATAGAATTTGAGGCGCTAAACCATGGCTCCTCCGCCCCTAATACAGCTCAGGTAGATATTTATGACGACACCGGAAAACTACTCTATTCCAATAAATGGTTATTGTCTAGCGGTTCAAAAGCTACGCTGATCGTTACTAAAGATTAGCTCGCTTAAGCGGCATGAATTTTTTGGTTGAATCATATCAATCATAGTAACCCCATTTTTTTACAAGCACTTTATTCCTATATTTATTTTATTTTTCAATTATATCCTTCAATGGCAAAAAAATATAAAGTAGCGGTATTGCAATTAAACCTGAACAATACCGCAGATGAAAACAGGAAAAAATGCACGGCATGGAGTCGCAAGGCGGCTACGCAAGGCGCCGAAGTAATTTGCCTGCCCGAACTTTATAGCAGCCACTATTTTTGTCAAAGTGAGGATGTTGAAAATTTTTCCCTGTCCGAACCGTTAGGGAACATTTCCTTTACCGCTTTCAGCCAGCTGGCAAAAGAATTGGGCGTTGTCATCATTGTCCCTTTCTTTGAAAAAAGAATGGCCGGAATCTATCACAATAGTGCCTATATCATTGATGCCGACGGTTCACAGGCCGGTCTTTACAGAAAAATGCATATTCCGGACGACCCGCATTTTTACGAAAAATTTTATTTTACACCGGGAGATTTAGGATTTCAGGCTATACAAACAAAAAAAGGGAAAATTGGCACTTTGATTTGCTGGGACCAATGGTACCCGGAAGCGGCGCGCCTAACTGCAATGAAGGGCGCTGAAATCCTGTTTTATCCTACGGCCATAGGATGGCATCCCTCCGAAAAAGAACAGTTTGGTGAAAACCAATATGGTGCTTGGATGAACGTGATGAAAGGTCACGCCGTGGCGAACGGTATTTTTGTTGCCGCCGCCAACCGCATCGGTTTGGAAAAATACCTTCCCAATACGGATGGTATCCAATTCTGGGGCAAATCCTTTATCTGCGGCCCGCAGGGCGAAATCTTGGCGATGGCATCGGAGGACAAAGAAGAAATTCTTATCGCAGAGGTAGATTTGGCACTACAGGAAAATGTACGTCAAAATTGGCCCTTTTTCAGGGACAGGCGTATAGACGCATTTCACGACATTACTAAAAGAGCACTGGATTAACAATGGCAAATAGAAGATTTCCCGCGGAATGGGAACATCAAGAAGGCGTGCTTCTTTGTTTCCCCCACACTGGCAATGATTGGCCGGGTAAATACGCTGCCGTACAATGGGCGTTTGTAGAGTTCATTAAAAAAGTGGCATCCGTAGAAAAGGTGTTTTTAGTGGTAGCTACTACTTCTTTACAGGAAAAGGTCAGAGACCTGCTGGAAACTGCGACGGTCGACTTAAAAAAAATTCATTTTATACTTCAAAAAACCAATAGAAGTTGGATGCGCGACTCCGGTCCCATTATTGTGCAAAATGGCAGTAAGCGGGAAGCGTTAAATTTTAATTTTAACGGTTGGGCCAAATATTCCAATTGGCAACTGGACAAACAGCTGCCCGCCTCCCTGGCCGCAGTTTTAAAAATGCCACTTACCCAAGCAAGCTACAAAGGGAAAAAAGTGGTCTTGGAGGGCGGTGCCCTAGAAGTTAACGGCAAAGGCACCTTAATCACTTCTGAAGAATGTTTGCTAGACCAAAAAATACAGGTGCGAAATGCTGGATTCTCAAAAGCTGATTACGAGGCCATTTTTAAGGAATATCTTGGGGTAACCCATACCATTTGGCTCGGCGATGGCATCGTTGGGGACGATACCCACGGCCACATAGACGATCTATGCCGATTTGTAAATGCAGAAACCGTTGTTACGGTTATAGAATCGGATGCAAAGAACAAAAATTATGCGCCATTGCAAGACAACCTGAAAAGACTGAAGAATGCAAGATTGGAAAATGGCCAACCACTCAAAATAAAGGAACTGCCAATGCCTAAAAAAATTATTTTTGATGGTCTGCAACTGCCCGCGAGTTATGCCAACTTCCTTATTTTGAACAAAATGGTACTAGTACCCACCTTTAATGACGAAAATGACCGGTTGGCCCTAAATATCTTGGCAGCGTGTTTTCCTGATCGGGAAGTCATAGGTATTGGCTGTATCGATATAATATGGGGTTTCGGCACGCTACATTGTTTAAGCCAACAAATTCCTTCTTAATTCATTTTCCAGCTTTTCCCGCAAATAACCTTCCTGCGCTAGGGACTGGATTTTATTTGAATCTCTTTAGGTTTTACCTGCCAACCGGCCTGGTTTGAAGTTTTTCCAGTTTGGCCTTGAAATTTTGGGAGATTCCACGCAAGTTTGCTCGACGTAATTCATTCTCCTTGGATTTAATTATGCTAGCGTCCCCCGCTTACTTGAATCCGGTCATTGCAATTAGGCCCCACACACGGACCCGATTTTGTCAACCGGGCTAAAATAGTATTCGGCCTTAGGTAATCGTCAAATTATAAAACAGTCTAAAATCCAGTTTTTTTCGCACTAAATATTCTTTTTCAGACAGGGGTAAGTCCCCAAAAATCAAAGTTCCACATAGAAATACCAAAAAATAAGATGCCGGGAAATTGTATTTGTATCCCTATCGGCAGCCGATTCTAAAATGGAGCGAATTTGCTTTTGGCAAAATTCTTTGGATTGATTTTGGTTTAAATGACCGAACGATGCCAAAAAGTAGTTCCTGAATTTTTTGTCTTTTTACTGTTCTCCTGCACAAATGTCCTTATTTCTTTATGCGATATGGCTTCTAACAAAATCGCTGACCTGTTGGGTAACCGATCTTGATTTTTTTGTTTTTGAGTCCGTAGTATTTTTTTTCCTGTTTCAGGGAATCTTGTTGTGCATAAAAGATAACCGCCACAACATGTTTACAGATAGGATCCAAATCGTAAGGGCGATCACACCTATACTTTACAACGTCATTATTGATGATTTCTAATTGAACATTATAGTTTTGGCTTCCGGAAACCGTGGCTTCATATTCCCCGTTTCCCAGTTCTGTAAAATCCCTTACAGCACCGTCTTCAAAATAGCGGAGACCCCTGCCAAGGATTTGTTCTTCTGTAAACTGCTCGAATTCATTTTGGGCTATTTTCATTTAGTGTTGGCACTAGGAGTAGGTAGGATTGATTGCTTCAAGATAGGAGGTTTAAGACCATTTATTGCATTACTTCCGATGGTTTTCAATAGGTATGATTCCTACCCAAAGACTTCCTCACAATTTCACGACCGGCTTGCGTTCCAAATCGTATACCATGGTAGAAATTTCAACATGAAACCACAATCGGAACATTTTGTAATCCCGTTTTTTAGGCCAGTCCTTACCATAATCATGGTAGTCTTCCAATTGTAACTTAAAAATAAGGTCATATTTTTTTTTGAGCCACTTTTCCACATCCTCAACATCCTCGCCCAATAAATAAGTATTGGCCTCCTCTACATCGTCTACAGCTCTATCCTCGGGGTAAATGTTATAATACCAGTCTAAAAAGGGCTGAAGGGGTTTTACCATAATAGCAATGCGGTCTATATAGTTTTCCTGAAGGTCATTTTCAGTAGGTTCGTTCTCCATGCCCCCGGCCAGCATATCCAGATGGTCTTCTTGTGTTTGCGTAATTACCGAGAATTTGGAATCGTCCTCTTCATCACCTAGTTCAAAATCTACTATAAAACTGGTATGCTTTTCATATTCCGCAGCTTTATGCGCCACCATTTTTTTAAAGAGCCTATTGCCTTCCTTTGGCATCCCTGACATGAGTTTGTTGAACTCTTCCTTAGGTATCAAGGTTTTCATGTTGCCAAAATTCCATGCCACCATGGCAAACTGGATAATGTCCTCAAAATATTCAAAATCCTCGAATTCACTATTAAACTTAGTAATAAATTCTTCCAGCAATTCCGAATAGTTATGGCCATTGTTGGGCGTATACTTATTTTTAAATAGATCGATTACCTTTTTCATTTTCCTTGAATTCAAATATGTTCTTCCTTAAAATGTGTTAGACGTATCTTGGACTGTAAATGACTATCATCCGGAACTTTGAATTGTTCACTTTAAAAACAAGCAAGACCCTTAAGCTAAAATTAAAATAAATATTGAGCAATCCAACATCCAAATAAATGGATAAAATTATTCCCGCTTTCCCGGCGCATAGGTCTCCTTGGCCCTTTTGAGTACATCTTCCTTATAAAAGACCGCATCTTTCCATTGTACATCGGCATACCTTTGTATCTGGTCATCAAAATGAGGCGAGCTCGGATCACCACTTTGTCCGCCTGCCAAGATGGTCTTTGCCTTTACCTTATTGCCAAATTCCACTACTGCCACAAAGCTATTGCCACGGGTACCGTAAATTTTCTTGGCACCTTCGGTAGTGTAGCGCGCACCGTAAGCCGCCAAAGCACCCCATGTTCCGGAAGCAAAACCAATGGGAATACTTGGTTTGCTGTCATCAAACTGTTGGCGTACATCTCCTGTGTTTCTTTGGTAGCGGTTGACTTCGCCCCAAGGCATTTCCCAAGTACCAAAATCGGCGGTAAGTTGATCTATTACTGCTTCAAAAATCCTTAGTTTCTCTGTGTTCAGTGCCGCGCTGCCCCAATATTGAACACGTTCCATGGCGGTTAATCCCTCGGGATACTCGCCTTCTTTATAATAACGCGTGCCATAATAATGAGCCAAGGTCATAGCTACGGATTCTTTGGAAGTTTTGAAATCCCAATCTTTTAAGATATCCATGCCTCCTTGCAATTTTGGATTTCTGTCGTAATCTTTATAATACGCTGTTACCAACCCCGGAATCAAAGCTTCAAAAGCTGGGAGATAAGGGTCATGGGCCAAAGCTATCAACCCATCTAGGGTAAAATCTTTTTTATCCTTCAACAAACCAATGGCATGGACACCCCTAAAATTCTCCTCATCAACGGACATATAGTAGGGATAGTCCTCCTTCTTGGGACTGAACTCCAAGGCCGAGGTATAGGGCGTGGAATTACAGTTCTGTATCCAGCCATTTTGGGGATTAAAGACCAGTATATTTTCGTCTACGCTGTGCAGCCCTTGCCAGTCGGTCTTTGGATTGCTACCATCCACCGGTTCCGAATAATCAAAGGCGACATCGCGTTTAGGTACAAAATTGCCGTGAAAATAGGCGATGTTCCCATCGGCATCCGCATAAACCGTACTATTACTGGAATTGGTACGGATGTCCATCATCTCCCTAAAACCTTTGTATCCTTCTTGCTTGGTTCGGATGTAGGATTGCTCCAAGGCCTTTACCGGTTCCCACATCATGGCAGAAGCTGTCCATTGTCCGTCCACGGCATGGGTAATGGGGCCGTGATGGGTGCGATAGGCCGGGAAGGTCTTTTCATTTATGCCTGCAGGCGTTGTATATTTTAAAGTTACCTCGGTGGAATCTACGGGTCGCATTTCTTCACCATATTGATAGAGCAACTTCCCATCTTGTTTTACAATGGTTTCCTTAAACTCGTCCATCACATCGGTATAGGTAGAGGTATGCATCCAACCCGTTTTTTCGTTAAAGCCCTGATACACAAAAAACTGTCCCCAAGTAACCGCTCCGTAAGCATTTAGTCCCTCTTCCGAAACCACATGTACTTCGCCCCGAAAAAAGAAAGAGGTATGCGGATTTATAAGCAACATGGCGTTCCCCGATTGTGTTGAACTACCGGAAATGGCAATACCATTGGAACCTTGTGTTTCGGCCATTCCTTCTTCTTTTTTAAGCTGTAAAAGTTCCATTTCGGGCAGCACCATATCGCTTTCATAAAAAGCTTTTAGTTTCTGGGTAGATATGCGCTCTATATCGCCCCCGATACTTCCTTCGCTAAAATACATGGGCATCCAAGGCTCAAAGCGGGTCAGTAATTTAGGTGTGACTTCCGGATGGGTTTCCAAATAATAATTGACTCCATCCGCAAAGGCATCACACAGTTTTTTTAGCCAAGCGGGACTCTTTTCATAATTGGCCTTTGCCTCTTCTTCGGTCATGAAGAGCTTTGCCCTAAGATCACTATAAATGGCGTCCTCGCCTTCCACTTCCGCCAAGCGGCCCGTGGCCCAAATATAATTTTGTTCCACGCGGTTAAAATCGTCCTCACATTGGGCATACAATAGGCCAAAGACCGCATCGGCATCCGTTTTTCCATAGATGTGCGGCACGCCAAAATCATCTCGGATAATTTCTACTTGTTCCGCTTGGGATTGCCATTTTTGGAGTTCTGTCTTCGGTTGCCCCGCACAGGACGCAACTAAAAGAAATAGGATAATGGCACATGCTTTCATAATGGTGTAGTTCAAAAGTTAGTCGACTTAAAGATAACTAACCCTCACCAAAAAAACAATCCTGGGCTAGAATCCAAATTTAATTTTGAATTGCAGTACCTTGCAACTTCTTTATGAAACAAGGAATATGGCAGAGAAAAAGGTGACTATTTTAAGTGCGTTCAAAACTATTATTTGGCCAAGGAGAAAACTGGTTTTTCTTGGACTATTCCTAATAGTCATAAGTAAAGCGGCAAGTTTTGTGGCACCCTTGTCCCTCAAATATTTAATGGACGACATTATTCCCAACAAGGATATCGACTTTTTAAAACTGTTGGTGGCAGCAGTTGCCATTGCCATTTTTGTACAGGCGGTAACCTCGTTCCTACTCACAAAAATATTGAGCGTACAGGCACAGTACCTCATCTCGGAGCTTAGGGCGCAGGTGCAGAAAAAAGTACTTTCCTTGCCTATTCGTTTTTTTGACAATGCAAAATCGGGCGCGCTGGTGTCCCGAATCATGACCGATGTGGAAGGCGTCCGCAACCTTATTGGTACAGGATTGGTGCAACTAGTCGGCGGTACTATTACGGCAGTAGTTTCACTTGTACTTCTTTTGCAGATCAGTTGGACCATGACCTTGTTTACCTTGGTGCCTTTGGCAATTTTTGCGCTTATTGCCCTCAAGGCATTTAAAATAATCCGCCCTATTTTTAGAAATCGTGGAAAAATAAATGCCGAAGTTACAGGCAGGTTAACGGAAACCTTGGGCGGTGTTAGGGTCATAAAAGGATTTAATGCAGAAGCCCAAGAAAACAGCATATTTGAAGAGGGCGTGGAACGCTTGTTTCAAAACGTAAAGAAAAGTTTGACTGCCACGGCATTCATAACGAGCTCCTCCACTTTTTTATTGGGGATTGCCACAACCGGCATAATGGGCATTGGCGGGTATAAAATTATGATGGACGAGCTGACCATTGGCGAATTCCTGACCTTTACGTTTTTATTGGGATTGATGGTAGCCCCGATCGTGCAAATGAGCAATATCGGCAGTCAGTTGACCGAAGCCTTGGCCGGTCTGGACCGTACCGAAGAACTCATGAACATGACGCCTGAATCGGACGAAAAGAACCGCACCATTGTACTGGATAAAATCAAGGGGGATATTTCGTTTAACGACGTTTCCTTTGCCTACGAGGAAGACAAAGAAGTGTTGCACAACATTAATTTTGAAGTAAAATCCGGCTCCGTAGTCGCTTTGGTGGGGAGTTCCGGCTCCGGAAAAAGTACCATTGCAGGTTTGGCCGCCACCTTCCTGAATCCCGAATCCGGCACTATTACTATAGACGGAAATGATATATCCAAAGTGAACCTCAACAGCTATCGAAAAAACCTTGGAGTTGTATTACAGGACGAATTTTTGTTTGAGGGAAGCATACGTAACAATATCCTTTTTCCAAGACCCAATGCCACGGAAGAAGAAATACTGGCCGCCGTAAATGCCGCCTATGTGAATGAATTTACGGATCGATTTGATGATGGACTAGAAACCCTGATCGGCGAGCGTGGTGTAAAACTATCCGGTGGACAACGGCAGCGTATTGCCATTGCAAGGGCTATTCTGGCCAACCCGAAAATATTGATATTGGACGAGGCCACCTCCAATCTGGATACCGAAAGTGAAGCCCTGATCCAAAAAAGTTTGGCGACTTTGACCGAGGGTAGAACCACCTTTGTCATCGCCCACCGGTTGAGTACCATTAGAAAAGCCAACCAGATTCTGGTCATTGAAAACGGACGCATTGCCGAACAAGGCACCCATGACGAACTGATCGCAAAAGAGGGAAGGTATTATAACCTGTTTACCTATCAGGCAAGAATTTAATCGAAAAAGCTCGTTGGGAAGTGTATTTTGAATGATCAAACAGTTCAAATAGAACACGTATTTGCGAGAAGCTTTTTTTACGTCGAATATAAATTGTAGGCTTAAACAGAAAACACAAAAGTCCTAGGCCCTTTTGGCTTGTGTAAAGTCTTAAGAACTATATTTTCGGTCTACTGAGATATTTCTTAAACTGAGAAAGGGCACTCCAGGCACTATTTGACCACCAATTTCCGATTGATAGATTTCCCATTCTCTGCAACCTGTACCATATAAATACCAGGGGAAAGTCGGGAAATATCCAAGGCCTTGCTAGAAATTCTATCGGTTATAACTAGTTCCCCAAATACGTCAAAAATACATATCTCTTTTACGGCGTTTTGTTCCGTGGTAACATAAACGATGTCCGCGGTCGCCGGATTGGGATATAGCTTAAAACCGGATATTTCCGTGTTTCTCTCGCTTGTTGATAGGCTATCCTCTTGTGCATAAGCACTAAGGCAAAATGCTAAAAAGAGCATAAGGTAGATTTTTTTCATTTGGTATCGATTTGGGATCAACACCCTAAAGATATAGTAGCTGGGAAGGGTTTATCGGAAAATGTTGTGAAAGCTGGGATTTTGTAGGTCAAGAGGATAGGCTCCGTATTTCATCGGAATTATATACCGATGGCCGAGAGGGAATAAAAAAAGAAACTGTTAAAAGTGAGGGTAGGAATCTATTTGATAATCAATTTTCGGGTGGCCACTTTGTCCTTTTCAAAAACGCGCAGTACGTAGACTCCGGCATCAAGGTCGCCCACATTGAGTTCTTTACCTAAAATAGTAGTTTTTAGCACCAAAGTACCCAACACATCGTAAATAAGTATTTGCTTTGCATCGTTCTTGGTTGTTGAAATATAGACCTTTCCTGTGCTCACGGGATTAGGATACATACTAAAACCGTCTATATCCCCTTTGTTCTGGGCGCTTTGCCCATAACTGAAGGAGATAAAAAGAAAACAAAGGATAAAGTAGATTTGCTTCATATATAGCCGGTTACAAATGCTATGCCATAAAGATAACAATTCTGCCGACTGATTGTAAAAGTGTGCAGCTGTTTATTGTTTTTTTTCGATGAAAGGTAAAAAAGCCCATAAATTGCGGGCTTTTTTTTGATTTTATAAGCAAGTATAGGGTCTGTTTTGAAACGATATACTTACGTTTTTAGAACTGGTAGCTGTAACCTAAGGAAATAGCCTGACCTGGATATCTAGAGGAAAATAGTTGGTCTTCTGCACCAAAAGACTGATAAACACTTTCAATTTTATCATTTAAGATATTCTCAAATCGCAGTGAAATTTTACTGTTCTTTTCCTTGCCAAGTTCCTTACTCAAATTAAATCTTAAGTTATTGAATGGAAGAGTGAATACATCAGGAATATCTCCATTACCAACAATCTCTAACGTTTTCCCTTGAACATTGTAGATAAGCCCCCCTTGCCAACCATTTTCGTTGTTATCATAATTAAAACCTACGTTCAGCAATAATGGAGATTGCCCTTGTAATTGACGACTATCCCCAAGCGTCTCCCCTTCCCTTAAATTGTCCCTTCTGGCTGCCGCTTCATCCTCGGTAAAGGATTGTTGCGATTCGATAATGGAAATATTCGCGCTGAAAGAGAAATCCTTCCATCCAGGAATGAAATCCAGACTTCTTCTTACTTCCAATTCGCCTCCAAAAACATTTGCGTCTCCTAGGTTTAAAGGAATAAATTGACCTCGTGCCTCTCTAATGAAAGATAATTCTATTGGGTCTTGAAAGGTTTTTGCAAATGCACTTACAGCAAAAAAATTAGTTCCCTCCCCATAGGACTCAAAACGCAGATCAAAGTTATTTATGTACGTTGGTTGTATGTTGATATTACCAATAAAAAATGTACTTGAGACAGGGTCAAAAATTTGAGCATTGGAAGCTTCTTTAAAGGAAGGTCTGGCTGTGGTACTCGAGAAAGATGCTCTTACCTTTTTATTTGCCTCTTCATTTAATTCATAAATAAAATTAGCGGATGGGAAAAAGTCCATTTTATCCAGAATATTAGCGTTGTCAAAAACTTCTCCATCTTGGTTTTCTCCTGAATAAAGTAAATCAAATTTTTCTAGACGCAAACCGATAATGGCATTGAACCTATCTGAAAATTTAAATTCGTCCGACAAATAGCCCGCAGATACCGTGATTTCCGAGTCAAAAGAATCTGAAATATTTGAATCACGTCTAACATAAGTTCCCTCTCTAGTAATGGTGCTATAGATATTTTCGGGAGCTAATACTTGGTCTGCATCTCCCCCAAAGCCTAAGCTAAAATTACCTACTCTAGATTGCACAGGATGAGAAAATTGATCAACAATAAACTCCCTTTGTTTTAAAGTATGTGCCCCACCAAATTTAAATTTAGCATCCCTTCCAAATAACTTATGCTTTCTTGTTAAATCTAGTTTTCCAGCTATGTTTATTTCTTCAAGATCTCTCCATATTCTGCTAGGGTCTCCAGATTCACTGGGCGAGATTGAAAAATTTCCTGTTTCGTCATTAAATCTAAAGGGTGTGGTTCTTAGATCCTTATCGTATATTTTGGACAAAGTGGGTGAAAGTTTCCAAGAAACCTTCCAGGAACCGTCTTCATTCGAGTGTTCTCCGTTTAACAATACATTGGTAATAGAGCGCTCTGTATACGTCAATACATCTTTAAAGATAACGTTAGAGTTTACATTGAAGTTATCTTGCCTAATGTAGGCAGCACTGGATTCTCCATTTTGAATATGAAGTACATTCAATTTGTATTTTGATGTCAACCCTTTAAAAGAAACACCTGCAAGCCCGCTGATCAATACATTATTAACTCCTAAATTTCCAGATTGCGTTCGATCATCGATTAATTCAAGAACGGATTTATTCTGGTCTTGTTTTCTAAATACTTGTCCGTTTACGATTCCATCATAGAATTCTGTGCTGTTCCTATAGCTCAGAGAGGCCAAATATCCTATTTTTTTACTGCTATCATCATTCAAATTGTATTGATTGCCTGCTGTAAGCCCTAAGTTGAAATCCATTGGGCTTTGCTCCTGTAGTGCTTTTAAATTTGGCTGGAATAGTTGTGTTAATTGTCTCGCTCTTGCACCATTTTCAGCGGGTACTGGAGTTTCAACACTTTGGGGAAGGACTAAATTTCTTAGACCATTGTCAAATCCAAAGGCATCGGTATTACTACCTTTATAGCTTAAATAATCGTTATTAAAATGCATAGTGGAATTATATCCTAAGCCCATTGAAACACTATATTCTGCCCTAGTAGGAAAGTCTTTTGTCACAATATCTACAACACCTCCAGTGAAATCGGCTGCTTGATCGGCTGTTGCAGATTTGACAACAATAATGTTGTCTAGAATGTTTGTAGGAAAAATATCTAATTGGAGTGTATTCCTATCGGGATCTAAACCGGGTACATCAACACCATTTAGGATCGATTTTGTATAACGATCACCTAAACCACGAACATATACAAATTTACCACCTTGAACGGAGACGCCTGGGACGGATTTAATGGCACTGGCAATATCGCTTGCGCCAGATTTTTTGATACTTTGGATAGAAAGTCCGTCTAATAGGGCAACAGAATTTTTTTGAAGGTTTAACACCGATGCCTCTGTATTTTTTGAAACGGTGGTGGTAACAACTACTTCATCCAAGGCGTTAGCAAGTGGATTTAAAGTAATGTCAATAATTTGTTCTGCTCCAGCCGCTATTACTACCTCTGAAATTTCCTTTGTTTCATAACCTAAATATGAAAAAGTAACGGTATAGGTTCCAGGTTCCACTTCCAGCACATATTTGCCATCAAAATCTGATGTGGTTCCCTTAGTTGTTCCTCTGATAAGAATATTTGCAAACGGCAATACATCATTTAATTCTCCATCGTTTACTGTTCCGGATATAATACTGTTTTGTGAAAAAATAGATTGTAAAGAAAATGCGGCTAGACAAAATAATAATAGCTTAATGTTCATCTGAAAAATGTTGTTTGAAACAATTGTCTTTAATATGTAAATTGCTCGACTTAAATAGTTTTAAGTCGAGCAATTTTAAATGATTGATTTGTAGTTCACGGTTTTCTAGAAACCTAAACTAGCTTTTGTATTTGAATAGGTCCATGAAAAAGCAGAAGTTGTTGCTCCTACAGTAGCTGTATCAGCGGTAACGGCAGAAGAGAATGTGGCAGCATCAGCCTCAAAAGTGGAACTATCTGTGGTATCGTTAAAAACATCAGCAGATGCAGTTACGCCAGTAGGAAGTACTACCTCCCAGTTAGAAAATACTAATGTACCTGCAGTATAGTTAGCAGCAATACCTACATTATCTAATTCAACATCAGACAGTTGTAGATCTGTTCCCACACCCGTAAAGCCAATTACCAATACATTGCTATTTGTTCCCGTAGCACCAGATCTAAAATCGGCTATTTCTCCATTTTCAACATTGTTGTTGAGACCTATAAGGGTAGCGTTTGTTAATGTGTAAGATCCAGCAAGCGACCCTTCAGGACCATCAATTTCTAGTGCGTGGTCAGAGATATTTCCTTGCACAACGATAGCGTTGTCAATTGTACCTGAATAAGCTTGATCAATATCAAGACCATCATCGCCCACGGCCCATACAAATAGGTTGGTTGCATTGACGGATCCGCCAAAGAACTCGATACCATCATCAACATTACCAACAACTTCAACATTGTCAATAGTAGTTCCGGAACCAACACCTCCTAGCGTAAGCCCGTTAATTTCGTTTCCTTCACCTATCAAGGCACCACCATGACGAATGGACACATATTGTACTGTTCCAGAGTCATCAGCAGCATCAGTACCGCCATATAAACCTTTGTCACCATCCGTATCAGCAGGGATGCCTTCAATTTGAGCAGATTCAGCATCGCCATCAAAAGAAGAAGGAGCATTGCCTAATAGGATTAATCCACCCCATAGCCCACGATCGTTTTGATCAAGGTTGGTTCCCGCAGTTTCACCGAATGCGATATTATCTGAAGCAGAGGTAAAGATTATAGGAGCGGCAGCCGTTCCTACAGCTTCAATTTTACTGCCTCTAGTTATAACTAAAACGGAAGCATTGGCGCCTGAACCCGCATTTGCTTTAATAAGAGTGCCTGCTTCTATGGTTAACGTAGCACCACCTGTAACAAAAATTCTACCATCTAAATTGTAAACAGAGTCAGAAGACCATGTGGTGTCAGTAGTGATATCGGAATTTACAATAACAATTTCTCCTGTAGGAGGTGCTGCACCATCATCGATAGGATCACAAACATCACCAATACCATCACCATCACTGTCAGCTTGATCTGCATTAGCGGCACCGGCACAGTTATCAATATCATCATTTATACCATCATTGTCAAAATCTACATCTACCTCTACAGGTGGGATAATAGGAGCATCATCATCGCTACATGCTATAAATGTCAAAGAACCACAAATCGCAATGAGACTAAGCATTCTTTTCGTAATAGTTAATTTTTTCATTTTACTTAATTTTTAAAATTCAGTTTAGTTTACTACCACTTTATATTTTGTGGCTATAATTTTTCTCATGCAAAGGAAATCACATCTTGTAAATGTGGTGTTACGCTGATGTTAAACCTTTATTTTATTAGTGTTACCTAAACGTTACTACATTAAATCAATGTTAAGCCGCTGTGTTGTAAGGGTATTATCTTTACTTTTGGTAAAATAACTTCACGCAACAAACCATGAAAAAGAAGGACATTAGAATACTTTTAGTAGACGATGAACCAGATATTTTAGAAATAGTGAGCTACAACTTGCTGGCCGAGGGCTATGACGTGTATACCGCAAAAAATGGTGTGGAAGGCGTAGCCAAGGCGAAAAAGAAATTACCCCACCTTATTATATTGGATGTAATGATGCCGGAGATGGATGGGATAGAGGCTTGTGAAATACTACGCAGAACAAACGGGCTGGAAAACGCTGTCATTACCTTTTTAACGGCACGAGGGGAAGATTACTCCCAAGTGGCCGGTTTTGATGCCGGGGCGGACGATTATATCACAAAACCCATAAAGCCAAAGGTATTGGTAAGCAAGGTAAACGCCCTGCTAAGAAGGCTGATGAAGGATGAAAGCCCACAGGAGGATATTACACAAGTTGGCGATATCATCATTAATAGGGAAGAATACAAAATTGTAAAGAAGGGAAAGGAAATTATCCTACCCAGAAAGGAATTTGAGCTGTTAGCTTTGTTGACTTCCAAGCCAAGTAAAGTGTTTAAGAGAGAGGTCATCTTAGATAAGGTCTGGGGAAACGAAGTAGTGGTAGGTGGACGCACCATTGATGTCCATATTAGAAAACTTAGGGAGAAAATTGGCGAGGAGCACTTTAAGACCGTAAAGGGAGTTGGATATAAGTTTGTGCTGTAATGCCTATAAGAGTTAAGAAATCCTATAGATTTGCCCTTAGATCAGCCTTATATATTACTGTTTTTTCGGCTTTTTTCCTGGGTTTTTTGTTTTGGCAGTTTCAGTTTATAAACTGGATATTCTTTTTTTGTCTACTGGTTTTTATATACTTCGTTTCCTTTATTACATTGCAAGTTCGAATTGAAAAATTCATCTACAAGCGCATCAAAAAGATCTATGATGATGTTGCGTTATTGGAATCCTCAACCCTGACCACGTATCCTATTACTACGGACATGCGCACACTAACGGCAGAGATAGAAAAGTTTGCCAAGGACAAGAAAATAGAGATCGATACTTTAAAAATTAGGGAGGAGTACCGAAAGGATTTTCTGGGGAACGTTTCACATGAGCTTAAAACGCCCCTTTTTACCGTGCAAGGGTATTTGGAAACGCTCCTGGACGGTGCCATAGAAGACAAAAATGTACGAAGGAAATATGTGCAACGTGCCAATAAGGCCGTAGACCGTCTCATATATATTGTTAAAGATCTAGATTTGATTACCAAATTCGAGGTAGGGGATCTGCGCTTGGAAAAGCAGGATTTTAATGTGATCGAACTCATACAAAGTGTCTTTGATCTTTTAGAAATGAAGGCTTCCAAAAACAACATTGTTTTAACCTTTGACCTTCCCTATGACAAACCCATTATGGTATATGCCGATAGGGAAAAGATACGGCAAGTACTTACCAACCTACTTGTAAACTCCATAAAATATGGGAACGATAACGGTACTACAGAAGTTAGTGTGGAAAACTTGGTGAGGAACAAGGTCATTGTTCGGGTAACGGACAATGGAGATGGAATTCCTAAGGAACATATCCCCAGATTGTTCGAACGTTTTTATAGGGTAGACCAAAGCGGCAGCAGAAAGGAAGGCGGCTCCGGCTTAGGATTGGCAATCGTAAAACATGTCATCGAGGCCCATGGCGAGAAAATGTATGTAGAAAGCGTAGTGGATGTAGGTTCCGAGTTTTCCTTTACATTGGAGAAGAGTAAACCAGAAACTATCGTGCAGGGCTAGTTTTTTGTTTTTTGTTTCATCTTCCTTAGCCTGTCTTTGCTCCTTTTCCCAACGTGATAATCTGTTAAATTCGTGTTCCAGGGCAACAGATCACTTCGTCCTACCTCCTCGTGAAGACGTTACGTGGTTTTTTTGTTTGTATTTTAAACCTGATACTTGAACTTGAACTTGGAAAAAGTTGGGAGCGGGTAGATTCTAGTGAAGTAGGGCTGTAATCGACTAATGGGAAAATCTGCATATGGCGAAAAGCGAATAGCCTAAAGCTTGTTTTAAACTTAACCCTCCTCCGGTGCCAATTCCACTTCAAGACCGTCCATCTCCTCAGAAATATGAAGTTGACAGCCCAAGCGGGAATTTTCCCTTACATTAAAAGCTTCTGAGAGCATGGCTTCCTCGTCATCCGATTTTTCGGGCAGATCGTGGTCGGATTTCACGTAGCATTGACAGGAAGCGCACATGGCCATACCGCCACAGATACCAATGGTGCCTTCAGGTGCCAATTCGTAGGCCCGTACCAGCTCCATAAGGTTCATGTTCATATCGGTAGGCGCATCTACTTCGTGGGATACGCCTTCCCTATCTATAATTTTTATTTTTATATCCGTCATGTCTAGTAGTATGTTCAAACCTAAAAGCCCTTCGACTACGCTCAGGATGACACTCCAGTTTTAGTATCCTTATTCAATAGCTTTTACTACTGATTTTGGTGCTTCTTTTTTACTGCCATCAAATCCCGAAACCCCACCAACGGTGGTATATTTTAAGACATATTTCTTATCTGGAAAGATGCGTTGGTAGGCACTTTGGCACATTAGTGTGGCCTCGTGGAAACCGCAAAGGATCAGCTTCAATTT
>Ga0208768_1000388_pt1 | contig 30336 bp, 31 predicted proteins | sample AntAceMetag02UK1_FD_184760 | JGI IMG/M metagenome (GOLD analysis project Ga0208768, IMG submission 184760) | Saline lake microbial communities from Ace Lake, Antarctica - Antarctic Ace Lake Metagenome 02UK1 (SPAdes) (version 2) | ecosystem: Environmental > Aquatic > Non-marine Saline and...
TCTGGTAACCTAAAGATACAATAAAACCAAGGGTTTCCCTTGGTTTTCATGCTATATGTTGCTTCTCGGGAACCCATAAATACTGGGTGCGAAACTTGAGTAACCCAATTACCCAAATTTTTCCCAAAAGCAAAATTCCTGCTTTACCATGTCCCATCTTTTCCTCAACTTTGATTATCTTGTTTTTAAGTTAAATACATGCAGAAAGATCTAGGGAATTACAGAAAATCTTATCAAAAAAGTGAACTGATAGAGGAAAATGTATCGGACAACCCCATGCAACAATTCCAGACTTGGTTCTACGAAACGGAACAATCCGATAGTGTAGAGGAGGCCAACGCTATGACGGTAGCTACTATTGGTCTGGACGGCTACCCCAAAAGCCGGGTAGTGCTCTTAAAAAAGTACACCCATGAGGGTTTTATTTTTTATACCAATTACGATAGCGAAAAGGGAAGGGCTATCGCCCAGAATCCCAAAGTTTGTATCTCTTTCTTTTGGCCGGCCCTAGAACGTCAAATCATTATTAAGGGGAACGCGCAGAAAATAGCGGAGAACCTTTCCGATGGTTATTTTGAATCTAGACCAGATGGCAGTAAGCTTGGTGCTATGGCCTCTGATCAAAGTTCGGTCATTCCTTCTAGGGACGTTTTGGAAAACAAATTAAAGGAGTTAGAGGCGGCTTACGAGGGAAAGGAAATTCAAAGACCTAAAAATTGGGGCGGATTTATTATAAAACCGGTTTCTATGGAATTCTGGCAGGGTAGGCCAAACCGACTGCATGACAGGATACGCTATCGCCTTCAGCCGGATTTTGATTGGAAAATAGAACGCTTGGCACCTTAAAACTTAAATAAAAAATAGCCCAACCTCGTCGGCATTAAGTCAGGAGCCCGAAATCAAAACAAAAGTGAATTTGAGTTTAATGAAAAGTCTAGTTTCTAGAATTTTTTAAAAGTTTATGGCTTCTGTATACCGAATTGATGGTTGAATTAAATAAGATAAAATTTGTTTCATGAAGAATCTACTACTAATGCGCCATGGAAAATCGTCTTGGGAGCTTGATGTAAGCGATGAGGACAGGGCTTTAATACAAAGAGGTATAAGCGATGCGAAAGTGGTAGGGGGAGAACTTGCACAAAAAGGGATCGAGATAGATTTTGCCTTTTCCAGTCCTGCAAATAGGGCTTTGCATACCGCTATGATCTGTTTGCGTCAACTCAGGTTTCCTTTAGATAGGTTTCAAGTTGTCCCGGAACTGTACGATTTTTCGGGAAACCATGTACTGGATTTTGTCCAAAGTCTCCCAAACGAGCTTAATACCGTTTTAATTTTTGGACATAACCACGCTTTTACCCATATTGCCAATTCATTGGGAAGTCAACATATAGAAAACGTGCCCACAAGCGGATACGTCCACTTACGATTTAACGAGAAATCTTGGGCTTCCATTTCTCAGGGTACAACCATACAAACCATTTTTCCAAAGGAGATAAAAGAATGATAAAGAATAAAAATCAATATATAAATAGGGAAATAAGCTGGCTTAAATTTAATGAGCGCGTATTGCAGGAGAGTGCCGATAAAAATGTCCCCCTTATAGAACGCTTACGATTTGCCGGTATTTTTTCCAATAACCTGGACGAATTTTTCAAGGTGCGCTATGCTACGGTAAAACGTATCGTGGATGCCGGCAGGCAAGGGAAAAGCGTGTTGGGCGGGGAGATTGCCAAAGATCTTTTGGATGAAATTACCAAGATTGTTATTAAGCAACAGACCAAGAGTATTGATATTATTCGGGAAATAGAAAAAGAGCTCGAGAGCCAAAATATTTTTCTTATTCAGGAGACGGAGCTTTCCGAGCATCAGCAAGAGTTTGTAAAAAGGTACTTTCTGCAAAATGTGAGTCCACAGTTAACTACCATTATACTAAGCGATCTAGCGGAATTCCCTATGTTAAAGGATACCGCTGCCTATTTGGCCATTAGAATGATGCTGAAACGGGATGATCGTACGCGTGAGACATCAAGGAAAATAGAAAAAAGATATGCACTTATAGAAATACCCAAGGGCATTGAGCGCTTTGTAGTCTTGCCTAAGGAAGGTAAAAAGGATTACCTCATCATGCTAGACGATGTTATCCGTTTTTGTATGGATAGTATATTTACGATGTTCGATTACAGTTCCATATCCGCGCACATGATAAAAATTACCAGGGATGCGGAATTGGATATTGATAATGATTTAAGCAAAAGTTTTATAGAAAAAATATACTCTAGCGTAGAAGACCGTAAAATTAGTGATCCTGTACGCTTAGTGTACGACAAGAAAATTGGGAAGGATACCTTGGAATTTTTAAAGGATAAAATGAATGTTGAGGATACCGATAGCATTATTCCTGGCGGTAGGTACCACAATAAACGGGACTATCTAAGCTTTCCAAGTCTGGGGCGGCAAGACCTGTTATATGAAAAGATCACGCCCTTGCCGGTAAAAGGCCTTAGTTTGGAGGGTAGCCTTTTGGAAAAAATCGCTCAAAAGGATTATTTGCAATACACGCCATACCACACGTTTTCCTACATTTTGAAATTTTTAAGGGAGGCAGCCTTGGATCCCAAGGTTAAGATTATAAAAATTACGGTGTACAGGCTGGCAAACGACTCACAGGTTGCGGCTTGTCTATCCAATGCCGTAAAAAACGGGAAGCAGGTTACCTTACAAATAGAATTAAGGGCCCGTTTTGACGAGCATGCCAACATTCGCTATGCGGAAGAGCTGCAGGCAGAGGGTGTAAAATTGATTTTTGGGGTGCGGGGACTAAAAGTACATAGTAAAATCTGTTTGATCGAGCGCGAAGAGGAAGGGCAAATGAAACGATACGGTTTTATAAGTACCGGAAACTTTAATGAATCCACGGCAAAAATATATACGGATTACACCTTGTTTACGGCAAATGAGCCTATTCTTAAAGAATTGAACAAGGTGTTCGATTTCTTTGAGACAACGTATAAAATCAATAAATACAAACATCTTATTGTTTCGCCCCACTATACGACCAAGGTCTTTAAGAAATTGATAGATCAAGAAGTAAAGAATGCCAAGGCAGGAAAGGAAGCTTTTATCAAAATGAAGATGAACAGTTTTACTTCTTATGCTATGGTAGATAGGTTATATAAGGCCAGCAATGCGGGCGTAAAGATACAGTTGATCGTTCGTGGTATTTGTTGTTTGATACCCGGAGTAAAAGGTATGAGCGAAAACATTGAAGCCATAAGTATTGTAGATAAGTTCTTGGAACATCCCAGAACCTTTATTTTCTGTAACGCCGGGGATACCAAAGTCTATATTTCATCGGCTGATTTTATGACCCGTAACTTGGAGAACAGGGTAGAAGTGGGCTGTCCTATTTATGACGAAGATATTAAGCAGGAGGTGATAGATACCTTCGAGATTTCATGGTCAGACAACGTAAAGGCGCGGCTATTTAATGCGGCGCAGGATAATGCCTATAGAAAAAACAATAAGAAGAAGGTGCGCTCCCAATTTGCTTTGTATGATTATTATTTGAACAAATTAGAGGACTAAAACAAACTATAGTTGAATATAAGAAAGTTTGCGGCAATTGATATTGGCTCCAACGCCATACGCTTGCTTACCCATAACGTAATCGAGGAGACGGGCAGAACTACCCAGTTTCACAAAAGCGCCCTAATTAGGGTGCCAGTACGTTTGGGTGAGGATTCCTTTACAGTAGGCGAAATTTCGGAACACAATGTACAGCGTATAGTAAAGACCATGAAGTCGTTTAAGCTTTTGATGGAGGTTGCCGGTGTTGAAAAATATAGGGCTTGTGCTACCTCTGCCATGCGAGAGGCAAATAATGGTAATGAAGTAATTGAGCTCATCGCAGAAAAAGCGGGCATCCGGGTAGAGGTCATAGACGGGAAACAGGAAGCTGCGATCATCGCCGCTACCGATTTAAAGGATATCATTAAGGAAGATCAATCCTATTTGTTTATCGATGTAGGTGGCGGCAGCACGGAGTTTACCTTGTTTACAGGCGGTAAAATAAAACTTTCCAAATCCTTTAAGTTGGGTACCGTACGATTATTAAATGGTTTGGTTGGCGAAGGGACTTGGAAGAAATTACAGGAATGGATTACTGCCAACGTTAAAAATTCTCCCAAACTATGCATTATCGGGTCAGGTGGTAATATCAATAAACTACATAAAATGTCAGGAAGAAAGGAAGGGGAGGCTTTGTCCCATATTTGGTTAAACGCACAATACCACTTTTTGGAAAGCCTAACCTATGAGGAACGCATATCCGAACTAGGCTTAAACCCAGATAGGGCGGATGTGATTATCCCTGCCACGCGAATTTTTCTTTGTGCTGCCAAATGGAGTGGCGTAAAAAAAATACACGTGCCCAAGATTGGATTGTCGGATGGTATTATTAAAGAATTGTATTATAGCGAGAATAAGATTTAACCGTGAATCGTTTCCTTGGTGCCCAAATTTTTCATTATCTGAGCTTCGTACAATAAAAGGGCGTCCCATTTTAGGTTTACTTCCTTCAAATCCCCGTACTGGCGCGCGAATGTCAGGAACATGGTGTAGTGTCCCGCTTCGCTGATCATCAATTTGCGATAGAATTCCGCTAGTTTTTTATCGGCCAATTCTTCGGAAAGTAAACGGAAACGTTCACAGCTTCTGGCCTCGATCAAGGCGGCATATAAAAGTCGATGAACAAGCTGGGTCGTTCTACTTCCTCCTTTTGGGAAGAATTTTATCAGTTCCAGAACATAGTCGTCCTTACGGTCCCTTCCCAAGGTTTGCCCGCGTTCCAAGATTAAATCGTACACCATTTTAAAGTGGCCCATCTCCTCTCTGGACAAGGCGACCATTTCTTCGATAAGTTCTGGATATTCTGGAAAAGACACAATGAGCGATATGGCCGTACTCGCAGCCTTTTGCTCACAGTAGGCATGATCGGTTAAAATTTCATCAATGTTTTTTTCTACAATATTTACCCATCTTGGGTCGGTAGGTAATTTTAAGCCTAGCATATTTTTTTGTTTTTGATAAAAGTAAAGGTTCTATGAGGAATATTTTGGAAATCAATGAATATAGTAATTCGAATAAGACTAACGGACGTAGGACATGAGACTAATAATTAGCGGCCAAAAATAGTAAACTGAATATTAAAAATTTAGCTAAAAATAAGCCTATGTCCTACGTCTTCTTGTCCTATGTCAGTTTTAAAAGCTATATTTCATTAGGACAGAAATAATGTTAGAATCAAAAAAAAGATATAAACTGTTTCTTTCCCACATAAAGTGTTCTTTACACCACAAAAATAAGGCTAAATGGCTTTTAATAATTAATTTTGATAAAAGCAATTTACAATTTATAACTAATGCAGAAAAGTGGGGCGATTTACGAAATCTTAGAAAAAAATGCGAACCAAGATGCATTGGATTGGTTGGCGGAAAAAACGAACAAGCTAGAAACTTCAAAATCGGCTCGGGATTTGTTCATGACCTATAGTCTATTGGCTTCTAAGTTCGATAAAACCCAAACAGTAAAGTATGGTAGCGAGGAGAATGATACGATTTCCTATTTTAAATCGCATGCAGCCGACTTACTTCAGATGTCAAGAATATACTTGCTTACGAAAGTTTTGGAAGTAAACCCTGAGTTCTACACCCAAGAAGTAGCGAAAATTATACAGGTGGCCGATACTACGGAGCTGGAAACCTTTTTAAGGTATTTGACAATGCTACCGCAATCGGAACGTTTTAAATATTCGGCAGTAGAGGCCTTACGAACCAATATTTCCATCATTTTTGACGCTATTACGCTGAATAATCCCTATCCGGCCTTGTATTTTAACGATCAACAATGGAATCAGATGTACCTAAAGGCTGCTTTTATGGATCGGGATTTAGGGATGATCGAGTCGGTAGACGAAAGGGCGAATGCCGATTTAACTCGAATCATTTCGGATTATGCCCATGAACGTTGGGCGGCATCAAGAACAATCGATCCAATGTTTTGGCGACCCGTTTCCAAGTTTATGGACGATACCTTGCTTTCGGATATGGAGCGATTATTATCCAGCGAAAACCCTATAGAAAATAAGGCTGGTGCCTTGTGCTGTTATTTTTCGGAAGACGATAGGGCATTGGCGCTACTAGGAAAACACAAAGAATTAAAGGAGCAAATAGCTTCTAATAAAATAACTTGGAATACTTTAAAAAATTAGACTATGAGCGAAAAGATGATGATTATAGACCCGCACGTACACATGAGCGCACGCACGACGGACGATTATGAGGCCATGGCAGCTGCGGGAGTTGTAGCGGTTATAGAGCCTTCTTTTTGGTTGGGGCAACCCAGGACCCAAGTAGGTTCTTTTCAGGACTATTTCAGTAGTTTGGTGGGTTGGGAACCGTTTAGGGCTGCCCAGTTCGGTATCAAACATTATTGTACCATCGGTCTAAATTCAAAAGAGGCCAATAACGAAGCCTTGGCAGAACAGGTCATTGAACTTTTACCTTTGTATTTGCATAAAGAAAATGTGGTCGCCATTGGCGAAATAGGATATGATGACCAGACTCCGGCCGAAGATAAGTTTTTTAGAATGCAGTTGGATATGGCAAGGGACCTGAACATGACCGTTCAAATCCACACGCCACATAGGGATAAAAAAGCGGGTACCCTTAAAAGTATGGAAGTCTGTATAGAACACGGTTTGGATCCGTCAAATGTAATCATCGACCATAATAATGAAGAAACGGTCAAAGCGGTGTTGGACAGAGGTTTTATAGCAGCATTTACGATTTATCCTAAAACGAAAATGGGCAACGAGCGCATGGTTGAGGTGGTGCGTAAATTCGGTAGTGACAATATCATCGTAGATAGTTCTGCGGATTGGGGCGTTAGCGATCCAATGGCCGTGCCAAAGACAGCAGCCTTAATGATACAACGTGGTATTGCCAAAGCTGATGTGGTAAAAACCTGCTATCAAAACGCCTTGGATGCGTTCAGCAAAAATGGAAGAATGAAAGAGGAACATTGGTTGAATCCCAATGGCATAGATCAGTCGCAATTGTTCAACGATAATAGTGTGCTTCGCGGACAGGCGCCTAGAATAGAAGAAAACAAAATTAACTAGTATGTCCAGTAAACTCATGGGGCTGGCACGTTTGGCCAGACCTGCCAATTTACCAACGGCAGCTGCCGATATTTTGGCGGGTATTGCCATATCCTGCTTTTTTAGCGGAATAGCTTCCATAGATTATTTTCTCGTGGATACGGGAACGATTGCCCTTTTGGTTCTTGCTTCTGTTTTCTTGTACGCGGGCGGGGTGGTTTTAAACGATGTTTTCGATGCTAAGTTGGATGCTGTGGAACGCCCGGAAAGACCTATTCCTAGCGGAGTTGTTTCTATTAAGGAGGCAGCTGCTTTTGGTGCTATTCTCATGCTTTTGGGCTGCGCCTTGGCCGTGTTTGTTTCCGATATTTCGGGATATATTGCCATCATTTTGGCGGCAACTATTTATATGTATGATGCGGTAGCAAAATCACATTCCTTCTTTGGGCCATTGGTCATGGGACTTTGCAGGGGATTGAATCTTTTGCTGGGCATATCCATTTTGGGTGATCTTCCGATTATCTGGATTACCATTATTCCCGTACTATACATTTTCGCCATTACCCTGATCAGCAGGGGAGAAGTCCATGGAGACAATAAAAGACATATTGTTATGGCAGCGGTTATGTATGCGGTAGTCATTGCCTTGATTGCCACGGGAATTGCTATTCATAGCACCAATTTATTGATTGCAGCTCCTTTTTTGTTGCTTTTCTCTTTTTTGATTTACAAACCTTTGTTGAAGGCCTATACCGATAATTCTCCAGCGCATATCAAAAAAGCCGTAATGGCAGGTGTGCTATCCTTGGTGGTCATGGACGCCTGTTGGGCAGTCGGTTTCTCCAATTGGTATATCGGCTTAGGTGTCTTATTGCTTTTGCCCGTATCTTTAATGCTCTCTAAACTTTTTGCCGTTACTTAAAAATTATGCAGCTACCCGCTATAAAACAATCTTTTTCCGTTCCCTATGAATACCAACTGCATTTTACGCAGGGTGTTTTTCATAGTGATAATAGCTTATTATCGGATATTATCAAGGAATACAAGCCTAACGAGGCCATAAAGGTGCTTTTTGTTATCGATAAGGGTGTTGCCGATACACATCCTAGTCTATTGCCACAAATCGAAGCCTATTGTGCCGCGCACCACACCCAATTGAAGCACACCCAAAGTATGGTGTTGGACGGTGGGGAGCAAGCCAAGAATAGCTCCGAAGCTATTGAAGCGGTTCTTAAAGGTGTTAATGAAAATGCCATTTGTAGGCATTCTTTCGTTATTGCTATTGGAGGCGGAGCGCTGATAGATATGGCCGGATATGCTGCTGCCATTGCCCATAGAGGAGTAAAGCTTATTCGTATTCCCACTACGGTACTTTCTCAGAACGATGCTGCCGTGGGCGTAAAGAATAGTGTAAATACCTTTAATAAAAAGAACTTCCTAGGCACTTTCGCACCGCCTTTCGCCATTATAAACGATAGCGATTTTTTAAAGACCTTGGAGCAAAGGGATTGGATTGCTGGAGTGGCAGAGGCCATAAAAGTGGCCTTGATCAAGGATAAGGCATTTTTTGAGTACATCGCAGCACATGCGGTAGATTTGAAAAATCGGGATATGGAGGTCATGCACTATGTCATTTATAAATGTGCGGAAATGCACATGCACCATATTTCCCAAGGTGGAGATCCTTTTGAGTCCGGCTCGTCCAGACCGCTGGATTTCGGACATTGGGCGGCACACAAAATGGAATATATGACCAACTATAGTGTGCGTCATGGAGAGGCCGTTGCAAAAGGTATTGCCTTGGACCTTACCTACGCACAATTGGTTGGACTGATATCCGAAACCGATTTACAGCATATTTTAGAGGTAATGTTGATCATTGGATTTGATTTGTCCCTTCCTTTGAAATCGACCGCAGAAATAGAAGAACTCTTGCGAGGCATCGAGGAATTCAGGGAACATCTGGGTGGCGAATTGACCATTACGCTTATTTCGGGAATCGGCGTAAAACACGATGTAAACAGCATAGATATGGCATTAATGTCCCGGGCCATTGCCAAATTAAATCAGTACGTTACCGTAAATCAGTAATCCAATGTTTATTGACAATACATACCATCTTTCCTATTGCACCAATATACATCCGGGGCAGGATTGGAAAAATACCTTTGAAAGTTTAAAGAAACATGTACCAACCATTAAGGCCTCCGTCTCCGATTCGTCTTCCTTTGGTCTTGGGCTGCGATTGTCCAATACCGCCAGCGAAGAACTTGCGGAAGGTCAAAATATAGTGCAATTTCAGGATTGGTTGAAGGAAAACGATGTGTATATTTTTACCATGAACGGTTTTCCCTATGGTAATTTTCATGATGAACGCGTAAAGGAACATGTTCATGCGCCGGATTGGACGACCGATAACCGACTAACATATACCCTCAGACTTTTTGATCAGCTGGAGGTGTTGCTTCCAGACGGACTTTCGGGAGGGATTTCTACATCGCCCATCAGCTATTCATCTTGGCATCCCACCGATTCGGATAAGCAAAAAGCTTTTCGAAAAGGTGCAGCGCAAATGGTCCGTGTTGCGCTACACTTGTACGACATAGAAAACAATACAGGAAAATACCTGCATCTGGATATAGAGCCAGAACCGGACGGACTGCTTGAAAATAGTGATGAGGTCTTGTCTTTTTATTCGGACTATTTAGTGCCTATGGGTATTGAAATGCTTCAAGATTCCTTAGATAAAGATGCTACCGAAATTGAAGAGATTATCAAACGCTATATCACGGTTTGTTATGACATTTGCCATTTTTCCCTAGCCTATGAGGAACCGGAAGATACTTTTGCAAAATTTAAGAAGGCGAATATAAAGACCGGTAAAATTCAGGTAAGTGCCGCCTTAAAAATACTATTTGATGGTGTTAATGACGCTGCGGTTTGGGAGTTACTTTCCCAGTTTAACGAACCTACCTATCTGCATCAGGTAACCGAGAAAAAAGGGAATACTGTACATACGTATGACGATTTGCCCATCGTCTTAGAAAACAAGGGTGATTTTACCGAGTTACGAGCACATTTTCATGTGCCTATATTTTTGGAGAGGTTTGGAGCGCTACATTCCACCCAAGACCATATTTTAAAGACCTTGGCCTATTTGAAAAAAGATGCCATTTCGGAACACTTGGAAATCGAAACCTATACTTGGGACGTTTTGCCTACCGATTTAAAGGAGGACCTTACCCAATCCATTATCAGGGAACTGAACTGGTTAAAAGACCGCTTGTAACATGAAGAAGACCGTTATAATAAATGTTGTGGGACTCACGAAACGCCTTATAGGCGAGCATACCCCTTTTATTAAATCCTTTCTGGAAAAAGGGCAATCTACCTACATAAAACCGGTTTTGCCTGCGGTAACCTGTTCGGCACAATCTACCTATTTGACGGGAAAATGGCCTTCGGAACATGGCATTGTTGGGAACGGATGGTATTTTAAGGAAGAATGTGAGGTCAAGTTTTGGCGGCAATCCAATCACTTGGTGCAACAGCCCAAAATATGGGATGCCTTAAAAGCTAAAGACGCCAATTTTACCTGTGCCAATCATTTTTGGTGGTACAACATGTATTCCACGGCGGATTATAGTATTACGCCAAGACCTAATTATTTGGCAGACGGTCGCAAAATTCCGGATATCTATTCCCAACCGGCAGCGCTCAGGGATACCCTGCAGGGTTCTTTGGGAATGTTCCCCTTATTCGAATTTTGGGGGCCAAAAACAACTATTAATTCTTCGCAATGGATAGCGAATGCCGCCATACAGATCGATGAGCTTCATGACCCCACATTGACCCTTATCTATCTGCCGCATCTGGATTATAATTTGCAGCGTTACGGATTGAATTTCAGCATTATTTATAAAGATTTGAATGAGATTGATGGCGTCGTAAAACAACTGGTACAACATTATGAAAAATCCGGCGCGAATATCATACTCTTGTCCGAATATGGTATAACCAACGTAAACCGACCGATACATCTAAACAGGGTATTGCGTAAAAATGGATATTTAAGTGTTCGGGTAGAACGTGGTCTGGAGCTTTTGGATGCCGGAGTAAGTGATGCCTTTGCGGTTGCAGACCATCAAATAGCGCATGTGTACATAAAGGAAAAAAGCCGTTTGGCTGAGGTAAAGAAACTGATTAGTCACCAAGAAGGCGTGGAACAGGTATTGTCCGGCGATGAGATAGACGAAAAACACTTACAGCACGAACGCTGTGGCGATTTGGTTGTGGTGGCGGACAAGGATTCTTGGTTTACCTATTATTTTTGGTTGGACGATGCCAAGGCTCCCGATTATGCCCGCATGGTAGATATTCATAAAAAGCCCGGCTATGATCCGGTAGAAATGATGACCGATCCCAAGGATAAAATGGTGATGGCAAAAGTGGTCGGTAAGCTCCTAAAGAAGAAATTGGGCTTTAGAACCGTAATGAATATTATTCCCATCGATGCTACCTTGATAAAAGGATCCCATGGACGAATTCCTGAGGACATCGATGATTATCCAATACTGATTAGCAACAATAATATATCATCTAAAGATGCTGTTATTGAAGCCGTTGATGTCTATCAAGTTATTGAAAATCATGTTTTAAATTAGATTTTAATGAATGCGCTATTTAAGTATATCGGTTTTTTGTTTACGGTATTATTTGGCATCGGGGCTGCCGTACAGTATAACGATCCGGATTCCTTGGCATGGATTATTGTTTATGTGGCGGCGTCCTTTGTCTCCCTTCTTTTCGCTTTAAATAAGCTTACTATTTTAGTTCCGTTAGTAACTGGAATAGCTTGTTTTATAGGCTTCGTGTATCTGTATCCTTCCGATTTTCAGGGATTTGATTTAGACGATGGCGACATTAAAACGGTGGAATTGGGCAGGGAGGCTTTTGGATTGTTGATTATTGCCTTGGTCTGTTTTCTTTATGCCTTTAGATTGAAAAAGTCGATTTAGCTATCAGGTTGGCATAACTGCTTTGTTGCGTTGATGTCCGGCAAAATCTCAACATAGGAAGCTTCAGGTATTTCTTGACATCCCGAGAGAATAGCTTGTGACGAAGATATTTTGGTATGGCTTATGAGTTATGTACAGATAGGGTCAGAAAGGGTAGAGCCAGAACCTGAGGAAAAAAAATGTAACATTCCAACCACAAAGCTAAAGCTTAGTGTATTCTACAATTGTAGTAAATTCCGATATTTTCCCTAACTTTCATCAAATTAAAATTTTACAAAATGCTCACAAAAGAAAAATTAAAGGAACAGATAGCGTTTTTTCCCGACAAGTTTTCAATAGACGAATTGGTGGAAAGATTGATTTTTATGGAAAAAGTAGAACGCGGGGAGAAACAATCTTCAAACAATGATATAATCCAGCAGGAACAGTTGGAAAAGGAAATCGAAAAATGGTTCAAATAAATTGGACTCCCCCAAGCAGTATCAGACTTAAAAGATATTGCGGATTATATTGGGAAGGACTCAACATATTATGCTAAACTTCTTGTTGTCCGCATTAAAAGTAGTGTGGAAATTTTAAAGCTTCAGATTCATATTGGCAGTTTAGTCCCAGAATTTGAAAGAGCCGACTTAAGACAATTGCTACAGGGCAGGTATAGAGTTATCTATAAAGTAGTAAACGAAAATCGAGCGGTTATCCTCACAGTCCATCATTCAGCTAGGGACTTGAAAAAAAGAAAAATCGAGTAAAAAACGCATAGTTAGATAGTAGCCTTGGATATATGATTTTGTCTATTTTGCCCATTATCGTTGATGTACTAGTATATACAGCATCACAGGTCTAGGTCAAACTCTTTTCGCAGTAAATCAATCGCCGGATTCTTTTCTCGCAACTTTTCATATTTCTCTTCTGGTGTAAAAGCGAATTTTTTGGCACTCTTCTCGTTTACGGAAATCTGTAGTTGAATGAAATGATTGTTGAGCTTGGTTCTCAAATACCCCATCAACTCAAAGTTTTCCCGCTCTATTTCCTTTTTCATCGTATCATTGGGCATTTCAATACAAATGATAACATCATCCTTTAGTTTAGGGACATCTACACTTAGGTTGGAGGCCAATATTTTCTGACCCTTGGTGTCTATTTGGTTTACAAAATCGTTCCAATGTTGCACCAAACTCTCTCGGGTAAATGGAGTTTTGGGAAGGGCATCTTCGTCTATAACGACCTCAATTTTATTTAGCTCGTGTTGTTTTTTTGCCTTTAAGCTAGATATAGATAAACCCGAAACCCGCCTTGCCGGTGCGTTTATGTCGATGTTGCCGCCAGTCGGTTTTTCAGCTTCCTTAGGTGCTGCTTGTAGTTCTTGTTGGGGAATCGGTGTAGCTTCTTTTTCAGGGGCTATGACTGGTTCGGTTTTTACTGCTTCTCGAGGTGCTTCATTTGCTTGAATGTTCGGCGCAGGTTGCACAACCTGTTTTTCGGCAACAGGAGTTTGGGGCGTTTGCGCTGCGGAAGTTGCTTTTGGAGCGGTTAGAATATTCTGATAAAATGCTGCAGGAGCTATAAAATCTATGGTGTTATTCTGAAGTGCTAGGGACTCAGGATTTTTTTTTTCTCCATCAAAATCGATAGAGGCAAGTTTCATTAGTGTCAGCTCCACCAGTAATCGCTGGTTTTTACTCGTTTTATAGTTCAGGTCGCACTCATTGGCCAAATCCAAGGCTCGTAATAAGAAACTGGAGGAGGTGCGTTGCGATTGGTCTCTGTAACTCTTCTGTGCGGCTTCGCCAACCTCGAGGAGCACAATGGTCTCCGGATGCTGACAAACCATTAAATCCCTAAAGTGCGATGCTAGTCCGGATATAAAATGATGGCCATCAAAACCAAGAGCCAAGGTCTCGTTAAAGAGCACAAGTGCCCGTGGAATGTTGTGTTGTAGGATGAAATCCGTTGCCTTAAAATAAGTGTCGTAGTCTAGTACATTCAAGTTTTCCGTAACCGCTTTTCTAGTCAGTTCGGTTCCGGAAAAACTTACCACACGGTCAAAAATGGAAAGCGCGTCGCGCATGGCCCCATCCGCTTTCTGGGCAATGATATGCAAGGCATCTTCCTCGGCATTGATGCCTTGACTTTCCGCAATATACTTCAAGTATTCCGCGGCGTCCTTTACCGTTATCCGCTTAAAATCAAATATTTGACATCGAGACAGGATGGTGGGAATAATTTTATGCTTCTCCGTAGTCGCTAAAATAAATATGGCGTGTTTGGGTGGCTCTTCTAAGGTTTTTAAAAAGGCGTTAAACGCATTGGCGGATAGCATGTGTACCTCATCAATAATATACACTTTGTATTTTCCTACTTGCGGAGGGATACGGACTTGGTCTATCAGTTCCCGTATTTGGTCCACACCGTTATTGGAGGCGGCATCTAGCTCAAAAATATTGAAGGCAAAATCCTCGTCCGGACTCTCGGTACCATCAGAATTTATTTGCTTGGCCAATATTCTGGCACAGGTAGTTTTTCCAACCCCTCTTGGGCCGCAAAATAAAAGGGCTTGCGCCAAGTGGTCGTTATTGATCGCATTTTGGAGCGTATTGGTAATGGACTGCTGCCCAACAACATCCTTAAATGTTTGGGGTCTGTACTTCCGGGCCGATACAATAAATGGTTCCAAATCCGATTAATTTTGTGCTGTTACAAATATAAAAATAGGAGGGTATTCTTTAGCAAAATTAAGGGATAGATTATCTTTAGTTATCAACAATTACAGTACATTTGCCCTTAGCAGGCCACCTTATCGCTGCATGCTGAACTTGTTTCAGCACCTAGCTCATATCTCGTATATGGGAATAGGCCCCGGATCGAGTTCGGGATGAAGAGGAAAGTCCGGACACCATAGTGCAGTATAGCGGGTAACGCCCGTCCGCCGAGAGGTGAGGACAAGTGCAACAGAAAGCAAGTACAGTTCGGCTGTAGTGAAACCAGGTAAACTCTATACGGTGAAACGTCATGTAAACCGGTGTCCCGATAGCTATCGGGAAAGGGCTGCACGCCCGAGCCGAAGGGTAGGCGGTTAGAGCCTTTGGGCAACCACTGGCCTAGATAAATGATAAGGCGTTCCTAAACCTAGTTCAGGGTAAACAGAATCCGGCTTACGGCCTGCTTTTTTTTTAATGAGATAGCAAATCTATGATTTGCGTAATCGAATTAACCCTGCGCGAATGCGAAGGGTCTGTTTCTTCCAAGTGAGAATGTCGATAGCAAATCTATGATTTGCGTAATCGAAACTGCCCGTCTCGGCTTACCCTGAACACTTAAACTGCGCTCATCACAGGCTGCACCGAAGGGTTTGTTTGAGCGTAAATTTTTGCGGCAATTTCGTAGAAATTGCACAATCCAACATCAATGCGGTGGTATACCAAACGAGTAATGTGTTTTGCAAAAATGCACATTTAAAGTACCGCCTAAAAACTATTCTGGGCAATCTTTCCTTTCACCCCTTTAAAAAACGCTTCGTAAGTTTTAAAATCGGCTTCTTGGTCGGCAGTAGGGGTAAGGGGCTGCGATACTTTTATTTGCTTTTTCCCATAATCGAAGGCTACCATCACAACAGGTACTTTTGCCGCTTTTGCGATAAAGTAAAATCCAGTTTTCCATTGGGTCACTTTTTTACGTGTGCCTTCCGGGGAAATGGAAAGTCTAAACTTGTCCTTTTCCTCAAAAACCTTGGCAATGGCAGAGACGGTATCATTAGATTTGCTCCGGTCTATAGGTGTCCCGCCCGTCCATTTAAAAAACCAGCCAAAAGGCGAATCAAAAAGGCTTTTTTTGCCTATGTAATTAATTTCCTCTTGCCATACATTACGCACTAATATGCCCAATAAAAAATCCCACCAGCTGGTATGTGGTACTACAATGATGACACACTTGTTAACCTGGGAGGGAAAATCGCCCACTAGGGACCATTTCAGGATTTTAAAATAAATGAATTTGGCTATGCTGTGCATGCGTCACGTTTTAAAAGTGCGCATGTTTGCGCCCAAAATTGTATGATGAACCTATATTTTTTGGTAAATCGATTTGAGTTTTTCCGGCGTGATTACGCGTTTCCAATGTTCGCCCAAGGCATTCTCCCATAGGGGTTCCATTCCTAAGGCTATCTCTACCATCTTATCAAATTCATCATCCATCAGGTGCCGGCAAATACCTGTTGGGAGCGTGATTTCATGTTTTTGCATCATTTTTTCAAAAAGTGCCACACCTTCTGGATAAAACTCGGCTAAATGTTGGAATACCAAACAATTGCCAATGCCATGTTTTACCCCTAAAAGAAACCCAAGTCCATAGCTGAGGGCATGGGCAACACCCACTTGCGAGTAGGCTATACTCATACCGCCATGCCAGGAGGCCATCATCAGTTTATCCCTAGAATCGTTTTCTGGAATATCGGTAAGGAAAACCTCTTTGCAGAGTTCCAACGCTTTTTCGCCATAACTCTGGCTAAATGCATTAAGGAATGTGCCTTCCAGCGATTCTATACAATGGATAAAACAATCCATTCCCGTGTAAAACCATTGCTCTTTTGGCACTCCTTTTGCCAATTCCGGATCTAGGATCACTTGGTCAAAGGTGGTAAAATCGGAATTGATGCCCAATTTTTTATCCGGGCCTAAAAGGACGGTGGTTCTGGAAACTTCCGCCCCCGTTCCGCTAATGGTAGGAATACCCACGTGATAAATAGCTTTTTTACGTACCAAATCCCATCCTTGGTAGTCGGCCGCGCCACCCTGGTTTGTTAGCATTAGGGCAACAGCCTTGGAAAGATCTAAAAGCGTCCCGCCACCAATACCCACGATTCCGGAAGGCAATTCCTTAAAGTTATCTTTGATCATTGAGACCAACGCATCTACCTGTACCGTGCTGGGTTCTTCGTGGGCAGAAACAAAGATAATTTGGTCACAAAATATATTGGGGATACGCTGTACAAGTTGTTTCCCTTCAAAAACGGCATCTACCAAATACACCATAGGAGCTTCGGAATGCTTTCGCTTGAGCATTAAAATAGCTCCGAGTTGGTCAAAACTTCCGTTGCCGAAAACAACACGTGGCACCATAGGGAAATTCCGATACTTTTCGGAGGCTTTAGTAGGTATGTTCTTCAATCTTATTTCTTTTTTTAGCTCCATTATACTGCTTATAGATACGCTAGGACATCCGTTATTTTCTGAACCGTAATATAGCCCGATCTCTTTATTGGGGCAGTTACTTCTTCATGTTTCCAAGTGGTATGAAAAGGTACGTGAACGGCACTCGACCCAATATTTACCAAAGGTAATACGTCCGACTTTAAGGAATTGCCAATCATTAAAAATTCGTTCGTAGAAACTTCAAGATGGTCTAGCAAATCCTTGTAATTCTTTTCCTTTTTGTCACTCAATACTTCTACGTGATGAAAATAATCGGATAGGTTGGAACGGTAAAGTTTGCGTTCCTGGTCCAACAGATCACCTTTGGTAAGAACAATCAATCTGTACTTACCCTTTAATTTTCCCAAAACTTCTTCAACACCCTCCAATAGCTCCACCGGACGGACAATCATTTCTTTTCCAATATCCAATAATTTTGAGAGCGTGGCCTGTGGAATGCCATTGTTGGAAAGCTCCAAGGCCGACTCTATCATAGATAGCATAAAGCCCTTTACACCATAGCCGTAGAGTTCCAAATTTTTAATTTCCGTCTTAAACAGCTCCTGATCAATCTTGTTCTTGGTTTCATACGGTTCTAAAAGTTCTGCAAAGCGCTCTTCCGCCTCCCTAAAGTAGGTTTCATTGACCCACAGGGTATCATCGGCATCAAAACCTATGACCTTTATCCGTCCGAAATCTATTTCCATGCCGCCTGCGCTTTTTCCAAATCCTCTGGAGTATCTATTTCAATCCCTGAAACCGTTGTTTCCACCATTTTTATTTTTTTTCCGTATTCCAGATATCTAAGGGCCTCTATTTTTTCTGTGGCTTCCAATGTAAGCATGGGCAAGCGCTGAAAATCCATCAAGGCACTTTTTCTAAAGGCGTAAATACCCTTGTGCTTATAATAAATAGTTCCTACATCTTTGGCTCTTGGGTAGGGAATGGGAGCACGCGAAAAGTAGAGGGCAAAGTTTCTATTGTCCACAATGACCTTTACCGTATTGGGATTGTTAATTTCTTCTTCCTCCGTAATCTGTACCATCAGCGATGCCAGATCAATTTCCTTGTTTATATCGTTCCTAAAAACCTCCATAACACCGGCTAGGCTTTTACGGTCGGTAAAGGGTTCATCTCCCTGTACGTTCACAATAATATCTACGGCCATTTCCGATACCGCTTCCGCAATACGATCACTGCCGCACTCGTGTTCCTTTTTACTCATGATGGCCAAACCGCCTACCGCTGTTATGGTGTCATAAATAATGGGACTATCGGTTACCACGTAAACATCATCAAATAGTCCGGTTTTTACTGCCGCTTCGTAGGTGCGGACTATAACTGGTTTTCCGGATAGGTCCTGCATGAGTTTAGCGGGGAATCTGGAGGCTGCATATCTGGCAGGAATCATGGCGATAATTTTCACTTTTATATACGATTAGGTTTGTTATTGATTTTTTTTGATATGCTAATAATTTCTTTGCGTTTAGAGATGCCCAACTATTTGTTCAATTGCGGATAATAACCCTATTTATTGAAGCATTGATATTGATTATTTTTAGGATTAACTACTTTTTTTTGGTCTAAAACTCCTGTAGATTTTAAAAATTAGCACTAAAATGATGATTACCAACACAGCGGCGAATACGGGAGCAAATATTGAAGCTGCCGTAACAACTACGGCGGTTCCGGTTTCTACTGTTGCCACTACCGGATTTGCCAATCCGCCCGTGGTAGCCGTAGATGCGAGTCGTCCTGTGGCTCCTGCACCTTTAATGGCCGTTGCCGTACCTCCACCTGCAATAATAGCCAAGGACCAGGTAACTACGGGATCTAATCCGGCAACGGTAGACACCATTACGGCGGTACCCGCAATAGCTGCCAAGGGTATGGCAATACTATCCAACAAGTTGTCTACCCAAGGAATAAAATAGGCAAAAACTTCTATGACCGTTGCTACGCCCAAAGTAAGCAAGGCGGCTAGACTACCGATCCATTGCCAGCTAGCGTTAAGCTCCCAAGTGCCAAAATAGGCAGCGAGACTTAGTGCAAAAAGCGGTAGGAATACCCTAAACCCAACAGAGGCCGCCAATCCAATTCCCAAAAAAATACTTAACATGGTTTCGGTTGTCATCTTGTGTTTTGCTCTTTAAGGTTTTTAATTTAAGAAGTCTCTGTCAAAAAAATATACCGTTTCTATTTTGAGACCTACTCAATTACTAAAATAGCATTTTCCTATTCAACAAAAAAATCGTTCTTAAAGCCTATGAGATATAATTTTCGTTTGGCACGCGTAACTGCCGTGTAGAGCCATCTTAAATACTCTTTGTCTATGCCGTTGGGCAGATAGGGCTGTTCTACGAATACAGTGTCCCATTGTCCTCCCTGCGACTTGTGGCAGGTAATGGCGTAGGAGAATTTAACCTGTAGTCCATTAAAATATTTATTGTTCTTTACCCCAAGAAATTTTTTGTATTTGGAGCTTTCACGCTCATAATCCATCATTACTTCTTGGTACAACCTGTTCCCGTCCTCATAAGAAAGTGAGGGCGATTCCGCTTTTATAGTATCCAAAAGAAGAACGGTTTCAAAAGGCTTCATATTGGGATAATCTACCATTTGTACTTTTACTTCCGCAAATTTAAACCCGTAAATCTCTTTGAAGTTGAAAATTTCCAAAATCTCGATAATATCCCCGTTGGCAATAAATCCCGCCTCGGAATTGGGTGAGAGCCAAAAATAATTGTTTTTTACCACCATCATATAATCCCCTGCCGCCAATTCGTTCTCCAAAAACAGGATGCGTTCCCTTATGTTGATGTTATAAAGGTTGGCTCTTTTGTTGGACCGTACAATAAATGCCGTTTCCTCTTTGCCGTTCTGTGAATAGGATTCGTCTATGGCCTCTTGTATTTCGTGTCCGTCAATAAGCCTTACAATATCCTTGTATGGCAGCACATCAAACTTAAAGCTTTCAAAAAAATCGCCTTGCAACTGTTCACGTAATAGGGTAGCGTTTACCAAAATCCCTGAATCCTCGGCCTGCCGCATTACTTCGTCCAATTCTAGTCTAATGACCTCTTTGTTATAATTCAAGGTAATACTATCGGCATCCAAAGCCGGACTCAGACTTAGGTGTACTGGAGGTAATTGGGCGGTATCGCCTATCAATAGTAGTTTGCAATTATGGCCAGAATAGACGAACATCATTAAATCGTCCAACAAGGAACCGTTATCAAACAGTTTGGAATCCGTGGCCTTATCGGGAATCATGGAAGCTTCATCCACGATAAACAAGGTATCGCGGTGTTTATTGGGAGCCAAAACAAATTGGACACCACCACCTCCCTGTTTTTTTGGAAAGTATATTTTTCTGTGAATCGTATATGCCTGTGTCTTGGAGTAATTGGACATTACCTTGGCCGCGCGGCCGGTAGGTGCCATTAAAACGGACTTCATACGGGATTTCCACAAGCTATTTACGACGGTTCCGACTAATGTTGTCTTTCCGGTTCCGGCAAAACCTTTTAGAAGAAAAACTTCATCTTTTTCCTTAGATAATATAAAGGTTGCCAACTTTTCTAAAGCTATCTGCTGTTTTAGGGTTGGTTCATGTGGGAATTTGGTTATTAACTCCTTATAAAAAGCGGCCGGTGTAAGTTGTTTCATGCAAGGGCAAAGATAAAGATGATTTTTTGGGCAAAAACTTTTCTCATTAAAAAAAAATTGTAGATTTGTTGAAACCACTAAATTAAATTAACACTTAACGAAATGAAGACCATTATTCAAATTGTACTTTGGATTTCTTGTATAGGATTGGGATACCTCATCTACAATTCCATTACAGGGCCTATTGAATTTAAAAAAGTTAAAGTAGAACGATTTGGCAAAGTCGTTGCAAAGTTAAAGGACATTAGGAACTCGCAAGAGGCCTATAAGACTGTTAACGGTAAGTATGCCAAGGATTTTAATACCTTGATTAACTTTATCGATAACGGCAGCTACGTAATTACCCAGCAACGGGATTCTTCCTATATGGAGTTTGATAAATCGTATGGTATTGATTTACTAAAGGAAGTTAAAATAATAGATACTTTAGGTTTTGTATCGGTTAAGGATTCTCTTTTTAAGAAGGATTCAAGATATAAAAGTTTGATGGATATACCAGGAGCTGCAAATGGAGAGAAAATTACCATGAATGCAGGGGTGGTGGAAAAGAGCGGGTATAGAGCTCCCGTTTTCGAAGCAAAAGTTGCTAAAAACATCCTTCTTTATGATCAGCCAAAGGATTTGTTGGCACGTGAAAATACGCAACTTAGTGTGGAAGAGGTCAATGGTACCGAAATTAAAGTAGGCTCTATGGAAGAAGTAAGTACCAGTGGAAACTGGCCACCTATCTATGATAAAAAAGAAAAACAATAATAATTCGGATATAGCCGATACCAATTTTAAGAAATTGTCCATTCAAGTTAGCTTGAATGGACTTTCTTTTTGTGTGGCGGATACCGTGTCTCACAACATCCTCTATTCCGACACCACGCTTTTTTCAGAGGAATTGAACCCGATGGAAATGCAAGTCCCTTTAGAGAAGCTCTTCAAAAAACATCAATTGGACGAAAAGGCGTTCGATGAAGTTACGGTCGTACACAGGAATACTTTGTTCGGCTTGGTTCCCAAAGCTTTATTTGATACCGATGCGCTTTCCGGTTACCTAAAATTCAACTCCAAAATATTTTCATCCGATGCTCTGGCTTATGATGAGTTGGAAAATTTGGACATTATAAACGCCTATGTGCCCTATACGAATATCAACAACTATGTGTACGATATTTTTGGTGAGTTTACCTTTTTACATAGCGGCACCATAATTATACAAACCTTGTTAAATAACCACGGTAATAATAAGGAGACCATTTGTTATGCGCATGTAGGCCAAAAACAATTGGATGTTTGCGTAATTGCACAAAAACAGCTTTTGCTCTATAACAGTTTTTTGTTCGAGACCGAGAAAGACTTTACCTATTATTTGTTATTCGTACTTGAGCAGCTAGAGTTGGATATGGAAAATGTGACCGTGAAACTTTTTGGGGCCATCGAGGAAGATGATGCTATTTTTGAACTTTGCCGGAAGTATATAGAGAACATTCTCATTTTTGAACCCTCCTCAAAACAACATTTGCAACTGGGCGAGTCAGACATAGAACGCATCGATTTTACTGTTTTAAACGCTCTGTAATGCGCATTATATCCGGAAAACATAAAGGAAGACATCTAATGGCGCCAAAGAACTTACCGGTACGTCCTACAAAGGATATGGCTAAAGAAGCGCTTTTTAATATTTTGGGTAATCGTTATTACCTTCCGGAAGTAAAGGTTTTAGACCTTTTTGCAGGCACGGGTAACATCAGTTATGAGTTTGCCTCCAGAGGAGCGCCGCAGGTTAAAGCAGTTGACTTGGATATGGGCTGCATTAATTACATCAATAAGGTTTCTACGGAATTGGACTTAGGTATACAGGCCCTGAAAAGCGATGTATTTTCGTTTTTAGCTAAAAACACCGAGCAATTCGATATTGTTTTTGCCGATCCGTTCTATGATATGGAAGAAGCCGATTTTAATAAAATTCCCGAGTTGGTCTTCGCTAATAAACTGATACGAGCCGATGGTGTTCTGATAATAGAGCACTCTAAACGCATGAATCTTGACCATCTGCCCCATTTTCAGAATTCCCGGAAGTATGGGGGAAGTGTTTTTAGTTTCTTTTGTGAGTGATGGGCAGGGTGGGACCTTCTCAATTGTATTCTAAACTCCTGTTGCACTTTTAAGTCTATTTATCACAACTAGCCATTAAATCAAGGATTTTCATGGCTCAATAGGGAAAAGATACAGTTTCGGAAGTATGCCTAAATAATTTATTTTATTGCCTTGGCCCAATGCGTTGTTGCTAATAAACTGCCTCGATGCAAGCATACGAGGTATTTAGTTGAGGAAAGCTTTTTCAATGAAAACCTTAGGTTTTCAAACTTTCCTTTACAAACGATGCAAGCATCGGGGAATTTAACCCTAATAGATTAAATATTTTTTTTCAAACTTTTGATAATCCCAAAATACTCTCTGCCATATCTTGTATCGAAATTTAGATATTACTGCCTTGGATCCAACTTTTTGCAGAATGGTTTATATCTCCTTGCCAATCCTTTTATATGATAAGTCCAAAATAAAAAGAAATGAAGCAGCCATAGTTGGTACCCAAATCTACCACGTCTTTTACTTTTACGATTTATGCACTTTTTTATTAGGGACGTTCTCCATCTTATACTGGCTACGGGAGCATAGGACAAGAAAAACACGGAATAGTTTTGTGATTTTGCTATTTCATAACTATAGTGGCCTAAATGCAAATTCAACCCAACCCGACCCAAACTATTAGAATAATTGTAAAACTGGAACTATCAAGGTTGCCTTAGATAAGTTTTTTTGCATGCTATGGCCAAGTGCTCAAAACTTTTTGTTCTACTGTGATTTGGAAAATTAGCTTATGTAGGATTCGTATTACTTCTTGACTTTTGTCGATGAACCCCTGAAAGCACTATCTTAGGCAAGTTAACAGCTCATTAAAACGTTTACAATTAAAAAACACCCACATAAAGGCTGGGGTGTTTATGATCTTTAGGGGTTTATGTGTCCTATTCCTGCATACTGTGATAAACGTTCTGTATACCATATTCTTATGTTTAAATAATTGATTTACAATAAATTATATATATAGTTATTGAGATTTGTTCGGTATTTGTTCGAAACTTGCATGTGAATCCGTTAAAAAATGGACTTTCTTCGTAAAAAATCAAAGTTGTGAAAGAACCTTTGGGTTGTAAAGGTTAAAAAGTATTACGAGGATTTAAACATTATTTTTACACAAATTTACTTAGAATATGGTACTTCTCGGATTGATATAAGTGCTTTTAAATAGGCTGCACTTGAAAGGGGAAAGCTTATGAATAGGTGTTTTAAAAAATGCCTAAAAAGGATACTATCCCATTAACTGCAAAAAACGGTCAAAGTGAACCACTGAAAACGGATTTTTTTGAACCGCTTAAAAAATCGTTTAAGGTTATGTTATAAAAGGGTTTGCAGTAAATATTGCTATGCTCACGTTATTCCGGCGGGGGTGGTATACTATGTCCGTCCTTTCCAATAGGGAACAAAACAGCTGTGATGTTAGTTGTTTTGACAGACGGATTTGATCGTTTTACAAGCGCAGGTGAGCTTTGTAGTTATGCAGGGCTAACACCGATAATAAGACAAAGTGGAAGCAGTGTAAAAGGGCGCCCGCGCATTAGCAAAATAGGGAATCAAAAACTTCGTAATCTATTATTTATGTGCAGTTTTAATGCCTGCAAATACAACAAAGCTTGCCGAGATGTTTATGAGCGTATAGTGGCCAAAGGAAAAAGCAAAAAGTTAGCCTTAATTGCGGTATGCAATAAACTGTTAAAGCAGGCCTTTGCAATCGCTAAATCAGGTTTGATATATGACGATACTTATAGAAGTACCTTGGTTAAAAAATAATGCAATTTTCACTTGTTTTTTACCACAGTACTTTGGTGTGAGAGGCGCACTCTGCTAGTTGCTAGCAGAGCCGTCTACTCGATTAGCAAATGTTATTCTTTATTTTAAATTTGCGGGTGGTGAAGCTGGAGGCGGAGGCTTATAGCCAAACTTATCGAGTACCTTCCTTACTTCGGTCATATAATTTTTATACTGCCCAAGCCACCATTCTTCAATTTTACTCTCGTCCGTTATTAATTTACCATTCTTAAAATCAATTCTATGTTTATCCCAATTAAATTCCACGTCGGTTTGAATAACAAAATAATATTTTGCTCTTTCAAAATCCTCACCGTTCCTTCTCTCTAATATTCTCATTCCTGGAATTGTTAATTCAAGTACGTTTTTTGAAGGAGTCAAATAAAAGTATGGATGTGCATGTGTATGTGTTGTTTTATTATTAAAATCAACTTTGTCAATAGCAAACACATTTTTCAAATCTTCAAAATTTGCGAGATTTGAGATTTCTAACTTTTCACCCAATCCGTCTACTTGTCCATTAATTATGAGCTCACGAATTTTATCTGTTTCCAAATAGAAGTTATTAAATTCCTTTTTGGAAAGCTCTTGCCCATTCATTAAGAGTGAGCAAAAGACCATAATGATTGCAAAAAGTTTTTTCATAATATTTGCTAACGGTTGGGCTAAGGTTCGTTGCTGTGATTCGTCCGAAGGACAATCCAGCCGAACCTAAAGATAGCTTTTTGCGTATGATTTCCGTTTAGGAAATCCGCAAGCAATGAATTTTAGGCTTTGTGCCTGTTGCACAAGTTAGCGAAAAAAAGCGGTCGTGATTATTGCCGATTGGGAGAAGGATCGTAACTTTAGGTATGCAGGGTAAAAAAGATTATCAGGAGAAGCTTTTCAATAATTTTCAATTAAGTGATCGCGTACCTGAGACGAATTTTTATCGTCGTTTAAAAGGAGTTTTAGATTTAAACTTTCTTTATAAGTTGACTAAAGAATATTATGGCGAAAGCGGTCAAAAGAGTATTGACCCTGTAGTGTTCTTTAAGCTTTGTTTAGTTGGCTATTTAGAGAATCTAATTAGTGATCGTAAGCTGATTGCACATTGTTCCATGCGCTTAGATATTCTTTATTTCATAGGCTATGATATTGATGAAGAGTTACCCTGGCACAGTACGATAAGTAGAACGCGTCAGCTATTTCCAGAGACAGTTTTCGAACAAGTATTCACAAAGGTTTTAGAGTTGTGTATAGAAAAGGGAATGGTCTCAGGTCATACCCAAACAATAGATTCAGCGCCTGTAAAGGCAAATGCAAGTATGGATACTTTGGAGCTCAAAGTACCAGAGGAAGATTTAAAGGAACACTTGATGCGTATACGAGCAATTAGTGCAATGGACAAAGAAGAGCCTCATCGTAAATCTAAAAATGATAAATCAGACAAAGAACAACGAAAGGTCACGGCCAATAAGAAGGAGCTTTCGGCCATAGAGAGTCGCAACAAGAGATGGGCAAAAGACCAAGACCAAAGACCTGGCGCCGGTAACAAAGGAGCTAAGTACACTAGTAATAAAACCCATTATAGTCCTACCGATCCCGATGCTAGAATAAGTGTAAAGCCTGGCAAAGCCAGAAAGCTGAACTATCTTTCCCAACTTAGCGTGGACACGGCACATCACGTAATAACCGATATCAGGGCATACCATTCAGACGGCAAGGACAACCAGCAACTACCCGATATCGTAGTGCGACTACAGCGCAGATTATGGAAAGAAGGTCTGGTTTGGGAAAACTGTGTTGCGGACACGGGTTATAGTAGCGGGGAGAATTATGCATTTTTAGAAAACCAAGGATTAAAGAGTTTCATTCCGCCGCACGGTACTTACAAAGGTGGACCAACAAACTTCATTTATAATGAAATAGCAGATCATTATGTATGCCCACAGGGTAAGGTTATCCCCTTTACCAAAGAGTTTTTGGATTACCGCACCAAGACCAAGAAGAAAGAGTATCGTGCTAGAAAGCATGTTTGTATCGATTGCCCAATACGCAGTAGTTGCTTAGGTAAAAGTGCACAAGAGAAGAAGTTTAGTGTCACCTACTACAGGGCGGAATACCAACGGAACAACAAAAGGGTTGACAGCCCGCAGGGTAGGTATATGAAAGGCAAACGACAAAGTACTGTAGAACCTGTTTTTGGTACCTTGACCCAGTTCATGGGCATGCGGAAGATAAATACAATTGGTCTGAAACAGGCTAACAAGGTGATGCACCTCTCGGCCATCGCCTACAACCTGAAAAAGTACCTGAAATTCGAACAGAAACGTGTAAAAAGCGGAGCTGGCAGACTTGCTTTGGCTGCATTTATAAAAAACGGTCTTGAAGTGCTATTTAGACCCTCGGCAACGCATCGAAAATTACCTTTTTACATCTGAGCCAACGAGAAAAAAGCCTCTTAAAGAGGCTTATATCGATAGACTTTATTGAGAATTAATCGCTTGCGCAACGGTTACCTTTGTTGTGTGTAGTTTTTTTTAATCGATTAATAATTTTTCTCGCTCTACTTTCCACGTTTTTCCATTCCCATAATTCTGGGTTTCCGAATTCAGGATTGGTGCTTTTCCAGTTTTCAGCTCGTTTCTTTGAGTTTACAGAGACATTACATTCAATTCGGTTTTCTCCGTTTTGGAGGTCAAGTTGAACAAAGATAATTGCCCAACCGTCTAGTCGATAGCGGAAAGTTTTTCCATTACAATATTTGGGATTCAGCTTAATTTTTGAGGTATAGAACTTGCCTTTCGATTCAGGATTATAAATTCCGAATCCGAAATTTACTTTTCCATTCGTTATTCCATTGTCAAAATAGTTTTGGAATTCAGACAAACTTTTTATCCGAACAATTTCTTTTTCCATTTCAGAGTATGATTCATAGAATTCAGTTTTTGAGTCTGAAAGAATGTATTCAATCAGTTGAAAAAGTTGATTCTTATCTATGATTTCTGTTCTCTGCATTGGCATTTTTATAATAACGCACAACGCCTGAGCTAAAAGTATTGCGGGAGCGGATAAGCATCGGACTTTCCACCACGCCCCGTAGCAAGAGCTGTTTGTTTTGTTTTTTTTTTCGTCCAAAGCAAAATCCAACAGATTTTGCGAGATCCTTAAAATACCCGAACCATCGGGTCTGGCACCTTTGCACGCATTGCTTTTAGGTTTTGTTGTGGTGTCGTTATTTTTTCACGCGGACATTGGATTCACTTGAATTTGCCCTCCGATTGCTTTCAGTACTTTCATTATCGTCGCAAATTGAGGTTTAGCTCCGTCCGACAATGCTTTGTACAAACTGGGTCTGCTTAATCCAGTTTCCTCCGCGATTTTTGTCATTCCAATCGCTTTTGCAATATGACCGATCGCGTTTATAACATCTGCGTTATCTCCGTCTTCCAAGACAGTATTGAGATATTCCGCAATCATTTCTTTGCTGTCCAAATAATCCGCTATGTCAAATTTTGAAGTTCCCATTTTTCTACTTGTTTAATTTTTTCCAAATTTCTTTCGCTTTCGCAATGTCCTTTTGTTGAGTCGATTTGTCTCCGCCAATCAGCAGAAGGATTATTTTTCCGTCCTTTTCCTTGAAGTAAACTCGATAGCCTTTAGCAAAATTTACTCTCAACTCCCTGATTCCGTTGCCAACTGGTTTGCAATCTCCAAAATGTTCGTCGTTTTCTAATTTCTGAATCCTGAAAATGATTTTCGCTTTGGCTTTAAAGTCCTTTAGCTTTCGTAACCATTTATCGAATTCAGGTGTTTTCTCAATAAAGAACATATAAAGTGTATCTACTTGGATACAAAATTACATTATTTTTCTAAATTCAGCGGAGTTTGGTTAATTTTTTTTGGAAGATTGGCATAATGCACCACAACGAGAGTCTGCGCAGCAACTCCATTAGGATTAAAATTAATGAATCGATTGGGATTTAGGGGTTATCTAAGGCAGTTTTCTGTGTTGTAGCTGAATGGAGATATGGATTCCGGAACAAAATGAAGTCTGCCCTAGGGACGTATATTACCTCTAACAGGTCAAAAATTATAGCGACAAGCCTTTTTAGCCTGTCTTTCAATACTTTTGGGCCAACAATGGACACCAGTCTTTTGAGATTGTAGCATATCATTATCAGGTTCACCTCCGAGAGTACATTTTGTTTTCCTCTCATCAATGTATAGGTGAAGCCCCATTGCCTTTTTAGGGTACCGAACTGATGTTCCGTTATTTGTTGCCTGAGCCTATAATATTCAGGATTTTCCTCTACTCTTTTTTGGTTTTCCTCCAATGCCTCCTGATAAATGGAGCGCTCTATGAAGCGTCCGTTTTTATTTGCCGTACATAGATGTCTTACCGGGCATACCTTGCATGCCTGTCTATTTTTGTAGTGCTTGACCTTGTGGCCCGCCTTATCGTAAACGGTTCCCCCGAAGTGTCGGGGGTCACCAATATCTGTCCGTCGGGACAGGTATAGGTGTCCTTTGTTCCGTCATACTTGAAATCGATCATGGGATAAAGCCCGTTGTGCTGTGAGGAATGCACTTTTGGGGACGAGTATGGCGTTATGCCGTACTTGGTGCATATCTCCAGATGTTTGGCCGTGGTATATCCCTTATCGGTAAGTGTCCTCATTTTTTCAACTCCCAAAAGTTCCTTTGCATCGATCGCCATGGGTGAAAGTGCATGTGTATCGTTTACGGTGCCCGTGTCGTTATTGACAAAGAGCTTGTGTTTTGCATCGCAGCCAGCCTGCACGTTATAGCCCACATTGATTATGTTACGGTGCAGCACCACGGATCTAGCATCGGGATCGGTAAGGCTGATCTGTCTTTCCCCGCTGGTCTGTAGCTCTTGTTCTATGTTCCGGTACTTTTTCTTTTTGGTTTTCTGGTATAGTATTTTGTTCTGTATCTCTTGGATGTCCAGATCCGCGTCCCCGGTATCGAGTTGGTTTTGGTATTCCAGGATTTTGTTGTCTATGTAATCTACATGGCGGTCGATCTTTTTCTGGTTGAAGTTGTTCTTAAGGGCGTTCTGCGCCCTTATCTTAAAAGAATCAATGGCGATGGTCTCGCCCTCAATGAGTTCCCGGTCTTTGAGCAGCACTACGAAATATCTAAAGGCCATTTTGAATGTCTTGGCGTTTTCCTTTCTGAAGTAGGCTATTTTCCTTGCCGATGGCCTTAGCCCCTTCAGGAGCCAGATGACCTCAAGGTTGACCTTGCAGGCATGTTCCAATTGGCGTGAGGACCGGAGTTTGGACTTACTATATTTAACTGGACTTAAAGTTAAGAGCGTGTTGGCTGTTTAAATTAACTTTGAAAAATGTCAAGAGAAAAAAGAAATTACACCGTA
>Ga0208768_1000404_pt1 | contig 29670 bp, 24 predicted proteins | sample AntAceMetag02UK1_FD_184760 | JGI IMG/M metagenome (GOLD analysis project Ga0208768, IMG submission 184760) | Saline lake microbial communities from Ace Lake, Antarctica - Antarctic Ace Lake Metagenome 02UK1 (SPAdes) (version 2) | ecosystem: Environmental > Aquatic > Non-marine Saline and...
CGGTTCTTGCGCGCGATGAGGGTTGGCTAGCGGAGCACATGCTACTAATCAGAATCACCACTCCCGAGAAAAAGCAGTACCACGTGGCAGCCGCCTTCCCTTCAGCTTGCGGTAAGACAAACCTTGCCATGTTGCAGTCTCAGATACCGGGCTGGAAAGTTGAAACCTTGGGCGATGACATTGTCTGGATGGGGCCAAACGAAAATGGCAAAATCCGAGCAATAAACCCAGAAAACGGCTTGTTTGGGGTTGCTCCCGGTACTGGAATCGCAACCAATAAGGTGGCGGTTGATTCAATGCGTGAAGGTGCTATTTTCACCAACGTCGCGACCACCAAAGACGGTGACGTCTGGTGGGAGGGGCTCACGGCTGAGGTTCCAGAAGGCCTAACCGATTGGAAGGGCGACCCCTGGGACAAGGACAGCGGCAAAACTGCCGCTCATCCCAATGCCAGGTTCTGCTTGCCAATCGATCAGGTTACGAGCCTCAGCGACAATTGGGCAGAGCCCGAGGGTGTTGAACTAGATGCAATTTTGTTTGGTGGCAGAAGAGCTACCAACGTGCCACTTGCTGTTCGTTCGCTGAATTGGCAACATGGCGTTTTCTTGGGAGCAACCATTGCCAGTGAGCAAACTGCTGCGGCCGAGGGTCCCATTGGGATTCTTCGACGAGACCCCTTTGCAATGTTGCCTTTTTGCGGCTACAACATGGGTGACTACTTCGGTCACTGGTTGTCCTTCGCTGAGAAACTAGACCCGGCCAACTTGCCCACCATCTTCCAGGTGAACTGGTTCCGGAAAGATGATGAGGGCAAGTTCATCTGGCCGGGCTTTGGCGAGAACATGCGAGTGCTGCAATGGATCGTTGGCCAGATTGAAGGTAAAGACTCCTCGACAGCAACCCCAATTGGCATGGTTCCAAAAGCCGAGGCGCTAAACACCGAAGGCCTGGAACTATCGAACGAGAAACTTGCTCAATTGCTCGCAGTTGATAAAGACACTTGGAGCCACGAAGCTGGCGAAATTGCAGGATTCTTTGACAGCTTCGGCGACAAAATGCCGGAGGAGCTGAGGTTGGAACTTCAAAACCTAGAGACTAGACTTCGGGCCTAAGTGGCCTTGGTTTTGCTGGCATTTTTAGGGGCTTTTGGAACAAGTAACGATTCACTAAAGTTTGTTCTGTGAAAGCTTATTGGTGTGTTGTCAGGGTTTACACTACAGTCGAACCGTCGTAAAAATTAACCTAGATTTATTACGTGACAATGATTGATCTTCAATGAAGAAGGAGTAACGATGGACAAGACAAGACTGGCCGGCAAAAAGGCTCTTATTACAGGTGGCGCTCAAGGTATGGGTGCTGCAATAGCCAAACACTGGGCCGCACAGGGCGCGGAAATTTGCCTCGGAGACCTAAATATTGAGGGCATCAAAACCGTTGCCGAAGAAATCATTGCCGATGGCGGCAAGGCCACCTACATCAAGCTTGACGTAGCCAGCGAGGAAGACGCCAAGGCGGCCGTTCAGCACACCGTTGACACTTTTGGTGAAATCAACCTTCTTCTAAATAACGCAGGCATCAACAAGCCACTGTTCTTCTTGGACATCACCAAGGAAAACTTCGACCTACTGAACAAAGTAAACACCTGGGGATCCCTAAACGTTATGCAGAAGGTTGCTCAGCAGATGAAGGATCAGGGCAAGCGCGAGTATCCATACAAGATTATCAACGTTGGCTCGATTCTTTCTCGCGAGGCTTTCGATGACGTCACCGTGTACACAATGACAAAGCACGCGATTCTTGGTCTAATCAAGGCCGGTGCAAAGTCACTGATTGAGCACAACATCACCGTTAACGGCTACGGTCCGGGCGTTGTTCGCACCGAAATGTGGGAGCAACTGGACAAGGACCTCGTTGCGATTGGCAAATTCGAGAAGCGTGGCCAATCAATGGACGACATTGCGGAGAACATGATCCTCATGAAGCGCTACAGCTACCCAGAGGACGTAGTTGGAACTGCTTCGTTCCTAGCCAGCCCAGAGTCTGACTACATGACTGGTCAGCTTCTAATGATCGATGGCGGAATGGTAATCCAGTAATTTAGACAATAAAAAAATCCCCCCAAAAGGTAGCCGCCTTAGGGGGGATTTTTTTATGCGCTAGATAAGCATTGTTAGAGGATTCTCGATCCTTGCCTTGAACGCGGCTAGCCACTGAGCAGCCAACGCACCGTCAACCGCCCGGTGGTCGGCGGACAGCGTCACGCTCATGATGGTGGCGACAGTTATTTCACCATCCACAACCACGGCCTTCGGCCCTGCTGCACCGACGGCCAAAATACCTGACTGCGGTGGGTTCAAGATCGCCGAGAAGCTTGAGGTGCCGTACATGCCCAAGTTAGTCACTGCAAAGCTGCCACCATTTAGCTCTTCTTGGCGAAGCTTTCCTGCTCGTGATCTTTCGGCCAAGTCAGTGATGGTCCTGGCAATATTGCTAAGTGACCGTTTTTCAACGCCTCGGATAACCGGAGTGAGCAAACCACCGTCGGTTGAGACTGCGATCGATATGTCTACTGACTCGTACTTGATCATGGCGTCTGGTCCCCAGACGACATTCGCTTCTGGGACATCCTCAAACGCTGCGGCGACGGCTCTGACAACCATGTCGTTGACCGAGATCTTGACCTGTGAGCTTTCGTTGATCTTCTTACGCAATGCAAGTAGTTCATCTACTTTGCAGTCTGCGTTTAGGTAGAAGTGAGGGACAGTGCTTTTACTCTCGGTGAGTCTTCTGGCAATTGCCTTACGCATCGAAGTGTGAGGAACCGTTGAGTAAGTGGATGAGTACTCCTGGCTCGCAAGCTCCTTAGAAGCACTTGTGCTCACTGGAGCTGGGGCCTGAGGGGCTACTACTGGGCTGGCTGCGGCAGGTGCCGCTACAGGCTCAGCGGCAGTAGTTCCGTTTGCAACGCTTGCTTCAACATCGCGTCTGACCACTCTTCCACTTGGGCCGGTACCCGTGATCTGACTCACATCAACGCCAGCATCCTTAGCTAGCTTTCTGGCAATAGGAGACACACGCTGTCTTCCGGAAGCCTGAACAGTTTCAGCCGGAATAGCTGCTGAGGTGTCTGCGGCCGTGACACTTGGAGTGGCGACTGGCTCGGAAACTGGGGAGGCAACAGGGCTAGCAACCGGAGATGCGGCTGGTGGCACTGGTGCTTCTGCAGCTGGAGTCACTTCTTCTGGAGCAGCAGCACTCTCGCCTGCTTCGCCAACCATGGCAATTGTGCTACCGACTTCCATTTCATCGCCCGGCTTGCCAATGAGCTCCAAAATAGTTCCGGCAGTTTCTGCCAAGAGTTCTACGACAGCCTTATCGGTTTCAATTTCAGCTATTTGCTGGCCGACGACAACCTGGTCACCAACGGCAACCTGCCAGCTAGAGATGACTGCATGGGTTGCGCCTGCAGCAACCTCGGGAAGTTTGATTTGTGTGGCCATTAGTTTTTGCCAAACCCTTCCTTCACGAGGTTCAAGCCTGCCACCACTTCTTCAAGGCCGGCGATAGATGCTCGCTCTAGAACCTTGGAGATGCTTGGTGATGCTTCACGTCCGTGAACTCGTTGAACCGGCTGATCTAAGTGGTCAAAGAACCTGCGTTGGATCTCATCGGACAGCCATCCGCCGTAGCTGGTGCCTTGAACGCCCTGCTCGACTATGACAACACTGTTGGTCTTTTTGATGCTCTCACCGATGGTGTCCCAGTCAATGCTCGCGCGGTCTAGCCAGCGAAGATCGATTAATTCGCCGTCTAGGCCGGTCTGGTCAAGAGCTTCCTTGGTGATGTTGACCATGTTTAGGTAGCTGAGAATTGTGGTGTCTTTGCCTTCTCTAACAACTCGTGCCTTACCAAACTCGATGTGGTAATCAAGATCGTCGGCTGGAATCAGACCGCGCTGGGTATAGAGATCAACGTGCTCGATCATCAAAACTGGGTCTTCCATCTTTAGCGCAGCGTTCATGAGGCCGATGTAGTCAAACGGGTTGCTGGCTGCAACTACTCGCCAACCAGGGGCGGTAGCGAAGATGCCGGCTGGATCCATTAGGTGCTGGGAGCCATAGCCCGAGCCCATTGCAATCTTGGTTCTTAGAACCAATGGCACTGGGTTCTGACCACCAAACATGTGCCTGGCCTTACCAATCTGATTGAAGACCTGGTCCGCTGCAACCCAAAGGAAGTCCGGATACATGAACTCAACTACCGGGCGAAATCTGCCATCCATGGCCATTCCACCACCCAGGCCTGCAAAGGCGTTTTCGCTAATTGGGGTTCCAAGTACTCGGCCGTCATATTTATCTGGCAGGCCCTTGGTTGCACCGTTGGTGCCACCCTTTAGGCGATGAACATCCTCACCCAAAATAATGATTCGGTCATCAAGTTCCATTTGACGATCCATGCCCTTGGCGATGGCGTCAACAAAACGAATGTCGGTTGTTTCTCCGGTGTAAGAGTCTTGCTCCAGTGTCTTGGCTCCAGCAAGCTCTGAAAGATCCGAGCGCAGCCCAACGTCCACGAAACCAGAGTCTGGCCAGAGGTTAGCCTTGATTTTTCTAGCTCCCGGCTTTCCGTCTAGATCTGGCTCTAGCAATTCAAGTGCGACTAGCTCCATTGCGGCAACTGCTTGATTTCTAGTTTCAGTCACCTGCTCCTGAGTGATCAGACCAAGTTCGATCATCTCGTTGGCAACCTTGTCCAGTGGGTCACGGCTTCTCCAGTGCTCTTCTTCTTCCTTCGAGCGGTAACCGAATGCGCTTCCTGGGAAGGCTCCGTTCTGGTGGAAGAATCGATAGACCTCTGCTTCAACAACCGCTGGGCCCTTGCCAGAGCGAACGTGCTCCTCAACTTCTTGCATGACGTGCCAAACGGCAAGTGGGTCCATTCCGTCTACGCGCCAGCTAGGAATACCAAAACCAACGCCGCGACCGCTTAGGCGGTCTTCCTTGGTTGCCTCGGCAACCGTGGTTGAAACCGCGTAGAGGTTGTTCTCAATGAAGAACACCAGTGGGACATCCCATGCTGCGGTTAGGTTCATGCTCTCAAGCACGCTGCCAATGTTTACGGCTCCGTCTCCGAAGTAGCTGGTTGTCATGTCCGTAGTTCCGGCTCTCTTCTGTGACCAGGCGTTACCAGCTGCAAGTGGAACACCGCCACCAACAATCGCGTTGGTTCCCAGTGCTCCGGCTTCATGCCACTGAAGGTGCATCGAGCCACCACGGCCCTTGCAATATCCTTGGGCAAGCCCAAGGATCTCGGCGGCAGTCTTTTGCAGAACTTCTTGAACTTGGCTAGTTACAAGGTTGGTCACATCTAGTTGTGGTGCTACGTAGGCAATTGCCTTAGCTAGAAATTGGTGGTGTCCTCGGTGGGATCCATTGATGGCATCGGTTGGGCGCATACCGACGATGGAACCTACTGCTCCACCTTCTTGACCGACAGATGAGTGAGCGGGGCCGTGGACCAGACCCTCTCCGGCGATTTCAAGAATCGCCTCTTCGAATGCTCTGATTAGATGCAGCTGACCGAGCATGGTCTCAAGTAGTTTGGGGTCGGCGTTTTGGTAATCCTGCTTGGTGGTTTTGATCTCCACCCATGGCTCGAGGGGATCTAGCTGAATGCGTTCGGTCATCGATGACTCCATAAAGAATATTGATTGGCTATTGGTACTAATTTAGCGTGATTGTATACATTACTACAACTGCTAAGCCAAAAAAGCGTGCAAAAAGCACTTTTTGTCGGTAGTTTGTATCCAATAGCTAGCAGATGGGCATGTCATGAAAAAGGGAATTCCTGGACTAAGGGGCACCGACCACGTCGGTTTCAACGTGCCGGATATCGAGCAGGCAACCAAGTTCTTTGTCGAGGTAATCGGTTGCGACTACATCTACAAGCTGGGTCCGTTCCAGTCCGATGATGACTGGATGGAGAGACAACTAAACGTTGACCCCAGAACAGTTATCAAGCAGAACCGTCACTTCCGCCTAGGCCACGGCACCAACTTTGAAATCTTCGAATACCAATCGGTTGATCAGACCCCGATGGCTCAGCCTAAAAACAGCGATGCCGGTGGTCACCATCTCGCCTTCTACGTCGACGACTTAGATGCTGCAATTGAACACCTGAAGTCTCATGGTGTTGAGGTTTTGGGTGAACCGGTCTCAAGTAAGGCATTTGCCACCGGTCAGCGTTGGATTTACTTCTTGGCCCCCTGGGGTATGCAGTTCGAACTTGTCAGCTACCCGAACGGCAAGAAGTATGAAACGGATGCTCCCGTAAAGCTCTGGTCTCCAAAGAATCCAGCCGAGTGATTCTCAGTCGAAGATCTCCGGGTGGGCAACAAGAGCGTTGCGAGTTCTTCTGATGTGAGCTGCAAGGTTTATCTCCAAGTCTTCATAGTCCCCACGAACCATGGCATCGAGAATCAATCGGTGCTCCAAGTGAGTCACACTGCCGGCTTCAATGCCGCTCAGCTTCACAAACGCTCTGCGGTAGTGCTGGGTAGTGTTCCATAGTCTGACTACTAGATCCTTCAGCATCCCGTCTGGTCCGTGAGAGTAGGCCAAGAGATGAAACTCGCGGTCTAGCCTCAAGAAGGTTTCCACGTCTACAGATGCCTCCATCTGTTCAACCAATTTCAGCAATGCGGTAGTTGTTTCCGGCTGCATCTGCTGGGTGCTTTGTCTAAGTAGTAGCGGCTCTAGGCGCTCTCGTATTTGGTAGGCCTCTTCGCACTCTTTCTTGCTGAGCTTTGAAACCCAGGCTCCAGTGTTAGCGACAATTGAAACTAGGCCATCGGCCTGCAGGCGTCTTAGGGCATCTCGCACCGGAAGCCGGCTTGCACCAAACTCTGAAGCCAACCGCTCCTGAAGAATTCGTGACCCCGGGGCGATTGTGCCGGCAAGTATCTGCGCGCGTAGCTCGTGAGCGATTTTCTCACTTGAGCCGCGGTCTTTTTCCTCCAAGCTTTTCCTCCTCGGGTCTAAAAATAGAAGCTTAGTCTTTGTTAGGTTTGCAGTAGCCACTTGAGAACTGCTTGGCTCGGCTCGACCTAATTGAATACAATCTTCACAGTTTTTAGTTGGTTTCGGCCGTTTATCGGCTTTTATTCAATAAAATGTATCCAATTGCATGATTTCAACTTGCATCAAGTAGCTAGTAAGTTGAGTACTAGCAACAGATAAACTCAAGTGAAAAACCATCTCTACCTAGAATGAGGCCCCAATGGCAATGGCAACCATCAACCCGACGACCGGCGAAACTGAATTTGAAGTAGAACTTCACTCACCGGCCGAGGTAGAGACCCGAATTGCCCTGGCGCAGACCGCCCACGAGACTCTTCGAACCATGAGCTACGCCGAGCGCGCCGCCTTGATGATCAAAGCGGCTGACTTGATTGAAAGCGAAGTAGAGCAGACAGCAATCATGCTCACTCGCGAAATGGGTAAGCCAATTGCGCAGTCCCGAGGAGAAGTTCTCAAGTGTGCCAAGAGCATGCGCTTCTACGCTGAAAAGGCAGAGGAATTTCTAGCACCACAGGTGCTAGCCGACCCATCAACAGTCAACGCCAGCCAAGCAATGGCCATTTGGCAGCCACTAGGTGTTGTGTTGGCCGTTATGCCCTGGAACTACCCGCTTTGGCAGGTAATTAGGTTTGCAGGTCCAGCCCTAATGGCTGGCAACTCTGGAGTGTTGAAGCATGCTTCAAACGTTCCGCAGTCTGCCCTTTATTTGAATGACATCTTCGCCCGCGCTGGCTTCCCGGAAGGCTCCTTCATAACCCTTATGATCTCGGCGTCCAGCGTTGCAAGCGTGATTGACGACTGGCGCATAAAGGCCGTTACCCTCACCGGTTCCGAGCCTGCCGGTCGAGCAGTTGCCGAGCGAGCAGGACGACAGATAAAGCCTTCGGTCATGGAGCTTGGTGGCTCTGATGCTTTTGTTGTAACGACAAATGCTGACATCGAAGCTGCCGCGACAACTGCAGTAGCCGCCAGAATTAACAACAACGGGCAATCCTGTATCGCAGGAAAGCGCTTCTTGGTCTTTGCAGATGTTTATGATCAGTTCGTGAAAAGTTTTGTTTCAAAAATGAGCGCACTAAAGATGGGCGACCCAATGGACGAGACAGTTCAGCTTGGACCGCTGGCAACAGCCAACGGCAAGCGCGACATTGTTGAGCTAGTTGAGGACGCCAAAGCAAAAGGCGCAAACATTCTTTGCGGTGGCGAGACTCCAGAGGGACCAGGCTTCTTTTACCCAGCAACGGTTATTGATGGCCTAACCGATGACATGAGACTTGTCATGGAAGAGGCTTTTGGGCCGGTTGCCAGCATCTACAAGGTTGCCAACAAAGAAGAGGCGATTAAGATCGCCAACCAAACAACCTTTGGTCTTTCCTCTGCTGTGTGGACCCAAGACACGGCTGAGCAGGACTACTTCGTTCAGCACCTTCAGGCAGGTGCTGTCTTCGTAAACGGCATGACGATTTCTTACCCAGAGCTAGCATTTGGTGGCATCAAGGACTCGGGCTTTGGTCGCGAGTTGTCCGATGCTGGCATCAAAGAGTTCTGCAACCTAAAAACAGTCTGGAAGGCATAGTCGAGCCGGACTGTTTTTGATTCTTCAATACTTTGGCTAGCTGAGACCGATCGGCGCTAGAAGTGAATCGCTCTAGCTAGTAAGGGTTAGTGACGAACAGCTTTTCAGCTGGGAACTTGGTTATAACCTGAGCTCCATTGTTGGTAATAACGACTTCCTCTTCGATCCTGGCTGCCGAAATACCGTCTGGTGATGGGCAGTAAGTTTCAAGAGCGAAAACCATACCGGCCTTTATTTCAACCGGGTGAGTCAAGCTGTTTAGACGCGAGATGATCGGGCGTTCATGCAGGCCAAGACCAAGGCCGTGACCAAACTGCAGACCGAAAGCATCCATCTCATTGGCGAAGCCAATCTCTTCGGCCTTTGGCCATAGCTTGGCAATTTCATCGGTTCCAACGCCATCGGCAACCTTGTCGATCGCGGCATCCATCCATTCTCTGGCCTTGGCATAGGCATCGTGTTGAGCTGGGATAGCTCTGCCGACCGAGAAGGTGCGGTAGTAGCAGGTGCGGTAGCCCTGGTAGGAGTGAATGATGTCAAAAAACGCCTGATCGCCCGGGCGAATTATTCTGTCGGTGAAGTTGTGAGGGTGGGGGTTGCAGCGCTCTCCAGAGACCGCGTTAATTGCTTCAACCTGCTCTGAACCGAGTTCGAATAGTTTCTTGGAAGCAAGAGCAACGATTTCGTTTTCCTTGATTCCTGGCCTAAGCGCATCGGTGATGTCTTGGTAAACACCGTCAACCATTGCAGCCGCCTGAGACAGCAGCATGATCTCGTCGACATTTTTGATTGATCGGGCGTCAAGCATGTCCTGCTGAATGTCAATAACCAGCAATCCCTGGGCCTGCATTTCAAACAAGAATGCTGGCTCAACGATGTCAACGCCAACCGGAAGGTGGTCAACGCCAGCATCAGCAAGCATTCCCTTGATGGTCTTGACCGCGTCCTTCATTAGTCCAACATCCGGGTGGATTGCTCCTCTGAGTCCAAGCATTCCAGCGTGAGAGTGACCTGGCTCTATCCAGGGTGCAAAAAGCTGGTGGTGCTTTGCTGCGGAACCAAAATCCCAAATGTGTGGCTTGCCGTCACGTGTAAGAAGGGCGTAGCGAGACATCTTGTCGCCAAGCGCTCCGCCAACCCAAGTCTGGGTTGTGTAGCGAATGTTGTAAAAGTCAAAAAGTAAAAACGCGCCGCACTCGGTTGCCTCGAGGGACTTCATCGCACGGGCCAAGCGGTAGGCACGGAGGCGCTTGTAATCAACCCGCTCTTCAAAATCGACCGAGGTCGTTCCGTGAGCCGGAATCATGCGGTTGTCAAAGTCGAGTGCAGGAACCAAAGGTTTTGGCTCGAACGCGGTGTCGCTCATGTAAATCTCCAATTAAAAATACTGCTTTTGTAAAGCGGGATAAAAACTTATGGGGCTTTGGGGCTTATTTGCGCTGCTTTTGTTGCTGCACCCTTACCGGGTGAGATCTTTTTCAAGACTCCACCCGGTTTGGGTTTGCAACTACTTAGTTTTTGGAACTATTTGTGGCGAGTGTTTACCACTCTGGTGCAACGTCAGCGTCAGCTGCGTTACCTGCGGTTACCTTTACCGAAGGCATGAACAACACCTTGCGGTCACCCTTAGCAATTACGCCAGTTAGCACGTCGTACATCAGACGTGTTGCGTTCTCGCCATCCCATGAGGATGACTGGAACACGGTTCCGTCTAGGCTGCCAGAGATAACCAATGGGTTACCTAGGAAGGTGTTACCGATTGAGGTAATGAAGTAGTCAGCTGCAACTACGCCACGTGACTCAAGAGCCGCGATAGCACCGGCTGCGATTGAGTCGTCAGCCGCATAGATGCCGCCGATGTTGTCGATACCCTGAGCAGTGATCATCTCCGAGGCAACCTGCTGAGCAGTAGCCTTGGTCCAGTCAGTTGACTCTTCCTGCAAGATGGTTACGTTAGGGCAGTTAGCTGCAATGGTGTCAGTGAAACCATTGTCGCGGTCGATAGCAGTTGAGTTACCAGCAGCACCGTTTAGCTGAATGATGTTTACTGGGGTGTCTCCAACAAGCTCACACATGATCTCGGCTGAAGATACGCCCTGGCCATAAGTGTCTGGTCCTGAGTAACCGAATGATAGAGCCTTGTCAGCGTCGAATAGGTCAGAGTTGGTGATAGTTACAGGAATACCTGCAGCTTCAGCAGCCTCTAGACATGGACGAACAGCGTCACCAACAGCTGGCCACAAGATGATGCCATCTGGCTTTGCTGCAACTGCGATTTCACACTCGGAAGCCTGCTTGTCACCGTCGTACTGTGAGTTGGTGATGGTCAGGTTAATACCTAGCTCGGCTGCTGCTGCTTCCATTGCTGGAACGTAGAAGGTGCCGTAAGCCTGGTCTGAACCCTGAGGAAGCAAAGCGTAAACCTCGTAGGTTTCAGCTACTTCTTCAGTTGCATCGGTTGTGCTGCCTGCGTCTGTGCTTGGCTCTTCTTCAGCTGCTGCGCAGCCAGATAGAACCAAAGCGGCCGCTGCCAGCATCACTGCTGGAGCGAGTACTAGACGAGATTTTCTCATAGTTGCCTCTTTCTTCACTTGAATTCAAGATCGACGGCGCCGATCTTTTTCTCTGGCCTATTTGGCTAGAGAATTCTTTATTCCTTGGAACGTGGTGCTGAGCGAGCCCCAAACAGCTCTCAGGCTGCTCGGGTCAGTGATGACAGCAATTAGCAAGATGCCACCAATGAAGATCTCCTGGATCGGAATCTGAACACCGGAGATAGTCAGCGCAACCTGGAGCATTCCAAGTGACGCTGCACCAATTAGGGTTCCAACAATCGAACCCTTTCCGCCCTTCAGGTAGTTGCCACCGATGATTGCCGCAGCGAAGCTAGCAAGCAAAACGGTGGAGCCTGAGGTTGGATCGGCGCTGGTTCGCTCAACGGCGTTGATGATTCCAGCGATTGCAGCTACAACACCGGAAATAATGAAACCGGTGAAGATTCTTCGCTTGACCGGGATTCCGGCATCGTAGGCAGCCTGTCGGTTACCGCCAACAGCCAAAAACTCTCGACCGGCCTTGACGCGAGAAACAAAAATCTGGATTGCAATGAAGATCAGGAAGAAGATCAGGATTCGAGGGGTTAGTGGCCCAAGAAGCGGCTGACCAAACGCAATGCCCAAATCAGTGTTCTGAAGCTTCACAGGCGCCTCATCGGAAATAACGAAGGCCATTCCTCGGAGCGCAAAAAGCATCCCGAGGGTTGCAATAAACGAGTTGATTCCGACTATCGCAACGAAGAACGCATTTATAAGCGAAATGACGACTCCGGCGGCCAGTGCGGCCAAGACTCCGATTGCCATGTTGGTCTGGTTTGCAACCGTGACCGCAATTACACCGGAAACAGCCAAGGTGCTAGCAACGCTAAGGTCTAGTTCACCCATCAGAATCACAGCGGTTAGACCAAGAGCCACCAGGCCGATAAGTGCAATTCGACCAAGGGTTACCTGGTAAGCGGTGAAAACTAGTGGCTGAGAGACAGTAACTACGGTTGCGATAATCGCAAATAGTACGACCGCACGGCCTTCAGTGCGCCTGGCCAATAGGGTTCTGAACTTTCCCCAGAAACCGGTGGCTTTTGAGCCGACTTTAATTACAGTTTGGTTGGTCATTTCTTGGACACCCTTCTGCCCAAGGCGTCCACAGTGACTGCGAGCACAATCAAAGACCCGATCGCAACCTGCTGGAATCCGTAACTAACCTGCACTAGCACCAAGACATTGGACAGGATGCTGACAAAAACAACACCTAGAAGCGTTCTGGGAACGCTTCCCTTTCCACCAAACACGCTGGTTCCACCAACGATGATCGCGGCTAGGGCCTGGAAGTCAAAGCCAGATGCCATGTTTGAAACGGCAGTATTAGAAAAAGCAGCCAGCACAAAACCGGCGAACATGGCAGCCATTGAGGTGACCATGAAGGCACCGATCACAATCAAACCGGTGTTGGTTCCAGCCAGCCTGGTTGCGCTACCGTTCACGCCGAATGATCGAATCGTAAAACCGAAGTTTGTTCGAGTCAGCACGAAGGTTAGGACCAACGTGACCGCCACCAGAACAACAGCTGAGTAAGGAAAAGGGCCAAGCTTGCTGGTTCCGAAAGTTGCGATTGGTCCATCCGCTGGTCCAAATACCTGGCTTCCGCCGGAAAGCAATCTAAGAAGACCGAGTCCAATGTAGGTGGTCGCAAGCGTCACAATCACAGCGTTTGCCTTGAAATAACCAACAGCGATGCCGTTTGCAAGCCCAAAGATGATCGCTACTACGAAAGCCACTGCGAAAGCAATAATCAAGTTGTAGGCATTGCTGACTGCAATCAGAATCACTCCGGCAGCTGCTGCTTGGGCAACAACTGAAAGATCCAGGTAGTTACCCGTGATGACCACAAAGGTCATACCCAAGGCGACAATCCCGATGGGAGCTGCGCGGTGGAAAACGTCTGTGACGTTTTGCAAAGATGCAAAGCCGTCTACGAATAGCACCGCTGTCAGAACCAAAATACCGGTGAAGAAGAAGATGCCCTTGTCAGCGACAAAGCCAATGAATGTAGTTTTGGGCTTTGTTGTCTTGGAATCCTGAGGATCCTTAGCAACGATCATTGCCTCTGTGAAAGTTTCTTTTGCCATTATGCGCCCACCAACTTTTCGCCTGCAGCCAGTGACATAACCGACTTTTCGGTGGCTTCGCCACCGGTTAGGGTTCCGGCAATCTTGCCGTCTCGAACCACGTGAATAAGATCTGAGAGCTCTAGAAGCTCTGGAAGATCAGAGCTAATAACAAGCACCGCAGCGCCGTTGTCAGCTAGCTCTTTGACCAACTTGTGAATCTCGGCCTTGGCGCCAACATCAACACCTCTTGTTGGTTCGTCCAGAACAATGAACGAAGGCTTACGGCCAAGCCACTTAGCAATAACAATCTTTTGCTGGTTTCCACCCGAGTACTGGCCGGCTTCGCGTGTCACCTCTGGAGGGCGAAGGTTTACTTTTTCCGAAAGCTCCTTGGCAAAGGTGGCAATCTTGCTCTTTGGCATGATGCCCGTTGGAGATATCTCTTTGCGGTTTGGAAGGAAAATGTTTTCGGCAACAGTCATGGTTAGCGCAAGACCGTCAGTTCGTCGCTCCTCAGGAACATAGGCAACTCCAGCCTTGATCGCAGACAGGTAGCCGGTGATAACGCGCTTCTTGCCATTGGCAGTAATTGTCACGCGACCCGCACTTCTTGGGTCCGCTCCGATAATTGCTCGCAGCAACTCGGTTCTTCCGGCACCAACAAGTCCGCCTAGGCCAACAATCTGACCCTTACTTACCTCTAGGTCAATGCCGTTAACCTTTGGTGCCTTGATGCCCTTAGCGCTCAAGACAATCTCGCCCAACTCGCGTGCTGGCCTGCGCCTTGTTAGGTCTAGCTTCAGTTCGCGACCGACCATCTGATCGATCACCTTATCCGGAGTCAGGTCTTCGATTGATTCGTTGGTCACTAACTTGCCATCTCGAAGGATTGTGACCTTGTTGCAGATCTTGAAGACCTCAGGGATACGGTGTGATATGTAGATGATTGCCAGGCCCTGGGAAGCTAGGCGCTGAAGCATGCTCAATAGGTAATCGGTTTCGGCAGGAGTCAAAGTTGCGGTTGGCTCATCAAGAATCAGAACCTTCGGCTTTCTTGCGACAGCTCGGGCTATCTCCACAAACTGACGAAGTGCTACCGAAAGCCTTGAAATGCGCTCATCTAGATCAACCTCGACACCGATTTCTTTCAAAGTGTCAGCGGCAATCTTTTTCATCTCTTTGGTCTTAATCCAGCCCCCGCTGGTGGGGAAAGCGCCGAGCATGATGTTTTCGGCAACGGTCATTTCCGGGATAAGGCTTAGTTCCTGGTGAACGAGCGAAATACCGGCATCAATGGATGCCTTGGCACTGTTCTCAATTTCTTTACCGTCAATGCGGACTGAGCCGCTGTCTGGTGTCTCAACGCCGGCAAGGATTCGCATCAGCGTGGACTTTCCAGCGCCGTTCTCTCCGATTACTGCGTGAATTTCCCCCGGCATAACGCTGACCGATACATCGTCAACCGCCCTTACTCCCCCAAAACTCTTGACGATGTGACTCGCCTCAATGACAGGTGAGGTCATAGATTCGGCTCCTTTGCCTATTTCTTGGGTATTCCGCTTCGTTGACAAGTGTAAACAATCACAGAACACACGGTGAATTTAGTCCATTATGTGACTAAATTGTTATCTCTGAGAGAACACTAGGTTCTCGAAGGTTGTTAAGCAAAGACCAAAAGGCTAGTAAATGTGGCGAGCCTTCATTGCCTCGGCTGCGCTCGTATTCGAAGCTCCACCCGCTTCGGAAATAAACCAGATTGCACGGACCTGCTTGTCAGTCGCGTTCCAAAAACGGTGTGGGATGCTGCAGTCAAAAGCGACTGAATCGCCTTCGGTTAGAACCGAAATGCTCAGACCAACTTGGATAGTAAGCTCGCCGGAAATGACAATCCCGTACTCCCTGCCGACGTGCCTAACAACCTCGCTTGGAGGGTTCGATTTGTGAACAGAGGGTTCGTAGACAACCTCAATAAATTCTGCGTTTGTTTCGACCCTGCCGGTTAACCGCTCCCAGGTCAGGCCGCTTGTTAGATCAAGTTTTGGCCTTGATTCGACTCGCTGAATGACACCGGCTGCCTCAAGAGAAACCTCTCCGGCTGCCGCGCGTTGTTCTTCCTCGAAGTCAACCGAAGCCTTTGGTTTGCTTGGGTCTTCAAACAGGCTGTCTATCGAGATGCCGAGCTCCTGGGCAACGCGGTAAAGAGTTGGAACACTGAAGGAGGCTAAGCCTCTCTCGACCTGAGAAACGTGTGAAGCCGAAACTTCAATTCTTCTGGAGAGCTCCCGAACACTCACGCCCGTTGCCTCCCTGGCAACCCTCAAGTTTTCGCCAGAACGACGCCAGTGCTGCGATTCCTCTGGAACAGTCAAAATTAGACCTCTCGGTGCTCTTCGTAACTCATGTTACAGAACTCGGGGCTGTTCTGAGAGACAGAACACTAAAAACATAAAATCCCCTCGTTGCCACCTGTCGACTATCCACTGTTTTGTCCATCATCTCCGGAGCTGACGTTGGCAGGAAGACTTGATCTAAAGATCTAACAAGAATGCGCTGCCAAGGGCCAGCTGGTTCGGCCCAATGCCGTAGGCAAGCTCTGGATTAGTGGTCGCGGCCCTAATGGCGGCTAGTGGGTTAGACGTCCAGCCGGCGTAGTTCTTTACAGCCTCTTTCAATAACAACGTGGAGCCGGCAAGGCTGCCCTCGTGGGTTCTTGCAACTCCCCCAGAGACTGTGATTTGGACCGCACCAAGAAAATAGTCACCGTCGGGCTGACCGGTGGCATCGATAGCATCGGTCACCAATATCAATCGCTCGGCAGGAATCAATCGAGCGGCAGCGGGTGAAACGTGGCTGCCGTCGGCGATTAGCTCCATAAAGGTGTCGGTTTCGATCGCAGCTGGAATTGGGCCTGGCTCACGGTGATGAATGCCCTTCATGCCATTGAAGGTGTGGGTCATGACGGAATGCTCGTGTTGATTGAAAAACTCAAGAGCTTCAATGTAATCGCCAGCCGAATGGCCAAAGCAAAGCTTGATGCCGGCATCACTAAGCATTTTTAGCTGGTCGGCGCTAAACAGCTCCGGCGCCAGAGTCATTGAAGCAACAGTCCCAGTGGCAATAATTTGCTTTAGTTCTTCATCGGTTGGCTTTTTCAAAACGTTTGGGTCTTGCGCACCCTTGTGGTCATGGGACAGAAACGGTCCCTCAAAGTGAAGGCCGGCAAACCTTGGGTCTTTTGCAAGCCCCTGGACTGCAATAGCGATCTGGAGCATATCCGCAACCCCTGCGGACACCAAGGAAATAAGGCTGCGGGTTACCTGGTTTTTCTCGTTGAAATCTAGAATGCCCTTGATTTCTTCCAGACCCCGGCTGGCAGCAAAGCCTGCGGCCCCGTGACAGTGGGTGTCGAAAAGTCCAGCATGCAAAAGCTTGCCGGTGCCATCGATTACCTCATCGGCCGAGTGGGATTTCCAGCCATCCCCAACACCGGTGATCGTTTGGTCTTTAGTGAGAAGCGCCCAAGCATTTTCCGCGAGCGCACCGTCATGAAAGATGGTGGTGGAGTGAATCAGCTTGCTAGTCAAAATCTCAGTCCAAATATCGGTGGTCAGTCGTCAGCTTCTCCTCTAATGCTAGCGGTTTCGTGGGGTCAGAGCCCTTGTCTGGATTAGCGAAGGTTTCGGTCATGCCAGTGTAAATATTTAGGAGGCTCTTCACGTTGAGGGCTATTTCTAGTCAGCGTGGGCGTAGCCTTGATATGGGACTTATTCACTCTCGATTAGGAGAATCGATGACAACTGAAGAACTCTTGAACGGACTAGCGTGGCCGCGGCAAACCGGAAGGTTCAGCGGCTTTTCATTTGCACACGGTGTGGCAGGCGTATCTTCACACCTTGGTTTTGGAGGGACTATCGAGGCCAAGTCTGGTTCTCTCGAAATAGAGAAAAATACGAGATTTGATTTAGCTTCACTGACCAAAGTTTACACAGCAACGATCGCGGCCATTCTTCACGCTGATGGAGCGATCGACCTCGAGGCCCCGCTCTCAAGCTGGGCGACCTTAAGCCAAGAATTGGGCCAAGTCACCAGCTTGGAACTCCTAACCCACTCAAGTGGTTTACCTGCTGAATGGGCCGAACAGGCAAGCCGGCAAGCCACGATAGACGAACTACTGTCACTGAAGCCGTCTGGAGCGCAGCGAGGAGACTTGCTTTACTCCTGCACAGGATACGGACTTTTTTCCGTTGCACTGGAGCAACATTTGGGGATGCGCTTCGACCTGATTGTTTCTAAATACCTTCTGGGCCCACTGGGCCTGAGTGAAACAAGTTATAGGCCAGATGAAGCAGATTCCCTGTTGGCAAATAGCCACGAATCCCACTTCAACAAACCCCATAGTCTGGTCCATGATCCTCGCGCGCGTGCAATGGACGGGGTGTCTGGCAACGCTGGGCTCTTTGCGAGCGCAAACGACGTATTCCTATTTCTTACAGAACTTGCTTCGGGGGACAAGAAAGTGGTTAGTGGTCCAGCACGGGATCTGCTATTTCGACCAATGATCTCGGGAGGATGGCAACAGGCGCCTGGGCTTCGATACCTAGATTCGGAGCGATTGGGAGACCAGGATTTTCATTTTTCGCACAGTGGATTTACCGGTACGTTGGCAATGATTGATCCAGAAACCAAACACATCGCTGTTTTACTAACGAACCGACTTTCTTGCGAAACAACCCCAAGTCAAATGGCTGAGGTTTACCGGGCATTTGCCTCAAGCGTTTCCCTGGCACCCAAATACTAGAAGAGCGTTCAAAGCAAGTGTGGCTGTTGGCACTCACCCCTGAATCTCTCTGGGGTTACCCGACTAGTAATCCAGGTCTGTAATCAAGACCAAATCACCGTGGTTTGCAAATGCGGCCAGTGGCGTTGATAAATCCGGGTGCTTTAGAGCCGCTGAGAGTGCGGCCTTTTTGGCAGGGCCAAAAACTAATAGCAGCAATTTGCTTGACTGGCCGATGGTCGCCAAACCCTGAGTAATCGCATGATCTGGAATCGAAGCCGGGTCATCAAAATAGACGGAGTTTGCCTTGATGGTGTCTGAGTGTAGTTCCACTCTTCTGGTGGTGGAGTCAAAGGGCGAACCAGGCTCATTAAAAGCAATATGACCGTTTACCCCCAGCCCAAGTAACTGAACACTTATTGGGCCAAGATCCGCGATCGCTCTCTCAAAAGCTGCCGCCCCGGACTCTCCTGAGTAGGGTCCTTGGCCTGGAACGTGAAGGGTTCCCGACCAGCCAAGGTTTTCAGCAAATTTATGCCGCAGCTCACTGGCATAAGCATTTTTGTGATCGCGGGCAATTCCCTCGTATTCATCGAGAGCAAAGGCGTCCTTGCAGGCTGGTATGAAATGTGACTTGGCTAGTTCCCTGTAGACGCCATCCATGGTTCCGCCGGTTGCGAGCCCCACTGGCTGGTCTGGAGACGAATCAGCAGCTTCGGCGAACAACTTTGCTGCGAGCTTCGTCCCAGCTGACAAGTCGGCAACCTTGAGAATCTTCAACGAACGCTCCTTAGCCATGCCTCAAGAATCGAGACATAGGTTTTGTTTGTTGCACCCGACATGCCAACCTGGCAAGGCTGGTTATTCGAAACCAAAAGTCCGCCGGAGTCAATTACCTCATCAGCCTCCAACTTAGTGGCGTTTTTGGTTAGCTCTGGAACCAAAAGTCCGCGGTCTCCTGCGAATCCACAGCACTTCCAATCAACTGGAACAACAACCTCGGTTGCGATGTGGTGAGCAATGATTTCCATTGCCGAATTGCTACCGGTTGCAACTCCGCTGCAGGTTGGGTGAAGGACAATTTTGTCGTGCTTAGTTTTGATTGGGACGCCTAAGAGCTCAGCAGCCACGAATTCAGTTAGCTCCAAAATTGATTCGTCGCTTTGACCCGAAAGTGTCTGGTGACAAGAAGAGCCGTCGATAATCAGCCTCGAGCCAGAAATCGAGCTCATGAGTCTCTTGTTGTGGGACTGCTGCCTGCCGTAGGCCTTTGTGAGCCCCTTGGAGCTAAAGGGTGTCCCACAGCAGAAGTCGTTTAGATTTTCTGGAATCGAGACTGCTATGCCGTTGGCCCTAGCTATCTCTAAGACCTCTGGAATCGCAGTATCGCCGAATATCTCGTTCATGCAGGATGGCAGATAGCTAAAGGTGCCTTCGGAAACACTATGAAGCTTGCCCCTTCGGAAGCCTGCACCGACCACGTGCTTATCCCACTTCGGAGTCGTTCCTCTTGGAGCTACTAGAGCCAACAAATTAGCTGCGTTCTTCGCAAGAAAGGGGAGCTTGTTGGCGATTCGTAAGCCAACACCTGCAACAGTGGCAATTTGACCCCAGCCCGCCTGCATCGCTAGCCCTGCTCGTTCAGACAGCTGGCTCTGGTTCTTCGCCCTGATCTCCTTGACAAAAGTTCCAGTGTTTATGCCAACCGGGCAGTTGACGGCGCACATGCCGTCGGTGGCGCAGGTTTGATCTGCTTGGTAGTGCAACTCCTTGGCAAGTTGCTTTTTTGCGGCTGGGTCTTGTTTTTCAAGTTCACGAAAAGCCACGATGCGCTCACGTGGGGTGAGGGTTAGCCCAGTGCTTGGGCAGGATGACTCGCAATAACCACACTCAACGCAGGAATCGACAATTTCATCAACCAGATTTACGCTCTTTAGGTTCTCAAGGTATTCAGTTTCACTGGAGGCAATTATTACGCCGGGGTTCATAATTCCGGCCGGGTCGAAGCCGTGCTTAATTTCCCTAATTATTTGGTAAAGATCCGATCCAAACTGAGCTTCCACAAATGGGGCCATCGCCCTGCCAGTTCCGTGCTCGGCCTTTAGGTTCCCTCCCAAATCCAGAATCAGATCAACCATGTCTTTGGTGAACAGCTCAAAGGCCTTGATGCGTTTCGGTTCCGAAAAATCATCGGAAATCATGAAGTGGATGTTTCCATCTCTAACGTGCCCAAAAATCACCGGTTTGCCATATCCGTGCTTTTCACACAGTGCAGCCAGTGACTGGCATGCAGAAGTTAGCTTTTCTGGAGGGACTGCAACGTCCTCCAATAGTGCAGTGGTGCCCTGGGGCCTTGCCTTGGCAACAATTGCGTAGAGGTTTTTTCGCATTACCCAGAGCTGGTTTCGGAGCTTGGGCTCAGTGACGCCACCGAACACTAACGCCTTGCTGAATTTCGAGGTGAACTTAGTAAGGGCTGCATCGAGACTCTCTTGATCATCTGATTCGAACTCAACCAAGACCGCCGCTGTTTGGTCAGTGATTCTGCTCTTTAGCTCCTTCGGCAACAAGTCCTGCCCGTCAAGGGCGGCCAATGAGGTTCGATCCATGAGTTCGATAGCCGCTGGTTTGTGGCCAATTATCTCCATCAAGGTCTCGTTGGCCTGATCTAGGCTCTCGAAAACCAGTAGATTCGTGGCCTTTAGGCTCTTGAGCGGAACCAGCCCCATTGTTATTTCACCGAGGAACCCAAGGGTCCCCTCGCTTCCGACCATCAGACGGGTAAGGATCTCGACTGGCTTATCGTGGTCCAAAAAAGCATTCAAGCTGTAACCCATTGTGTTTTTCAGGCTAAACAACCTGGTGATCTGCCTGACCATTTCTGGGTTTTGCCTAATCTGGTCTCGCTTTGATTCCAGAAGCTTCACAAGGTCTGGTCTCGCGAGCCTTAGCTGCTGATCAGCATCAACGGCAGAAGTGTCAAGAATTTGCCCGTCTGGAAAGACAATCTTGGCACCAAGAATTGTCGCGTAGCTGTTGTAAAAAACACCGCAGGTCATGCCGCTGGAGTTGTTACTGACAGCACCGCCGAGGGTGCTTGCAACCAGCGAAGCCGGGTCCGGCCCGACTTTTTTGCCGACAGAAAGCAGGTGGCCATTCAGCCTTGAGAGCGTTACCCCCGGTTGAGCGATTACGTGACTGTCTGTAATTTCAAGAATTTTCTGAAAGCCGCTTCGAGTATCTACCACCAGGCCGGATCCAAGAGTCTGCCCGCTTAGTGATGAACCGCCCGATCGAAAAGTCACAGGGGTTCCGGTCTCGTTTGCGGCGGCAAGAATCTTTGAAATGTCTTCAATGCTCTTGGCTCTAAGCGTGCTTTGTGGCTGGATCTGAAAATGCGAAGCGTCTCTGGACCAGACCACAGACCTTGCTATCGACTGCTTCAGCTGTTCAGATTCAAAGCCTGATTTCGCGAGCTGATCAAGCACCGAATGCTTAGCCATGATTATCTGTAGCTTTTCTTAGTGGCAAGATTTTGCTCCACTAGATAATCAGTGTGGTCAGGAAAGGAGCTGGCGGCAAGCCCAAGCGCTCCTTGGCCAGGTAACGAGGCCATTGGCTCAGCAGACAACCCTGCCGCACTTACCGCAGCCAAGAAGGCCCTGAGGGCAACTGGATTGCCCTCACTCAGCACACTGCCGCCATAGGCAATGTTAGAAACTTCAACCTTTGCCGCACAGCTAATTGCAGATGTCGCTGCCAGTTCACCGGCGTCATGCATGATTTGAACCGCCAAAGTCTGCCCATTTACCGCCAAGGCGGAAACTGTTTTCGAAAGACCGGCGATTTCGAAGACAGAAACTTCAGCCCCTGCCAACAATCTTGGCCACTGATCACTCGGACCAATTTGCTCTTCAAGGGCTCCCAGTAGTTCGTGATCCCCGGTGGTCTCTGATGCTCGCTTTGCGAGCCGGATCGCCTGATGCCCAATCCAGTAGGCGGAACCGAAATCGCCAAGTGTTGCGCCGAGTCCGTCCATTCGAGCATGGTTTTTAGCACCTATTCCGAAGGCCAACGACCCAGTGCCCACCACAACTACAACACCGAACTTGTTTTGGAAATGCGCAAAGTGTGAGGTGACCATGTCCGAGGTCACGATGACCTCTTTGACCCCAAAGCTCTCGGCAATCGCATCGGCAATCGCATCGGCCTGGACCCCCAAGGACGAGTATCCACTCATTCCGAGGCACGCGGCTGCTCCCTCATGTTCAGGAAAGTCTTTTGCTAGCTGGCGAATCAGCGCTATGGTGTCAGCTTCCCGGTTTCCCGCTGTCGCTCCAAATGCGATTTCTGCGACAGCATGGCTCGCCCTGTTCAGGTAACCCCTGATGCCGGAAGCACCAAGATCTAGTCCGAGGGCAAAGGTCACTTAGACATACCCGCAGTCAAGCCTGATACCAATTGTTTAGATGCCACAATGAAAAGGATAACTAGCGGGATTGTGGTAATTGTTAGACCGGCGAATAGTGTTGCCCAATCCGTCTGATATTCACCGAAGAATCTTGTTAGGCCAACTGGGAGCGTGTAAGCATCTCGATCCCTCATCAGCATCAAGGGATAGAAGAAGTCATTCCAGATGGGTACGAACCTAAAGACCACTACCGTTGCGATGGCGGGCCTGACAAGCGGAAGCAAAATGAAAAAGAAAGTCCTGAAGTATCCAGCACCGTCAATTCGCGCAGCCTCTTCTAGGTCAATCGGCAGCTGCCTGAAAAATGCAGCCAGAATGAACGAGGAAAATGGAATGCTCAGCGCCGAATACACCATTATCAAGCCCCAAAGGTTGCTGATTAGGCCGAGTGCGTCGAATAGATAGAAGATCGGTAAGATTGCCAAAAATACTGGGAGCAAAAGCCCCGACAAGAACAAGCCCTCCAAAACTGCGAATAATGGGCGCTTGCTCCTGGCAAACACGTAGGCGGCCAAAAGTGAAACCGCTGTTCCAATGAACACCGAAGTGATGGTGACGAACATTGAGTTCAAAAAATATGTCTCAAATGAAGCTGTGACCCATGCCTTCTGATAACTGCCCATGTTCAGTCCGTCAGGCAGCCCGAGAGGATCGGTCGCCATCTGCTTGGTTGTGCGGAAGGAGTTAAGCACCATTATGACCAAGGGTGAAAGTGAGGCAATCGCGTATATCCAAAGCAACACATGCTTGGGTGCGTTCAAAATACTGAATTTTGTCATTAGCCGTAAATTTTCCTTTCCGCTCTAGCGAGGGACGTTCGAAGCAATACAGCCACACCAAAAATGAATAAGAACAGCAACATCGCCAGCGCACTGGAGGTTCCGATCGAACCGACGTCGCCAGACTCAAAGGCTGTTCGATAAAACAGCAGCGCCATCACATCGGTCGCGCCCGCTGGCGATCCAGTTGATCCACCTACTGCGTAGGGAATCGGGAACGCCTCCATCGCACCGATGAAGGTCAAAATTGTCACAGTGCCAAGAGCAGGCAGCAGAAGCGGCAAGGTGATCAGTCGGAACTTTTTAACTCCGCCTGCGCCGTCAATTTCGGCAGCCTCGCTTACTTCCTCGGGAATTCCCCCAAGTGCTGCTCCGTAGAGAAGCATTGGGAAGCCGATCCACTGCCATGCAGTGATAAAGACGATTGCCCAAATGGCAGTTGTTGGGTCGCCAAGCCATGGATGGGCTAGCTCTTCGAGACCTATTGCCTTCAGAGTGGCATTTACCGGGCCAAATAGCGGTGAAAGCATTAGCGACCAAAGGTAGCCAACTACCAGCGGGCTTACCAGATAAGGAAGAGTGAACATCGTTTGAAACAGTCGCTTCAGCCGACCAATCTTGTGCAATACAACAGCCAACAACAGCCCGATTGAGTTCTGAAACACCATCGCTCCAGCGAATAGGAACAAGTTGTGCGAGAACGCATTCGGCAGGGCTTCGTCAAAAGGTGGCTTGGTAAATATTGTTACGTAGTTTTCCAGACCAATGAAGTCCCCTCGCAGTGTCCCCTTCCAGCCGAAGAATGAGTAGCTCAGGGCAGTGGTGAGTGGGTAGAGGATGAAGACCGAAAACAAAATCAGTGCGGGGATTACGAACGCCATTCCAATCAGAACGGGCATCGCTCCGTGCGATTTGCTTTTAGTCTTCATCCTCTTATAACCCAATCAGTTGTTTAGATTATGCCCCTGGCGTGAACCAAGTAGCTATACCGTCTTGTAGCTTGGTCGATACTCCAGCAGCAGTCATGTCCCCAAGGAACATGCTCTGGATACCTTCACCGATCAATGTGCTACCCGTAGGATCGCCGTAGCGCATGTCAACTAGGTTGATGTACGCAGTCGGTCCGGAAGCGAACAGTTCGTTCATTTCCTTCATAACTGGGTCGGAGTAGGTTAGCCCCTTGATTGCGGAGAACTGCTTTACCTCGTCAACAAATAGCTGACCAAACTCAGGTGACGCCAACCAGTTCAACAGCTTTACAGCTGCATCTTCGTTTTCAGTCTTCTTGTTGACAGCAAAGCTGCCGTCGGCCCAACCAGCCGAAATTGGCTTAGACGAAACGGAGTTTGGAGGTGTTGGCACTAGGTAGACACCAAGTTCCATGTCAGGAGCCTGCGCAGTGAAGTTACCCAACTCAAATGAGCCACCAGGGAACTGTGCTGCGGTTCCAGCGGTGAACTGAATCTGAGAGTCTGAGTAGGCAACTCCGATTACGTCATCAACCATGTACTTGGTCATGTCATTTACGATCTGAATCGACGCAACATAGTCAGGGTCAGTGAAGTCCTTGGTGCCTGCAAGCAGTGCCTCGCGGAATTCTGGCCCACCGTAGCGAGCAGCTCCAACGATCTCGTGGAAGATTGGAAGCATCCATGAGTCCTTGGCACCAAGTGCCAAAGGTGTGTAACCGCCGGCGGCGATTGCCTCATTTAGAGCAGTGAATTCGTCCCAAGTGGTCGGCTCCGAAAGGCCTAGCTCGTCAAAGATTCCCTTGTTGTAGAAAACCTGAAGAGTCTGGGTAGCGAATGGAACACCGTAGAGTTTGCCATCGGTTCGACCGGTTGCAGCAGCAAGCAAGCTCTGCTCAACGCTGCCAGTGTCGACAACGTCGTCGATTGCCATCAGCTGTCCGGCTTCAATTAGGGCCTGGACTCCGCCATATGCTCGAACCATCGCCAAGTCAGGCCCATCAGAACCCTCAAGGCCAGTCGCTAGCAACTGGTTGTACTCGGTGTTCAGGAAAGCTTCAAACTCAACTGTTACGCCTGGGTTTGCTGCCTCGTAGACGTCGAAGATGGTGTTGTACTTGTCGATATCCTCGGTACGCCATGACCACATAGTCAGTGTTACTGGATCTACTGATTCAGCTGCACCCGTCTGAGTGTCAGTTGTTTCCGCTGTTTCTTGAGCAGCAGGAGCGCAGCCGGTTAGTACCAGAGCGGCCACTCCTATTAGCCCAAGAGCACTTAGTCTCTTTCGCAATTTTTTCTCCTTTGATTAATCGCTTTACGGCTGGTGTTGTTCATCGTGAGTTAGCCAATCCCACAAACCTATTTATTTTCTCTTTACTATCTCCAGCGCTTTTTGAACCACGCCGCCTGCTTTTTCCAGAGCAGGCGCCACAGCCGCCGGAGTTTCACCCGAAATAGCAGCGGTTAAGGCCAGTTTCAAGTCACCGGAACTTGCCTCCAGCAGCCTGACTGCGCTCTCTTCTGAAATTCCAGAGCCCTCCATCAAGATGCGGATGCTTCTTGAATGAAGTTTTTCGTTGGTGGCCACCATCGAAACCATCAAATTTGAGTATGTCTTTCCGAGTCCGACCATCATGGCGGTCGAGAAGCTAGACAAAATCGCCTTTTGGAAAGTGGCAGCCTTGAGCCTCGTGGAGCCGGTCAGAATTTCCGGACCGGTGTCTCCGGCAATGGTGATGTCTGAAAACTCCGCTAATTGCGGTCTCGGCACGCAGGCAATGAGTCCGGTCGTGGCTCCAAGAAGCTTCGCCTGTTCTAGCGCGCCTCCGACGTAAGGAGTTCTTCCGGAAGCAGCCAGGCCAATTGCCAAGTCCTTTGGTCCAAGCGCAGTCGCGCCTTTCCTTCCGGCCGCTGCATCATCTTCGGCATTTTCCACGGAAGTTAGTAAAGCTGCAGATCCACCGGCCATGTGGGCTACGACGACATTCGGCGGTGAATGAAAAGTGGGGAAGAGCTCTGCGGCGTCCTGCGTGGCAATTCTGCCGGAGGTTCCAGCACCAAAGTAGTGGACGCTTCCACCTGCCAAAATTGCGGCTATGCCGGCCCTGACCAGCTCTGCCACCGCTGCGTTCTGTTTGCCAGCCTGCTCGATGGCATAGGCGTCTTCTTCGTTGATTAGGTTCAAGACCTCTTCTACCGCAAGTAGGTGTAGCTGCTCGCTCTTTGGGTTGCGCATCTCAGTTGCTAGATCGAGATTGACCAACTCTGAATTTGCCTTTGCTATTTGGACCATGGAGATAACTTATTAGGTAAATTTCAGATTTACATTATTTATTGAAACAATTTACCAAAATGAAATACATTTTTGTAATGAGTTTTCTGGCACAATTTGACTACCGGCTAAAGGAGCGTTTTGTTTGACCTCACCCAACGAGTAAATGCCTACCGAATGAATATGACGCCAGCTCAAATCAGCCTGGCAGACGCAATCCTCACTGATCTGGACTCCGCTGGACATCTTACGATTGCCGAACTTGCGGATCTGGCTGGAGTCTCCTCAGCTACCATCACAAGGTTTTGCGAGATGTTGGAGTACTCCGGATACTCAGATTTAAAGGCTGCCATTGTTGTCGCACTTGATAGACGAAGGAATGAAAAACAGCAGTTCGCTATCGCAGACGGCGATGTTACCGAAGATGACTCAATAGACGAGACTCTCTATAAAATTTCGTTTCAAGGAGCCGAGGCAATCACCGATACTGCCAGAATAGTTGATCGGGTCGCGCTTGATAAGGCCGTTTCGGCAATCATAAATTGCCGAAGACTGGACATCTACGGACTGGGGTCCAGCTACTTGGCAGCGATGGACCTTCAGCTAAAGCTTCACAGAATAGGTCTTACTGCATTTAGTTGGTCTGATAACCACCTTGCCTTGACCTCCGCCGCGGTGTTGACCGACAAGGACGTCGCGTTAGCGATCAGCCACTCCGGGGTCACAACCGAAACTTTCCAAATCATGGAGACGGCCAAAAAGGCAGGGGCAACGATCATCGCAATTACCAACCATCCAGCCTCACCAATCGGCCGCCTCGCCGACTACACACTCGTCACTTCCGCCACGGAATCGCGCTTTCGATCCGGTGCCATGACGTCCCGGTTGGCGCAGCTGGTAATGGTGGACTTCCTATTTGTGAGAATCATGCAGCAGCTGTTTAAGTCAGCCTCATCATCGCTTGAACGAACCTTCTCCGCGGTTAAGAACAACCGTTTGAATTACAATCAAAAACTATCGAACTGACTCTAAGCCATCTGGTAATCTCAACCAATGCCAATTAAGCGCGTTATTGCCGTCACTACAGTCTCATTACTCGTTGTAGCGAGTGCCGGGGCTCTGGCTGTTGGTGACTATGTCTACACCTCCGGCACTGAAGTTGCCTGCGCCGTAAATGCGGACGATTTGAACAACTTTCCAGAGCAGTTCTTCACTGCTCCTTCTGGAGAAGGCCCCTACCCAGGACCAGGTTGGGAAAAGTGGGTTGGCTATGACCTAAGCAGTTGGTGGCTCCAGGATTACCCATATGACTCGGTAAGAATTCCGGTTGCCGAAGACGTGGAGTTAGCCGCCTGGTGGATTGATGCCAAGAACCCCGATTCAAATAAAACCGTGATGGTCACTCACGGTATCGGCACTTCCAAACAAGACTTCAACACATTGTTGCCGACTGCAATGCTTGTGAAAAACGGCTTCAACGTGCTGTTGGTTGATCAAAGAGATGCCGGCGAATCCACCTGCGTAGATGGTCGTCACTCCGCAGGTCAAGAAGAGTCCAGCGACTTTGCAGTGGTCGCCGATTGGCTGATCGCCAATAAGGGCCTATCGGCAGCGAGCATAGGTATGTTTGGTGTCTCTGGAGGAGCTATCGCCACCTCGCTAGTTCCAGCAAAATCAAATAATGTTTCAGCCTTCGGAATGGAGGGCACGATCTTTGATTTCAACGCCGCTGCCACGCAAGAGGTTGAGTTCCAGGGTTTCCCCGGATTCCTATGGCAGTTTGCACTGATTGCCGCACGGGTTTTCCACGGCACTGACCTTACAGAAACCTCAGTGAGAGACAGTATCGATTCGGCAGGAACCAGGCCAATGCTCATCCTGCACGGCGAAATTGACCAAAGACTGCCTTACCAAAGCTCAGTGGACTTTTACAACTACGCAAAATCGGTGGGCGCCGACATTGAACTAGAGAGCTTTGCAAACGCCGATCACACCGAGGGCATGCTTACCGAGACCGATCGCTATGCCAAGGCATTAGCTGAGTTTTTTGACAGGTCTCTAGCGAACTAGCTAGTTCCTAAGCTTCTCAATTCGAAGCACCTCTTGAACTGGTTTCCTAATAGATGATGCCGGGATGATGTTCCGGTCTTCTTCGCCGACTGACACAAAGCAAATGATCTCTTCGTAGTCTGCGATGTCCGCAAGCTCGCGAAGCTTATTGGCTTGGCTGTTGGTGGAAGAGAAGTTCATTGGGCAGCTTGCCCAACCTAAGGCATGAATTGACAGCAGTAGCTGCTGCAAGAAAATGCCACCGTCAATCCACATCTGGTTTCGTTCGTTCGATCCGGTGAAGTTTCTTATATCCACCGTGATTAATAGCAACATCGGAATAGGGGAATTACCAACGTTTCCATTTTGAAGCTTCAAAATCTCACCTATGTCTTGGGCGTCTCGATAGGCCCTAACGCTCCAGCTCTGAGTGTTTGAAACGCTAGGGGCCTGAATAGCAAGTGCAATTACTTGCTCCAGCTCTATGTCGGTTATTTGCCTATCGGACCCGAACGCTCGAACTGAGCGCCTAGAAACAAGGAACTTTTCAACCCCAGTTGCCGCTGGCAAAGTTATTTGCTTTGGTCTTAGTCCCTTGTCATTCCAAGAATTCCGATTGTCTAAGACCGTCTTGGCCTGGGACAAAAGGTTCTCTCCTAGCTGATCCCCGTAAGTGGCGATTATGTCCTCAACGCGCTTTACCGGCGCATTACCAAAGGGTCTCCTGGGTTCCGGCAGCGCCAGAGCGCGTTCAATCAGGTGAATATCTTTTTGCAGTTCGGCTTTTGCTTGAACCAGGTTTTTAGGAGATCTAAAAAAACCAAAATGCTTGGTTCGCCTAATCGAGTCCCGAAGACCTTCGATTATTAGTTTCGTTGCCTGCAGCAAGGAGTTGACGATTACGCTTTTGGCCCGAATGCCCTCGCCAGGCTTGCTGCTGCTGCAGAAAGCTCAGTTGGGATAAACCAGACCTTATTGGAATCGCCCTGTGCCAACTCCTTGAGTTGATCAATGTATTTGTAGGCAAGAGCCT
>Ga0208768_1000406_pt1 | contig 29597 bp, 60 predicted proteins | sample AntAceMetag02UK1_FD_184760 | JGI IMG/M metagenome (GOLD analysis project Ga0208768, IMG submission 184760) | Saline lake microbial communities from Ace Lake, Antarctica - Antarctic Ace Lake Metagenome 02UK1 (SPAdes) (version 2) | ecosystem: Environmental > Aquatic > Non-marine Saline and...
TAGCTTCAATAGCTGCTGCTAGAGCTGCGTGAGAGGCTTCCTTAGAAACCCGTGTTCCGCCTGCTTTCTTTTCGCCAGCTTCTTTTGCTTTACCAGCTCCAGCACCCTTGGTAACATATACCCCAGCTTTGGTAAGAATCATGCGAACACTGTTAGGGGAAAAGTTTCCGTCTCCTAGTGTTTCGGCAATTTCTTTAACAATCTCCATTGAGTTGTCAGGGTTAGGCTTAGCAGTTGTATAAGTATCAACTGCTTCTTTTCGTAGTTCGTCGGTCCAATTTGACATAATGTCTCCTAATTAATTTAAATATTAACACGGGTTGAACCCGTAGTCAAGAACTTTTTTTAACTTGTAAGCTGTTCAATCGCAACATACTTTTTGAGGTGTTCTAGAGACCCCAACTCTTCAACTCTAGCAGAGGCATAAAAGCCACCCCTACTTCGGGTTTCCGTTTCTTCATAGACATAGATTTGATACACAGGATTCCCATTTCTATCGTCTCTCTGCTGCTTAATAACCTCACAAGGTCCATGATATTTAGCAGACCATACTGTTTGGCCTACATGGCACTCGGTAAGAACGCAGCTATCTGGTAGGAAGGATGGGAAGTTTTTATCTTCTCCCTTTGGCTTTTCTGGGACATTAAGATCATCAATTACAGACTTAATTATAGCTACACTGCGATACACAGTTTCGCTAATCTCAGTAATGCCGTTACCAGATAGAAATAGTCTAACAATAAGAGACCTATCACTATCAGATAGTGGTAGTCCTCTATTCTTAGCAAAGTTTTTACGTCGTCTTTCTTTACGCTCTAGGTACCCATCAATAATGGCTCCTAGCCGTGTGGTATTATATGAGATATTAAGAATCTCGCATGCAGCCTTTTTAGTAATTGGCTTCTCATCATTAAGAAGAGCCATGACGCGCTCAATAGTAGCATCGTCAAGCTTTTCGTGATCTTTTGCTTTTACTGTGCGCTTTGCAGCCATTTTAAAACCTCTTAGCTAATGTTTCTACTTGGAAAATAGTCGCTTCTAGAGACCCGTTATTATCTATATGGAAATCTGCTTCCCATGGTTGGATTGTCATAGATTTAGGACTTTCCGGTGGAAGCCGGTCAAGCGCGTCAACCCAAATTATAAAGTCTACTAGTCCTGCGGCTTTAATAGCCCATAACTCTTTTTGACTACGCAAACCTACATAAATACTGCTGTCTTTAAATATTTCCCTAGCCAGCTTGGTTTTATCAGGAGTATTGAACTCTACAATAGCATCATACCAGGTAGACCTATAGTTAACACGGTCTTCATAGGCTTCCTCTACGGAATCATACGTAATACCCTTAAATCTCTCTATGTATGGCATTACTACTTTTTCAGCAGCCACCATGCTACTAGATTTAGCAGTTAGACTTAATCTATCTGCAAGTATATCACCTACAGTATCTTTACCGTGGCGTGCATGCCCAACAACTATGAATCTATTTCTAGTTTTGAAGGAAAGCTCCATCAATCTGTATCCAGTGGAGGTAGGGCCACATCCCCATTATAGTTGGTGATTGGTACGCAAATCATCTCATTGTCATCTGGGTCAGTTACACAAAGCAACTCGCCATAACCAGAGTCTTGCGAATCGAAGTAATACCCGTTAGGGTAATACGTAATGTCTACAGGAGTAATTGACCCACCTGTAGAGAAGCCCATTAAGGCTAGGATCATGTATTTCATACAGCTGTAAACCTTGTATCTGTATTAATGGTACGCCAGGCTTCTTTATCCAGATCCCAGGCTGTGATTTGGCCTTCACGCGGCACTGAACTGCCTGTAGATGGAGGGATAATATCTTCGTGTAGTGTACAAAACATAGTACGCGGTGTGCCATCTCTTTTAAGAAAGTTAACGGTTACAAGCTTACTGGTTTGCAGTAGTGTTACTAGTTCATCGTGGGTCATAGAATCTCACCTTTGGGTTAGTTTTTTCATATTCTTCTAGAAGTTGGTCTAGAGTCCACATAGTTTCTGTAGTAAAGTCTTCGAGCCAATCAGAAAAAGTGTGCCAGTCTTCATCCCGCATAGGCGGAAGACCAACTTCGCTACCATAGGGATAATCGTCTCCTAGACTGCGCACGTCGACGCGGCCGCCACTGTAGCGTACTAATATTTCCTCATGCTCATAAGTGCCAAAACGGTTTGTACGAGTCTCTGGCTCAGCTAGCAATCCGCGCTCTTTATACCACCAAAGGCCTGCTGGGCCCATCCAATTTGTACTATATGTTACCATTGTACTTCTTCCTCAAAAGGTACGATACTAAGGTTATAATCTCTCTTCGTAGTTAGCAATAGATTCATCCCACCAATGCGGCTTACCTCGTACTTTCCAAGATGCAAACGTAGCTTTGTCTAGCATATAGAAGTAGCGATAAGATTGGATAGGATCATCTTCGTTATAATACTGTGGGTATTTTTCCTGCATGGCTTTCATAGCCAGAGCAAACTTAGTGAACCCTACATCTTTAATAATAGCAGGCTCAAGAGCACAAGTCAAGGCATAAGATTTATGAACGGGAACCCCGCGTGGATTTCGCACTCTCCGCTCGGCCTCTAGAGCAGCCATGTAATTATGTGCCCAGGCATAGTTTTCACCACTAGAGCGCACCCAAATCGTAGATGGGTGGTTAAGGTGAGAGTTTTGCCCAAAATATGGAATTGGTCTATCTTCCGGGGCCAGAATTTTATACGGGTGCCTGTGCTCTAGAACCTCTATATATTCTTCTTTGGTTAGCTTACGCGGTATGTAACCAACAGCTTCAGTAACCCAGTGTGCCATAGAAATCATCTCGGCAACCTCTAGCACCATTTTTGATACGTGCTTATCTACATGATACTGTGCATTGGTATCATGATCTTCGTCTAGATAAAATAAATTCATGTTGTATATTACAACTTTTCTAAGTGGCTGTCAAGAGTTAAATTCAAAGAACCGCAGAAGAACTAATCCTCCTGCGGCTCCATTAAAATGTCTAATAAAGCCACCAATGCAGCAGCTTTATCTCTTCTAATTATTGAATGTTTATACCCGTGTTCGGCATCTTTATCATACATTGATACTGTTTCTTTTAAGGTGTGCCGTATGGCTAATAGCGCTACTACTGGCACATTAATACTCATAGCTTGCCTCTAGACACCTCTAAAGCAATCTGGTAACCTAAATCATCATCTGCATAAGCGTCGCAAATATAATCACGAACTGCTACCATAAGACTAATAGCAAATTCTTTATCTTTATCAATCATTGCATAGTTAACTGCTTCTGTAGCCTGCAACAGCTCATTAAAGTCGTCCATTTCTTCCATGCTAATCATTGGTGCCCTCTTGCATGTCATAAGTCACTTTAATTACGTTAGCTTCTCGCCCTGTATTTACTACAAAGCCATGAATAGCACTAAAACCATTCTTAGAAGCTATGGTAACTCGTTGATTCCCAATAATAACAAGATATTTCTTATCTGGGTAATATGGGTTCTGATTAGATAAACCACGAACTGCCTCTCTATGTTCTTTTTCGGTATTTTCTACCACTATAATGGGATGCTTCATAGAGTTTAGCACTGCTAGCTCTAGTTCATCACTAGGATTTTGATATACAGCGTTCGCGAGATCATCTAGAGGGATTTCAATGGCTTCGGCGCGAGCTTGAAAAATTTCATGTAATCCATCGGCCCTAACACGGGCAAACACATAATCTAGTTCAGTTAGTTCCGAGTTCAGAAGTCCCCAGCTTGCTTGGGTCGCTGCTTGCTCGCTCATAATATGTCCATCCTTCCTGAAGTAGGAGGATGTAAGTTTCTGTAGAAACGAGGTTTTTTGCATATTTGTCGAATTCCTCCGGTGTTAGTGTAAAATATGTTATAGGGTCCCCAAGGGCACCCCAATCCAGTTCTGCCAGTTCCGGAGGAGCTGGCTTCTCGGATTGTACAGTTACGTACACTGGTACTGGAACTTCTACAGTACGTATAACATCATTAGTTACGCATGCCTGTAAAATCAGTGGCGCTAGTATTAATATCGTTAATAATCTCATTTGTTTCCTCGTTAGCTCTCTTTACTACTACTTCAGCAGGGAGATATTTTACAAGTTCAGTAAAAACAGGCACTCTTATAATTCTAGTCTTTACTTTTTGTGCCCTTGCTTTATACTCTGCAAATTGAGCGATATTATCTTCTAATTGACGAGTTTGTTCTACTAGCATAGCTCGTGTGTTGATAAGTTGAGTTTCTAGTTCTTCTATTTTTATAACTTGCTCAGCAATAGTAGCGTCTCTAAGGTCTACTTTTTCGTCTAGCAGGTTATTATAGCGATATTGCCCAAATATAGTAGCAAACATTACTAGAAACCCAAATATGTAATATTTACCCATCGGGTCCTTCAATAGGCACCTCAATAATTTCTATTGATGTGCCGCTTTTTAAAACTATAACTCCCTCTGCCCAGGATTCTAAGATAGTTTTATTATTCATTGCTTTATTATTTTTGGTAATAACCTTAACAGGATTGCCCTGACTATTTATCGTTATTACTGTTGCCATTTAGTGCTGCCTTTTTAGCTAAGTCTACTGTATCGTACATTTTGCCTTCATAGTAGATTCCTGGATTTAAACCCATCCCTCTATTATCTACTATAGCATTTTCTAGCGCTGGAAAGGTGTATATTAGCCCAGACCCTTTTCGTTTACTTTTCCACTCAGTAGCACTCACAGAATTTCACCCCCTTACTAAGCTCCGCTTTGATCTTGTCAATACGGGAGGTTGCTTTACTGCGTTGCGCAACAGTCATGGGTACATTTTCTAGTAGATCCTTTAAATCGAACAGTGCGTCAGTCGCTCTTTGTATATCCAATTGGGTTTCTCCTATAATAGTCTTCTTGAAGGTTACGTGCGTCCCAGAGTGCATTATGTTCTCTAGAGCCAGGGAGCGGGTCACGAGACTGATCTAAATTGCGGTCAATTTCAATGTTGATCTTTCTAGATCTATTGAGAGTAACAGTGCTGCCGTTATCACCCACTAGTACATTCATTAGCATTTCTACATCAGTATACCAGTCTGCAACAATAGTGATTTCTTCAGACTTAACTCTGTCGTAGAAGAAGCGGCTTAGGTGCTTCTTAAACTCAATCTTAGGGGCGTTCTTAATGATACGCTTCTGCTGATCTAGGTGGACCAGAGGGACCACGTTTTTAGCAACCCATAGGTGAACATTACCACCGTATAGGTCAAAGTCTGAGTTAACCAGATATAACTCATGCTTATCAGCGACGATAGCCATGCTAATAAGCTCGCCACCGAAAGCATTAAATTCATTGTCGATGAAGAATTTCATGTCGTATTCCTTAATTGTCGTTTACAGTAACAGGCTTTATTTAAATGACCATGATTCGACAGCGCTGTCTAGTTACCACCTTCAATGCTAGGTCGGGACTTAGAAAACACATATTGTCGCCCTTTTTGCTACGCTGGTAAGGGCCTCAACCTCAAAATATGTGCTTTCTAAGTGCCACCAGTTCTGTTACGAGGTCGGTGGCCCACCCTAAGAACTACGCCGCGAGGCGAAAGTCCTCAACAAAGTCATTATCATTTGCTGTTATAGTTTTTTGACGTTTAACGGTGTCACCCGATGATCTCGAATTTCCTAGTAAGTTCCGGTCGATTCCCAGTACACCCCCATTAAATAAACACCACGCATTATAAGCTAGACTGGCACACGCCAGCCGGGAGCATCCCACTCACCCTTCACGAGGGTATGAGCCCCGCCGCTTTTTTCACCGTTGCACTGGATTAGGAATTATACTATTCGGCTCATGGGTCGTGCAAGACCATAGAATCCTAGATGTTTACATGGTGAAGGTGAGGCGATTCGAACGCCTGTCCCTAGAACCCTTCAGTCCTCGTCTACAATCATTCTGTGTGGGTGGTGCTCCTCCATATGGCAGTTATGGCATAGAAGTTCGCAATTCCCTATTTCCTCTTTAACATTAGCTTTAGTAGTTTTACTGTCATACAATCATATTCTGTTTGCTTAATTCTTCTGGAGAATAGCAATTCTGTAACATACGCACTATCACAGTTATTTGGTCTTTACTAAGACGTTCACCACGAAATAGTGTTAATATGTGCTCTAATTTTTCACTAGTCATCATAGTCCCTAAACTTAATTTCATTAGAGGATTTCATATTACTCCAGCTTTTATAAGTATTCAGCTTAAAGCTATCTAGCATATGTGCCATTACGTACTCGCTAGAGTCTTCCTCAGCTACTGGGATTTCTTTATAATATACGAAACCCCTACTACTAATAGCCATACTAGCTACATAGCACTGTTGGCATAAATCCCACTCGATACCAAAACCAAAGTGTAAATTAAGGCTTATATCCATATTCTGTCTGCCTAAACTTCTTTTTTACACGCTTTTTCAGTGCCTTTTCCCAGTTACGGGAAAGGCACTGAATTTTTTCAAGCTTCTGGCTCTTTCGTGGCATTCTGCTTTTTCTCATCTCCTAGACGCTTTGCTTCATTAACAATAGCGCCTACTAGAATCATTTCTAGGCTCTTTTGAATTTCCTTTTGCATAGCCCCACGAACGGAAGCTAGGGCCCCGATTGCTTTTGTGGCTTCATCAAAAGTGATACCCAAAGTATCTGCATTAATATATACTGTATGAGCAAAACCACCCAGATAGCCTGAGTAAGCTTTGCTCATAGTGTCAAGTTGTGTGGCCAGCTCAATAACTGAAGCTGAATACTTATCTTTATTGTCAAGTACATCTTGAAGTGTTGTCATCATTTAGACCGCCGTTACTGTGATTGTAAACGTATCTTCTGCTGTTAGGCTAAAAGGGTCCGTCGCTGTTACTGTTACTGTTACTACTGTATCTACATCAACCGCAGGAGCTGTACCCGTAAAGGCACGTGTACCTGGAGTAAACGTAATCCACGACCCAAGTCCACCATCATCAGTAACTACTGCTGTGTATGTTAGAGTACTTGCATCTCCGAAGGAGTTAGAGGCAAAAGCGTAGCTTAGTGCGCCACCTTCAGCTACTGTCTGATCCACTAGTGCATTAGCTACAAATGGTGGGTTATTAACGCCTCCTACTAGTGCTAGTCGTAGGCAATTCTTCATGCCACGCTTAAATCCGCCGAAGATGCGGCGAACTTGCATTGGAGTATATCCAGTAGCTAGGGCAATGAACTCTGCTTTTGTAGGTACTGTTGTTTGACTTTCATCTACAAATACCGCTGCGATAGCGGCTCTTGCTGTTGTAATAATTCCCATTATTTCTTTCTGTATTCTGCCACGTAGGCAGCTTTATCTATTTCTAGATTGGATTCTTTGTCTTCCACTTAACTCCTCAGAGTTTCCATGCCCTAATTTCACTTAGTATTTGTAGTATCGCATAAAACACATACAAAGTCAAGGGAAATTTTTAATCGACGTCTGGAATAAATGGCGAAAGATTAGGGGGTGTATAATTAGGCCCTTTTAAAATTTTACCGTCTGTACGCTTAACAGGCTTACCATCATCATCCAATTTTGACATGTTAGAGCGATGTACTTCTGCAAAGGCACCATCTAGATCATACCCAAGCCCTGTACCTACTGTATAGATATAACGCCCCATATCAGACATAACAGTGAGTATCTCATCCGCGTTACTTTTAGCGTATAGATCCTCTACATAACTATCTACTAGACCTGCTAGTCGTTCAATATCAAAGTTTTCTGTAATAGTGGGGTCTTCATCAATCCACTCTACATTAAGATCGAATGAAATAAAGCTGCCGTAAATAACGTACAAAAGATCTGTAAGTGCATCTACAATGCCCACTTCATCTCTAGCAAGAACGGCAGCTTCTAGTTCAGCAGACTCTTCGCGAATGAGTTCCACACGTAGTGGAAACGATTTTACAAAAGGAATTGGGTCAACCGCAAACTTTGTGTGAAACTCACGCACCATATTATAGTTATTTTCTTTACTCATAGTTTCCTTTATACTTCTAGTATAGCCGCTTCATCGAAGCGATCATTGACTTCATGGGGATAACCCCTTGGGTTAGCTCTGACTCTTGTGAGAGCGATATTGTAGGACGAGCTGTGATGCATATGTCCATGGATCCAAACCCTAAACTCAGGGTTATCTCTTATAAAATCTACTTGATCGCTATAGTAGCCAGCATTTATTGGGTCACCAAGGTACTGATGGTGAACACTATCCACACAAGGTGCATGGTGCGTAACTACAACAATTTTCTTTTTAGTAGCTGGAAGTCTGGTAAAAAAGCTTTTAGAGCGATTATGCCAATTCAGCGTATCTGTAGTAGAATAACATGAGGTATGGTAGTCATTCAAGGAACGACCAACTTCTCTCATATAGAATTGACGTCTATCATTATCACCAAAAAAGTCAGTCCAAAAAGTAGCGCCAGCAAAAGTAACATCATCCACGTCCAGGGTCTTATTTTCTAGCACGTGAACGTTAGGTAGATAAGCTAGTTGATGCCGGATAAACTCCATGTAGTCTCTGGAGTAATTGTTCCAGCCGTAAAGCTCATGGTTTCCGCCAACATAGATAACTGTACGCCAGTTATCAGAAACATGCTGGAAAAAATCCTTGTAGCGATTACGCTTAGATTTAACGTTCATAAAACCGTGTGCAGTAACGATATCGCCAGCTAGGACGAGAACTTCACTACCGTGGTTTTTAGGCCTAAAGTTGTCACCGAACTCAAGATGTAGGTCGGACATGTATTGAATTTTCATTTCTAATATCCTCCATTACTTCTATTGTTGCACCAGTCTCGGCAAGTTTTCTTTCTAGGTATTCTAGTATTCCAAATCCATAAGCATTAAGGCCTTGGTGATCTTTCTTACAAAGATAAGAGCTTCCACTATGACCAATGAAGTTATAGTAATCACTTTCAATGTAATATTCAGCAATGCCAGAGTTAAGTCTCCACCAGGAGCCTTCCAAGTAGCTTCCTGACCATATGCCTAGAATCTTATATACAGTACCGAAGTGTGATGTAATCTTTACTGGAACCCAGTAGTCTGGTCTATACATATCTTTTCTCCTCAGTTTATAGTATAGAACAAACCATGACCAAAGTCAAGAACTGAATTCAGCTATTACAAAACTTACAGGATGAATACATCTCTATAAGCTCTTCGCACTCAAAACAATGCACTGCTAGCACAATGTCGTTTACGCTCAGCATATCCATAAAGGAGATTTCTGCTAGCTCAGCTCGGTCATCAAATTGGTCGGAAAACCATTGGCTCAATTCCATGGTAGTATGCTACTTCATTATATATTCTTACCCCCATCTCTAGAAAGGCATTAATATCTGCCGTATCTTTAGAGATTTCTTTTACCTCATGCGCTTCTAGCACCACTGCTTTACCGGGACCTATAGGTAGCAATCCTTCATCTGCATGAATAATAGTACGATATGGTTCATTATTATGAATTTCCATATACCAGTATTTACCAGTTACAGAGTCCCTAATAACACCAGGGGGCCATAAAGACGGTGGATCAGTGGGGTCAAATTTGTAGAATGTGCCACCACCGTTAGAAATATGTTTACTCATTTAAAACACCATAAAATAAATTAGCCAGGACACTAGTGATACGATTATCCATACTACTAGGCCTAGAGCTACAGAAAGTCCAGCTTCGGGGCCTCCACTACTGGGGGTTGCAAGGAACGCTGCAATAAGCCCGCCAATAGGTATTACAATTGCTGGTATCATGCCTCTTCGCGCTCTTCACGCATAAGCTTAGCCATACGCATCTTACTGCGCTTTAGAGATTCGCGGCGTCTTTCACCTTTTGTCTTGAATTCGCTGCGTTCAATTACGCGGCGGAGGTCGCCATCTTCGCGTAATTTCTTACTAAGCAGCGCCCAGGCCTTAGCCACGTTATTTTTTCTTACGATTACTCCCATTTAGTCCTCTAACATTACAATATTAAAATTAAAACTAACCTGTCCATCGTCTGATTCTTCAATATCGATGGCTACATGCTTGGCTAGTATCTTACTCATTTCATCCGCCGCTAAACTACGCAACTGATCTTCGTCTAGTTTAAACATTAGTTCTCCATCTCCATGAAGTGCAAAACTAACTACCTTAAACCCCTTACTCGTCATCTCTAGAGCTTTTGCATATTCCTTTAGCATAGGATGCATATTATCAGGATACTCACCCTCTTTAACTTGCTCTATCTGTTTAGTGATTTGTTTAATTGCTTCTGTGTGTCCACTTGTCCAGATTGGGTTGCCTGTGGTCTCCATTAGTAGGTCGCCCCACTTCTCTGCCCAAGCTAGTTTATCCTCATCAGTCTTAACTGCAGTCCATTCTTTACGAACACTAATCATTCAAAATCCTTTTACCAAACATCTAGGGTGAATACCTTTTCAGCTTTGGCTCTTTGTTTCATATCTAGAGTTCCAGGGCCTCCTGGAAACCCGTACACTATATCTATGCCAGTGTCTAGCATGTCTTGGTTACGCACTTTTGGTCCTTCCCATTTACCATATAACTTCCAGTAGTGGTCTGGAATAGCATACTCCTCTACATCCATACCATATTCTCTAGCAATACGCCCTGCCATCTTGTCGGCACCAATAGCACCACCTTGAATGATAGTACAGGGTTTCATATACCTTAAAGTTAGGTCAAAAAGTTGATACATACTTTCTTCATTGGTAAACTCACGACCCCCACATATTAGTATTCTCATTCTTTCCACCATATCATCAGTAGAGGGCCAATATAAACGTAACGGTCCTCTCCATGCTTAATATTAGTCCATTGCCAGTCGTCTAGAAATATCTGCCAGACACATGACAGGCCAAATAGCTTAATTTTGCCACTCATTATCTTGTCTCAGTTTGTACGCACGCTTAGAAGAACACTGTACTGTATCAATACATACATTAGTATTATTCTGTCTTTTGCTATGCTTGGTTTTAATTATAGTACCACAAAGGGCACACTTAATCGTCTTTGATTCGGGCAAAGGTCCAACCTCTCTTACGCAGGTAATACACCTGGCTATAGATCGCTTTGCGATCTCTGTTTAGGAGATCGCAAAGTTTTTCTAGGTCCATAGCGTTATAATGCTTCTTTAGCAGAAAACGCTCTTCTTGCGTCCATCGTCTACCCAAGGTTTTTCGTGCGTCGCTGCTTTAGAGTAGCGACTACCTTAGGACCGGTAGGGTCAAAGTTTCCGCCAGTCCAGCCAGCGTTATTAACTGCCCACATGTCGTAAAGAGGGAACATAGGTAGGTCGATCCAGCGCATATTCCAGCCCTGCACTTCTTGTTTAGTTAGATGGTATACTAGAGTTTCATCAACGAAGAAGTCCGCGTAACCCGCAGCCACATCAAAATCAATTTCTAGCTTGATATCTCCGTTGCTAAAGTCACCTGGGATCATCAGGATTTCTTTACCAGCTTTAATACCATCGTGGTAGTTTAGCTGTAATCCTTTTTTACCAATAAACTCAAAGTCTAGCTCATACTTAGGGCCATCTTTGTATCCACTGTAGAGCCAGAGAGGGGCACCTACAATACCGTTGCGGAGTTCTTTAAAGTTAACAACGACACCTACAATCCCCGCTGACATCTTTGTGTTGCCTTGCTGAATTTGTGCACTACCGTTGCCGTCAACTACTAGGTCTACTTCGTTACCGCGAGTAATTACATGGTCTTGTTTCCAAGTACCATTAGCTAACTTACCTTCCCCCCAATTGGAGATAGCAAATTCGCGTCCCCAAGCTGGTGAACCGTCAAGTTCAACACCATTATCAAATGGTGCGAAAGGCACCCAACCTTCTGGTGTAGGCGTTGGTGTAGGCGTTGGTGTAGGCGTTGGTGTTGGTGTAGGTGTTGGTGCGATAATAACGCCACCGAAAGCCTCATTGAGTGCAATTAGCAGCTCTTTGAAGCGGAGTTCACTAGCAGAGCGTTGTACGCCTAGCTGAGCCAGGGATGCTTCTAAAGAAGCCTTCTGAGCCGCTAGTGTTGCTAGCTGACTATTGATACTATCTTTTTGGGGCTGAGTAGCCTCCAGGGCATTGAGTATCGTGCCTAATTCTGTATATAGCTCATTAATTGTAGCCATTAGTCTCCTTAGTGGTAAACCACCTTTCCTGCCTCTATAATATTTGCGCGCGAGGCTTTATCTAGATGAACTATCCCGTTAAGGTGACCCATCTCATGCTGAAATACACGAGCGTGTATTCCATCAAAGGCTCTGGATACATGCTGCCCATACACATCCTGGTAGGTTACGAAAATATCGCTAGAGCGTTTAATTCGTACCTTTTTACCTGGGTAAGATAGGCAATACTCATCCATCATAGTAGTCTCTTGGCTATACATAATAACACGAGGATTAAATATGGCCATATTTGGGTACATGACAAAGCACCGGTATGGTAGGCCTACTTGGTTAGCAGCAAGCCCAATACCAGTGTTCTTTAGCATAAATTCATATAGAGAAATTACTAAGTCTCCCGCATCGACGGGCGGTTCTTTGAAATCAAACTCGCTAATGCGTGTTTTCAGGATCGTCGTACTGAACTCTAATGGTGCCATGCGTATTTAGTTCCTTTACTATTTCCTCTACAGGAACTTGAACATATAGCTGCACTATATCAAAGTCCCTCCACTTACGTAGCCCAGGGAGGTCGTCGTCACACCAAATTTCATAATGTGTATATTCTGCTAGATTGTCTTCTCCAGGGGTACAGTAGTGTAGTGAAGAACCCTGAATGCTGAGTGTTGTAAAGAAAGTGCCTATTGGGTAATAATACCTTGGGCAGTCTTCACGCCGTTGCATCATAGCGTAAAATTCTTGTACGGTCATGTAAGGTATGTCTCCAAGAGAATGAATAGGTAAGCACAGCCTACAGAAATAGCAATAATACTAGAGACTCCAACGTACCATGGAAGGTTATGTTCGCTTTCAAGGCCAATGTATATAGTAATAAGTATTGCCATAAGGGCAAATACGGGTAATGCGATTAGAAAGTGTATCATTCTACGTCACCCGCTAGGTATGTCATTAGCATCGCACAAAAGGATGCAGTTAGAAACGCAGCTGGAGCACCATCAAGATTTACAGGAAGTCCCGCTGCCATTTGAAGTAGCCCAATAAAAGCAATTACGCATGAGGCTACTAGAAAGCACCCTACTAAACTAAAGATAAATTTAATCACCACGATATTGTCCTGTCAAAATTAGGGGCCAAGTTAGCCACATTACTATCATATGTACTGTAGCACGAAATCTACTCATATAGCGCATGCTTGCTACTGCATTTTGAATATTAAATGCGTAGATAATCATACCTATCAATAGATAGATTGCAAAAATTGTCATTTTTTCTTCAATGCTTCAAGAGGATCGATTGGGATATCATCTTCTAGCCCTAACGTCCCCTCATTACGATTGATAACTTCTGCCTGCAACGGCTTACGCGCTTGGACTAGGTGCCATGTTAAATCACCGTCAAAAAACGTCACTAAAACGTTATCTTTCGACGAAAATTCTTGGCCCGTACCTACGATGTAAAATTCTACTACGCGTCGCGGTCCAATAACTGGCTCTGTTTTAACCCACAGATATGGTTCTCCACCCTGCATAGCAGCATGTGTGATCTCATACTGAGAGTGTAGTTCTAGACCGATTGGTTTTTGAAAATCTAGTTTATATTTATAAATTATTGACAAAATATTCTCCTTACTTATAACTTTGCGCGCTCTAATTCATAGCTCATCCACTATCATTGCAATTGCCATTAGCGGCCATATCAGCCACGCGATCAGAACACCGATATACTTTGCCTTGTGCCCTTTTAGTTCTGTGCCTACTTCTTTCCGTATAAGAAAGAGAAACACCAATCCTACTAGGAAATAGGTCATTTCGACATTTCAATCAAGAGAGCTGGCAGCCATACTACTATCATTAGAAGGCCTGCAAGCATCGTGACATGCGGTGGATATCCGCGTAACTGTGCTAGTTCAACGAGCACCGGTATTTGTGTCCATACAACAAGTAGACCAAGGAGTAAGTAAATTACTATTGCTGTTATCATTTAAACATCTCTGAGGTTTTGCGGTGAATCTTACTATCATAAGCTGGTATGTCTAATTCATCCGGCAAGGGGGGAGTGGGCGGTTTTTCTTTAGCACTGGCGGGGATTTTACGATCCACGTATTTTGGATACGTTAGCTTCATAAACTCACGCATAAACATGGGAGGATCTTTAAGATACACAAAATCATCATTATAATATATCTTATTCCACTCACTTGCGGCAGCTAAGGCATCAATTGTGCTCTTATACACTCGCTTATTAGAGGCTCTATTTACTAGGATGCACCCATATTCTTCTTGAAATAACTGCGCTGTAAGTGCCCAGCGACCTAGTATACCACGAGCAAACTTATAGTCTTTATGCTTAGGGTACGTGGGAATACAGATCACACCTTCTCTAGGGCGATTATCATACCTCAACTGAGGCCAACTATCAATAGCAGCCAATCGCTCTTTAACGTCAGCTAGGTCTTTATTGATATGATCTTTAGCTATTGCGTTATTAGTCGTGTACCAGAGCCTATTTGGGTTGTCTTCTTTGATATAGTACTTTTTAGGCATACGCACTGAACTTTGACTAAAAGCGTGCTGAAAGTGCCATGCAATGGCCTGCCCTTTGTCGTACTCTGTAGGCTGTGCTTTTTTAAAGGTTATAATTCGTCTGTGACTCATTTATCTCTCTCATTTTTACCAGAATAGCATGCTTCATCTAGGAAGTCAAGAACTATTTTTGACTGTTCTGTAGGTTTCAGTGTTACCACTACTTAGTCTACGAGAATTGTAAGGAACTGCTTTATCTAGCAGGTAGCTCTCGGCTGCCAAACACATCCTATAGCTAGCACTCAAAAGTGAGAGTAACTCGGGGGTCTCTCCAAACTGCAGTTTTCTAGTGTTCCAGTTAGTTGTTACTCCTATTTTATAAAAATTTAACTTTGGAAAGTAACATACATATAAATACCCGGGTCTATTATAGCCCGTACCACTATTCATAGTAGGCTCTTTATAAAGTATATCAATGGCTTCAAATGGTGTAATATTTAGGCCAGCACATAGGTACTTAAACTTTTTTACTAGCTGGTCCTTAGTATTTGTTTTCTGTTCAATACCCCAGTACTCTAAAACCCTAGGATTATCAATAGTTTTAAGCACTGCTTTGGGTTTCTTTAGGTATAATGATAAAGCCTCTATCCCCCTAGCATAATTGATGCTAATGAGGTCTTTTTCTTTTCCTGTTAATTTAAGATAGCTACTCCAATTACCCCTAAAGTTAGGATAAAACTCTCGGAGTCTCTTTAAGGCTGTGGGCCTAGAAATGCCTAATTTATCTGCAAATTTCTGAACGCTAGAGCAATCCTGAAAATTGTCAACAACTTCTTGTTCTGTCATGCTATAAAGTAACATATCTAGATATAAAAGTCAAGAACATTTTTTTCTACCTATTTTTTTCAAAATTATAAAAGTTACTGTACTTTATAGGATAAATATTGTAACTTATGTACAGCTGGTAAAAATTTATCTTGTAAGTTAGCTAAACTTATGATATATTAGTAGTTCAGAAGCAGGATGGATTTAACTTAAGCATTCTTGTTTGCACGACGGGCCTCCTGATCACCCACCCGATAGCCCCACTTCTCTATTCCCATCATGGAGGTACCGTCGTGCATGTTTGAATAAACCGTATGGGATCTGAAAGATTACAATAGCATCATAGATTATGATGTTACGGCTACACAACCGTCTTATCCATAAGACCACAAAAATGAATTTGCTGGGAAAGATATAAGTTCTTATATAACTTTACGAAGGGCCTAGGGTAAACCTGTGTCAACAGCATTTATTCTCCACGCCGCGCGCCGAATAAGAACGTAAAAAAGCCCAGAACGAATCCTGGGCTTTCTCTTATGTAATCCTAGCACGAACCATATCAGCGATTCGCTCATCAGTTACGTTAAATCTTCGTAGTGCGTCTGGTACAGATGCCTTGACATATTGTACCGCGTTTAGAAGAAATGCGTTGTCAATCTCAACTCTGGCACTGTGTTCTCTTGCCACGGTGGTGGCGTAGTTTACACCGTACTGTACAGCATCCTGTAGAGTCTTTTGAACAACCTCCTCTGGAATGAGGAAACCGAAGGGAGTTTTAGTTTTTAGCCAGCTAGTAGTTAATTCCCCTAGCTTTTGCGCAACAACAAACATTGCTGGTGCTACCAGCGTAATGAAATACACTAGTGTGTCGGTGAAATCGACCATATCATCCTTTCAGGGGACCTGTCAATGACCTGATATGCCATCTTTTTAATATCAAAAGATGTGGCAATATGCTCTAGCACACCAAATTCATCGAACTCACGGCAGCTATACAGGTCGGCCTGTAGCAGATTATCCCATAGATGTATAGATGCGTGACTTGTGGTGATGACAACGTCTCCAGAAACACCTTCGTTTCCAATGTCATCGCAATATTGTGCCCGTGGGGGCATTAGAACCTTCATACCCACTAGCTCAACTAGGTCTTTCAACCATGTGTTTATAAAGTAGGGGTCGCTAGGCGGTTTTTGAATAATAGCAGTGACAAGCAAGTGCTTGTGTACATTGTGGCCTTCTGCTTGAGGGCCAATATTCAGTTCCAGGTTTACCTGGGTAGGCCCGTCTGTTTCTTTCCATTTGTGAGTCATATTTATCTCCCTATGTTTAGGAGTTCACTACGTAATTCTTCTAGGCTCATTAATTCTAAAGGCTTCGAGGGCTTTTTACTTAGTGACCCCTTGTCCAAACCATACTTCTTAGAGAGAGCCTCTACGTGTGCGTTATGGTTATGTATTTTTAATGTAATCTCAGCTATAACTTCGGCCCTGCTCATATCTGACAGTTCCTTGCCGTTAAATTTCATATTAGTCCTGTTTGGGCCACTCTTTATTCTTAGGTGGCCTACCTACGCCATTACGGCGATTAGCTTCGCGAATAACCGCGCCGCTATAACTCGTATTCATCTGCTTACGATGCATGGACATTATTTTACGCCCAGGACCTACTTGGATACTTGGCTTCCAGATATCGTCCAAAATGTACTGGATTGGGGTATCCCCTCGAATTTGCATTTATAATTCCTTGTTTGGTGTCCACGGTAGGACTTGAACCCACGACCTTGAACTTAGAAGGTTCCTGCTCTTCCGCTGAGCTACGTGGACTAATTGAAGCGGATGGTAGTGCCTTTTAGAAAGCCACTGCAGTCATAGCCTGAGACGGCCTTATCGTCTTTATGTGAGGTCCACCGGAAGGTGAACGGGTCATCTTGACCACAACCCCAAGCGCTCCACTCTACAGTTTCTGCACTTATCTGGTACTGTTCTAGAAGTACTCGATGCACCTCTTGCCTCTTCTGCTCGAATCCACCAATGTAAGCCATTGAGTAGACGCTGATAAAGAACACGAGGGCTAGTATTAGTATTCCAGTACCTTTAGCCATTTATAGTCCTTTTTAAGTGGTGCTCCCGGCAGGAATCGAACCCGCGACCGCCTGATTACAAAACAGGTACTCTACCAACTGAGTTACAGAAGCAAAAAGCCGGCTTAAGCCAGCTTAATTTAGAATTATTAGAAGAACAGTGAAGCCGACTGGGTAGAAAGCTTTTATGTCCATAATTATATGTAAGGTGGGTTTTCACCCTTCAAGACCTCACTGCTCTTCTAATCATTAAAGACAGTATAGCGGAAGTTTGAACAATAGTCAAGAACTTTTTTTCGAAGTGGTGTGGCGGTGAGACCGAGGATTGAACTCGGGCAACCGTTAAGGCTGTACTACTTAGCAGGTCGCTGCATTACCACTCTGCCACCTCACCAATTACACGGTATCTAAAAATTCCTGTAGTTCATCCTCAGTAGTAAAATACTTAAGAGCGCTTATCAAATTTCTAAGGTTCTCACCATGGTCCATTAGGTCAGCAACCTCATGTGGTCGCAGACTGTCCTGTGTTTCTAGCTCCGTCATATCTTCTATAAGGCTTTGAATACTATATTTTAATGTTGCTACAGTAACAGCATCCATAGTTTCGTAGCTTAGTTCTACTTGCATTATATTCTCCGTTAAGTTGGCTCCTGAGAGAGGATTCGAACCTCTGACCCACTGGTTAACAGCCAGCTACTCTACCGCTGAGCTACACAGGAATAAATAAAAATGCCCTTGGCTTCTATAGAAACCAAGGGCATGCTTATAGTGCCTTATCTGACAAAACAATTAGGGATGGACAAAGCCACAGTCCTAATATACACTTCAGGCACAAGCTACTCCGTTCAGTCGGAGTACAACCACGTTCATTTGGTCTCTCGGTATTGCGCCGCCTACAGTTTCGCCATAGGGCTACCCACGCTTATCACATTCTGGGCTCGGATTTCGCGAGCAGGATTCGATTCCTGCAAATTTCCCCTTGTCAGGTTGTCTATCAATTCGACTATCGCGAAATGATGGTCCTTAGCCACCGCGATCTAACACTATTACTAGCTTCGATTATGTATCCACAATGGTCATTTAACTAGGTACAACCTAGGCCACATACTTACGCTAGTGACACCCCATACTCATTTCAGGGACTCTGCATGGTTTATAAGAGATTCTAGAAAAACGTCTAGATATTAAGCGTGCCGTGTTCTCATGAGGACGCTCTCTGTAATCTTGGGTGCGGGAGTGGGATTTGAACCCACGATAATTGACTTATGAGGCCAACGCCTTGAACCGAACTTGGCGATCCCGCAGAAATGGATTTGGTTGTGGTAGCCGATTACCTCCCTAGGAGAGAAACCACATTTAAGTATTTTACTCGATCTCAGTACACCAAAACTTGTTGTGGAGCAACGGACTTACACCCATGCATAGACTGCTCAGTGCTCCACTCAATGTGAGGTCGGTGAGGTATGCGCCACGAGGGGCTTCCCATTCTCCGCTTTCAGGATAGTTAGTCCTGCCGTAGAGCATAGAGGGGTTACTAACCGGGACTCTATGATGTACGCTTTTCTTTCCTCATATAATATAAGATACACTACAGTATAGTACATTTTATATTATATGTGAAGCGCTGAGAATACACGCTTCCTATTGATCCTTCTAGCCGTACCGAGCGTCTTGCGAACACACGTTAACTAGATTTCCACATAATTGCCTCTCGACTAACTATGTAAACCAACAACACCGCCTTTTTTAAAGTCAGGCTTTCGACTTGTCGCCACTGATTACTCTATATGTTCCACACCACCAGGTTGTACCCTGTTCACAGCCGCTAAGCCATTATGACACTTTCCATATAAACTAGCTCGTCCTTGCGAGAGTTGCTAGACTCCATTCTATAAAGTGGAGTATTAGGTGATTTTCACCAATGACCGAGGTAGTCTTTCGCTTTTTGTGATTAAAGAATAGGGATCGAACCTATGCCTACTGATTAAGAGTCAGTTGTTCAGCCAATGAACTTTCTTAAGTAAACTACCAAGACGTGCTACCTCTGTCGCTCCATGCCTTGTTAGACACAAAATACAACACGCCTTATATCTTTCACCTCTCGGCTACTTGACGATGTTTCTAGATTAACGCTTGCACGTCACCTATAACACTGCAACCCGCCCTTGCATCGCTGCTCGAACTAAGTTACTACTGGTTAACCAACCACTTGGACTAGTTTGCATGTATGAACAACCTTGCGGGGTTCAGTACTTACACCGTCGGCCTGGGTACTGCTCTTTCAAGCTCCATACCTAATCGTCAGTTTCTCTTCATCTTACGATAAAGCCTACTTTCGTAGGGTTTCCAGCTTGCTTGGATTTCACTACCCGAAGGTAGCAAGGGATACTGTAGTACCTCTCCCTTTCACTAGATCACTCTAGTTTATGAGCCAAGCCTCAAACAGATATTAACACACTCCGAAGAGCCTGTCAAGAACTATTTTATAAACGCTCCAATAAGAGAGCTTATAAAATAGCAGACTATTAGTCACCGTCTGCTAGGGAGGAGTTGCCTCGAAGATAACGTATATACCGACGTTCTAGCGGTGGCTCTATCAATTAAATACTAGACTTCTAGTAGAGCAAAGAAGCCTAGGACACGGTTTAGCAAGGGCGGTACGTGTCTGCATTACCTTGAGAGTTATAGTCCTCTCGCCCGACTGTTCTTATATAATATCAGACTTTCAATAGAGAGTCAAGAACTATTTTTTCTGCTTCATTGCAACATTTTCAATTGCATTACCCGTAGCTTGAACATCTTTACCAAAACCTGCTGTTGTGTTACAGGCTGGAAGTGCCACTAGAGCTGCCATTGCAGCCACTGCTAGAATCGTTTTCATAATTACCTTTCGAAAGATAAGAGCCAAATGCTCTAAGGCCACTGACCAGCCCCAACCACGCCGCCAGTGTGACTTCACGGATACCCTCACCGTAGCAAGACGATTTCTGAAGCCTTACGCATATACTGGTGCATCGAGAGATGCAGCCAGATTCTCAGGAAGAAATATCGTTGGTACTAACTCCCCGCAGGGTAGTGTTCCGTTCAACCGAGGTTTCGTTTGTTTCCTACTGCCTCGCCAAGCGCTCGCGCCGGGCTTCCTTCCGATCTCTAAGTATAGCCTAACTTTTAAAGCAAGTCAAGAACTAAATTTGGTGCCTCTAGTAGGACTTGAACCTACAAAACTCTCGGACCTAAACCGAGCGACTTTACCAGTTTGCCCATAGAGGCCTATTTCTTTATTGAATATACATAATAGCTCAATCAGACCACAAAGTCAAGAACTATTTTTAAAATGTAGAAGTTGGAGCAGGCGACAGGAATCGAACCTGCGACATCTAAAATAAAGGTTGAGCCATCATACTTATGGAACTGCACACGGGTATCGATCCCGTTTCTTCACCTTGAAAGGGTGGTATCCTAGCCAGTAGACGAGTGCAGCGTATATTTATAGTTTTTCCGAGAGCAATTTACGCCCATCGAAGCTCATCGTAGCTTTGCGAGACTTCGTGTCTACCGCCACAACAACGCAGAACGTAAGATTGTCACGAACCAGAATATCTCTCACTTCTACTGAGCCTTCCAAAGGAGTACGCAGTCTCATCATAACCCCCAAAAGTATATGGGATGACTTCATAGACTTCATCCTTACCAAGGGCCTCATAGCCCTTAATATCCTTCATCTCTAGCACATACTTGTTTTCACGGTTAGTAGCCACATATGTGCCGTCTTTAGTCTCAAAAAGTGTATCTTTCATAGTCTCTTCTCCTGGTTTGCCATATGCCATCCTCTTATTTGGTTCTCACAGGTAGACTTGAACTACCGACTTCACGCTTATCAAGCGCGCGCTCTACCAACTGAGCTATGCGAGATTGGCGGACGCTACGGGTTTCGATCCCGTTGCCTTCTGCTCGACAGGCAGATGCTCTCCCGATTGAGCTAAGCGTCCTTAATTGGTCCGAGAGGCACGATTTGAACATGCGACCCTTCGCTCCCAAAGCGAATGCGCTACACTCGGTTTTATAAGAATAAGTTGGATGATGAGGGAGGGATCGAACCGCCATTCTATGAATCAAAGTTACATGTCCTACCATTAGACGACTCATCACTATTGAATATGTAATGTACAACAAGTCAGATAGGAAGTCAAGTATTATTTTTAGCTTTTACATCTTCTTTAGCCATAAAATGATCCATTACTCTCTCAACTACCCCACATAACGCCAATTCCTCGTCTTCATCGAGGTTCATCTCACCACGGAGAAACTTGGCGTACTCAGGGCACTTCATGACGTCCTTAACGTCAAAAAAGCTTGAGAATATAAAGTAATCTTGTTTAGTCATTAATCTTCAACAGATAAGCAGCTAAGCAAAAAGTTATACTCCGATGGTATTTGGCACAACTCACGAGCCACTATTCTTCTAGCCTCCGTAGCGCTTTCTGCAGATACTTTATAGTACATAACATCTGCATGACCCTCCGCTAGATAGAAGTATTTTACCACATAGTCCTGTTTCATGCTATTTTTCCTTTGGAGAACCCCTGGGATTCGAACCCAGGACCGACAATTTAAAAGACTGTTGCTCTAACCACTGAGCTAGGGGTTCTTGGTGAGGGTGGAGAGATTCGAACTCTCTAGTCGCAATGACGCGAAGGTTTACAGCCTAGCCCAGCTACTCCAGCTCTGGCGCACCCACTAGTTAATCTGCTACAGCTCTTGCCCCTTGGCGTCAAACATATCACTACACTTGCCTTGTACGCAGATTACGTTCATTATCCTAGTATGGTTTTTACCTGTATCACTATTGGCTCGGGAAAAGAGTCAGGCAACTTAATCCATGTTCCCTTAACTTGCACCTCGCAGGCCGGACGAACCAAAAACCGGTAACTGAATAACTCCCTGGACCGCATTCTAGAAGTCGTCCATCTCATACACAAAGGGCAGCCTGTGCTGTTAACCTGTATCCGGTAGGCCAGCATTACTCGTCGATCGGGAGCAACCTTCTAGTCCGGGGTAGATCTGTGTAGGTCGGAGTTAATTTCGAGGACTGGAGCGGGAATCGAACCCGTCTTCCGCTTACCCAAATAAGCGTCTCTAGTATGTTGGGCACTAGAGCAAACACCATGCAGCCCATAGTCTCTATAATATCAAACTCTTGAGAAGAAGTCAAGAACTAAATTGGAAGGAGTAGTTGGAATTGAACCAGCGTAATAGGGTTTGCAATCCTACGCCTAGGTCACTCGGCCATACTCCTTAATTGGCGGAAGATGTAGGATTTGAACCCACGAAACCTTTCGGTTTGCTAGTTTTCAAAACTAGTGCCATAAACCGGACTCGGCCAATCTTCCTTATTTGGTGGAAGTGACAGGAATCGAACCTGCGACATTTTGCTTGCAAAGCAAACGCTCTCCCTACTGAGCTACACCCCCTTAATTTTTTATACTAGAAATACTACAAGGAGGTTAATAACTCCCATAGTTCCGTTAAGCAGTGCCCAAATATAGTGTCCTCTTGGGAGGTCATTTGTAGCCATACTAAGGCAAAAGCCTGATACAAACATATTAAACATCAGAAGTCTCCTTCAAAAGAACCACCACCAGTACGATGCATATCATGTTTAGCGGGGTCGTAAAGTTCTGGGTGGCCATCAATGCCATCAGAGTAGATTTCTCCATCATCCTCTGCTTCGTCGTAATCATCAGGGTATTCTTCATACCCAAAGAACTGAGCATGATCTACGGCCATTTCCCAGCAGGCTGCAGAGAGTTCTGCTTCCGTGTGGTTGTCAGGCATTTCAAGGGGTAGATAGGCATCCGAGCCTACCCAACCAGTGCAGCAGTGAACAATATAACGTTTCATTTTCTCTATCCTTTTATTACAACACACCCGTAAGATGTGTTGCCTAAAAAGATGGTAGGCCCCTGAGGACTCGAACCTCATCCCTTGGTTCTTCAAACCAGTGTACGCACCCGCTATACGAGAGACCCTTGGTGCACCGAGCAGGACTTGAACCTGCACTCGATCCGTTATGAGCGGACAGCTTTAACCAATTAAGCTATCAGTGCGATAAGCGTCAATTTCTGCAAAATGTTTTGCACGCAGCACAGCGGCCTTATCTTGGTACTCTAGCCAATTAGAAAGAATAGTATGCAGAGCCTCGACGTCTTCCGCGTCAAAGTCATCATGTACAATACACTCTTTAAGCCCTTGAATGGTAATAAACCAAGGGCCGATAACCTCAATTGCTTTGTCTAGGTCCATACTATAGCATCCCACTAAATACATAGAGTTCAATAGGTTTTACGTACTTCTCCCGGAAACCTACAGAATAGTTTTGGCACATATCATGCCATTTAACTCGCACAGCAATAGGGGCTTTGCACAGCAGGTTACTTACATATTCCATGTAATCGGCACCTTCTGGTTTAGTTAAGTCATGTACAACACTAATAACTCCAGGGTCAACTCCCTCGGCAGCTAGTTTAGCCACTGTGTATTCCGTATCCTCTAGCACGTCATGGAGCATTGCTGCAACAGCGTGCATTGGGGATGCTTTCCCGTCTGATACAACCCTCCGGTACACTAGCAATACGTGTGCTTCAAAGTAGTCTTTATCGCCGTATAGCTGGCCCTTATGGGCTTTCCTAGCCAGATCAGTAGCTATTCTTAGTTGTATTCTCCAGTAATCGTCAAAAAACATTTCACTTCTCCTAATTGGTACTCGATGACGGGATCGAACCGCCGACATTCTCCGCGTAAAGGAGCTACTCTGCCTCTGAGTTAATCGAGCTTATTGGTATGGGCGAGCGTCATAGGCAATAACCATTTCTGATGTTTCATGCCATATCTGCTCTTGTTCTTCTTCGCTCAAGCCCGTCATTTCATCCTCATCGAGGTACGCGTAACAGTGATCGTTAAAGTCTTCACTAGCCATCTGCCATGCTTCTAGGTTTGCCTGCTCTAGTGTGTTACACTCAATGGTTTCCCACTCTGCGTTCTCTAGGCGGCCATTGCCAGCGTACTTGATTTGAAATTTAGGCATTGTCTCTAAACATTATCCATTGTAATAGTTCATCATAAACCTCGTTATGGTCTACGCGATAAAATGTATCTAAAATATCCGGGTCATTAGCTCGATTACAAACAAACTGTCCGAAGCGCTCTACTTTACTAGATTTACTCCAGAGGAACCAAAATTCTTCCAATCTATCTTGTGTTAGCATTATCTTCCCTTCAATAATAGAATAGCATCTTTAGACGGTGAAGTCAAGACATAAAAAAAGGGCACCTTGCGAGTGCCCTAAAGATTTAGTTTATACTAAAACTTCGGCACAATTCATAGTCTTCTTTACGCGCACAAATATAGCCCGCTACAAACGGGATGGCTGCGATTACTAAGATGGATATTACTATGCTCATATGTTTTCTTTCTTATTGGTACCCCCTGCCGGACTCGAACCGGCACTCACTGGGAAAGGGTTTTTAAGACCCTCGCGGCTACCTATTACGCCAAGGGGGCTATATACTTTTATTCTCTTTCCTCAATATAGCCTGCCTCAAGTAACACCTCTTCGAGGTACATTAGAGCAGGTTTTTGACTCTTTGATAGGCCTAATAGCTTCTCAGCATCGCATCCTAGCTGTGCCGCAATATGTTCTACCAGCTCTTCTTTAGAGATTGGCTTCTCTGCATATTTAGGCTTGTAAGGCTCTTTTTTATATATACCAATACGTGACAGCTTACCGATAATCGAGCGTTTAGGAAACCCTAATTCTGCTACGAGATTACCTATAGTCTCCGGGGTGGGAGACTTTGTATACTTTTCGGTAATGTAAGCGGTTTGTTCTTCAGTATATTTCACTTATTGCCCCTAGAATTCAAAGTAAGTGCCCCGACACGCGCTCCTTACCGTAATCACCTCCCCCTACTGTGATTCCCGCGTGCCGTCAGCACGAATAGTTACCCTGCACTTGGTACAGGCCCCACTTCTGGTAGTAGCATTCTGGATCGCTCTAGAACCTCCGCCCTTATCGAAACGGTATCCGACCAATGTGTATTAGATAGGACCACAACTGGCAAGCCCTAGTCTCAAAGCGTAACCCTGCAGGACCATTAGGGGCGTGTTGTTTACCCGAAGGAAGGCCAAATGGCAAGCCTATTGGGAGCGTCGAGGCGTCGAACCTCCTCAGCGAGAGCCATCACTCATTCGCCCCAATTGAATATACATAATAGCTCAATCAGATACTAAAGTCAAGAACTATTTTTAGCATCTGTACTGTACTTTTAACCGTAAACAATCTCTCCAAACATACCTGTCTGAAACCAGTAGTCTACGTCGTCTGCGTCGTAATCCTCTGCCCACTCAAGAGGGGCAAGGCGACCATAGCGCTCTAGCAGATTAGCAATAAACCTTTCTGCAGTTACGGTAAACTCTTCGTCATTCTCGTTATCCGCAGCAGTAATCATTACCGCGTGGCTGTTAAGCACTAGGTCTGAACCGAAAATTGCTTTCATGCCGTATTCTACATTACCCCAAGACAGCACCATTTCAGACAGCCAAGGAATATAATCTGGTTCTGTGACCATAGAAAACAGCTCCAGGAAAAGACTAGTGTCTTTGAAAACAGACTCGTAGTTTTCAGTAGGTGTCAATTCGAAAAGCTCACCGTTAGGTTGTGGCATAACTACTCCAGTTGCGAACATTGTATATTCCTCTTTTTGGTTACATTAAATTTGTTATATGGGTTAGCTCGGTTCTCTAGGAGAAATATAGGGCACCCAGTTTGTCATGTCGTCGCCAATTTCATAGCAGGTAAAAACAGTCATAGCAGCTGCATGTTGTGACACTGGAACGTACAGAGCAGATCCAACTTCGGTAGATACGATCTCGTAGTCAATGAACCGCTCGTACCGAATCAGTATGGCAGCGTCTGCCTGCACATCCTCAAGGCAGTCATTCCTAGATTCTTCTTCTGTAGCGAACCCCGCAGATACCATAACGTATTGTTCATCCGTGTGTGGGAACATACGACGGTTTGGGAGATCATTTTTAATTATCATTTTAATACTTCCTATTTCTTTCAGTCTTGAGTTATAGAATACCCCATTTCGAGTGCCGAGTCAAGAACTAATTTCGAGATTGCACTGTCAGCCGTACCCTATTTTTTGGTGTAAAAACAAGCGAAAGAGAATAACGCTCCGGGGCGGGTCGAGCAAAAATTCTTCGAATTAAATTCACCCCAATGGGAACGCCTCAAAAAACTTCCCAAAACTCTCTCGCTCAAAAAGCCCTCATGGAATGCATAATCTCCCGAAAACCCCGAAAAAGTTCATTTTAGTACTCTCTAGGCCGAGAAATCTCACATTGGGCAAAATTCGTGCAAAGTCATAAAAAAGTCCTTGATTTGGCACTATAACACGCTAGCAAGTAAAAATTTAGATCTTGCACTGTCGCGCCGGCGCAAAATTTAACTCTCGCTTTTGCACTACTGAATCCTCGAACTTGGCCGCAGAAAAAATTTTAGCACTAGCACTGTCTTGCCGGCGCTGCCGCGCACTATAGAAAAAGTTTTGGTTAACCTAGGGGAAGGTATAGAAAGAACCTATGAGAACTGTAGAACCTTGTTTTCATTGATTTTTTTGGCGGCAAAATATTGAATGAAAACAAGGTGTTACGTTGGTCGAAAATAGTTCTTGACATGTATGCCTAAATCGCCTATATTAAAGGCTAAGGAGAACAGAAATCATGGGATGCAGCATGAAATACGAAATCAAAAACTGCTGGACGAAACAGGTACAGTACACGGCTGAAATCGAATGCGATGAAGCCGCAGACTGGGGCGTAAAGCTGGGGCTGGCTGTAAAGGTCGCCCTTAAAGGCAATGCCAATATGGGCGGGGCCAATCTGCGCGGTGCCTATCTGCGCGGGGCCGATCTGCGCGATGCCGATCTGGGACGCGCCGATCTGAGCCATGCCGATCTGCGCGGGGCCGATCTGCGCGGGGCCGATCTTAGCGATCTGAGCCATGCCGATCTGAGCGGGGCCAATCTGCGCGGTGCCTATCTGCGCGATGCCGATCTGGGCGGGGCCGATCTGAGCGATGCCGATCTAGGCGGTCTAATTTTGCTCGCTCGCGCCACCCGCTCGGACGGTTATGAGTATTTCGCGTGGTCCTCAATTCTCGGCGGAATGGTCATAACGGCAGGGTGCCAGACATGGATTGGTGAGGATGCGATTGAGCAGGCCCGCTGGCATTGCCAGACGGTGACATCCAGGCGCTACCGGTCTGAAGCGTTGCGGATTGTGGATTTTGTTGAGGCGTCTCTTGTCTCTCTGCGGAGGGATGCGGCATGAAATACGAAATCAAAAACTGCTGGACACAGCAGGTCCAATTCACCGCCGAAATCGATTGCGATGGGGAACCTCAAAAGTCAATCTTTCTCAACATTCTAGGGGACAAATTGCCGGGGTGGCGATAGGGGCTTCGGCCCCTACTACCTTGTTTTCATTGAAAATTTTGGCGGCAAAAAATTCAATAAAAACAAGGTGTTAGGCTTGTCAAGCCTTTTATGTGAGTGAGCGCTTACTCAGAACGCAAGGCGAAAAAAAGCCCTTGACACGAATGTCAAGGGCTTTCTCAGCTTAGGCTTCTACAGAAACCAGTTCAGCGATACGAGCGGCAAGCGCCCGCAGTGCTGGCTTCTCGGATTTGGCAAGGCTGTCAAGCCCTTCCATACCCAGAGCGGTTTCGATCTCCTGAACGATTTCGTCCTTTTTCAGAACGGCTTCGCCAGTTTTCGTAGTACGCTGAACCTTTGCATATGGGAGGCCCATAGAGCGAACTTTCGCCACAATTGAACGGGCAGAGGTGCCGTCGAAAAGTGGGGTTTCTGCAAGCTCTTTGCAAGCGGTCAGGTCCAGTGGACCGTTAACCGTTGCTTCGCGCAGGGCATTTTCCATTGCTTCCGTGTATTTTTGTGATTTAGCCATTTCGTTTCTTCCTTCTTTGTCGATGACTTAATGTACCCCAAGCGAGGCCGCAAAGCAAGAACTAAATTCGATTATTACCGAATTGTAATGTAGGCATTTTTCGCTTGACACGCTAAGTCCTTGTTTTTATTGGATTTTTTGCCGGCAAAATTTTCAATGAAAACAAGGTGTTAGGTCGACCAAACTTAAGGCACAAAAAAGCCCCCATGTTGCAACATGGGGGCATAGTGCCAGCGATGCGATGCGATCCGAAACCCTGCTAGCCTGTTTTTCTTTTCAGGGGGAAGCTGCTGCTGAATATTGAATGCAGCCTAGTACGAGTCGAAAGTCAAGGGCTTTTTTGTCCGAACGTAAGACAAATTGAGCATTTTAGCAACCAACATAATTTTCAGAACGGTTATTCTATTCTGGCGAAAATCATCCCTAGCGGCCAATGCGGCTACCTTCTCGGCATTTAGCGGAGCGGCTTTTCTGATAATGTCAACCACGTTCATGCTAGTAACCTTTCAATCTATGTGCCAATTCCATTTTACGGGCTTCCCATCCGGCCCGGACCCATTCCCTAGCCTTACGTTTCATCCCAAGGACGTCGGGGAAAATTTTCATTTCATGGCAGCTATAGCCATAATTGAAGAAGGCGTCAATATTTTTCTGTTTCACAGGTTTATCTCCCAGTATCTGCTGCATCTCATCGCAAGGGGAATGTCCTTCTCAGGATACCCCTTATCGAGCAAATATTGCTCAAAGTTTTTCATCTCCTCAGCCGTTATGGGCTGAGGAAATCCATACTGCCATCCCGAGGGGGGGTCAACTATCATCATTTGCTTTTCTCCTTAGCCTTCAATATAGCCCATCCCTAGCGTGGTGTAAAGTTACAATTTTGTAATGTTGTAGTACCTTGTTTTTATTGGATTTTTTGCCGGCAAAATTTTCAATGAAAACAAGGCAGTAG
>Ga0208768_1000415_pt1 | contig 29121 bp, 41 predicted proteins | sample AntAceMetag02UK1_FD_184760 | JGI IMG/M metagenome (GOLD analysis project Ga0208768, IMG submission 184760) | Saline lake microbial communities from Ace Lake, Antarctica - Antarctic Ace Lake Metagenome 02UK1 (SPAdes) (version 2) | ecosystem: Environmental > Aquatic > Non-marine Saline and...
TGACGGAAAGAGAAGAAGAGGCAGATAACAACATGAGAAATGTGGGCTACTAATGAGGGTAACAAGAGAAGACGAATTAGCCATGGCTTACAGCCGGGGGCTAGACGACGGGGTTGAGTTCGGACATAGTCTGCCACGCAAAACCAGGAAAGAGAAAAGAGCCGAGAGGTGCGACCACCGCGTTCCAGCCGGCGCTATCCCCGAAAGCTCACACGCTTGTTGTGTGCATAGTGTCAGAAGTAGTCTCGGAATGGTTAGGAAGTGGGTTTGAAATGAGAAAACAAGTATTCGTACCGAGAGGTTTACCGGGCTCCGGCAAAAGCACATGGGTAGACATATACACGGGAGCGCCGAATGTCGCACGGATTAGCAACGACGACCTAGCGCCCATGCTGTACGGCAGGCCCAAGGGGCAAGACGTTTTCAGCAAAGAGTCGGGCGCGACGCTACACCGCCTTCGTATTGCGATGCTCACAGCTTTGCTAGAAGACCCCGCCATCGACAGGGTTTTTATTGACAACACTAATCTCTCCATCCGTACCGTCAAGTCTCTGTATGAGGTAACGCGGAGGGCGGGCGCTGAGTTTGTTGTCAACGACGAGTTCCTTCTAGTTGACGTCGAAGAATGTATCCGCCGTGACGCAGAGCGCGAATACCCGGTGGGCGAAGACGTCATTCGCAAGATGGCTAAGCAGGCAAAGCTCCTCAAGCCCTGGACCAACGGCGACGAACCCGACATTCAGCCCTACGACAACGAACAGCAGTTGCCCGAAGTGATTATCTGCGACATTGACGGCACGATTGCACGCATGGTGAACAGAGGGCCATACGAACTAGACAAGGTCTACACCGATGAGCGTATTTTGGCCGTGACCGACCTCCTGGAAAGTTTAGATGCAGAACAGGACATAATCTTCCTGTCCGGCAGGAGCGAAGAATCCAGGGACGCTACTGAGGCTTGGCTTGATTGGAACCTCCGGGGAGGCGAGTGCCAGGGTCTTCACATGAGGGCAAAAGGCGACAACAGGCCCGACTGGATTGTGAAGTACGAACTATTCCAGAAGCACATCGCTGGAAAGTACAAGGTCCGGTTTGTACTCGACGACCGAGACCAAGTAATCCACTTGTGGCGCAGACAACTCATGCTGCCCACATTCCAAGTAGCAGACGGGAACTTCTAACATGAAGCGGTTAGTCAGCTCGGATGCAAATTAATGGAGCTCATGTCTGGGCACGGTATCGTGTGGGAGCTGCTGCCGTACAGCTTGGCGGCCATCGTGGTTTTCGGGTTCTTCTGGGTTCTTGTCTGCGCCATTGAGTACATAATCGAAGTATTGAGAAAGGATAGACGATGAGTGATAATCCAGTAACTTCGGTGATGGTGCGGGAAAGTTTTATGTTTGCGCAGCTTAGCGCGACAGGGCGAGACACTAACGAGGCTGGGACTGCTTTTACAGCGGCGAAAAGTAGGGCTTTTGATGTGTGGCTTGAGTCTGTGAAGCAGGAAGCCCGTGATTCTGTCACAGCAGAGGTTCGTGTGATGCGGTCAAACTCGCGCAAAATGGGCAGATAAGTAGACGCAAAGCAAGAACCCCCCGGTAATCAAACCGGGGGGTTCTCTTGTTTGGACCACCAGCCTTTCGTTCTATACGGACGAAGGCTCTCTGTCGTACTGGAGTACAGACGTAAGAAGTGACATGAGTGTTGCGAGTGCGGCCACGCCGAGAGTCGTGCCGAAGTCTACGTCAACAATAGACAACGCAGCGTTCGCGGTAATGACCCCGATAGTGGTCTGTGCGAAAGTTTTGATTGCGCGCTCCGCAGAGTACGACCAGAATTTCTTGAGCTTAACCATCTTGATTCTCCTTAGAATTATGTAACGATTTGTCTTCCCATACAGCACCAAAAATATAGCTGGTGAGGATGAGTGTAATCAAGGCTACACCACCATTGACGAGGTAGCTAATGTCCATGTCGATTCCGGTGATAGCGCCATAGATGGCACCACCAATCATGGACGCACCGATAACGAACGAGGCGAAGATATACCGCCTCCGGTTTTTCCAGGTAGGTTTATTCATAATGTACTTAAGTCCTTTCAGGTAAGCAGCGAGAACATTGCGGGTCACAGTCACAGCATCCTCCCACTACTCACAACTTTCACAGTTGAGCGCGTCCTGAGGATTTGTCGGGCATACGATTCCGTCTACTATTTCAGATTCAGTCATTACTCCATTTTAGCACCTTGTCGTGTTAGAATTAGGGCACCAATCGGGAGGAACCAGTTGAATATCTTTCAGCAGGACATAAAGATTCTGGCGTTTGATTTAGAGTCACGCCCCAACAAGGTCTACACTTGGGGGCTGTTCAATCAGAACATCTCTATAGGCCAGATTATTGAGCCCACGTCGATGATGTGCTTTGGCGCACGGTGGTTCGGTAGCAACAAAGTAATCTTCCGGTCCGAGTACCATCACACCAAGAAAGAGATGCTCGAGGAGCTACACCGGCTCATGGACGAGGCTGATTATCTTGTCGGCTGGAACAGTAAGGGCTTCGACCATAAGCACATCAACCGTGAGTTTCTCGAGAATGGCATGATGCCACCCTCTCCCACGAAAGACCTTGACTTGTTGCTTCTGGCAAGGAGATACTTCCGCTTCACGTCTAACAAGCTGGACTATGTGGCAAAGCAGTTGGGTGTGGGCGAGAAGGTCAAGCACACGGGCTTCCAGCTCTGGATTGACTGCATGGCACGGGACGCTAAGGCGTGGGCCATGATGAAAAAGTACCAGATTCAGGACGTCAACCTTCTCATAGACCTGTACGAAATACTCAAGCCTTGGATGGACAACACTCACCCGAACATGGCTATCGCTACCGGGCAGCCCCAGGCTTGCCGTATCTGTGCGTCCACCGACCTTCGGCCACGAGGCCACGCTTATACTTCGGTCGGGTCTTACGTCCGCGTGTTGTGCCACAACTGCAACAAGTGGGACAAAAAGAGGGGCGTTATCGCAACTTCGGAGATGAGGCAGATATGAGTGCCGAAACTTATGTGGCGCTACAGGAAGCCATAGAAGCTCACGTCGCGGACACGCTGGAGCTAGACGTACTCCATTGTCAAGGACTGGGTCCTGGTGGGCGCCATGAGCGAGCTGGAGGACACTGAGGGGCACGAGCAGATATTTGTCCACCGGTCGTTACACACATCGCTGTACGCCGTCACAGGGCTGTTGCAGTGGGGTGCCGAAAATATGATTCCGGGCGAGTTCTTAGAGTAGAAGCACAAAACCCCCCATTCCCTTCATAACTGTAGGGGTGGGGGGCTATGGCAGACAACATGCGGGAGTTTATCCCCGCACCTCGTTCTAAAACTATAGCACAGCTTTAGGTTACAGAGGACACGGCCCACGTGAAGCCCCAGCCGGCTACCAGGAGGATGATACCGAAGGCTCCGATACTTTGCCACCTGTAGTTCTCCAGGACCCTCACACGGGCTTCTAGCGCCGCAATGATGGCCTGTAGCTCGGCAATCTTCTCTTCGCTTCTCTCGCCCCTACCGTCGATGCGTAGCAAAATGTCGCCCTGAGACTGAATCTCCCTGTACATGACCCCGATTGTCACTCTCACACCGGGCTCATGTTCCTCGGAGGTCACTAGAAGGTGCCATCATTCAACGCACGCTGCATGGCGCTGATAGTTAGTCTGCCCCAGTTGCCGTCGGCTTTCACCCCTAGCTTCTCTTGTACTGCACGGCGTGTGTTGGGTCCCATGCGACCGTCAGGGTTCGCTCCCGCCCATTCTTGCAAAGCAGTGTAGGTGAGAGTTCCTGGGCGTCCATCAAGGCGTCCAAGGTACAAGCCGTGACCTTTGAGGCCACGCTGAATCTCACGCCAAGTGTTACGGCCCAGTCGCCCGTCAACCTTGATGACAGGTGCGGAAACTTTGCCCATGAAATGGGGCATCGGATCGACGGTCTGCCCCCAAATCCCGCCACGTTTGCGTAATTCGTAGTGAAGATGTACGCCCGTGCTGGCGCCAGTCGTACCGCTAGGGTAGACCTCTTGGCCGGTGACTACGCGGGAGCCTTTCTTGAGTCCGGTACGGTGCTTCCCGTGGTAGTAGACGCTGACATATTCTCCGTGGTCAATTTTGACAACGTGGCCACCACCGCGACGGCTGAAACCTATGTGGCTGACAACACCCTCGTCTGTTACCGTGCAGGGGAATGAGCCCCTGACGTCAACTCCGTGGTGAAATGCTCGTTTCCCGGAAATCGGGTGTTTTCTCCAGCCGTAGGGACTTTTTTCGTTTACGGTGAAGGGCTCGGGCCATGGCTTAGTCAAGTTCATTATGGTGTCTCTTTCCAGTCAGTTATGGTTTCGTCCCATGTGTACATTTTGCCGTCATCGGGTCGAGCTACAGGCGCTTCCCATAAGCAGGTTGCCTCATCGAGTACCCATGAAGGGTAAGGTTGTGGCGGAATGAAAGCGTCACGGTCAGCATCATAAGTGTGACCTAGACCGGCATAATTCTTACGCAACGAACCGTCAATATAGGTTTGCCGGTACACGTCACCAGTCCGAGCGTTCAGTTCTTCCTCAAGCCCGTCATCTTCTTCCCGGCCCGCAGTCACAAAAACGACCACATTATCAGGGTCAAGTTTCGCAAAATAGGTCATTTTATAGTAACCGTCTCGTCAGTTGTTGAAGTAGCCGTGACCGTGTAAACACGGTTTCCCCCGATAATCGCAGAAGTTTGGGTTACACCAGCACTAAAGGTTGCTATTGCTTGAGCAGGTAAAGTGAAAATAACAACACCTGAACCGCCAGCAGCACTAGCCGTATTATTAGAACCCGCACCACCGCCACTACCAGTGTTTACCGTCCCAGCCGTAGCCGCGGCAGCATTTCTTCGGGAACCATTACCACCCCCACCTGAGCCCCCAGTGCCCGCTGTCCCCGTGTCTGCAAAGTCAGAAGCACCACCGCCACCACCAGCGCGTGTTACGGAAGAACCAGTAATGGAAGAAGCGACCCCGTTGCCCCCGTTGCCTGCAACCTGTGAAGTAGTACAGTTGGCCCCTACAGCACCGGCACCACCACCACCAGCACCAGCAGCATTAACTCCTGTGCTTAGCCCTCCGTTGTACCCTTGAGCCACGGTTCCCGAACCAGCAGCGCCAGTCGGCGAAGCCCCGCCGCCACCGGAACCACCATTAGCACCAGCGACATTTTGACCACTTCCGCCTCCACCGCCGCCATCGGAAATAATCGCGAAAAAGACGCTATCCGAACCGGAAGTGCCTTTAATACTACCGCTGGAACTGCCAGCCCCCCCAGCCCCAACAATCAACGGGTGAACCCCTCTGGCTACAATTAAGGAACTTTCGGAGATTGCCCCACCGCCAGAAGTTCCCGCGTTAGTCCTGTAACCGCCAGCACCACCACCACCAGCAGCCGCGAGCCCGCCTCCACCGCCACCCGCGACAACAAGATACTCACAAGAAAAAGGCCCAGCCGCAAAAAAGGTTGCCATGGAATTATATTTCACAAAGTCCCTTATGGAACTGTTTGCCATACTTGTTACAGCCACAACAACCCCTAAACTGTTATCTCGGCACCGAACACGTTGACACTCAAACGGTCAGCAGTCGTAGCCTGAACCGAAAGAACATCAGTCGCCGACATCGTGATACCCAAAGTTAGCGTGGTCGAATCATTCGCCGCCACCGGCACATCAAACGCAATGTAATGGCTGTTCGAGATAGCATCACCGTCAGTCTGGATAGCAATCCGAAAACTGTCAGCGCTCGCGTTACGGTTCGCAATAATAATTGTGCTGATGACGACCTCCTTGCCGGCGCCTACCGTCAACAGGGTGGTCAAAGCCGTAGTGGTCAGGTCTACCTGAGCCAGTGTCTTGTAGCTGGTACTTGCCATCGTTTACGCACCCATCAGTAGGAAGTTATTTTCGAATCCGCCAGCGCCACCATCGGCTGCGGCCGCAACAAGAGCTGACTGCACGGAGTCGGCAAGGTCTTTGAACACTGTGTTCAGTGGCGCAATCGGGTCGCTCGCGTCCGGGTAAACAATCCCGTCGGGGCTAGTGGTTGATGCCATATGAAACTCCTTGTGTTATCTCTGTCAAGTATACCAAACTGTTACAAAACAGCATGGGCCAAAAGGTTGAACCGGGCCACCACCACGTCATCGGTGGCGTCAATGTTGGCCACCCACAACGAAACCTCGTCGCCGGGCTCCATTCGTTGAATCCATTGTGAGCGCCCGCCAGTAGTGGAACGAGATTCTGTGGCGTCGATAGGCACGCCGTTGAGCGCCAGCTTGAGCCCCACAACATTCCCGCTCGCGCCCACGCCTTCGTAGGATGCTGCGAGGGACACCGTGCGGGCCCGGTCAATGTTGTTTCTGAGCCCGGAGGCGTTCGTGGTGCCGGCAATCATATTGAAATCCATTGCCAGGGTGCCAGCGACGTTGATGGGAACATAGGTGCCCGCCGTGGCAATACTGACCGTGGTGGAGGTTTGTCTCCACAGGACCGCACGCATGGGTTGTGCTGTGGCGATGTTGAGTTGACGTATAGCATTCTCTGTGGCGAGGTCGTACTCTTGACGTTTGGCCAGGTAGTTGCGGAGCGTACTTGTCACCCAACGGCCCCAGGGTTGTGATGCCGGCTGGAGGTATGCTTCTGGAATCTTTGCCATTATGAGACTGGCTCCAATCTGAGGGGGAGAAGCGCGTAGTCTTTGAAGGTAACACCGTCGAAGATTGTGTTGAATTCCTCAAATGTTTTTCCAGCGTACACCCCGTTCACATCGCCAAACAGAGTGTCATACTCTGCGTCGATGGTCACGGCGTCAGGCGTGATGCTGACAGTTCGCACGCGGTACATGGCGTCATCTAGGTGAATCCTAGAGCCGGACACTTCCCCGAATCCTTGCGGGACGTCGTTGCCGATTTGGGTCGTGAATTCGGCAAAGGTTTGAGCCGAGTAGTCCGAGTTGAAATTGTCAAAGCTGTAGGACGCTCCCACGAGGTCGTCAAAGTCGTCGAACGTGGGGAACAGTACGGTTGGGACCGAACCAATCAGCCTCTTGAACTCCCTGGAACTCGTGTTGAATGTTTGGGTAGGAAGCGAGTAAACCCTCCGCGCAAACAAGCCCTGCCTTTTCGCGTCGGCCAGAGTGTCCGTAGCCACGTTGTCAAGCTCATTGCCTTTGACCGTGGGGGTGTCGCTATCCTTGAGCCCCGTGTATTCGGTGTGGAGCAAACGCTCGTAGTTCATACCCGTGCCGACAATTCTTAGCGTGGAGTAGTCGCTCGCGCCGTCGCTGATAGAGATTGAGTAGGGGGACAGTGAGGGGTAGTCGGGTCCGGTTATGGAAACTTTCACGCGGTTGCCTTCTCCGAGAATCTCGAAGCTCATGGCACCACCGAAGTCGTTCCAAAAGGCTGCCGTGACGGGAAGGTTGTCGTTCCCCGAAACAGCATATGCGGAAGCGCTACCGTAGTCCTTGGCGACAGTATCCCTGGCGGTCGGTTGCTGCACGCTAGTGAGGTAGAACTCCAGGTCAATCTCAAAATCTACGGTCTCGTTGGCTTCCACGGAATAGACGGTTGTTTCGGGAACCCAGCCGCCCTTGGGTTCCACCAGGAAGTTAGACTCTGGCTCGTAGTTGTAGTAAGCAACGTCGAAGGACTGGGCAAGTTCAATGTCTTGCAACTGCCAGCTACTATTTGAGAGGTTCTCGGCGCTGATTGTTCTTTGTCGGACGGGGCGCACCACAATGTAGTCCCGGACCACTGTAACCTCGAAGTCGTAAGCGGAGGCAAGGCTCTTCGTGAAATTCCACACGTCGCCGAAGAACCCCGGAGTGCGAATGGTCGTGGTGGGCAATGAGGTTTCGTAAACTATTTCTGTGGTGATGCCTACCAGCCCAAAAAGGTATCCCATAACATCTTCAATGGTGCCGGATTGTGGCTGGATAGTTCTTTCCAGGTTGAGGGCGGCCAGCCGGCTACGGCCACCCATGGTGATTGCCCCGTTGTTACCGGAAACGTTTTCGATAGTCCCAATGACGGCACCGTGCAGGCTGTCTTTTAGGTAGAACTCGTCTTTGTATAGCAGGATGGAAGCGTTGTTAGAGTTTTCGACGTCGATGCTCATATCACCGATAGCGCCGGATTCGTCGCCGGGAACAAGTGGCGTGGAGCCCTCGGTATAAGAGTAGCCGGACACGTTAGATGCGCCACCCATGAACCGGCCAGTTCCGACAAGCCTTAGCGTTACTTCACCGCTAGTCTCGCCGCCCCACTCGGTCACTACTTACTCCAACCGTAATACTCTGAAAGTTCTATGACTACACCAACCTTGTCTAACGCCGAAGAATATGGCGTATAGGTTGGCTGAGAAACAAACTGCAAACCCGAGTTGCCTTGGCCTGAAATAAAGCCTCCGGTAGCCGGGGTAACACCTGTTTCTAACACTTGTACCATTATACCTGATAGGGTCAAAGTTCCCTCCCCCCCCAATGACAGCTCCACGCCGTCATAAGAGGTCGAAGCAAAGCTCTCATTGAACCTGGCATCATCGGTCACGGCCAGGAGCGTCAAGGTCTCGGGAGTCCCGTCAGTGTTGGCGCTCACCGTGGGTGTGGCCACTACCGTGCCACCAGTCCCATTGGCGCCATACGCCCCCACATGAGCCGTGTAGCCCGTGGGGATAGGAACCCACACGCGGCGGGTTTGCCCGGTTAGCACGGTGTACAGGATGGACTCTACGGGGAAACCGAGAGTATTCGAAGGTGTTGCAGCCGACTCGCCACGAGTACCGTCGTTGAGCGCCAAGCCGTCGGTCAAACCCTGAGCGGGCATAGCCCACCACTGGGGCAATACGTTACGGTCATTCGTCATTGGATCGTGGACATATACGGGCCCGTTGCCGTAGAGCCCGTCCGCAATGTCGAGAAGGATACGCGCGTCATCGCGGCTGATAGAGTTCCACGTCATCGTGTAGTTCTTGTGTGACGCAGTAGAGCGACGGATAGAGGTGCCGCCGTTCAGGAAGTCAGTCTTGTTGAAATAGCCCTGCTTCGTGGCCGGCATACTCACCGAAGGTGCGCGAATTTCGAGCATGGCGTTCCTGGTGCCCATGTAAAAACAGCTACTCATTAGTTGCTACCTCGCCTAGCGTCACTCAGGTTATTGGAGTTCGTCGCCTCCGCCACAATCTTACCATTCAGCTTCAACTGGACATTGCCGGCATTGACCAAGAGCTTGCGGTCATAAGGTGAAAGCTCCACCATCATCGTGCCGTCGCCACCGTTGTCACGAGAGCCACTGCCGATGCTAAAGTTCCGCATACCCGACTGGAGTTGAGCCAAGAAACTCGCGTCAGGGAGGCCCGTGTTCTGATTGACGTGCTGTTTGGGAACTATGTACTCGCCCTTGTGGGTTGACCCGGCAAACTCGTTAGCGTTACCGCGACCGGTGAACCCGCCACGCTTAAAACCATAACCGTCTTTTATGGAACGGACTTCATCTCGAGCAATTTTTATTTGCCTATAAGCAAAGCTTAACTCTGATGCCACGCTCGCTTGAAAACCTGCAACCTGGGGACCCTGCCCGGAGCTTCTGCTAAGCGTACTAATTCTTGAAGCCCAAGACCTAACCGAGTTCTCAGCCGCCTTTAGTGACGCCGAAGCGCCCGACATGCCGGCTTCGCTTTGGTCAAGCTTGGGGCCATCGTCCCTGGAGCTGCCATTGCCATTGCCGCTACGCTGGGTGACCGGCTGCCCCAAAGCCCGGTTCAAATCGTTAGCCGCAGTAATTTGTCTCTGCAAGGAAGCGTTCAGTTCGTTCAACGCTTGCAAAGCCGGGTTCACGTTCGCCTCAACCGTGATGTTACGCGGGACCCTGTCTATCGCCGTGCGAACATCATCGAACGCTTTCGCGTACTCGTTGACAACCGACTCCTGGTAGCCAAGCTCGATAGCCTGAGCAACAAACTCTCGACGCGCCCTTACAGTAGCTTTACGCAACTCGTCCTGGCTCGCACCCGACTCCGCCAAAGTCTCAATGTACCCCTGGTAATCACGCACAAGGCCAAGCAGGTCGGACCTGTTTTGCCTCTGCCCGACACCCTGCCCAGTCAGGTCTCCGCCTGCAATAGCTTGAGCATTAGCGAGCTTGCCAGCGTTTTCGGCTTGGTCTCTGTCCATCTCTAACAGCTCTTTACGGAGCACGGCAGCCCGCAACATGTCACCATAAGATTCTGCGACAGACAAGAAGTACATTTTGATTGCCCGGTCGGCCCCCAAACCTTGCTGGGCCGCCTGCAAGTCTTCAACTTCGAGCCTTGCTCTTTCCACGTTATCGCCAAGGTTGTCCCAGGCTTCCGCAATCCTGTCAATGTCGAAAGTTTTAGCGAAACGCAAATCAAAAGCACGAGAAAAAACGTTTTCTAGGTCGCCAGCGTAATCGGACAGCGTGCGAATCTTTTCCTGTGTTGCTTTGATTCCTCTATTGAAATTATCAAAGTTGATGTTGGCAATGCCATCACCGGCAGTGTCAATAAACCTTTGCGCTTCTGCTTCGGTTATGCCAAACTCGGATGCGACCCGGCTGATGGCTTGTCTGAGGATACTCAATGAGGGGGAAGCGTTGCCACCCACTTCTTTCGCGAGGCCGGCAAACAGCGAAGCTAGGTTAGCCACACCTTCTTCGGCGCTTTCGGATTGTTGCAGAATGGCACCGATGGCGTCCTGCATTTCTTCGCTAGAGTACAAAGCTTTTTTGCCTGTATCACCGAACGCTTCACCGAGAGCAAAGATTGCTTCTTCGGTTTCGCGGCCAAGGTTGATTGCGTCGAACATAACATCGACAAGTTCTTCAAACTGTTCCGCCAATGTTTTGACTTTCCCAGAAGCTTTATCTGCAGAAGCTCCCACACCATTCATTCCATCCATGAGGGCGTCCAGCGCCCCTTCTAGGGTGCCTTCCGTTGCGCCAAGCGCAGTAAGCTCTAAAACTCGAGCTGTTGTAATTCCAGCGGTGATGCCGAGACCCTCAATGGTGTCGTTGAATATGACTGCTTGTTTGCTGGAAAGAACTCCGGCTGCTTCCATGACAAGCATAGCTTGTGCCAAGTTTATGATTTGCTGTTCGGCGTCAGGGGTGCCAGCTATAACTGCCGCAATAACCCCTTGTATGGCGCCCGTGGCAGCGCCAGCGTCAGGCCCCAGGTCAGCGAACTCTTCCCCAAGTTTTCTGAACGAATCAGTTGTTTTCTTGTTAGCGTTAGCCAAACCAAAAATGTCTTCCATCAAAATCTTTACAGAAGCGTCAGTAAGGTCAATATAAGTTTTCGCGTCTTGTTGGCCCTCGTTGGCAAACGTAAGAGCTTCGGTGGCTTGTTTGTCTAAAGCGATACTGTCTGCTTGGGTCCTCAAATGCCCGAGAAGGGACTCTTCGTATTCTTCCGCCATTTCTTTGCGAGCGTGGATGGCTCTTGTTGCCGCAGCATACTCCGGGCCGGTGTCCCCATGCGTTACAAGTATTTCTTGCCTTCTGGCTTTTAGTTCTTCTATGCCCGCGTCTAACTGTGCACTTATCGCGTCAGTAAGCGGGGAGCTTTCGCCCTCAATGTTTGCGGCAATAAGTTCACTGACCGTGACCCCCGCTTTATTCATAGCGTCTTGGAAAGCGGCGTCAGAAAACAGGTCAACAATATCTTCGTCTTTGAGGAGCTGATTTTTGAAATATGCGACAGTGTTCTCGTCTATGACCCTTGTTTGCTTTTCGAGTGCGGCCGTACCGTCCTCGGTGGACGCTGTCATCTGTTCGTCAGAATGAACAAAATCGCCCGCTATGTTGACGCTATCCTTTATGGCGTCGTTTTTGTTTTCTATGGTTCTGGTGTAAACCCTAAGAGCGTCACTACCATCTTTCATCTTCCCAGTGTTCTTATCGAACGCCGCAGTGTCCTCATCAATCGCCGTGGAAAGCGATTCCATGTCACCGTACAAGTCCTTAAGCTTGGAACTCGTTGCGTCAGAATTTTTCCCCAACGTAGAAAGACCCCAGGAGATGAGGAGCAACACTGCGCCAATGCCCGTGCTGATAAGGAGAGCCCTGAAAGCGGCAGACAAACCAAGAACCGCAATCGTGGCAAACTTACTCTTGAAAGCGAGACCATCTATAGCCTTATTGTTAATCATCACTTTGGCGGCTGCACCAATCGAATCAAACCCAAGCTTCTGCAACGCGAACCTAATTGCAAGAATTGATGCGGCGGCTCCGGCCACTGCCGCGAACAATGCGGTAAAAGCGGCAATAAGCAACGAGGTGATAATGATAAAACCACTGATAGCTTCGCCTATGGGATGCTGAGCCCACACCGTAAGGCCCTGTACAACTTGATTCAAGTATTTCAAGAACCCTCCAAGAGGGCCAACCGAGTCGCCAAAAGCGGCGCCCAAAGTTTGCACGTTCTGTCCTAGACGAGAAACCTGTTCGGCCGTAGTGTCGCTAATAATGCCGTACTGCTGATTGATTTTGGAGCCTCTAAGGAACTCGTCGTTACTAATCCCGATAAGCTTGGCAACCTCGTCGGAGGTTTGCGCCAAACGCAAAATAGCCGGAATGTCCCGCACGGAAGTAATGCCCAGCTCCCTTAGCGTGCGCTCTGCCCTGGGACCCTCATCGTTTATGCCTCTAAAGAAGTCCTGTAAAACCCGGCCTGGCTGGGTGCCCCAATCCGAAACAAACTCTTCGGCTGTTCTCCCCGTCAAACGGCCAAACTCGGTGACGCCTCGCCCGCCTTCGACAGCGGACTTTCCAATGTTGCTAAACAGGCGTGTGACGTTACCGCGTGCAAGCTCTGGCTTGATGCCTACGGATGCCATGGCGCCAGATAGTCCAATAATCTCAGGGGCAGTGAGGCCCGCCAAGTTACCCATAGAAGCAATCTGTGTGGACACCGAAACAATTTCAGATTCCGTGGACACAGAACTGATACCTACAGCCAGAATTGCGGAACCAAGCTTCTCGAACTGGCCATCAACACCGTCAATGAGCTGATTAAGGCGCCCGAACGCGGTCGCGGCAGCATCCACTGTTAAGTCCGTGGTGGCAGCAAACTTAGCTACCGACTCAGTAAAGCTAGCGATATACTTTTCCGCAATGCCGAGCTGCCCAGCCAACGCTGCGATGTTCGTAATGTCTTCCCAAGAAATAGGGGTGCTTTCGGTAATCTCCTGGAGCTCTGCACGTAACTCTTGTGTGGAACCCACCACCAATTCGTTAGTTCTAATAACGTTTGCGAAAGCCCGTTCATACTTGATGGAAAGGGCCACAGGCGCTATGGCCACAGCGGCAAAAGCGACCGATATAAGACTAAGAGTGTTTCTTATGTCATAGAGTGCGTACCTAAGAGCCGGAAGGCTTTTGCCCGAGTCGCCGAACTCCCGGAAAGATGAAGCAAGAGTTTTCGCGCCCCCACTGGCCGTTATTGCGGCCTGGCCAATCTCGTTAATAACTCCTACCGCTTTTTTGGCGGAAGCAGCTAGTTTGGCATGACCAATAGTGATATCAATGTTCACTTCTGGGTCATTTGCCATATATATATTCTACCGCATAGCTACTTTTTCCCCTGTAAAATTTGGGGCTCCTGGGGCCGTCGTCTAGGTTCCTGGGGGCCCTTCTTCGCTTCTTGCTCCTCAAGCCACTCTTGCCTTGTTGGCATCGCACCCTGGTCCATTGTGCGGGGCTCCGCAATAAAGTACAGGCCGTGAGACTTGGTTTTCTTCTTGCCGTCTATTTCGGAAGCCTTCTCGACTGCGGCACGAGACTTAGACACTCTGCCTTTAGCGTCAAAAGTGACACGGTCGGACTCGTCCCACCAGATAGGCACGCCGTCCCGATACCAGTCCTCTAGGAGGTAGTGAGCTTTGATGAGACGGTAATCCCAAAAGGTCCACTTCTTGTGAGACGGGTCACTGAAAATAACCGCCGTCGGTGGGTGCCCTATGCTCGCGGCAGCCTTGAGGAACGTTGCCAGGAACCTGTTTTGATTCCAGGTTAGGGCTTCGCTAAAAAATCTTCGCCCGTTTCCATCACGAATAATGCGGTAGCGTCGCGGAGCTTCTCGATAGCTTTGTTGATTGCAATAGAGGCGCTCAAAGGAAACTGATTGCGTACCTGATTGATGGTACTGTAAGCGAAGTCCGTTTGTTCGTTGCCTTCAACGTCAACTATTTTTACAATGTGTTCTTGCCACAAAAAGTCGGTGAACAAGTCGTCGCGTTGAGGCGAATCTTTCTGCTCTTTCTTTTTGCCACCAGCGAGAAGTCCAGCCATAGGGTCTTCTTTTTCGTATTCGATTGGATACTTTTTCACAGCCTTGCGGTAAGTTTCTTCTCTCGAGCCCTCAGCAATGCCCACAAGGTGCACGGTAAGCCCCGAAGCAGTAATCTTTTTAGTGAGGGATTCTTTTTCTTCGTAGAGAGCCTCGATGATTTTTTTGGTTTTTTCGCTCTCCCCTTTGAGTCCAGTTTTGTTTTCTTGCTCCTCAATCTTGTCTTTCACTTCGGAGATAGCATAAATGGCGTTTTCGTCCATGTACACTGGGACCTGAGTTTCGGGGTATCCGCGACCTTTCAATACGGAAAGGATATCAAAAACGCCTGGCGCCTTTACAGCATCTACCGCTTCACGGATTTCTTCGTAATCTGATTCTGTAGACAATTTTCCTCCTGGTGGTTTGTACCACGATACTACCATGGGCAAAGAAAAACCCCCGCCGAAGCGAGGGCTTTTCCTGTCGGGTAGTTCCTATGCGACAGTAACCGCACAAGTATCAGTGGTGGCACCAGGGGAGGTAGCAGTGATTGTTGCGGTCCCGGACGCTACGGAGGTGACAACGCCAGCCGAAGAAACGGTGGCAACTGCCACGTCACTTGAGCTCCACGTTACGCCCTTGCTGTAGACACGCCCACCAAAAGTTGCGGCAAGAACGTCGAAGTCGCCAGCGTCACTGGAAAGGGTGTCGGGAGTGACAACTACATCACCGGCGCCGACGATTGCGCGAACCGCATAGTCACCCTGGGGGAGCATAGAGACCGTGTAGCGGAAAGCTTCTTCGCCAGTAACGGACTCAGCAAACCCATCAGTAATTACTTTGAGAACGTGAACCATGTTGCCGTCAGCAGCAGCCTTATTGGAAGGTTCCGTGCCATCGATACGCATAACAACGTATCCCAGCGTGCGGGGCGTGTCAATAAGGTCGTAAGTCAACGAGTAGGCGCTGTTTGCGTCATCGAAGCTCTGAGGGTAGTACATGGACATGTTGCCACCCCAGTTAGCGTAACCACGGTCTGCGGTTTTACCAAGAGCTGTGATAGCAGGGTCATCAAGTTGGTTAGAAGCTTGAAGCCCGAAGTCCAAGTCGTTCCACGAGATAGCATCCGAAATGTCAACAGAAGCGTTGATTTCAGCCGCAGTGGGGTTCTTGTAGTCCGAGAAGGCGCTAGGGATAGCCCACCAGATGCGAATGTTTCCGCTTGAAGGAACTTTTACATCAGTCATTATGAAGCCACCTCGTAGTTCCAGTTAGTGAAATCGTTGTTCAGGAAGGACTGTACCATTCGCGTATTCTCGCCGGAGCCGATAGCGTCGATACCAAAGTCAGTTTTTACGCCAACCATTTTGATTCGGTCCCCAGTCGCGAAGTCAACATCGCTGGCGCTTCCCACTCGCATGACCGCGATGTAAGCAACATCGGGGAATGCCATCAGGTTGAACGCTGCGTTGAACACTCCGGTTGCATCAATGTCCGCGTCGCGGAACATCTCAAACACAACTTCGGGGTTATACAGTGTAGGCGTAGACACGTTTCCTACGTCACAAAAAGTGACGGAATCGTCGGTGTCTGAATCGCCAAGCGTAAATGTGGTTCCGTCTTCGTTTAGGGCGCAAGTAACGTTAGTTACTAGAGCCGATGCGTTCAGCTCCGCTGCGGTGGGGGCTGTGCGGTCTGCGAAAGCCTCCGGGTAAGCGAGACAGAACTTAATGTTTGCGCGATAAACTCTAGTGTTAGTCGTCATTAGTTCTCTTTCTCAATATCGGTTTCGGTTTCCTGCTCTTGAACTACCTCTAGTTGTCTTTTCCGAAGAAAATTCAACCCGGAGCGTTGCTCATCTTTCTCGGCCACGGTGCCTGGCTGATACATTACCGGATTGTACGGTTTTGCGTCAGAACCAACGGGGACAAGAATGTCTTTATAGTTAGGGTGGGCAAGAATCCTGGGGGTCACGTCACAAATCTGACCGGACACAGTGTTTAGGGCAAGTACCATATATCTAGTTTACCATCACCTACGGGGTTATATTAGAATTTGGGTTATCCGAATTGAAACGGAAGCTGAGAGTGCCTATCCCCAAGTATAGGTGCGGCACGGCGTTCGAATCTAGGATGGGAAAAACGGACTCCCCGAGCTCCGGCGTCAACGATGCACCATTGGTTATTTTCCATCCGATGAGGCCATCCAAAAAGTAGTTCAAAACTTGCCTGGCTATTTTTGGGTTGGGCGCCACAGAAATAATGTCAAACTTGGAGAAGTACTCATCGTGTCGGACGCCAGCAAACGAAGTGTTTTGTTCGCTCCGGTTCAAGCCGCCCCAGCGAAGAACAACAAATGGTTTGGTTTTGTTGCTCACTCGCAAGATTGCCTCATCGTCGAGAACTTGGTCTTCTTTTATCGCAAAGTTAGGGAAAGCGGTGGCAATGTGTGTCTCAATTTCTTCTTGAATGGAAACTAAATCTATCCCGTTCATATTCTTTTCATCTCCTGAACAATGTTTTTGATGTACTGTTTTTTGAGTTTTGGTATCATCTTCTCCAGGTCAAACCTGGTGTCACGAATAGCAAACATTCCCTTAGTCATGTTGAACTCACCATTGGGGAGCATCCTCAGAACGGGTTTCCCACCCTTGACTCTTAGCGCACCACCGGCGCTGTACGCCGCCTTGAACCTGTTCTTGAATCCGCTTTCCTGGTATCTGTAATACTTGGGAACGCTAGACTTAATCCAGCCCACAAGAATCCTTGTTTTGCTTTTGAAAGCAACCGTCTTGTAGCTCACCGAGTTGTACATCTTCCCCGTGCGTCTCCTACCAGAACCCTTGTTTAGCCCAGCGGACTGTGCGGCCCTGCTAAAAGGCGTCTCGCTTTCGATAATGTACTTCTTGATGCGCTTTTCGCCAATATTACCAATTTCCTTAGCAAGGTTCTCGGTCTCTTTCATAATCAACTCAGGGAGAGCAAGAATTCTGTCGTTCACCCTTTGCTTCATCTTCTCGTTCAAACGCATTGAAAAAGACACTACGCGGGCGACTTCACATCAGCGTCGCACTCAATGGTTCTATTCCACCCGTAAGACGAATTGATTGCCGACCGGACAACAAGTATGAGGTCCTCGAGAACTGCGTCCTCGCCCCCGCTAGTGACTCTCACCTGCATACCCTTACGCACGAGCCCCAGGGTGGCGTCATAAGGAACCTGCACCATAACGCCCTGTATGGACCCCTGAGTAACCTCTAGCTGTGGTGTGGAAGAAGAGCGGACAGGCTGAATGCGTGCCTTCCCGGACCATACGATTGTTTCCGTGGTGGCCCCGTAAGTGTTCGTCGCCATATCCCAAGTCTGCTCACGAAGGTTCGTGTCAATCACTTCCACTTGAGCGTTGTACCAACCCTCGACAACGGAACGCATCTCAACCGCAATTTTATGGAAGTCGATAACCGCGTTTTTGTAGATGGCCACGCTAGTTCCACCAAGGGTAAGTGTCCGCCGTACCATCATCGTCTTCGTCAACAAACATTTTTATCATCTCAAAGTATTCGTTTGACTCATCCTGGAGCGCCTCTTCGCGCAACTGGGCGGCAAGCTTGCGTAGGGACTCGGCAATCTTATCGCCGTTTACCGTCAGGTCATCAGACGACCAAGACTTGAGAAGCATGGCCTGAGAGGTCGCAAGAGTTTCAAGACACCTGGCTGCCGCAAGCTTAGTGTTGTCGCCGTACATTGTGAGAAATGCAGCAATCTCGTCATCGCCAAAGTACATGTACGTACCTTCACCAGCATCAACACTCTCAGCTTGCGTATCCCCAATTAGTACACGAACCTTGCCTACGTCACTCGTGTAGTCTGCGGGGAAAATTCCTGTGTTAGCCATGATTCTATTTTACACCACTTAAGCAGATTTCGACCCGGAGCCAGGAAGGGGGTTAGGCTCAACGGGTCGAAATCCTACAGCAGGAGGGAAGCTGTTAGCTCCATCATAGCAAAGAAAAACCCCCCGAACCGCAATGGCCCGGGGGGAATTCTTTTTAGTGCTTAGGAGCCGGCACCTGTCGAGACGCGAAGCCCATCTTTGAACATGGGGATGGCCTGCACGATGTGACGGATACGAGTCTGTACATCGTCTTCCTCGAAGCTACCTTCACGGAAGGGGACCTCTCCGCCACCGAGGCTAAAGTGTCCGCTGTCCTTGATGGAGATAAGGGGGGTGCGAGCACCAGACAAGAATGTCTGCCAGAAGTGAGGACGGGGGAGGTTCTGAGGCATAACGAACCAGAACGCATCAGTTGTTCCGCCAGAGACAGTGTCCAGGGCGTTGAACTCGATAGGCGAGTAAGGAGAAGTAAACAAACGAGGGTCGAATGTGCTTTCCGTGTCACCTACAGTCCTAACAATTTGCTGAACAGCGAACATGTCGCGAACAGTCAAACGGAGAGCCGAGCCGTAAACCAACTTAAAGTCAGTTCCGAGTACGCGGTCGCCGTCAACGGTGTCCGTGCGAGATGCTGTCATAGCAGTATCCAGAGCGGCAAGGGACAAAGCTGGGTTTCCAGCAATTCCTTTTCCGGTGAATCCTGTTCCGATTGCGCCAGCCGTAGTGACAAACAACTTGGCCAAGGAAATATCTTCCTGGCGAGCTGCGGCACGAGCAAACGCCGTGGTCATCTCACTGATGATGTTGAAGTCACCGGTGCGGCGAAGAGTTTCAAACGACAGGCGGACGCGAACACCCTTTTTGCCTTCGAACTCTTTCTCGACCTCGCTCGTGGTGAACGGAACTGCCTGGTACTCTTCATATTCGCCTACGGAAGGAAGGCCACCTGCGATGAACTCTTCTCCACCGCCTGCGGTGATGTGAGTAGCGTCGATGTTGAAGTTACCGAACTTGATTTTCCCGAAGTTATCTTCGGTCCTTTCGTCGGCAATCTGGTCCCACACGTTTACCTCAGCGGCATACTTCGCAAGGAAGGTGACGTTGACGATGGGCTCAAGCAGGCTAGGAATGTCGCTGGACGAAATACCTTCCTGGAGAGTCAGTTTGGCACGCTTGTCACCGGCGAGCGCGGCAGTGAAAAGCTTTGCAGCTTCCATCTGACGCGACGTGGTGCGCTCTTCGATGGCCGTTACGGCCTCTTGTACTTTTACAATGCTGGGCATTAGTCAGTCACCTATTCTTAGTTGTTGATTCTGACGAGGACCGTGCCGGCGGTTCCGGCCTTGACGGCTGCGGCGCGACCAACGAAGAAGTTGTCGGTTGCAGTCGTGGTCAACGCAGTACCCCAGAGAGCCTCGCCTGCAATGTAGAGAGCGTCTCCGATTGCGGTAGCGTCTGCCGTGGTCCCACGGAATACACCAATCTGACGAATGGTGGAGTAGTGGTTCGTGTCAGCGCCAACCTTTGCGTCGGTCTCGGCAACACCGTGCAGTCCGTTAAGGTGCACGAACATGCCCGACCGGACGGCGGTGTTGACTTGGTACTCCACAGAGAAAGCATCTTTGTAGACTTCGTTCAGGGCCATTAGGCACCAACCTTAATGTTTGCGATGCTGGAAAGGGTCTCGCCTTTTCCTCCACCATTGATGATGAGAGCTTCTTCGATTGCCCTGGGGGAAGACTTTGCTTCCTCTTTGAGGTGAGCTTTCACGGAGTCAACGTAAGCCTTCTGGCTTTCGATGGCTACAGTAATGTCCACACCGGCACGAATAGACTCGTAGACAGCCTTACGAGAAATCTGGGGGAGGTCGGCAGCGACCAACGCTTCGGCAACAGCCTCAACATTAATCTCTTCCTTCTCTTCCACTTCCTCGACAGGGGCCATAGCTTCTACGACAGCGGTTGCAATGAGTTGAGGCAAAGCAGCAATCTGGTCGCTCAGTTCTTGGATTTCCATATCTGAGTATCCTTCTTCTTCATTTATTGTTGAGACTACGACTATCGGAGGCGTAGCACTTGTTTCCGAATCGAGAACTTCTTCCTCGATGGAAATTTCTTTTTCCGCAGAAATCGATACTGCGGCTTCGTAAAGCTTTGCTTCAAGCTTTGAGCCCGGGCGCCCGGCGTAAGACACCAGGTCAACTGAGTTTTGAATGTTAGCGTGGAGACTGGTGACTTCAAATTCTCCAGAGTCAGCCTCGTCGCCTTCGCCCATTGCGTAGATAGAGAGGCCCGTGTGCGGGGCCACTGCCTCAACAAACTCTTTCCAGTGGGGCATGATGTCAATTTCCCCAACAAGACCAATACCTTTTTCGTAGTAAGCGTCTTCCGCCAGCGTGCCGATTAGGTTCTTGGCAGAGCGGGATTCTTCGTCGGAGCGGGGGTGGTCCACGTAAGAGTGAGTGCCCTTGGGGAAAGCCACTGCGCCATATTTGGACAGCACCGACTCGCTATAGACACCCGTAGAGCCGCTACCCGGGGTGATGAGTACAGCTCGCCAGCGATTGCCTACCTTAGTGGGTGCGCTTGACTGCTCAATAAGAATTTTAGACATTGTGTCAATGATACCACGCACTAGCTATTGGATAGATAAACGATAGCGGATTTTAGCCTGTCTACATTATCATCAAAATTTGCAATGCCCAAATTGCAAGAGCGGCAAAGTAGCCCCCTTACTTCTTGCGTGACATGGTCGTGGTCAATGGACAAGTTTGTCGTTTCTTTTCTGCCACATATTTTACAAGAAAAGTTTTGCTCCACCAGTAATTTTTGGTAATCGACTAAAGATATTGAATACCTTCTTTCGACGGTGTAGTGGTAGCGACAAAGTTTCTTTGCATAAAAAACATCGACGCATCCTTCCATTGAGCATTGACAATCACTAAACTCTCCCGCGTTTCTTGCCGCTTGATAATGGTTTCCGCAATACCCTCTTTTCTTGAAGGCCAAATCGCAATCCTCGACAGAGCAACGCTTCGGAGCCCTGTCTCTGTTCTTCGCGAAGGCACCCGATTTCCAAAGTTTATGGTAATGAGTGGAGCAATGGCCCCGACTTACGGGTTTTCCGATGCAGTTTTCAAATAGGCACATATCACAATAATATCACGATATTCTTACCTAGGGTCGTCTTGCCTGTCCCGCATGATATTATCGCCGTCCGAAAGGTCACCATCGCCAGTTCCAGAGTTACCTTGTGAAGTTGAATTGTTGTTAGGGTTTCCGGCACCAAGTGTTTGCCCATCGTTAGCAAAGCTTGATGCGTTGTTCGGAACAAGGGCACCAACCGGCACGAGGCCGGGAGCCTCAATACCAATCTGCTCCGCGAAAGCTTCCTGCATAATCTCAGGGTCAAACAGCCCGCTCATCCACGCGGTCGCAAGGGACTGAATCGTGCGGTACGCCGGGTCAACAATAATGTTGTTGAACGTAACAGTAGGCGCTTTGACCCCCATGATTTTGAGCACACGGGTGAAGAACTCTTCCCAGCTACCCTGGCGCGTGTACGCGGCACTCAACGTGGGCTGGTCAATAACTTGAGAACCGCCCCCACCAGTGTCTTCGCTTCCAGCCAGTAACGCTTTCACCCCGACCTCAAGAGAAGTTGCGGTCATCGCGGCCAAAGGCATACCGGTCGCAAGGTCCACCGCGTTCGTCCTCGGCATAGAAGAAAGCTCAATCCCTGCACCCGTTACCGCCGTCGCAGCAACATCTTTGTTCTTTGTCAGCTTCGCAGAAATGTTTTTCCCACCCTTAGTGCTCTTGGTGGTCACCTGCCAAGCAATAGAAGCCAAAGCTTTCAGCATCTTCGAACCATCTTTGAGGTACTCCGAATACGCCCAAGCCCAAGGAAGTGCTGGCAAAGAATCGGGGACACCCCAAAGCTGCCCCGTGTCATCATTAGCTTTTATGTCAATAACAAAAGAGTTTCGTTGCACCGGAATACCCTGAATCATTGATACAGGTTTTTCAACATGGTCAACGGGATACCACGCCTTAGTCAGCGTATAAAGAATGCCAGTAGCAGCACTACTGTCCACAACCCCCTTTTGGTACTCGCGTTCGTAATAACGAATTGTTTCAGGGTCATCCGGGTCCGTAGCGAAACCAGATATTTCCGCAAGAGGAATTCGGCTAAAAAGTTTAGTGGTCTTATTGTAAACAACAAAAAAGTTTCCGTCAGTGAATAGAGCCTTCTCGTTTTTCTTGCAAGCATCTTTGCTAAACAAAACTTTACGGTTCACTGGGTTATCAATAATTGCCTGGTGCCGGGGCGCTAACGGTTCCCCATCGGAAGCCATCTTAAAGCCACGACCAAACACATAGCCCGCACGAAGGGCCGCCCCCCGCTTGAGCAAAGAGTTAGAAGTCGTCTGTTTTCGTGCACTCGCGGAAGCCTTTTTTATGTCAACAAGCAACATGCCGCTCTGAGCGTACTGGTTTAGCGGAGTCCAACCTTGGTCTTCAAAAGCCAAAGTCGCTCTCGCCATGGCCGCATAAGTCTCAGTGAGTAACGTATTGTCCTCAGAAAGCTTATCAATCTGCTCCAAAAGAGCCTGAGAATCCTTCGAAGTGCCCATAAAAGTGTCTAAAATACCCATGGAGCTATCTTACCAGTAGTTATGGGCTACCAGTAAGTGTCAGTGTAGAAAGCGTGCTCCTCTTCGGAATCATCCGTACCCACAACGTCCCCCGGAGAAACACCATAATCGACATGGCTAATGGTGGCCAGAATTGCGGCATCCAAAGAGTCAGGCGAAGCAATGCCCGCCTTTTTCATATCATCCTTACTTGTCATAAGAATGGCGCCACTAGCATTGAACTTGTACGTTTGCGTAATCATCTCCTCACGCAAACCCTTATCCTCAAAGTCTAGGTCAATGCTCCCGTTTGTAACGAGTTCTCGGAACGTGTCGTAATGCCACGCACGAGCGTTCGCCCAACGAGCCGTATCAGGCGAAGAGTTTGACCCATTAATAGAACCAACAGAATAAACGGCGTTATCAAACTCATCCAAACGCAAAAGAGCATCGACGACACCACCACCCACACCATTGACGTCCACGTTGAGGATTCCGGCCATGAGTCTTTGCGTGTGTCCATGAGCTCTCCTAGCTGTTTCAATAGTGTCCAGTTTAGACCACCTATCAATAATTCTTAGCCGGCCACCCTGGTTGCAATACAGTACGTTCTCGTCCGCACCATAACGCGCCACGTCCAAGCCCAACGTAATACTCTCATCCCCATCCTCCGGTATATCCGTATCCACACCAGTATCAATCGCTTTCTGCGAAAAGAATGTGTTGTCGGCCTCATCGGGGAACTCCCCAAGCACCTTCGACTTGTACCGTGCGGACTCAATACCCCAAGCCCTTTTCTTGTGCTCCACCCACTCCACACTTGTAAGCCCATCAAGCATCGCTTGTTGCTTCTCCGGGTCCTCGTACACAATTTCCCCGGTGAATGTGGGGAGGTCATGCACCCCAATAGTTTGCCGGTTCCAGTCCTGCATCAAGTTCGGGTCAGTGAAAATCTTGTGGAACTCGGTGCCACGATTGTCCGGGTTACCAATAACCAGAATTCCCGAATTGGCACCAGTGGCTACCGCCTCCGAAGCCGTAAACATTGCTGCCGGCAAACCGCCACCCTCATCCAAAAAAACTTTCGTGTTCTTCTTACGTGTCCCCTGGAACGAGTTTACAATGTCTTGGTCAGGTGGTCGCTTCCCGAACACAAGGAACTCAGCGCCCTCTGGTCCGTCTAGCTTCCACGCCAGCGTCTCGGTAATGCGACCGGGGAGCTCGAGCCCGCGAGCTTTGGCCATACCCTTATTGACTTTGAGATAGGCGAAGATAACTTTCTCCACCTGGGACATGGTGGGCGCCGACACTATGCACAACGTGTCAGCCGGGACACTCGTGGCCACCGTCCACGTAATAAGGTCTGCCACGACCGCAGACTTCCCACAACCGTTAGCGGACTTGACCGCTGTGCGAGTGTTGTCCATAAAGCTCTGGGCCACCTCGGTCTGCTTCGAGTACCACCTCTTGCCGAGCACGTCCCACAGCCACGCGGCCGGGTCATCCTGGTACAAACGCAAACGGGACTTGTGGCGCATTTCCTTCATGGCCTCATCAAGCACTTGCTCAAAGTAGGTTGGCATCAAGAATCTTCCTAGCCCTTTTCAGTCCCTCTTCTACCAAATCGTCAATGTCCCCATCCTCGGGCACCCCGTCAAAAGCTCTGAACCCCACGATAATGTATTGCAGGGCCGAATCAAAGGCTTCTGCGAAAATTTTTGCGTGAGCGGTCGTTATCCGGTTGATATCATCATCAACAAGTTTCCTTCGAGAATCCAACCTCTCACTCATAAGCTTCAACGACCTCAGCACCACGTTCGCCACGGCAGCAAAACCGTTAGGGTCCTCTACCTGGTCAAGCATATCGTTGGCTTTATCCTTGAGTGACACTGCCTCCATCAGAAGCAAACGTTCCTCTTGGCGGTCCGTCAACCAGTCTTTACTGTCCAGCAAATACGTAATACGTTCCGCGACATACCCGGGCTCCAGTCCGGTGAGCTCCGCAATTTCCATCGGCGACTTCCGTGCGTGACTCAGTAGCTTTTTATCGAGCGAGCTTTTTTCCACTTCCATGCAAAGAGTCTACCATTGTGCTACAGTACGTATGAGGCAATAGCTCAACGGCAGAGCATCACATCCTCGATGGTGTGAATAGATTTCGGTTCGACTCCGTGTGCTTTGCTAGCCCCGGCACCGTCCCTGTAGTCCTTCCCGGAGCACCGGTCAAACGGACCGGGCAGGTTTTGTTTTTAGGGAATGGACGGTTTCGACGGCAGGATAATCCCTCACCGTTTGCTTGGCGGTGGGGGTTTTCCCATGTCCGGGGGTGCTACACTTGTGTTACTAACACCTGCCCCTCTTCCCTTAATGGGTACGGGCAGGTTTTCTTTTTAGGGAATGGACGGTTTCGACGGCAAGATAATCCCGCACGCGGGGTCAGGCCGGACTGTCACTTAGGTGGCTGGTCGTAAAGCTCAATAATCTCTTTTGCCCACGCCACAGCATCCTCGACTCTTATTCCCGTTGGCTGAGGCTTGACCCAAAGTTCCAGATTTTCTATCCGGTTGTCATCTTTAACGCCATTAATGTGATGCACATTCTCTGTCTTTGTCAATTCTCTGCCCAAGTAATCCTCCATGACAAGAACGTGGTGAAACTTGTACTTTGATTTGTTGCCATCCGCAAAGGGAATCCTGACCATTAGGTAGCCTCTTGCGTGACTGATTTGCCCGCCTTTCCAGTTTGGGTTCTTGTCCCAAGCGCGCGAAAAGCAATCATTGCAAGCTTGTGATTTTCTTTGCTTGAGACGACCGCATACTACGCAGGGAGTTTTTAGGGACTCTTTCCTGCATTCCGGACATTTAGAATGTCGGCTGCTGGGCTTGTATTTCTGGAGGCACTCTAAGCAGGTTCTTTCCACATAAGGCATAGTTTCATTCTACCACCCTCCACGCGCCGAGTTCGACTCTCCACATTTCCACTAGGTTCCTGTACCCGATAAAGTTAGCTGTGGACGAAACGTGCCAATACCGTACCAATTTTGGTACGTTTGTGACACTTATGTCACATATGTACCCAACTAGGTACAAATATAGCTTTATTGCTATACAACAGGAATATAGCTTTATTGCTATACAACACGTTCGGGTAATTGCCTTGTTCCGCTGTCAGCCGAACACGCTCATTTGCCGAACCATCAACTCTCAGTTTGTAGTTGACTCACTCCCCTAGCGGCGCGCCCCAAATTGTGGTAGCTTGGCGCCATGAACACTAAACAAGAAGCAGTAAACGACGCCTGGGCTCTCTACGAAGAAAGCCTGGACCTGATGACCGTAGCCCTCTACAGAACCCTCGAGCACCCGCACGACAGCGTCGCAGAAACCGTACTTAGAAACTGTCGCGACTTGACACACCATTATCTATCGGTCGCCGTGGAAGCCTTTGGGGCACTACACGAAGAAAACGCCCTCATCTCCGAGTACAAGAAAATCAACCAAGAGGTCCTCGCCTGGGAAGCAGAAGTACGCGGCTACGGGCTCTCCGAAGCCCAAGAAGGCTACTACCAGACAGCGCTCAAAAACAGGGATAGCGCCATGGAAGCATTGCGAGTCCTCTTGGGCATTACGCGCCTAGTCGAAATTGTGTACGCCGAAGAAAAAACACAAGTCAGCAAAGTGCCCGCCTGATGGTAACTAAAACGCACCAAGAGCTCGAACACACTCTCGCCGTCGCGGTGAGCCACGAAGCGGTCTGCTTGGAGAACTGCAACAAGTACGGTTTCGCGCCACCCTTCATCACAATCTACGGCAAAGCAGTACGCGACCGCCAAGAAGCCCAACAACACATAAACGAACACCAACGTGTAAAAAAAATGGCCAAAAGTTTACACGTCTAACCCATGTGTAAACGGTATGGACATATCCCGACTTCACGCAATGTCGGCTTATCCCCGCATTACCCACAGTTTCGGGGTTAGTGTCGACGAAGGCGGACATTAGCAATCATCCGCACAACACCGCTGCAATCGTCCGGCAACTGTTCGGAAAACCCGAACTGTTACTACCGGGCAAGCTTACTAACAGTTCGCTAAAAAAAACTAAAAACTTGAAAAGTATCCACTGGAGATACAAACCAAGCACCCAAAAAACCAAGGAGGAACCATGAGCAAAAGACACGACAATGCAATCCCCGATGCCTGGTACGAAGGGCGCGATGTAGGTCACAGAGAAGGCTACCAAGACGGACGGTCAGACGGCGACAACCACGAAATGGGATACCAGGCGGGCTACGAAATTGGCTACCAATCGGGGTTATCGCAAATAGACGGCTACCAAAAAGGATACGCGCAACACGCAGCAGACGCCGAAGAAGCAGAACAAATGCAGCAGAAAAAAGACTTTGCGGCGCTAAATCTGAAAAAGAAAAAAAAGAACGACTGACAGGGGAAATTATGAACACTGCAAAAATTATTGTTGGCAACGCCAGCGACACGCTGAAAACCTTACCGGCTGGAACCGCGAGAACGTGTGTGACTTCGCCGCCTTATTGGGGTTTGCGGGATTACGGTCAGGAGGCGCAGCTTGGTTTGGAGGATTCCCCTGAAGCGTTTATTGAGAATTTGTGCCTAGTGTTCGATGAGGTGTGGCGGGTGCTGGCAGATGATGGGACTTGCTGGGTGAATCTTGGGGACACTTACGGGAAAACTGCTCAAGGCGAGGTGAAGGTAAAGGACTTGGTGGGTATTCCTTGGATGTTTGCGTTTGCTATGCGGGCGCGTGGCTGGTACTTGAGGCAGGACATTATCTGGGCGAAACCTAACCCTATGCCGGAGAGCGTGAAAGACCGTTGTACAAAATCGCACGAATACATTTTCTTGTTTAGCAAACAAACCAGCTACTACTACGACCATGAGGCAATCAAAGAACCTGCAGTTGCTCAAACCCACCACGATGCTACCGGCACCTCATACCACGCGCCCGGTCAGACAAAACAAACAGGCAACAGGGGGAAGGAAATATCAGGGCCATTCACCCGCAACAGGCGTTCTGTTTGGTCTGTAAATGTGGCGGCATACAAAAGCGCCCACTTTGCCACCTACCCACCGGCGCTTATCCTGCCCTGTATCCTGGCGGGTTCTGCCCCTGGCGATACTGTGCTGGACCCATTCAGCGGGTCAGGCACAACAGGTGAAGTTGCCTTGCTAAATGACCGCAACTACCTGGGAGTAGAACTAAACCCTGAATATGCGTTGCTTAGCGAGAAGCGCATTACTGAGGCTGCTGGAATGTTTGGCACCGTTGAAGTCAAACAATTTCCTATTTCCAAAAACCAAAAACAGATTCTAAATTAGCGCGACAGGGCCGTACACCGGACATGGCCGTTCGGGGTTCCGGGAATTGTTTGGGCTTGGGGCGTGTTTGTCAAGTTTGACTTTTGGGGCTTTATGGTGTATCGGGCGCGTGGGGGCGCGTTCCGCTTTTGGGCCGATGGGGTTGTGTGGCGGCTGGGGCCGGGTATTGTAGCGTAGTTTCGGGCGCCCGCTTACCACCCTATGAAACTCACCTGGGATGGAGTGGACTTTTATCTCAAGGTGTGCGAGGATGGGCCTAGGCCGCACCGCGCGGCACTCACCACGAAAGGAAACACAATGAACGTCTACACAGTCACAGTCCCGGGCCAGTCGCCCGGCGGCATCAACTACCGCCACAAGTTCGCCGGCGATAAGGCTAGCGCCAAGCGCCACGCCCGCTGGCAAGTAATGATGGGCCACTTGCCCGCCGTGACACTGTCAACCGGCCGCCACGCCACGCCCCGCCCCGTGTGGGGTATCCGTCTCGCCGTGCGTCACTTCATGTCTGGGCACAACGCATGAGCCCCCGCTATGTCCACCCGGATACGCTGGCAATTGCGAAGCTGGTGGCCCGGGCGACTCATATCCCGCTAGCTGAGGCCATAGAAGACCAACTGGAGCTTTTCGAAAATGAAGGGGTATCAAAATGAGCACGAAGGAAAGCAGTGTGTACTTTTGGAACACGGGCGACGTTGGACGTATGGCGGGCGACTGTGGCAACCACTGGTTCGAACCGGCAAGCCTAAGATTCTTTGGTAGCCGCGTGAGTTCCACCGTGTATGGTGGCCGCTATTTTGTTTCGAGTGAGCAGGGCGGGCGCGACATATGGGGCGGGGAACGCCGCTACAGTGTGCGTGAGGTGACCTACCTTGACGGCCAC
>Ga0208768_1000420_pt1 | contig 28757 bp, 16 predicted proteins | sample AntAceMetag02UK1_FD_184760 | JGI IMG/M metagenome (GOLD analysis project Ga0208768, IMG submission 184760) | Saline lake microbial communities from Ace Lake, Antarctica - Antarctic Ace Lake Metagenome 02UK1 (SPAdes) (version 2) | ecosystem: Environmental > Aquatic > Non-marine Saline and...
ATACAGTTGACGGTGCCATACACGGACGCCAATGGTGCACAACAGTCATTGTCGATGAGCATCAGTTTGAAGGCCAGTGTTTACAATTCAGCCGCGACGGAATCAAATGATTCGATCAAGGAGAAGGCCGCACAGGTTTACTACTCACAGAACAGGATGATCACGGCAGAGGACTACCAAGTGGTGCCATTGAGTGCGTCACAGGAGATAGTGAAAGTCAGATCAGTGAACAGGTCAGCGTCAGGGATAAGCAGGGCCAAGGAGATCCTGGACCCGACCGGGGCGTACTCCAACGTCAGCGTGTTCGCGGAAGACGGCATACTGTACAGGGAAGAATCAACACAACAGTTCACGTTCACATTCAACAACCGTAGTGACATACAGTCGACCATAGACACATCAGTCGAAGCAAAATTGAAAGAGGCGTATGCGAGGCAGTTCTATTACCTGAAATACGCTACCAAGGACATCAGCACACTTTCCGCAACATGGAACTCCACGACGACTTCAACCAACACCAACACAGGGTACTTCACATCAGGTGGTGCGTTGGTCCTAGGGGACTTCGCAACTTCCAACATGAAGTTCGCCAAGCCAGGTGCATTGATCAAGTTCACGTCACCGGACACGAGGAAATTCCTAAACGGAACATTGGTGACATCCACCACAGACAATGCAGAAGACAGGGCATGGGCCAAGATAGGAGCAGTGGTCCTAGACGGTGCCAACGGTGGGACAGGTAACCTGGAGTCAGGTGTTGGACCAGTCACACTCAACAACATCGTGCCACAGGGTGCGGTGTTAAATGCGATAATTCCAAACTTCACCACGGCGTTCTCGGCAACGCTGGAAGCAGACCTGCTAGGCAGGATAGAGGCCTATGAAGAATTTGGTCTGAGATATGATGTTGATTCAGAGACGTGGAAAGTTATCACGACCACTAACCTGTCAACGAGTGCAGTTTTCGATCTTGCGAATGCGGGATCTACAACAAGCACGAACGCAGACACTAGTTGGTGGTTCAAGTTCACTAACGACGGGAACACCTACACGGTGCAGTACAGGAAACTGGACTACGTGTTCGAATCGGAGTCCCAGAACAAGTTCCACTATGACGTGGAAGAAAAAATTTACGACTACAAGACAGGTAAGACTGTCAAGGACACGATCAAGATCTTAAAAACAAACAGCATAGTCTCCACGGGAAACAGTATAGGGTACCCAATCACCTGGCAGGTTGTGGACGTGATCACAGAAGCGGACGGGTTCCAGGACAACAGGAAAGTCAAAGTTGGATTCTACGACGATGACGACGACGGGGTTGTGGACAATCCAGAGATATTCGACATCATAATAGAACCCACGCTGTCACAGTCAACAAAATTCGTGTTCTCAGAGAAATACATATCCTACGACAAAATTGAAAGGTTCAGGCCGTACGCCACATCCGACTTTGTGGTAGCAGAGAATGAAGCAGACATCGACTTGAACACAACGACCTACACGGATGGACAGTTGTTCTATTTCTACGCTGACACGGAGAATGTCATAAAGAGCTACAGCTCAACCACGAACACACTTTCAACGACAACGGATTACAGGGCGAGGAAGGGCAGGGGTTCCATATCATTCCAATACAAACACCACGCAGGACAGGAAACCAGGATAGATCCCAGCGTGTCGAACATAGTTGATGTGTACCTGTTGGAGAGGACCTATGATAACCTTTACAGGATATGGTTGCAGGACGGTGGCGCAAAACCAACGACGTCGACCGCGGACCAATTGAGGATAAACTATTCAGGAGTGCTCAACCCATTGAAATCATTATCAGATCAGATCATATACCATCCGGTGAAATACAAGATACTGTTTGGTTCGACTGCTGAGGAGGAACTGCAGGCGACTTTCAAGGTCGTCAAGAATCCCAAGACCAATGTGTCAGACGCAGTGATCAAGACGAGGACCATCGCCGCAATAAACGAATTCTTCGCACTGGACAACTGGGATTTCGGAGATGCTTTTTACTTCACAGAATTAGCCGCTTACGTACACAACCAACTTGCGCCAGACCTATTGACGGCAGTTATTGTGCCAAACCAGTCAGGACAGGGGTTTGGGTCTCTGTTCCAATTGGACTCAGCGGCAGACGAGATTTTCATCAGTGGGGCCACCGTTGATGATGTGTCAATCATAAGTGCATTAGGAGCCAACCAACTGGCGGCTTCCGGCAATGTGATCACATCTACATCAACTGCCACGACCAACACCACGACAGGATCAGCAGTGTCAGGCTCTACTACAACAGGTTCCGGTTCAAGCACCGGCAGTAGTGGGTCAGGATACTAATGGCGGACAATCCCACAAACGCACTGACCAATAACGAAGTTGTCAAGCAAGGCGACAACGAGTACAGACGTACGGTACAGCATTTACCCGCTTTCTACAGGACAGACACCAACCAACGTTTCCTATCAAGCACCATGGATCCCTTGGTTCAGAAAGGTTCGCTGGAGAGATTGGATGGTTACATCGGTAGGCAGGACGCCTACACCAGGGAGGTCAATGACAGGTATCTCACCGCAACCAGCAGAGACAGATTCGCTTATCAACTGGAACCCACGGTCACGTACACGGATAAGGACACAACATCGATCAATCCTGAAGACCAGGTCAAGTTCACAGGAACGTATGACGACTACATCAACCAGATCAAGTATCTGGGCGGCAAGGTCAATAATCATGATAGACTGAACAAGGAAACTGTATACAGTTGGAACCCGGCCATTGACTACGACAAGCTGGTCAACTACAGGGAGTACTACTGGATGCCAGATGGACCTGGATCCATAGAGATAGATTCCGTTGGACCTTCTGCAGTGGCGGAGTACAAGGTACAGAATTATGCGAACGCGGGTGGATGGGAGTTCACACACAGAGAGAACGAGACCAATCCCATACTGACGCTTTACAAGGGCAACACGTACAATTTTGACGTGGACGCCGACGGACATCCATTCTGGATAATGACGGAGCCATACAAGGACGGTTCCACTAACTTGTTCTACACTTCAGGGGTTACCAACGCAGGCACAGACCAAGGCACGGTGACGTTCACGGTACCAACGGGTGCGCCGGACACTTTGTATTACCAGTGCGGCAATCATGACAACATGTACGGCATACTACAGATCAGAGATGCTGTCAGCACCACTGCTATAAATGTTGAGGATGACATAGTTGGAGTTAAGAATTACAGTCTGAGGACACTGGACCTGTCAAACGGGATGAAGATCAAGTTCCCCAACGCATTGGTGACGTCGGCATACCAGAACAAGGAATATTACGTTGAAGGTGTTGGCGAAGCGATAACACTGACAGACGTGGAGGATCTGATGACTCCCGGGAGTTATGCGACCGAGACAACTGTGCTTTATGATCAGGTCGGATATGATTCCAGACCATACGCCAAGGCCTTCTACACACCAGAGACCAAGGACTACATAACGATAAAGAGGGACTCGCAGGATCAGAACGCTTGGTCTAGATACAACAGATGGTTCCACAAGTCCATAATCGAAGAGACAGCGAGGGTGAGCGGATTCACTCCAACGTTGAGCGAGGACGATAGGGCCAAGAGACCCATAATAGAATTTGATTCAGGACTGGCACTTTACAATCACGGGACTGTGGCCAAGAAGTCTGTGACACTTTACGACACGATCACGACAGACGCATTCAGCACAGTGGTCCGACAGACTGGTTACATCGTGGATGGTCTAGCACTGGCGGACGGAATGAGGATTGTGTTCGCGGCCGACACTGACCCGACAGTGAAGAACAAGATATATGACGTGAACTTCGTCACAGCGGGAGACTCGACACAGGTGATCAATCTGACAGAGGCCTCTGATGCCATACCGACAGGCAACGATTCCATATTCATAGAGTTCGGGACGACGAACCAAGGCAAGACCTTCCGTTATGATGACACGTCGTCGTCATTCGTGGAAGCACAGCAGAAGGCAGGAGTGAACCAACAGCCGTTGTTTGCCATGTTCGACAACAATCACAGCCCTTTTGACGACGCGACGACATACCCAAATTCGACCTTCGCAGGAGCCAAAGTTTTTGCTTTTGCAACATCAGACACGGCAACCACGGACACGGTTCTTGGAATAAAAGTCAAGTACAACACTGTCAACAACGTGGGAGACATAGTCTTCGATTCGGACCACACATCAGGAACGTTCACTTACAAGAGTGGCACGCAGACGTTCACCAAGGATCTGGCCGAGGGACACCTACACTACACAACAGGAAGGACCACGCACAATTCGAGGAGCGCCTGGATAAAAAGGACCACGGAAAGTAAACAACGTGTGATCAGGACTGCAACAGTTGATGCCACGGAGAAACAGTTGTTTCCCATAGACTTCTACAAGAACTCAGCGGATCTGACAGATCTAGAAGTGTCGGTGTCGGTGAACGGAGCGAGGAAATCACTTGCAACAGACTACACACTGGAAACAGGAACAAAGAACATATACATCAAGTTCAACAAGGCTCTAGAAGTCAACGATCAGATCAGGATTGCAGGATACAGCAGTGCCGACAAGTTGGCTGACAAGGGGATCTACGAGATACCAGAAAACCTAGCAACCAACAGTCTCAACCAACAGTTGGGCACTTTCACATTCGGACAGATACTGCACCACGTCAGGGACATATTTGACAAGAACCAAGCAGTCACAGGCACGATACCGGGAGTTTCAAATCTGCGAGACAGACCAGATGCGAGACTGAAGGGTGGTACAATACATCAGCATGAAGGACCACTGCTCCCTGCCATATTCAACCTAGTAGACCAAGACGCCAACTTCGTCACATCTATTGACTATGCGGCACAGGAGTATGAAAAATGGTATAACGCATTCCTCACACATGCCATAGGAACGGCCTACGAGGGCGTGGCCGCAGACAGGGTTGACGAGATAATATCAGCGATCACCCCAGGCAGGAACAGCACGTTCCCGTTCTTCTATGAGGACATGGTGGGTTGGGGAGAGAACGTTTCAACCAGATCATACACAGTGATGGGTGCGTCACAGACGGACTACGCATTGGATTCACAACACGATATCACAACACCAAGCAACAGGGCAGTGTATGTTTATCTCAACAATGTACAATTATTGTTAGGATCAGAATACACGTTCAGCACAACTGACGACAGTGTGACTATTAGTAAAACACTGGCGGAAGGTGACGAGGTCACAATCAAGGATTACACAGACACCACAGGCAGTTACATGCCACCATCACCCACAAAACTTGGCATGTATCCCAAGTTCACACCTGAAACATTCACCGACACCACGTACATCACGGACACGGCAGTGATCAGGAAACACGATGGATCGATCATAAAAGCATATGGTGATGAACGTGATGCTTTGATACTGGAACTGGAGAAAAGGATCTACAACAACATAAAAGTAACTTACGATTCAGCATTGGTGGACATACACGACGTGTTGCCTAGTGCTTTCACGTCAACGGAATACACACTACAGGAAGTTGACAGCGTGATGGGAGCAGACTTCTATCAGTGGGCGGGTCGTAACAATGTGCAGTACATCAACAACACAGTATTCTCAGAGGGATCACCCTTCACGTACAACTATGCAAGATCAAAAGGCAGATTGATAGATGAGAACCTACCAGGACACTGGAGGGGAATTTACAAATATTTCTATGACACGGATGCCCCACATGTTAGACCATGGGAGATGTTGGGCCATTCAGAGAAACCGACCAACTGGGACGCAACCTACGGAACAGCACCATACACATCAGGCAACACTGTGCTATGGAATGCAATAGCGACAGAGCCAGGCAGGTATGGTAAACCAGACATAGCGAGCTACATTCCTGTTGACGCATCAGGAAATCTTCTAGATCCACTGGCGGCGAGACTTGTGGACAACTTTGACATACCGGGAAGACAGAACGCTTGGAAGTTTGGAGATCAAGCACCGGCTGAGACGTCTTGGAGGAGATCTAGTGCTTATCCGTTCGCTGTGATCAAGACATTGGCGCTGACCAAACCGGCTAAATTCTTCTCTAACTTTTTTGACCCATCGAGGCTCACGACCAACACTGCAGGCAATCAGATCTACACAGAGACCGGCATTAGGAAAACCTTAGCAACAGCCAGGTATCACCTAGAGACGGAGACGAACCTATCAACAGGCATCACGACCAGATACCAGACAGCTGGGTACCAACCTTTCGTGATCAACTACTTGATCTCGAGGAACCTAGATCCTAAGGCTTTGTATTACGATAAGATGAAAAATCTCACGGTTCAGTTGGCATACAAGCTGGGTGGATTCACAGACAAGGAAAACATAAAGATTCTAACAGACAGTGTGTCTCCAGGATCAACATCAGGCTCAAAATTCATACCAGACGAGAACTACAAGATACTTTTCAGGACGTCTAATCCTGTGGAGAGTTTCCAGTATTCGGGTGTGTTGATTGAAAAGAACACAGACATCAGCCAAGACGGATCCACTATATTGGGCGGATATAAAGTGTTGGGTTACAGCACAGTCAAACCATATTTCAACTTCAACTATCCAGTCAAGACTACAACCACCAACGCAGTGTCAGTGGAAGGGTCAACGGTGATCAAACAGTATTCAACGTACCAAGAAACCACACAGACCATACCATACGGATATGTGTTCAACACCATGCAGGACGTGGCGGACTTCTTGTTCGGTTACGGACACTGGATGGAAGCACAAGGATTCAGATTCAACAAGTTCTCAAATGAACTGAAGGAAACACTGAACTGGTCGAACGCAGTCAGGGAGTTCCTGTTCTGGACCACACAGGAATGGGCACCGGGATCAGCGATAACAGTTTCACCAGCCGCGGATGGGTTTGAATTGGACACCAACAACAGCATAGTTGGACGTTTAAGGAACCTAGCAGGGGATTACTCATTATTGGATTCAGGTGGCAGGAAGATAGACATCAGGGAGATATCGACCAAGCGTGTAGGCAAGACGTTTGAGTTAGGGATTAAATCAGACACTGTGGGATTATACAACATCGCACTGAACACAGTGCAGAAGGAACACATAATGTTGTTTGACAACAGCACAGTGTTCGCGGACATCATATATGATCCGTTCACGGGATTCAGACAACAGAGATTGAAAATGGTGGGATGGAAGACGGCAGGGTGGAACGGTGACTACTACGCACCGGGTTTCGTGTTCGATGCCGCACAGGTCACGTACTGGGTGGCCAACACGGACTACAGGATAGGCGACAGTGTGGAACACCAAGGCAAGTTTTACGTGGCCAAGGCAAATCACAACTCGGGAGCGATCTTCGAAACTGCGAATTGGACACTCAAGGCCAACAAGCCAGCGCCTCAACTCATACCAAACTTCGAGTACAAGATCTCACAGTTCAACGATTTCTACGAGTTGGAGTCCAACAACTTTGACGCCTCGCAACAGCAGTTGGCACAGAGGCTCACAGGATACCAGTCAAGAGACTACCTGGAGAATCTGTTCGTCAACGACGTTTCACAGTACAAGTTCTACCAGGGCTACATCAGGGAGAAGGGCACGCAGAACGCCATAGACAAGCTACTGAAGGCCCAGTACGAGGGTGAGGACATCACGCTCGACCTGTATCCGGAATGGATGATCAGGACAGGGAGATTTGGCAACACGGATTCCGTGGAGAACATACAGCTGGTGTTGAGGGAAGACGAGATAACGGCAGATCCACAGAGCATAGAGTTGTTGGACACATCCAATGACACGGTGGAGTACGCAAGGTCGGAGGCCATAGCCAAGGACAAATTCTACTACAAGCCAGTGGAGTACATGGCGTCAGAGACATTCAAGAGACTGGACTACACCAAGGCGGGTGTGGACAGGGACACGGCACAGGTGTACAAGACCGCGGGTTACCCACAACTGCAACAGGTACAACACACGGCATTCAACATAGGAGAGCTACTGAACCTGGACATGAATGCGATAACCACAAACGACCTGGTATGGGTTGCCAACAAGAGCAACAGGGACTGGGACGTGTTGAGGATCACCAGCGCCGGGGTCAAGATAGCCGATCTGACACTGATCAACGATTCATCACAGTTGGAGATCACGTTCACGGGCTCTCACAATCTATCAGCGGGATCGACCACCACGCAGGCGGACTACTTCGGCATATCCAACAGCGAGGAAGAGACGCTGAATGGTGTGTACAGGGTCAGTTCCACACCTAGCCACAAGTCGGTGATCATAGACTACACGGGCAACGTGGGATTCATCCCAGCACTGGAAGACGGATCAACGGCTGACAGTTACGGAAACATATATAAATTCGTGTCTGTGAGATTAGCATCCATGGACAACGTCAACGACCTACTGAACTACGACGACTATACAGACAAGGACGATACAATAGAACAACCAGGTGACAAGGCGTTCGCGGACGCAGACAGTTCTGGTTTATGGCGTGTGTACGAGAAACAGGATCCATACACACAAAGTTTGGTTCTATCACCGGACGCCAGCACTGCCGAGCAGGAGTTTGGACACAGGATAGTTGCACGTAATGACGGAAGGACGGTGATAGCATCAGCCCCGGGCAAAGGGCAAGGTGAGGTACAATTCCTTTTCAGGACCACAGCAGAACCTGGAACAGCATTCCAGCCCCAGTCTGTAGGAACCATGACCGATAATGATGACAACACCAGCAGATTGGGTGAGTCACTGTCAATGAGTACAGATGAGAATTTCGTTGTCGCAGGAGCACCATACACGAATGCGGTTGGCGCTGATGGAAGCACAAGATTTATAGATTCAGGACTTATAAAAATATACATATGGGATCCTAACACGTTCAAGTACGGTATACTTGACACAGTGAGAGCTCCCACAGACGGATCTAGTTTGAACGAAAACCTTAACTTTGGATGGGCACACAAGATATCAGAACCAGGAGCCACGTCCGTGAGGACGACAGCCGACAAGTACCTATTTGTATCAGCACCAGGACACGATAGCGACACAGGTAGAGTGTACATGTACACTTGGGGAGTTGGCGCAGATGGGTCGACTTATGATACTTGGACACAGGACTACACTATAGAATCACCAGCGGGTGGATCAGGACAGAGATTCGGCCACAGGATACAGGCCAACGACAATGGCGACATACTGGCAGTGAGTTCATTGGCACCGGGCAACGCCGGCAAGGTGGAAATATTCATAAAAACATCACAGAGCAATGACGGAAGCACACAGAATTCATTCGCACTGGCACAGACATTGACAGGCGTGGCAAATGACGGATCTTCGATCAACACAGCATTTGGTGATTCGATGGCGATGAGCAAGGACGGCACCACTCTTATCATAGGAGCCCCGGGTGTGGACGGGACAGTACACTCAGATGACGGAGCCGTCTACTACTACAAATGGAATGCTGACGAGTCAAGCAACACGTACACACTACAACAGACCATAAGTGCCCCTAGTTCAAGCACAAACATGAAATTTGGTACAAGCATGGACATCAACCACACAGGTACCAGGGCAGTGATAGGTGCAGAGAACTTCGCCAGCGCCAGGGAAATGAAGTTTGATTCAGGAGAGACCACTTTTGATCTACAAGATACCAACATCGTTGATCTCAACACAGGATCAGGTGGTGCTTTCACAGCCACCATGTACAACACCAAGTTTGTGATCGATGACAAACTGATAACAGACAGCGTGACGGCGAATGATGACTTCGGCCGTGGCGTGTGCATGATCGACAACACGGTACTGGTAGGAGCACCGAAAGATGAGGGCAATCCGGGTGTCGACAACGACGGCACACTTGCTTGTTTTGATCTGACAGTCAACGGTGAGTACGCTTGGAACAACACAGTGACCGAAACAGCATTGATGGACACGGAGAAACTGGGCAAAGTTTTTGAATTCAACAACAAGACCAAGCAGATCAGGGATCACTACGAGTTGTATGATCCTGTCAAGGGCAGGATACTGGGAGTAGCAGACAGGGAGATCAACATAAAGACAACCTGGGATCCAGCGACCTACAACACAGGTGCAAATTCCAACACGAAAACACCATGGGCAGAGAACCACATAGGTGAAGTGTGGTGGGATCTATCAACAGTCAAATGGGTGTGGTACGAGCAGGACACACAGGAATACAAGCACAACCACTGGGGACAGACTTTCCCAGGGTCCAGCATAGACATATATGAGTGGGTGGAATCTAGACTACTGCCGAGCGAATGGAACAACAGGGTGGAAGGAACAGGTGGAATAATTTCAGGCACGGCACTGTACGGAGATGACTCACAGTACACTGTAGTACAGAAATATGATTCGAGATTAGACAGGTTCGTTAACTTCTATTACTTTTGGGTCAAAGGTAAGATAACAATGCCTGCCAACAGTGTGGTCACTAGGAAAAACACAGTGGCCTTCGTCGCCAACCTGATACAGAATCCTAGTGCATTTGACTACAAATATTACTCCGTAACTGACAACAACAAGTTAATGATCAATAACGTAAATGATCTTGTTAACAATGATATAATCCTAAATATAGACATAAGGAGCAACACGTTCGAGGGTGATTCACACAGCGTATGGAAATTGGCGAGGGAAAGCGATGCCGACTACAGACCAGGACATCAGATAGAGACACGTTGGTGGGATTCCTTGATAGGAAAGAACTCGGCCGGAGACGTAGTACCAGATATCGACCTACCACTGAACGAGAGGTACGGTAACAACATAAGACCCAGGCAGAGCTGGTACGTGGACAGATACGATGCCCTGAAAGAAATCATAGATTACGCCAACACGGTGCTGAAAAAACATCAGCTGGTCGGACAGATAAAATTAACCAACCTAGACGCCGCGGAACCACAACCGACGGCACAGAGTCTGGAATGGGACGCTTCCGTGGACACATACGCTGAACTGACCTACATCAACACAGCAGACATATCAGGAACTACAAACTATCTGGTCAAAGCGGACGAGACAGCCAACAACTACTGGGCGATATACAACTGGGACGGTACGGAGTGGTCGAGGACCAGGCTACAGACCTACAACACCTCGGCGTACTGGAGTTACACGGACTGGTACAAGACGGATGGTAGCATGACACATAACGAGAACACCAAGGTGGACAAGCAGGTCACCTATCAGTATGAATTGGACTCACTGGGACTGGCAATAGGCAAGCACGTGAAAGTGACATCGGCTGACACCGGTGGATGGAAACTGTTCATGAGGACCGCGTCAGGATGGGAGAACGTTGGGACAGAGAACGGGACCATAAGGCTAAGCACCAAACTCTATGACTACTCACAGGACGCATCGGGTTTCGCGGGTGCTGACAACTTCGATGACAACTTCTTTGACCAAGAACCAAGCACAGAGACCAGGAAAGTGTTGACGGCACTGAGGGACGATCTTTTCATAGATGATCTCGCAGGTGAATACAACACGTTGTTCTTCACGGGACTGAGGAAAGTGATGGCCGAACAGACATACGTGGATTGGATGTTCAAGACATCATTCATAAACGCAAAGAACTCCGTAAGGAAGTTGGACCAGAGGAAATCATACACGACGGGAACAGATTCGTGGATAGAGAGTTACATCAATGAGGTCAAACCTTTCCACACCAAATTGAGGGAGTACACGCTAGGCTACGACAACACAGAGACACAGGATGGCCTGTTCTCGGACTTCGATAATCCCACTTTCTATGATGCCACGACAGGCAAGATCAGGTCATTGAATGTTGATCTAGACACAGACAAATTGACGGAATACCCGTACCAGATGTGGTATGACTACCACAAGAAGTATGTGCAGTCCATCACGATCACGGCGGCAGGTTCGGGATACGAGGTCGCCCCAACGGTGACCATACTGGGTGGCACAGCAGGATCGACAGGTCCTTTCCAGATCCAGGCCACTAGTTCATCGGGTGCGTCATCGGGATCATTCGGCTACTACTACCCGTTGTTCACCAGCGAGAGACAGGCAGAGATATATGACACACAGAATTCAGGTACAGGAAACACCACGACATACACATTTGATGGTCACACAGGCACTTTCTATGGACCAACTGCCTCAGTGAGTGAAGCACAATCAAGCAAGTCAGGTGCCTTCAAGATGTACGTGACCCCGACCACAACGGCCGCGACTGCCACCGCCATCATACAAGGTGGATCAGTGACAAAAATCACAGTGACCGGGATTGGCGCCAACTACACGACCACACCAACAGTGGTGTTGTCAGGCGGAAAGACGGACGGAACGACACCAACGGACACTGCTAAAGCATACGCCAACCTAAACAATGATCTTGTGAGGGACTTCGACACCACGATCAAGTTTGACAGGGTGTCAAGCACATCGAGGGTTGTGGACTGGACGGCCTCGACAGCATACGCTTACAACGATTTACTAAGATACAAAAATGAATTATACAAAGTTACCAACGCATTCACTGCCACAACAGACTTCGATGACAACATCGGAAGCGTGTACAAGGTTTACGGCAACGAGACGGGACTTACAGCGGCGGACAGGACCAAAGGTTTCTACACGCCAGGCACAGGAATGCCAGGCAACGAACTAGACCAAGTAATGACAGGTGTTGACTACGGTGGAACTATGGTTACGGGATTACTATTCAGCCAAGAGGCAGGCTGGGACAGGGCGGGTTGGTATGATTTCCCATGGGACAACTACGGTGACTCCAGGGTCAAGGCGTTCAGGGCAGACGGATCAACGGCCTCATACACATTTGACACAGCACCCACAAGTAGTGAGGTGTACCAGGTTTACCTGACACAGGACGACAGCACGAGGAAGAAACTCGCAGACGTGGTCAGGGGAGATGGCTCAACGGCATCGTTTACCATCAGCGAGACACCAGAAGAGAACGCACTGGTAGAGTTCATACCATTTGATGATGACGGTGTGTTAACACCAACGGACGACAGGACACTAGATTCTATAGTGAAAGGTGGGTTGTTCACTTCGGCACTGGGACACGCACCCAGTGACATCGTGTTAGAGGGAGATGATTTCGTTTCTCCAGACACCAGCTACGCACCTGAGGAGGTGGTACCTGGACAACTGTTTGACACGCTAGACATCAAGGTTTACACATCTCCGGAGTCAGGAGTGCCATTCATCAGCGAGAACAACCACAGGGGTAACGGAAGCACCACAACATACAGTGTAGGAGACTATCCAGGAACTCTAGGATCTGTCACGGTCAGCGTGAACGGTTCAGTGAAAAAATTAACAACGGATTACACAGTTAATGTTGCGAACAAAACAATTACATTCACATCGGCACCTGCAAACTACAGCATAGTATCAACCAAGGTGTTCGCGATATCGGGAGAGAACTACAGGGTGCTTGACACATTTGTTGGTGATAATTCAACAGTATCGTTTACAACATCAACAAGAGGAGAGTTCAACCTTGACTCGACTGTTTCGGATATCTACGTAACACAAGATGGTGTGCCAAGAACAGACTTCGCACAAACTGTTACGGCCAACACGGTCACAATAACCTTTAATTCACCAGTGCCACCCACGGGGGCATTCATACAAGTTGCAGGATTTAATAAATCCACAACGTCAACAAGAAGTTATGCGAGCATCAGAAATCAAGCAATAACTTATGATGGATCTACGAACAGGTACACGTTGACTTATCCACCAGGAGCGATAGGTCCATATTCGGCTTTGACAATGTTGGAGATAAACGGAAAGATGCTACGTGGACCAGATGTTAGTTATTACGTGGGTGACGGGACAACTACACAATTTTTATTCAATCCATTGACAGGGTTGGGCGAAGACTCATCATGGGTAAATCCACTTGGTGAAGATTCGACAATAGATCCTACAAAAACAATCACAAGTGCGTCACAACTGATTGTTCATAAAAATGGAGTAAAGCAAATTCTTAACACCGATTACACTGTCGATTTTGGTGGGACATCTCTTACAACAGACTCGTCTGTTGACACATCTGACACAACATCTATAACCACTGATGTGGCAGGATCTCCTGACAGAATAGTTTTTGTTTCTGCGCCACAGCACGACGATCTAATAGCAATTACAACTTTAACTGACTACCAATATTATAATGACGGGTCAGACATCATACTAAATTCAACCCAGTTGACAACAGACGGTCAGACAATTAGTGCAAATGATATTATATCTGCTACAACATTTAACAATGCTTTGGGAATGAAATTGAGAAGAGAATCGTTAGAAGGACAACCGACTGGAATTTTCTATCTTAGATTTGATGCGTTGAATGCCACCTACTCATATGTTTGGTTGAACGGAGTCCAACTGGTACAAGGAAGTGATTATACATTAAGTGGCAACACAATCACAATTTCCGGCAAGACGATAACTGCATCGGACAGATTGGACGTCATGTACTTCGCACTGGAATCAGCAACAGGTGCCACGGGATTCAGGATATTCAAGGACATGATGAACAGGACGTTCTACAAACGTATCAGCAAGACCGCAACAACAAAATTAACGCTGGACATGACGGCAGGAACACAGACCATAACTGTGGAAGACGCAAGTGTGTTACCAACACCAAATGCTTCTTCAAACACTCCGGGAGTCATATTCATAGACAAAGAGAGAATAGAATATTTCACAAAATCAAGCGACACGTTGGGACAACTAAGACGTGGTACACTTGGTACAGGAATTAAGGAGCATGGATCAGGCACGGAAGTGGTAGATGCGTCTGGTACTCAAACCATCCCTTACGCGGACACCGTGTACACCAACACCTTCACGGGTGACGGTAGCACGGCCACATTCGCACTATCACAAACACCATCATCCGCTAGTGAGTTAGACATATTCATTGGTGGCCAACGATTGTTGCTCACTAGCGAGGATGGATCAACTATCAACTATTCTGTGGACGGAAGCACGACAGCAGTAACTTTGAGCTCTGTACCGGCATCAGGAACACAGGTTAAAATCTTACACAAGAGAGGACAGGTTTGGTACACGGCATTAGACGGTAATCCAGCGGATGGCAAGGGATTACAGGCTTCGACCACTCAACCAGCTAAATTCATAGCTAACGAGCCAACAAACTCACCTGAATAAATACACTAGATGACACAGAACGATAAACCCACAGAAGCAAAACAAGAAGACAAAAAGCCCCAGGATAACACAGGTGTTATGATGACAGGGCACATCAAGATTTCAGACCCAGAGACGGGTGAGGTTATCGTAGACAAGAGGAATGCGATACACTACGAGAACATGTCCCAGGCACTGGCCAATTCATTGGCAAACAAGAGCACGGGATTCGTACACGAGATAGCACTGGGCAACGGTGGTACGAGCGTGGATCCGACGGGTATCATAACGTACCTGACACCAAACTCAACAGGTACGAACGCTTCTCTATACAATCAAACATATTACAAAGTGGTAGATGACAACTCCGCGACCAACAAAGACACCACGAGGAACAAGATGGAAGTGAGACACACCACAGGCAACAAGTACACTGACATAGTCGTGACCTGCACACTGGACTACGGTGAGCCAACAGGACAGGCGGCGTTCGACAACACGACGGATTTCAATGGCGATTACGTTTTTGACGAGTTGGGACTCAAGAGCTGGGAAGGAACAGAGAACGGATCAACCAACAAACTGTTGACGCACGTCATATTCCACCCGGTACAGAAATCACTCAACAGACTCATACAGATAGATTACACATTGAGGATACAGAGTTTAACAACTTTCACCGAAACCAGTTCAACTGCACTGTCAACATCAAACACAGTGAGTGGAACGACTTCAGGTGGTAACACAGGATACTAATGGCATACACCGTTAACAAATCTAATAGTTCCGCATCACCCAACTCCTACACGGTACAGGATGGTGTGGTCAACACACAGACTGACCTCAGTTTCATTGGAAAGGGATACGCGGGATATGGTGAGTCGATCGCGGAGAACTTCCTACAACTGCTAGAAAATTTCTCAAACACATCATCGCCGACCAAACCCATACAAGGGCAACTTTGGTGGGACAGTACGAACAGCAAATTACAGGTATACAATGGCACAGCATGGCAAACGGCCGGAGGCAGTGCACCATACCAATCGGAAGCACCATCAGGGCTGTCACGGGGTGACATATGGATAGACTCAGACACAGGCCAGATGTATTTCTACAACGGAACAGCATCGGTGTTGGTGGGACCTGCCAGCTCCACGGGAACAACCAACGGATTCACTTACGACACAATTTTAGATTCATCAGATGCATCACAGAACGTCACAAAATTATTCAATGACGGAAATCTCATAGCGATCATATCCGAGGACACTTTCACTCCCAAGGTTTCGATAACAGGATTCTCAAGCATCAAGAAAGGTATCACACTGACAACTGCAATAGCTGATGTCAAGTTCCAAGGAACAGCCACAGACTCAGATGCACTGGGCGGGGTGGCGGCGGTCAACTTTTTAAGATCAAACGCCAACGACACAACGTCAGGCACGCTGGGTGTCGTGAATGACTCAGGGTTCACAGTTGGTGCAGACAGTGACTTGTCATTGACCGTTGATGGCACAGGGGCTATCATATCTAACACAGTACAAGACACGGACATAACTTTCAAAGTAAATGACGGTGGTTCAACGACCACGGTGATGACCATAGACGGGGCGGAATCCAGGATAGGGATCGGCACAGCAACACCAACAACAAAGTTAGATGTAAGCGGAACAGTAAATGCAACAGCATTCACAGGACCACTAACAGGTGCAGTCACAGGAAACGTCACAGGTAACCTAACAAGTTCGGGTGCCAACACAATGGGCACACTTGCAATGGCCGGAACGCTGACCAGTAAAGCCATCGTACCAGACACGGACGACACGTACGATTTAGGAACGTCAAGCGTAGGATACAGCACAGTGCATGCCAAAGCAACATCGGCGCAGTACGCTGACTTGGCTGAGATCTACGAGACAGACTCCACCTACGACGTGGGGACGGTCATGATTTTTGGCGGAGAAAAAGAAGTCACACAATCAACTATTTCAAATGACACAAGGGTGGCAGGGGTGATCAGTGAAAATCCAGCATACTTGATGAACAACAAATCAGAAGGACAAGCGATCGCACTTGTGGGGAAAGTCAAATGTAAAGTACACGGAACAATATCAAAAGGCGATCTTCTAACAACTTGCGAGGAACACCCAGGTTGTGCGAAAACGACCACTAGTCCAGCGTTGGGCTCTATCGTTGGGAAAGCAATGGAAGACAAGGCCTCAGACGGAGAAAGTGTCATTTTAATAAGCGTGGGAAGGTTATAAATACTGGTATATGGCGTACACAATAAACAAAACAGACGGAACAGTAGTAACAACGATAACTGACGGGACGGTGGACAACACCACTACGTTGCAGTTGTTTGGAAAATCATATTCAGGGTTTGGTGAAGGTCTAAACGAGAACCTAGTAAAATTATTAGAGAACGCGGCTTCAACATCGGCACCCACAGCACCACTGAAAGGTGAACTATGGTTCGATACCACAACAAATTCAATAAAAGTTTACGATGGAACAAGCTTCAAGCCCACGGGTGGTTCGAAATCGAGCTCAAGTCAACCCACATCACCATCAGCTGGTGACCTATGGCACGACACGGCAAACGATCAGCTATCAGTCTACACGGGATCTGCTTGGTTACTAGTAGGACCAGTTTACACTTCAGGACAGACGCTTTCAGGATTCAAGATAGAGACACTGGCCAGTGCAGGAGGAAACAAGGTAGTTTCATCGATGTACGCAGGCAACACGAGGGTGGCGATACTATCAAAAGAAGACTTCACACCAAGCGTGACACAGTCAGGCTTCGCTTCTATAAAAGCAGGAATAACGCTCAACTCAACTTTGAGTGCCGTGTTCGACGGTACGAACACACAAGCGGCAAACATAGATGTATCAGGTACATCAAACACATCAAGCACAGTAATCGCGGGTGGAAACTTCCTGAGGGCAGACGCGGCAGACACCACAACAGGCGCCCTTACAGTTGACACAGACGGCGGGGTGATCATAGGCGACGCACAGGAACTTTCAATAACAGTTTCAAGCAATGACGTAACGATTGCACAGACTTCGGAAGACAAGGACCTAAAATTCACAGTGAACGATGGTGGAGTAACAAAGACACCTCTACAGTTGACAGGTGCAGACGGCGGAGTGGACATCACGGGTGATGTCACAATCACAGGTAATTTAACAATTTCAGGATCATATGACAAATCGAGTGTTGACGTATCCACATACGTTGATGCATTCATAGGAGTCAACGAAGGCAACGCATCAGACGTTGATGGTGGACTTATCGTTGAGAAAGCGTCAGGCGAGGCAAGGATGTTCTGGGACACGTCAGAGAGTTACTGGAGTGCAGGAACTACAGGTTCATATTCACAGGTAATAAGAGACGCAGATGCAGTCGCAGACGGTAACGCAACAAAAGAAAAAGTTTTAAAGACAACAGCGGCGGGTTTACTGACAGTTACAAACGTAACACTAGGTGCTGTAGGTTCAGCAATAGCGACAACAGACACTTCAAGCACCAGCGTACCAACCATTGGACAGGTGGCAACATTTGGAAACCTATGGGGTGGATCTGCAAAAACAGTTTCAACTTCAAATCCAACAGGCGGTGACGGGGATGACGGAGACTTCTGGTTCGTAAGAGAAGGGGATTAATCCCATGGTAGCAGTCGTCAAGACATTCAACTACAGCGGTACTCTAAACCAAGTAACTATTCCAGCAGGGACCACATCTATCGATGTTCACCTATGGGGTGGTGCAGGCGGTGGTGGAGGATCAGACGCTGGAGGCCCTGGAGGCACAGGAGCCGCGGGACATTACGTAACATCTTCAACGATATCAATATCAGCAGGCCAGATAGGCACCACACTGGAAGTTGCAGTGGGCGGCGGTGGAGGAGGCGGATCGTCGGGAGGCGGAGCCGCAGGCGGCACGAACGGCAAGAGCAAGACAGGTTATTCAGGTGGTAGGGGCGGAAACGCTGGACCACAACCATATTCAGGATCAGGCGGTGGGGCAGGAGGTGCCACGGTAGTGCTTGTAGATTCAACAGCAGTAGCAGTCGCAGGGGGCGGCGGTAGTGGTGCGGGAGCAGGTAAGAGCTCAAACGGAACATCAGGTGCGAACACCAACACAGCAACGTCAAACTCACCAGGAACACTGGGGGAGAACGGCAAGGACCACAGCGGAGACGGTGGTGGTGGTGGAGCCGGTGGTGGCGGAGTAGATGGCGGAACATCAGGCAATGGCGGATCAGGTGACAACGGTGGTACTGGCGGTAAGTCAGGATCAAACAACGCGGCCAGCGGAACAGAAGATAATGGTTCAGGGGTAACACCGGGCGGCACAGCATCAGCGTATTACACTTCAGGTTTAGCGGTGGGAGGCAATCCAAGTGGTTCTGGAGCAGATGGCAAGGCAGTTGTAGTATTCAACATAGGTGTACAAGCAAATCACAAAGTCAGCGGCACATGGAAGAGCATAGATGCCATGTATCAAAAAGTTTCAGGCTCATGGAAAAGGATCACAGCGGGCTACTACAAGGTAGGTGGTGCGTGGAAGGCACTGTTCAACGCAGGGGTAAATTTTGTATCGACGGCGGCCGGATTTGGCGACGCACAAGGGAGTTCAAGTTCAGGTGGCGGCGGCACAGGTGGTGGTGGTTGTTTCATAGCAGGAACAATGATCTCAATGCACGATGGTTCGTTGAAGGCAGTTGAACAGGTGGACATAGGTGACACAGTTTCAGTAGGTGGTAAAGTGTTCGCGACAGGTAAGTTCCTGATAGACAACCTGTATGACTACAATGGAATACAGGTGTCAGGAACACACATGGTCAAGGAAGATGGTGCATGGACCAGGGTAGAGGACAGTAGACTAGGAGTATCACTGGGTGATGACGAAGCGATAGTGTACGTGTTCGGCAATGAAAACAGAAGGATCATGATCAACAACACGGAATTCACGGACTACTTCGAATTGAGCGAACAGCAGGAACTAACCAACCACGGCGAACAATTTTTTAGTAATTGGCAAGATCATGATAGACAGATTCATGATAAAAATGTTAATATACTGAATGCTTCATAAAAGTTATTACCAAGGCCAACAAGGCGAGTGTTTCAAACAGCTAGAAAAATATTTCCAAGAGATAAAACACGAGTTCGACTCACAGCCCAACAAGGTATTCTTAGACCCAGAGGACTTCTCAGACAGCGTCAGGGGACTGCCAGATGACTTCGATGACCGATCAGGCGATTACGTGAACGGGCAGTGGCAGGCACTGGGCATCCAATCCGGCGAGCACGAGGGACAGGCATTCAATGACTATCCCATGCTGTATTCGATACTGAGGAAATTCCCATACAAGACCAATGTGGCGATAATGACCGTTGGTCCTGACACCAAGATTGGTAATCACACAGACAACGAGGGCGGATGGAGGTATCAGATGTGCCTGGACGACGGAGGGGGTGACCAGAGTGGTATGTATGTTCTCAATGTAGAGACCAAACAACAGGAACTGATGACCTGGAAGACAGGAGAGGCGTACGTGTTCCAACCAGACATCCAGTTGCACAACGGATTCAACAACAATCCAGGCGAAAGAACCACATTACTAATTGACTTCTTCAAAGAATCACTGTACACTAAAGAGAAGTTTGAAGAATATTACCAACACTACTCGGAATGTTTTGAGGGTTTGGAAAATCTAGTGGACGTGTATGAATCAAGGAAACAAGAAAAATAAGATAGCGATAGTGGGCCACACCAGAGGGATAGGCAAGGCCATAGCTGACCTGTATCGAAAAAAGAATTACACGGTCGTTGGTTTGAGCGGTAGCAACGGTTACGATTTACACTGTAGCCAGATAGAGATAATGGAACAGTTGGATGACTGTCAACTGATTGTACTCAATGCCTATGCTGGCAGAGGACAAATGAACCTGTTGAAAAGGATTTACGGCAGATTCGTTTTCGAGGATAAAAAAGTTGTGGTGATCACCAGCACGTCAGGCACACCCGCGGGAGAAGATGAGGAGTTCTTGGATCCTGAATACGTGGAATACTGCAAGAACAAGAAAACTTTGATAGAATACATAGAACAATTACAGCAAGAACTACTGAACAAGCCCCTATCGGTCTATGATGTCTGTCCGGATGTTGTTGACACTGACATGACAAAAGGATTGTGGGAAGACCTGCCAAAACTAAGAGCAGAGGAAGTGGCCGAAGCGGTGCGTTACTGCTTTGAATCAACGTTCAACGTAAACAAGATCGTGATACAGAAAAATGCAAGATAGACTGTGGGACAGAGACCAGGACTACGACACACTAGTGACCTGGTGGACACAGTGGGAGTTCGGCGTGGTGCCCAAGGAATGCCTACCACCTGATGGGATCATGGTGGAAATTGATGGCAAGCCCGTGTGTGCGGGAGGACTGTACATCGGTGAGGGAACACAGTTCGCCTTCATGGAATGGATAGTCACTGACAAGGACGCCAACCCCAGGGACACGCACAAGTGTTTGAAAAAATGCATAGACAGTATAATGGACTTGGCCAAGAGCAAAGGCATGAAGCTGGTCTACACCGCCACCAAAGAACAGGCACTGCACAAAAGGTACACAAAATACCACGATATGGTGCTAACGGAGAGCAACGTGAAGACCTTCCTGCGGGACCTGGATGGGTCGTATTCCAGGGATTTGACCTGGATATCAGACGATGAGCAGATCGATAACCTTAATAAATAAGCATAAGGAGAGCATTCAAATGGCAACACAACAGGAAGTAGCAGACTACATCAACGCAAATTACGAGTCAACGTGGACCGCAGAGGAAGAGGCAAAAATTGACGCTATGCTGACCCCCGAACTAGCGACCATATTGATCAAATTGGTTGGCGATGTGAGTTTCTTGACAGAGGTCAGGGACAACGGATCCAACAACGACTAGACGATGGCATACAAGATAAACAACACATTCGGGACCTTACTGGTCACACTGGCGGACGGAACCATCGATGTCGCGACCACCGACCTGACGCTGATCGGGAAAGGTTACGCGGGTTTTGGTGAGAAGTTGAACGAGAACCTTGTGAAGCTCCTAGAGAATTTCAACAACACATCCGCACCCGCCAACAAGGTACAGGGACAGATGTGGTATGACAAGACGAACAACCAGATCAACGTATACACAGGATCAAAATGGAAACCGGTTGGTTCGACCAGCAACTCCGCCACGGCACCCACGAGTGCGGTGCTCGGAGACATGTGGTTCGACACGACAAACACACAACTCTATGTGTACACGGGTTCAGCATGGACACTTATAGGACCAACGACGGTCGCTGGATCTGGGGTGACACAGGTTTTCGCGGAGTCACCAGAGGACAACACGGGAGTCAAGAGATCAATACTGAAAATGGTGGCCAACGACACAGTGGTGGGCGTGGTATCCAATCTTGCATTCACACCAAGCTCTACGGAAACACTGGGAGCCGCATTGGTATCGGCGGGTTTCTCATCAGTGGCACAGGGCATCCAACTCTCGACAGCAGTATCAAGTGCAAAATTCAGGGGAACAGCGACGGACGCAGACGCACTGGGTGGAGTGGCGGCGGCCAACTATCTAAGATCAGATCAAAATGATACCACAAACAGTTCATTTAGTATTTTAAATGATACAGGATTAATTTTAGGTGCAGGGTCAGACGTTACATTTAGTTTATCTAGTGACAACTTGACTATAGCACAGACCACACAGGACAAGGACATCATATTCACGGTCAACGATGGCGGAGTAACGACCACAATGATGACCATGGACGGGTCAACAGGATTACTGGACCTACCGTCGGTAGGAGACCTAAGGGTCAAGGGAGACCTAGTAGTCGATGGCACACGTACCATCATCAACACATCCACGTTGTCGGTTGAGGACAACATTGTAGAACTTAACAGGAACATATCTAGCAACGCAGGAATGCCCAACTTCACAGGGTTGAAAGTGAACAGGGGCGAAACGTCAAGTGCCACGGAACAGAACCTCTACTGGGTATGGGACGAGACATTCGCGGACGATGGCACAACCACTTACGGTAACGCAGGCGGTGCCTGGACAGCATTCAAATCAGGTGGCGGACAAGACGAGTTATCAGCACCCACACTAGTGGACATCAGGGCCAACATTGTACACGCAACGTCAACTTCGGCACAGTACGCTGACTTGGCAGAGAGATACGAGACCGATATACCGGTGGAAGTGGGGGAAGTTGTGATACTGGGGGGACATGCAGAGATAACAAAATGCCAAACAGAGCTGTCAGACGCTGTTTTTGGTGTGGTCTCCGAATCACCAGCTTTCTTGATGAACGCGAATGCGGGCAACAACGACACACACCCCATGATAGCACTGAAGGGACGAGTACTAGTCAAACTAACAGGCACAGGACAAGCGGGTGACCGTGTGGTTTCGGCTGGCAATGGTGAGGCCCGGGTGGCCAACCTGGACGAATGCACCGCTTTTAACACCCTGGGCAGGCTGTTGAAGGATAAATATAATGAACAAACAGCACTGACAGAGTGCGTAATAGGGGTGAAATAGATTTATGGGATACGTAGCAGGAGAAACAATTTTAGATGACGAGTTTAACACATTCGTAAACAGTTCAAGCTCACCGTTCGGATACAACCACTTCGCGGGCACAGGAAGCACGGTGTACGGTCTTGGACAGACACACATAGCTACAGTGACAGGTGGGTCAACAACGATCACTGCATCACAGTGGAACACACTGTTAACAGGAATGGACAACATAGCCAACCACACCAACGACACACTGACGACGAGGGCGGCAGTAACGGCAGGAGACACCATCGCCATCAAATCAGCTGTGGCGGCGGACCTAGCAACACTGGCGGCTTCGGTAGCAGGCGGTTGCGTAAATGCAACAGCAATAGCGGAAGGTGCAGAACTACAAAGTTCAGTTTCAAGTACAAGATGGGTAGGTTCACACATAGTGGAACACTCGATCACATTTGCCAGCAACAACAATTTAAGATTTTTCTTCAACGCAGGCGGAACAATGCGTATGAAATTCACTAGAACAGGTAACGGTGGCGGATCAGCAACGTCGAAAGATGCATCAGTTGATGAGTTGATTACAGCGATTGGTAACTTTGATTTAAAATCAGCGGCATCAACAAGATCAGGTTCAGGTGAGACAGTGACAACAGACGGTCTAGCAAACGGTATTGAAGACTTATCAAGTACATATGCAACACTATTGACCCTTACACAATTATCAGGCACATACACTACAATGAACGTCAAGATTGAAGCAAAATTAAACAACACTAACATGTCAGATGCAACAGTTGTTACAATGAAATACACGCTAACAGATCCAGATGGCGGCGATAGTGAATATACAGCAGGTAACACGTCAAGTATCGACCAGTATGAGAACTTCATTGGTGTAACTGACTTTGCTACACACATTGTAGCACCAACAACAGCACAAGGGTTAGCGTCGGTAACGACTATCGCTTCAAGTGCCGTAGTTAGTAATACAACAGCATAGTAATAACCAAAAACTTTTTACCAAGTTGACAGAGCCAATAATTAACTGTATAATACAGTTATGGACATTGGTCATCTTAAACAACACTCGGATCTTAACTTTAAGGTAGCACAGGCTAAAAAGAATGCACTAGAGAAACTGCGTTCAAGACAGCTCATGGCCTACAATGAAAGGTTATTCCAGGCAGATGCCAATACTATAAATCTAGTGAGCACACTCAAACAACACAGTCAAGACTTCTACGTGTTAGATGCCAATGATAACCCTTGTCACATTACAGATCCAGAGGAATTTCTAAACAAACTAATAGAAAGAAACCAGGAGACATTAAACGCATATCATCAGCTACACCAAGATCTTGCACATAAGAAAACAAGATGACCACAGGTGTACTAATGTACTGTTTCAATACTCCGGCAGTTAACTATCATCGGCTAGCCGAACGTTGCGTAGCACAGATAAGAAAATATTTGAAACTAGAAATCACTATTGTTACTAATTTAGAAACTTTTAAAAAGTTTAAACCGTTAGGCATGATTAACTACAAGTTGGTTGATAATAAAACTACTAATACAAGATCATACAGAGGAAAAAATGTAGCATGGCACAACAAAGAACGTGCCCTAGCATATGATCATTCTCCATATGACACAACTATCTTAATGGATTGTGATTATTTTGTATTTTCTTCAACACTGTTGGAGTTAGCAAACACAAAATTTGATGTTATGTTGCATGACAAAGTAGAAGACATTACCGGCGAAGATATGATAATAGGTAAAAATGAAAGCACCCTGCCTTTAGTGTGGGCAACTGTAACTCTGTTTCAAAAAACTGCAAATGCACGTATGGTGTTTGATCTGATACAACACGTACAACAGTATTACCCACACTATCAAAGTTTATACAGGATACGATATCCCAATTACAGGAATGATTATGCCTTTGCGATAGCACTTCATCAGTTAAAACTAGGTAACTTTATTCCTACACCAATGGCCATGTTAGCGGATAGGGTAGATGTGATCGACAGTGACGACGATGGAATTGTTTTCAAATACAACGACTGTGCCAACTTTACATCAGGGCAAGATGTTCACATAATGGAAAAGGAGTGGTGTAATGGATAGAGGATACATGTGGTTCGCACTGAACAACTCGACAACGGATTACGTGGAGTTGAGTAGAACCCTTGCCGGAAGCATAAAAAGATTCAACAAGCACAACAAAGTTTGCATAGTGACCAGCGAACCGGTCGAGGATGAGTTATTTGATCACGTGAAAGTTTTAAAAACAGATGCGAGTGCTGACGAGGAATGGAAGTTGAGCAACGAGTACAAGGCTTTTAATCTGTCACCATTCACACACACCATCAAACTGGAAGCGGACATGATGTTCACACAGAACACCGACTGGTGGTGGAACTATCTATGGCAACATGACCAAGTGTTCTCATACCACTGTAGGAACTACCAAGATGATGTGATAGAGGACAGTCAGTACAGGAAGTTGTTCGCAAGGAATGAACTGCCTGATGTGTACAACGGTTTACACTACTTCAGGAGAAGCACGAAAGCCAAAAAGTTCTATGACCTGTGCGGAACCATCACTAAAGATTGGCAAATGGTCAAGGACGAAATATTAGTAAACTGCCACGACGAACAACCCACCACGGATGTGGTGTATGCGTTGGCCAACAAGTTACAGGATCCGTTGCAGTTGGACAAAGTTGACTATGAATGGTTCAAATTCATGCACAACAAATCACACATCAACAATGTCGATACAGCGTTTGATAACAACAATTACCTGTATCCGTTGAAGGTTGCAGACACATTGTACATGGGCGGGTATAGGCAAGACAGGATAGTACACTACCACAACAAGGAATTGATAGGAGAGATGAATGCCAGGATTTTTTGAAGCGATGGGCGGCCTCCCAGGGCCTGTTGTGAAGAAACACGTGGTTACCATACAAGGCAAGGAGATTGAAGTGGATCTTGCGAAGAAATTACAAATACAACGAGCAGGGGAAGACAAGTACATGTTACAAAATAACGAAGTTGTACTAAAACCCAAACCAAAGACCAACAGGCGTTTCCCTGAATTACGCACAGATGAGAATGGATATAATTTCCATGAGGGCGATCCATACTGGGTGCAAGGAACAATAGAGGAAGGATACACATGGCAGATAGAATCAGAGTAAGCAATCTGGATTTCGTGTACATCAGTTATGCCGAACCCAACAAGGAAGAGAACTGGGCAGATCTAAAGAACAAGGTGCCATGGGCGAAACGGGTGGATGGAGTAAAGGGTTTTGATTCAGCACACAAGGCCGCGGCGGACATGGCAGAAACACAATTTTTTATAAGTGTAGACGGAGATAACATCATTGATGAAACGTTCTTACTGCAAACACTGGACTGGTCAAAAACAAATAAGAAATCAGTGCATCGTTGGAGGGCCAGGAACAACATCAACGGATTAGTGTATGGCAATGGTGGATTGGTCGGATGGGACAGGGAAACCTGTCAGGGAATGAAGACACACGAGAACGCAGAGACGGAAGAGAACAAGATAGACTTCTGTTGGGGAGTACCGCATGAGAACCTACACAACTGCTATTCTTCCACGGTCATAAACGCAACACCGCAACAGGCCTTCGTGGCAGGGTACAGGGAGGGTGTCAAGATGAGCACCGAGAAAGGCAAACCAATATCCCCGGACGAATTCAACAAGATATGGCCCACAAACCTACGCATACTTTCCACGTGGTGCACGATCGGTGCTGACGTGGAGAATGGCAAGTTCGCTATGCTGGGTGCCAGGATGGGCAGTTTCTACACAGTAGTGGACCACAAGAACTACGACTTCGATGTGAGTGATCTAGAAGGCATGGCCGACTACTTCCACTCGACCGTGAAGCCAGAAAACATAGATGGTGAGTTGGAGATGTTCGGCAACAGCCTGAGACAGCAACTAGACATGCCCATAGCGGAATACGACGAGGACGAGAGCAGGTTCTACAGGTTCGTGATGCCCCAACACATCAACAGGGGAGTGCAAGATCATGAGTACTAGTGATTACAAACAGGACGCACTGAAGGCCAAGGACAAGTTGGCGGAAGTGTCACCCACAATGTGCCTGGCCAAGTGGAACCAGACGTCACTGCACCTGCCAACAGGGCTGACGAACAGTTGTTATCACCCACCACTGCATGAGATAGATGCGGAAGCGGTAAAACTGAATCCCGCGGCACTGCACAACACAAAAGAAAAGCTAAATCAACGACAACAGATGCTCCAAGGAGAGCAACCTGAGGGCTGTTCATACTGTTGGAACATGGAGAAGACCGGGGAGATGTCAGACAGGCACTACCGATCCGGTGAACCATGGGCCATGCAGGACTTCGACGACATTAGGAAGAACCCTATCGATGAAAATTGGACACCCAGGTATGTTGAGGTCAACTTCAACAACGCCTGTAACCTGAAGTGTAGTTACTGTAGCCCACAGTTCTCGACCACGTGGGGCAAGGAGATAGACAGGTACGGCCAGTATCCCACGTCACCACCGCACAACGCACCAGAGCACTTCCAGGGAAGGCGTAAGCCCATACCCAACAGGGAGGAGAACCCATACGTGACCGCTTTCTGGAAATGGTGGCCCACGCTGTACAAGAATCTAAAGCACTTCCGTATGACCGGCGGTGAGCCCATGATGGACAACAACACTTACAAGGTGTTCCAGTACATAATAGATCATCCTAAACAAGATCTGCACCTAAACGTGACAAGTAACATGTGTCCGGCTGACAAGAAGCTGAAAGAGAAGTACTTCAACATGGCACAAGAAATATGTATGCAGGAGAAAGTGGAACACCTGATGCAGTT
>Ga0208768_1000424_pt1 | contig 28583 bp, 26 predicted proteins | sample AntAceMetag02UK1_FD_184760 | JGI IMG/M metagenome (GOLD analysis project Ga0208768, IMG submission 184760) | Saline lake microbial communities from Ace Lake, Antarctica - Antarctic Ace Lake Metagenome 02UK1 (SPAdes) (version 2) | ecosystem: Environmental > Aquatic > Non-marine Saline and...
GTCCGGCCAGTCCTTGGCATTCCCATACTGGCGTGCCATATGCCATCCCTCTTTTTCTCTACCTCTTTTTTAGAAAACCGGATCCAAGAAACCAATTCGTCAACGAATGCATCGTTTTGGAATTGAAGGTTGCTTCCTTCAATGATAAATGGTTCCAAACTATCGATTTCCTCTTGAGATGTGAAAGACCGGACCTGAACCCCTTTAAATCTTGTCGAATCTATCAACTGCTTCAAATCCTTCGAAGCAATCGAAGTGTCATCATAGGCATTTCTGGTAACTTGTCGTTCATCAATATATTCAAACAAATCATCTTTTTGTAGCGCGCTGTCTCGATTTAATCTTATACTTATAAAATCTACCCCGGCATCATCCTTATTAATTTCCTGTTCTGAATTATACCCAACATTCTTGGCTGCCAAAATGATGTTTTCCGCAGCGCACCCCAAACTAATATATAGTGCGTGATTGTCGGCATCAACAATCGGTAAGGCCCTCTCGAAATCCGGATGTATTTGAATTTCATTTTCCATTACCTCAAACTTCCACGGTTGGGTATTATGCCCTGAAGGAGCTTTGGTGCCGTACTCAATAATTTTTTGTGATTCTAAATCGATTTTCATGTTACAGGTAATTCAATGTTTCCATAAAAATATAGCCGTACCATTTTAATGCAAATGATAATTGTCATTAGTAGTAGAGAAAAGGAAGCGTTTTAGGGGTCTATTGTAAACCCTTGTTATTTACAGAATTTTCTTTACGGAAAAAGGTAATTGAAATACCTATGAATAATGTCAAGGTTACCCAAATCCAAAAACGTTGTTGCGGTACGTCTTTTTGCAAAATCAATATTGGCATAAGAGGTATAAAAGCATTGGCAACACCATGCGTATAAAGTCCTGAAAATGGCCTGTTGCCCGAAACTTTTCGGATCCATGAAAAAATGAAAGAATAACCAATCAACAGGAGTATAAAACCTCCGAAGTTCATATAGATTTGATTTGAACCTGTTATAAACCATAAAGGAAGATGCCAGCACGCCCAAATGACTCCAAGGATTATGTTTGCGTACCATATTCCAAATTGTTTTTCAAGGAGTGGAAGGGCATAACCCCGCCAACCAAATTCTTCCTGACCTCCACCCAGGAACGTCATGAATACTATATACGGAACAAAAAACCAGATGGAAGGCAATAACATTGGCAGTCGTTTATCGCCAACTAATTCCGGGAGAAACCATGCGATAAATGTACTACTGCCTAAGATTAATAATGGCATAAGATAGCCTTTCCAACCTAAACGAAGATCAAGAAAACTTCGCAGATATTTTACGGAAGAACCTTGGAAACCTTGGTCTTCCCGAAAGGCAAAAAGAGCACCTACTAGCGGCCCAAAGGCTCCAAGTAGTATTATGGGCATTGTTAAGAAAGACAAATACTTATCCGAAATAGGAACGATTTTGAAACTACCTAGGACAAGCGGAGTCCAAAGCACCCAAGACCAAATAAACGTAATTAAAAAAAAACGGAAGGGGAATCGAACATTTGCATCCATATTTAAAGTGATTTGTTATGATCAAACATTTATCATTGAAAAAAAGCATGAAATTGCATAACATTAAAGGATTACATCATGGAAGCCAAAGCAGCAGTTTGATTTAATCTACTGACGAACTATGCCGTGTTGGTATTACCCCCTATAATGCTATGGGGATTAGACCCGTTTTATTTTATCTCAAGTTAGTATTTTTTGGTTCGTGCGGGGGTAATTTCTTTTTCCGAACGGATTTTTAGCAGATATCAAAGAAGATATCATATTTGGACAACGATGCCCATAATCCAAATTTATGGTTTTCTTTTTTTTGGCAAGAATAGCTCACGAAGTCCCAAACCTCCCCGTATTGCAAAAACGAAATACAGAATTATGAAAATACCATCAATGATACCTGTAAACCAAAAGGTATTCGGAAAATCCTGTACAAAAAGCATGTAATAGTAGAGTTGTACCACATAGAAGACCCTGCCAAGAATAAGACAGCCCACGACAAAGGCATATCGTTTAATGTTCATGGCGGAGAAAAACTGGAGATAGGCAAAACAGAGGAAGAAAGAGCCTAGGAAAATAGCAAAAAAAGGGTCTATCGATGGACTATCGATTTTTCTGCCCGTACCGATAAAGAAAAGATACATGATTCCGGCAACAGTATCCCAAACTCCGCCTAAAGCAAAGGTTATGGCTAAATTGGTCAATGGTTTTTTAGTTGTCATACTGTAGCTATTTACGTTTAGAATTCTGACCTGGCAATTCCGTTTTCATAATCGATTGTTGGTGCCGAGAAGCGCTAAGATTTCTTTGATGTGATTATAGATAAGGGAAATATGCCCATCCGTTGGGTAAAATTTGGGAATACAGTTTGGTATCAGATTCGTTAGGTATTTAACCGATTCAATATCAACGTTTAAATCCTTTTCCCCGTGCCATACAACTATTTGAAGTCTCACATCTGGTAAGACAAATCCCCAATCGTTTTTATATATGTTAGCATCTTGCAATGCTCCTTTGTGATTATTTTTGAAAGCTTCCTGTATCGCTTCTAAAAATACGTGCATCGTTTCGGGTCTTTTCAAGATTTCCCTATCGACGTCAGGCAAACTTTTGATAATGCTATTTTTGATTTTTTCGGGTGTTTTCCGAACCATGTTGTTCATATTTTTCAGCATCATGCTTTGTAGCCATCTGGGTAGTTTGGGTATAAACATGGCCTTCCCTTTTTTTGATTTTGGGAAATCAAAAGGTACCATACCACTTACAATACCTACCTTATTGAGTCGGTCTGGAATTTTATGGGCACAGACCAAAGCATAGGGAGCTCCTCCGGAATAACCCAAAATAGAAAACGTATCGATACCTAAAAAGTCCGCTAATTCTACTATTAGATCAGGCCAGTCCAGTAATGATCGTCCGGGTATGAAATAGGAATCCCCATAACCAGGTCGATCTACGGCGATGATCCTGAGGTTCAATTTTCTGGCCACATCATCCCCATTAAAAAAAAGAACCTCTAAATGTGAACCTGGAAAACCATGAAAATAGAAAATTGGAATCCCCGTTCTTTCTCCATACTCGCAACAGCTAATATTTTGGTTGTTCTTTAGTCGAATTATTTGAAGGTTCATTTTGAGCTATTTCATTTTCGGGTCAATCATTGAGGCGATATGATGGAAATTTTGCCATGGTGCTTTCCACAATAGCCATATCCCCAAAAAAGTCAATACCAGCATCTGCCAATTTTGACCAAAAGTTCCAAGCCCAATTGTACCCTCCAAAGTGTCCCGGACTTCATCAAATGAAATATGGTAAAAAGTAGAAACGGCCAAACTTGCCGTGCGCGACCAGATATAGGCGAAGACAACGGCATGTAATATGGTGGGAATAAAACTGACCGCTAGAACCAAGGGAACCGATACCCAAGGATTTTCTCCAGCATCAAAGCCCATGGCAAAAATAAATGGCAGGTGCCAAATCCACGTGATGAGTCCGTGGGTCAGTAGTGCTTTGCGATGAGAGTATCTCTTTAATAATCTGGGCAGCAAATAACCCCGCCAACCCAATTCTTCACTAAAGGCCGGAACAATAGTAATCAAAAAACTGAGGGAGAAAGTAGATAGCATAGTGCCAAGGTTTGCTTTACTTGCCGGAGAATACCATCCAACCAATTGTTCTACTACACTTGGAAAAAGCCACAGAAAAAGAGCCAAACCTAATACCCACAAATAGTGTTTTGGTCTTCCCCAGTTCCAACCGGCATTCTTAAAGCCATCCTTAAACAAGAACCTTCCGCAGATATAGGTAGCCACCGCCACCATGACCATCGATATCAAAAGAATAGGTCTATAGGCTGCCCCAAGAAAAAAATAGGCGATTTGAAAGGGCCACGAAAGGAGGATAACGATAAGGAGAAAAAGTCTAAGTGAAAAAGGTCTTTTTGCTGTAACTGTTTTCATGGAAGTATCACATATTTCGTTTCTCTATTTCCAATTTTAGTTTTTTAGGTATAGGTCTGCATTTACAATTTTTTGCGTGTTCTAAATGCCAATCAACACGTTGTTCCAAAGTTGCATTTTTGGCCATTTTGTTAGCATTATGCCATTCTTTGTTGAGTTTTGTTTTCATACGTTTTATATTTTGCTTTTAACCATAAGGCAAGAAACAACATCATCAAGGGAGCCGTTATCGTCCACGGAATTGCCAATAGCAACAGCCTTTCCGAGAACTCCGGATAGAAATATACAAACGCTATTAAGGGCGTTACTAGAGCATTCGCCACAAATGCCAATCTGACCCACCTATCAATACCTTGCTTTTTAAAAATAGGCAACACGAATACCGAAGCCAATCCCACACAGATATATCCTATGGCATCAAAATCCCAAAAAAGGGAGTGCGGGTACTGAACAAGAACGGCAATTTGGTCGGCATCGCCTTTGAGGGTCATGGGAATGACCGTTGCCAATTGCACTACGTAGTTCGCCGTTACGAATACCGCATATATGATGGTAAATAGTAACGCAGCATGGCTCCAGAATTTGTTATTGTTCGATGTTACATAATGAAGCGCGAGCATTTCAAGCAAAAACGGAAAGACGATACAGAGCGAAAATCCATAGATAAGAATCTCGTCGTAGGGATATTCCAATAGTCCGACAAGCTGTAAGGTCTGTGCAATGACGAAAAGAGCGTTTGCACCGAATGCTATGATCCCCGACCAATAACCGATTTTATAAACTTTGGTATTCATTTGAGTTCGGGTAGATTGTATTCTACACTTTTTACATTGAATTTCCCATACACAAATTCTCCCTCGGGATAATGCCAAATGGCCTCCCCGTAACTGGGTAGGTTAAATCCATTCATATTTTGAAAATGTCCGGACGGAGTCGAAAACGGAATTGTTTCCATCTTATCTATCGCCATCCGGTCTTCGGAAACAAAGTTGACCAATTGCCCTTTTTCATTAAAATATAAAACAGCCGAAATGCTGGCGTTGTTGGTCGTAAAAGTGGCTGTAACAGATGTGTCGTTCAAGGTTTCCCATGTGATGCGCTTATCTATTAAAGCTGCCGGAGTGAACAAACAGAGGTCGTTAAAGAAGGTAACAGTCTCCGTTTTGAACAGTTCGGACTTGTCAATGTCAACAACAGGAATTAATGATACTAGTTTAATATGCATGCCGGCCCCTTCCTTTGTATAGCGATGGTAGCCATTCGTAGGCAATCCTTTTACTTTGGCCTTCATAAAGAACAAACGGGTAGGCGAATCGAAAAAATTATATTGTTCCGAAGTAAACTTGAACCAATCTTTGTCTCTACCGCGCATTTCGCCCTCGAATTCAATTTTGACATTGTATATTTTGGGTTTGCCAACTACACCAACATATCGCAGATAGTTTTGGACAAGTTCTGGCAGTGGTACCAAGTCCTTTTCGGTAACGAGTTCATCGCTTATGGCCGTAGCCTGCATGGCGGCCCGTACATCCTTTTCATAGGAATTCTCAAAATTGATGGATGCCCATCCGATAACTGCGGCCACCAAAATAATCACATTGGCAATGGTGCCGTATTTTGCATCCGTCCATACCGTAAAAATCAAAATTTGTGATACGATGATAGCCATTATCGCTAGGGCGGGCCAAGCTTCTTTTTTTAACAGGAAGAATACAAAAGCGACCATAAACAACATGGCCGTCAAAAGCCAGACCCATCCCAAAAGTTTTGAGATAGGTCTGGACAATTGCTCGATTTCCGCCAACCCTAAAGCTTTTACAAAACCCATGAGATGTATGAGTCCGTGAATTAAAAGAATCAGAAGAAATACGATTTTCATGTTGCACGTTTTCTAGAATATCTTGGCGATCCCGACCCCAAAACTGACATAGTTCAAGTCTACATCGGTAGTGAACGTGCCGATTCCGATATCCCTTGAAAGGGCTCGGTAGCCGAGTTGCGGTCGTAGATTCCAGTTGCTTCCCAAATCGAAATTGAGGCCAGCCCCTAATTCCCAACCCAATCCGTGACCGGAATCTGCGGTAATATCCCCAGCACTATTTTCGACTTCAATATGGTTATAAATTCCGCCGATTCGCACTAAATAGGAGGTAGAGGATTCTGCAATGGGATGAATGAACTGAAACCCAAAGGTATATCCGGTTTCTTCAAAATCCGTGTCCCCCGTTCCAGCGAAAGAGTTATTGTCGGATTTAAATTGGTTCCAGCCCCAACCGACATAGGCACCCAAATGAGGCATAAACCGATAGCCCAATGCGAACTCTGCCCCGAAGCCTGTTTTAAGCTCTGCATCTCCTAAATCTGAGGTAGCGAAATTAATACCTGGTCGTAGCTCGGCAGACCATTTGTCTTGGGCAAATGAAGTGTTGGCAAGAAATAGAAGAAAAATTCCGACAATGCTCGTTCTGATAGTTTTCATGATAGATGATTTTTAAATTTTCATTCAAAAATATCAAGTCAGAATCGAAACCAAAATGACGAAAATCATATCTAAAAAATTTGATTTGGGTTAGTACATAAAAAATATGTTAGTCCAAAAAAACGGCCATTAAAAAGAAAGAATGAAGAAAATTGGTTGAGTCCTTTAATTGGTTGGGTTGATGGGACTATTATAAAATTAGAATTTAACTATGAGAGTATGAAATCGTTTTAATGTTATGCCCCCGGCGTTAAACATCTTGGATTAATTTTCAATCTAAAGACGATTTAGAATAGATTACGGGCATTTGCCCTTTCCACTTGTCCCATAAATCTTTATCATTTATCAGACTGGCCATAAAGTGGCCTACATTGATACGACTGACCTTGCCTGCATTAAAAATAGCACTTCGAGTGGGAGAAGGATGTATTTCGTAAACCGATACTTTGTCTTCGTTAATTAAACCGTCCGGACGAACAGCGGCCCATTCGATGAATTGGTTATTTTGACCAACTTGCGTTCGTAGGTAATCGGCAGCTTTTTCATTGTCTACATGCGGAGGCAATAACAAACGCAGTAATCCGATAACGCATTTTTGGGCGAACGAGATTGGTTCGTTCAAATCGCGGTTACGATTGCCTGTCGTATTCATTAGAATATACTTTATTTTTTGCTCTGGCTTGTTCGCTTTTATCGCATCGCACAATCTACGTGTGGCATCCGTAACCAATCGTGTTGGTTCTCCGTAAATTCCCTTTAAAGTAACCGTATGACCTAGGCAGGATGCAATGGCATCACAACCACGAACATACTCAGTCATTTCTTTGTCGCTCAGCGCTAAAATGCTTGCCGCGATTATTTCTAACTTTTGATTATCCCTCCATGGTTCGGGTAATTTTTCCGGAGACCTCACTACTACCTTGACATGATGTCCTTGAATTAGTAGTTGTTCCACTAACTGTCTTCCGGTTGCACCACTTGCGCCTGCTACTAAAATTGTCATTTGGTTCTGATTAAATTGATTTAAAAACATCTTTTGCTTTTTAGGCATTATAGTATTCTAACCACTTTAAAATCGTTTGATTAGTTTCTTCTGGAAGTTCTTGCTGTATCCAATGACCGCAATCCAGACTGACCACGTCCACATTGGGTACAAACTCTGGTAATCTTTCAAACTTAGGAATCATATCACGATTGCCATATATCATAAGTGTCGGCTGTTGAATGATTGGGTTCAGGTCTGCTAATAAATGCCAGTTTCGATCAAGGTTTCTGTACCAATTTATACCCCCTGTAAACCCTGAAGATTGAAAGGCAGAGACGAAAACGGCCAATTCGCTTTCATTCATTACGGACTCACCGAGTGGTTTTTCTGCTGTTGCAAGATTAATCATCAACATTCCTGGCTCTGGGGGTGCAGGAGGCACATTCTTACGGAACATATTACGTAGGAACTGGGTTGTGTTTTCAGCCAAAATAGCATCAGCGACACCCGGCTGTCTATTAAAGTGAACAAAATAGAAATCTTCCCCAAATACTTCTTCCATGAACTCTATCCAAGGTTTTTCTCCACGCTCTTGATAAGGCAAAGCCAAGTTTATCAGTTTGTTTACTCGTTTTGGATGTAATAAGGCAAGACTCCAAACTACATTTGCACCCCAATCATGACCGATAAAGGTAGCGTCTTCATAGCCGTAGTGGTCGAGAAGCCTTATAAGATCTCCTGCCAAGTGTTCAATGTCATAGTCAGTTACTTCAGTCGGGCGAGATGAGTTACCATAACCACGTTGATTTGGGACAATGACATGATAGCCAACTGCGGCAAGAGCTGGTATTTGATAACGCCAAGAATAGGCGTGCTCGGGAAAACCGTGACAGAGTACGATAGGTTTCCCTGTATTTTGTTTTCCTGCCTCAAATACTTCGAGTGCTACACCATTGACTGATATCATGGTGGGCTTTGGAAATTCGATTGGATTGAATCCTGTGTTAATTACGTTAGTCATTTTTTTATTGCTTTAAAAGGGACTATCTTATTTCAAATTTGAGCACATTTTATTTAGTGTTTTCCACTATTATTGGCATCTCATTATTTTCCAGAATTACTTTTTCTATTAGTTCATTCTGTTCCTTATTTAGTACATGCTTAACGTTCTCAAAAAGTTTACTACTTTTCAAAGAAGGAAATATTTTTGATGCTCTTTTAATCATTTTATTTCCAGGAAAGAGTATGTCATTTTTTCCAGCGAACAATGTTATTGGTGTTTTTATCAAATTTGCTCTTGTTTTATGTATTACTGGAACGGGTGTGAAATCCATATTGAAATTTAAAAACACTTTGGATAAGTAGTTGATGGCAAATTCGTCAGGTTCTGTAAAAACAATTACACCATCTTCTTTAATACATACATATTCGGCATGTATTCCGAAATGAAAAAGTGATTCTCCAAATACTAAATCGCCAATTCTAAAGTTTTTCACTTTTCTTCCAATTGCCTCAATTTCACCAGTAAAACCAGTTCCTGACACAGGGTTTTTGGGCTTTGTAAGACCCATAAATAGTCTGCCAATAAGTGGGTATCCCGTTCGCATCATAGTCTCTGCAGTTGTTATGGTTGCTGCATGAATCTTTATAAGCAATTCATTGTCTTTTGCAATTGGTTTTGCAATATCTCGTAGTTCAAGTACATCCGGCGAGCCGTATTTTGTAGTTATGATTGCTTTCATCTTTTCTTATTAATATACCTCAAAAGTAGGGGTAGGATGAAGGCCAATCGTTCGGGTTTGGAAATCGGGCATTAGTTTTCTATTTGTTGAATCATTTCTTTTGCAACTATTGCCGAAGAGGGTAGAAACATGGTGGAAACAATTCTCTTGTCAATTACTACATCATGTTTATCATTCAAATCACTTTTGGATTGAAATATTCCGCCATTTGCTCTCAACTGATTTTCCAACATTACAGGTAATAAAGTTCCTTCTTTAGCCCAGTTTTTAGTAATCTCAGTTGAATTTGGAAAGCCAGTCACTTTCTTCCCTTTAACCATATAATCACCATTATTAAGTTTGACATTTGCAAAAGCACCAGGTCCGTGTCCACAACCTCCTACGATTCCACCATTTTCATAAATATTGGCTATAATTGATAATAAACTTTCGTTATTGGCCACATCAAATAATGGTCCATATCCACCACCTATAAAAACGGCTTTATAGTTTTTATAATTTACTAGGTCAGGCGTAAGTGAATTTTCAACTTTACCATTAAAATTCTCGTACTTTATAGTATAACTACTAATTCCAAGAGGATCCATTGAGAATGGAACTAATCCACCAGTTGGTGAAACAAAATCAACTTCATATCCATGAGAAACAAAAATATGGTATGGAGGAGCTACTTCCCAGAGGTTGTTACCCGCAAAGTGTTTTTCTGGGTCTCCCATGTCTTCTGTATTTGATACTATAAATAATATTCTCCCTTTTTCAGTTTTCTCATTTTTACAGGAAACAAATATAAGTAACACCAGTAATGCCAAAAGTATTTTTTTCATTGTTTGATTGTTTGATTGTTTGATTGAATTATATAATTGAGTGTTACAGTCTTTTACAATTAAAATAAGCTAACCTAAAAGTATTTTAAAAAGCATGGTCCATCGTTCTGGCTTTAAAATTGGAACTAATTTGAAGAGGTCGTTCTTTAATTTGTTTTTGTATAATTAGCGTTGTGATTTTTTAATCATTAGTTACCTAATATGGTATTTTCAATTTGTCTATTCTCAGCTTTGCTTTGAACGTGTTTCGAGTTTTCAAATATTTGGTTGCTTTTCAAAGACGGAAATATTTTTCTTGCCCTTTTTATCATTTTAGAACCAGGGAACATTATGTCATTCTCGGCAGCAAATATGGTTATAGGTGTTTTTATTAAGTTAGCCTGTATTTTGCTAATTACCGGTACCGGAGTGAAATCCATATTAAAATGCAAGAATACTTTTGATAAAAAGTTGAAGGCAAATTCATCAGGTTCTGTAAAAACTTCTGTCAGAAATTTTTCTACATATTTAGTTTTTCCCGTTCTCATATATTTTTTCATAGGAATAAAGATTTTGAATAAGGCCTTGAAGGGATTACCATTAACAATGTATGCAGGTGCAGACAGGTAAACTTCCTTAATCTTGCTTTCATCAAATTCAAGCGTTTTAAGAATGATTAGTCCACCGAAAGAAAAACCAGCCATAATAACATTTTTAATGTTGAGAGAAGTTATGATTTCATTCATCCATCGTCCATAAGAATCGTCTTTCATACTTAATCTTGTTTCAGCACTTTTGTTGGGTTGTGCTAAAACATCAACTGCATAAACTCTAAAATTCTTACTCAAATTAGGATATGTTTCAAGAGCGATTGGTGCGCAGCCATTGGAACCATGAACTAATATAATGGGTGGATTTGATGCTGTTCCAGTTACAATAATATTAGTTTCTCCATAAGTAGAATCAATATTTAGGTATTCAAATTCAATATTAAGTTCATCTAATTTTTGGTTATACAGGTTTAAAATTTCCTTTTTGCCTTTCTCTGTTTTAAAATGTGATTTCATTCTTTTATTAGTACTTCAATTTTTATTATTTTGAAATTATTAGTGACAGACGTTGGTTTTATATTCTTAGACCGCAATTATTTGTATATGAAATTGTTGTAGTACGCTCATTAACCTATTTGTATTTCTTTTGTCCTTGAACCTTTTATGAGAAGCCAAAGCATAAACACTAATTCGCCCAATGCTGTATACATACTAAAGCTTGTATTGAGATCGGGATACAAAAACACTTTTAAATGGCCAACAACATAACCTATACCAGCGATGATCAATAACCAACCCATTATTTTAGGGACATATCCTGCTTTTAATACCAAAAAGCCAAGAAGAATAAGATAAAAGCCAAATAACACTAAGCCGAAAAACCATTCGTATTTGTAGGATTTAATATAAAAAAGCATGAATTCTGAAATTTGCTCCTGAGAATTAGAAAGAAAGTAGGAAGTCCCTTTTGTTAGGGTAAACACCTTTATCAAATTCGTTACGGCCACAAGATAAACTCCTGTATATAGTAACCGAAACCAAGCCGTGAGCAACGATAGACTTTTATTTACTGGCTTTAAAAATATATAAAGTGCCCAGGCTACAACAATATCGGATACTATTGTGATAAAGATCAGAAATATGGCAACATTAAATAAGAATGAATTATTAGTGATATTAGATGCAGTTTCTGATGCATTATTTGGATTTACTAAATCCGGGATTATTTTAAATTCAGCAAATGGGACCGTTAAAGTCATAATTAATAGTCCAATTCCAGCTATTAAAGCTGCTTTTGAAAGTGAGATATCTTTATTCATTTTGTAATTTTATTTAGTTAATGTTCTTAAATCTTGTATTGAAGTAGCCATTAATTTGTTTGTTTTTTACCTCAGCATCTTTGTTCTAGCAAGTTATTTATTTGCCAGATACTCAATATGTTTTTCAAATTCTTGCACCCTTTTATAGTTCATTTTTGTAGTTGCTTTTTATTAAGATGTAGCATTTGTACAAAACGTTATCTAGTGATGTTTCAGTTTTTTTTCCTTCTCAGAATTTTCACAATACGGCTATAAAAGACCTCCGATAAATTCCAGTTGTATCCGTCAAAATTGGTGGTATTCATAAATTGAATGACAACGGTGTCAATGTCTTTGTGGTATTTTGCAATACTTTGATACCCCACAACCAGACCTGTATGCTCATAAACATAAATGGAGGAATAGATTTCCTGTTCCCCATCTTTAAATACTGAACCATCGTTTAAGGCCCTTAAGAATATGCCTACATCTTCCGCCGTGGCCAACATGCCATTTTCTTCCGTTTTAGAATCTTCTTCAAAGCCTACATAATACCCACTCATCACGTCGTCTATATTCACTTCACTAAGAGATCCAAACGTATTTTTCAGCCCCAGTGGTGTCAAGATTTCCTCCTTGATATATTGGTGGTCGCTATACCCTACCACATTTTTAATTAGTCTGCGAAGCAATAGATAATTGGTGTTTGAATACCCATAGTCTGTATCGGGCAAAAAGCTTGCTGGCATATCCAATGCATAAGCAAGGGCCTCTTCACTATTTTGAGATGGATTATCCCAAAAATTAGGGTGGTCTACATAATTGGGAATGCCACTACGGTGTTGCACCATCATTTTCAAAGTTATTTTATCGGCATTTTCAATTTTTCCTACTAATTCAGGAAAGTGATGCGCAAGCGTTTCATCTAAAGACAAGCGCTTGTCATGTACTAACCTTGTAATGGCTACAGCCACATATAACTTGCTAATACTGGCAATCTTGAATAGTGATTTTGGGTCCGCTGGTATCTTTTTTTCTCTATTTTTTAAACCTGAAGCGTAATATGCCGGTGGTTTGCCAGCCTCATCAACATAAACGATCATACCATCAAATCCATACCCTATGGCATCATTAACCTGCTCCTGAACGGTATCTGGTAAAGGTGAAATCCAAGCTTTTACAACTATCCATGGTACAAACCACAAAGAGATTGCAGTTCCTATTGCTAGTAGTATTCTAATCATTTGTTTTATTTTTTGCTTTGTCATACTATCTTATTCATTTGCTATTTCAATAACCACATTGCCCCGTTTTCGTCCGGAATCCACATATTCATGCGCATGTATAATTTCGTTTAGCGCAAAAGTTTTGTCAATAAACGGTTTCAATTTTCCTTTTTCCGCAAGTTCTTTTATGCGCTCAAGATGCTCCGTTTTCTCCTTGGTCAGCATTTTAACCGTGACGTATTTGCCTCCAGCCTTTAAAACTTTTTTCGCCTTTGCTTTGGTGGTCTTGCCCACGGCATCAAAAACGATATCGAATTTGTCGTTGCACTCCGAATAGTCCTCTTTCTTATAATCGATTGTCTTTTCCGCACCGAGGGATTTTACCATATCTATATTAGGAAAACTACAAACACCCGTGACCAATGCGCCTTGTTGTTTTGCAAGTTGTACCGCATAACTGCCAACACTACCGGATGCGCCATAAACCAACACCTGCTGTCCTTTAATTAAGTTTGCTTTCTCAAACAGGTACATGGCAGTCATGGTTCCTACCGGTAAAGCTGCGGCTTCCTTAAAGCTCATGTTTTCTGGCTTTATCGCTACAACGCCATTTTTCCATTCCTGTGGCAAGCAGATAAATTCCGCGTAGGAGCCTGCTAGTAGCATAGTCGTAGTTCCGAAGACACAATCCCCAACTTTAAATTTTGTGACGCCTTTTCCTATTGCTTCAATAGTACCGGCCAATTCATGTCCTAAAATTTTCTTCTTCGGCTTAAACAGCCCAAATAGTAATCTTGCCGGAAGCCAGAACAACGGTGGAAAATCCGAACTGCGCAGTCTGACATCGCCTGAGGTAACCGTTGCCGCATGTATTTTGACAAGAATCTCATTGTCTTTGGGGCGTGGCTTTTCTACTTCCCCTAATTGGAGAACATTTGGCGGACCGTAAGTACCGTAAACTACTGCTTTCATAATGATTGGAATTGTGTTAGGTTTAATTCAGGTATTTTGTTGAAGCCTTGACTGTTGCAACGCTCTTTTTTTCCATTTCAATCCAAATAAAGGCCTTAAGAAATTTATCCGCCTTAGGATGAATTCATATATAACATAGCAACCTACACCCGTAAAAGCTACTATACCTATGAATTTCAATAAGATAGGAATTTCCATCGGTAATATGAACAGTGCTCCTGCGTACAATACAAACATGTGTATAATATAGACGGGATACGCTGCTTGGCTTAGGTAGCTTAGGGTTTTACTGGGTTTGTTCAAGTATTTATAACCAAGGCCAAAAACCCCAAAAATCCAACAATTAGATTCGATGGCCGTAAGATAACCGGGCGCTTCCGTAGCGTAAACAACGTATCGGATACCGAACAAAACTGCGGCCAAACCCATATATAACCATCTCCATTTTAAAACGGTTTGCCAGAATGTTTTACCACTGTACACAAAAAGATAGCCGAAAAAGAAGGCTAAAAAGCCATTAAAAAAGCCATGCCACGTCTGGGCATATAGTGCGAACTGTTGAGGCTCTACTAACACAACTTCTAGTATAAAAAATAAGGATATTAATAAAGGTCCGCCGGGATGGCCCATTAGCGTCGATAACACCTTTTTGATTTTACCGTTGTCATCCTTTTTCAAAAAATAAAAAAGTGGTAAAAGCAATACTACGTAGGCAAAAATATTTCCCAAGAACCATAAATGGCCTTGATGGGGATAATAACCTAAAGGCAAATTATAGTGCATCTGAAAAATAAACATGTGTAAGGTTGTAATGGCAACAATACCAAATAGGAAAGGCAAGAGAATTCGCTTAGTGCGTTCCAAGAGTAATTCTCTCCAGTTTCGTTTGCGCATCGCAAAATAAAGCCCCATTCCCGATACATAAAATAACAATGGAATTCGCCAGACGTTGAGCATGGTCATGGGCTTCCATAAACCCTCTAGGGTTTCATCGCTCTTGATAAAACCAATGAACATAGCCCATGGTTGAAATATTATGGCTATATGATAGATGAGCAGCAAGCCTATAGCTATCACCCGAAGCCAATCAATATCATATCTTCTTTCTGTTGTCATTGGAATATCTATTTTAGGTTGATCACTACTTTAGTATGATTATTGCAACATCATTGCAATGACCGGGCGGGTTTTTTCGATTTCCTTCAAATCAATTTGTAAACCTATAGGCCCTAATTGTTGCTGAAGCATTTCATAAATAGGTTTAATTTCTATAAAAGGCCCCATTACACTTTCCCGAGGCGTCATGCCAAAATTATTTTTGGCTGTCTTATCGGCTTTGGCATCAATGAGCGACTGTACAATTTCGACCCTACAAAAGAATGCGGCCGAATGTAAAGCGGTAGCCCCATCATTATTTTTAGCCGATAAATCCGCCCCGGCATCAATAAGCACTTGCGCGATCTTATTCTTTCCAAAACTTGCGGCAGTAATCAATGGTGTGGCCCCGCTCATGGCGTCTTTTTTGTTCAAATCCGTTCCTGCTTCAACATGCTGTTTAACAGCTTCTACATTATCGGATAGTATGGCTGCTTGAATATCAATTTCTGGTGTGGCGACTACCGACTTCGTTTCCGTAGTATTGTTCGCCTCGGCTTTTGCCTTGTTGCCAGACTGACCACATGCAGATGTTAGTAAAAGAAGAACTAATGACATGTTTGTTACCGTTCTTAAAGAAGTAATCTTAACTGTTTTACTCATGGCTTTGATATTTAATTTTAATAGGTATTCGTGAATCTTTGATTTCATGATTTTGATTTTAAATTGTTTATTTTAATTTTTGTTGTGATAAGGGGTAGACTTTGATGATGGCCCACCCCTTTTTCTAACCCTATGAAGTAGGATTCTTAATGAAGGTAATGTCTCGATTCTGCCCAACGGATTCTCTTACTGTCCTTAAAATTGCTAAAGAAAGTGAACCTTCTAGATTCTGTTGGCGATTGATTGATGAACGTTTTCATGACTATGATTTATTTGATTAATTTATAATTCAAACTGTGATTAGCGGTTAAAGTTTCTGTACTGCGCCCATTGGGTTCTCTTGCATCTCCTGATGGACGAGAAGTACTGTCCTGTTCTTGATTCCGTTGCTGTTCTTGTGATCGATGCTTTCATGATTTTTGTTTTAAATTGTTCGTTATGATTTTTGTTGGTACAAAGATGCTGTGGAACTTGAAGCAAGCCCTATGAGCTATGCGGAGAACTATATAAACTTTCACAAGGGGATAAAAACTATGATGCAGGGATATAAATTATGACGCAAAAGGTGACTTTTCCACTAAATAGGCGACCTTTGGTACAACGGGTAATTCTCTAGATTTTCCTAACTTAGAGCGATTAAAAAGCAACATGTCAAACCCATCGGCCAACACATCAACCTTTATTGAACAAGCGGAAGCCCTGATTCTGGAGAATCTGGCCAACGAGCAATTTGGGGTTTCTGAATTGGCGGATGCTATGAATATGAGCCGGTCCAACCTGCTCCGTAAAATCAAGAAACAGACACAACTTTCTGCAAGCCAATTTATTCGCCAAGTCCGTCTAAAAGAAGCAATGGGGCTGCTCAAGGAAGGCTCTTTATCGGTTTCCGAAATTTCCTACCAAGTAGGTTTTGGAAGTACTTCTTACTTTATCAAATGTTTTCGGGAATTCTATGGATATCCGCCAGGAGAGGTTGGAAAAGGTACTGTGGAGGTAGAGACAGAGCAGGTCCAGACCAACTTTTTAAAGCGATACCGTTGGCCTGTTATTGCTACGACATCCATAGTACTACTTGTTGTTTCCTTATTACTTTTTAATAGAAAAGATGAAGTGAAGAAGGCGGAAATTGAAAAGTCCATCGCCGTATTGCCCTTTAAAAATGAAAGTAGCGATTCTACCAATCTTTATTTTGTTAATGGACTTATGGAATCCGCGTTGAACAACCTACAGAAGATTGAAGATTTGCGGGTCATTAGCAGAACTTCGGTAGAGAAATATAGAAAAACGGACAAGGGTATTACGGAGATTGCCCAAGAACTGCAAGTGAATTACTTAGTCGAGGGTAGTGGTCAGCGTGTCGGAAATCAAGTTTTACTCAATGTTCAATTGATTGAAGCTTCAAGTGACCGACCTATTTGGGTAGAACAATATAGTCGTGAAATAGATGATATATTTGCGTTACAGAATGAAGTGGCCCAAAAAATTGCAGCTGCCATTGAGGCCGTTGTGACACCTGCCGAATTGGAACAAATAGAGAAAAAACCTACTGAAAACCTTGTGGCGTATGATTACTACCTAAAAGCACTTTCATCGTACTACACAAGAACAACAGAAGGGTATAAAAAAGCCATTCCGTTATTTGAGAAGGCAATCGAAAATGATCCAAAATTTGCATTGGCCTATGCCAATATTTCAATATCGTATTACTATTTGGACATAAATCAAAACCAGAAAAACTACAAGGATCAAATAAACAATTATGCGGACAAGGCACTACTATATGATTCCAAATCTGACATAAGTCTAATTGCAAAGGCATTATATTATATGTATAATGAAGAATATCGATTGGCGCTGCCCCACTTAGAGAAAGCATTGGAATACAATCCTAATTCATCGGCAGTAGTTCAAGTGCTTTCCCTATTATACTCCAATAACATTCCGGATACTGCCAAACACCTGAAATATGCATTAATGGGCGTGCAACTAGACATTGCCGCTAATGACTCCATCAGCAAAAGCTTCATTTATTTGACCTTAAGTAATGCACTTATTCAAAGCGGTTTTACCGAAGAAGCGCTAACGTATATTAATAAGTCATTAAATCATAATCAGGAGAATCCTTATGCGCCCTATTTGAAAACCATGATCCTTTTTGCCAAAAACAGTGATTTAGAAAGTACTACAAGGTTATTGGAGCAAGAGTGGCAAAAGGATACCACACGATTAGACATTTTGCAGGACGTAGCTAATTTTCATTATTACAAAGAGGATTATGATAGTGCTTATTTCTACTTTGAGAAGTTTGTGAAGGCTAGGGGAAGATATGGTCAGGATATGTATCCTCATGAAGATGTCAAAATTGGCTTAGTCTACCAAAAAAAGGGTCTCGATGAACAGGCCGCAAAGTTTTTCAATTCGTATGCCAAATATTGCGAAAACGACGAATCTATATATAAGAGCGCGAGCATGGCAATAAAGTACGCCAATGAAGGGAAAAACAATAAAGCGATTGAACAACTCAAAATTTTCTCAAGACAAGATAATTATCAATACTGGATTTTGCTATTTATGAAAAAGGACCCCGTATTGAAACGATTGAAAAGCCACCAGGAGTTTGACGTGACCATGCAAAAAATCAAAGACCGGTTTTGGGAAAATCAGGCGAAACTGAGAACTTCTCTTGAGGAAAAGGGGCTTATTTGATAGGATCAACTATTTGCCAAAACCCATGACCGATGGCTTCATCTACTTGATCTTGAACCGTATCCACCCAAGTATCTATAGATGAATCACCTTTAAAGAAATCAATAGATTTCCAAATTTGAAAAACTACTTCTTGAAAGAGGTCTTAAGGTTCTATTGGAATAACAGCATAAATATTACAAATCCTGCATATTTTATGCTTGTTTCTTTCAAGAATTTCTTCAAAATATTTACCCTCTTTTTGTTTATCATATCTTTGTCAAGTACTTTGTACATAAAGGGTTGTCTTGGATTTGTTTATGTTTCGCAACACAAATATCCGCAACCCTTTATTTCAATCCAAAAAAGTTTAAATCACTTCAGTGTCTCTATTATAGTTAGTGACAGGTTTTAAGAAAATATGACAGAAAACAGTAATTTTTTTATTTTATCTAATTATCTCCAAAATCCAATTAGATATTTCCTTTAATGCAATTGGAGAGACTGTTTGTTCTATTTTACTATACTCATCCATTTTACCTGTATTACATTCTTGAAATAAATGATTTAAATTTTCTAAGGTTACAATCTTGTAGTTCTTATCCCCACCCTTAATTAGCGCATTTCGTATCGCATTTTGATTTACGGTTGCATTAACTTGTGTATCCTTAGATCCATTTAAAGACAATACCGGAATACTTAGTTTTTCAAATTCATCAGCTGGATTATAGTTAACGAAATAGTTTGTCCAAGGGGTTAGGCTATTCTCAGTTTCATTTTTAATAAATTTTAAAATATTTTCATCGGTAGCGCCTAAAGATTTAAGAATTGGAGTTAAATAAGTTTTATTATGAGCCATCAATTCTTTTCTTTTTTCTGAAATGTCCTTATCAGAAGAAGCTATTTTAATTGCTTTTCTCACATTTTCTTCAAATGCCGTTTCATCAGAAACAGGAAAAGGCCTCAGCGATTTCGATTGCATAACAGATACTTCACTCCCTGGAATTCCTGTTGCCGCCAAGGTCACAATAAATGTGATAGCTGAGGTTTGGTTCGCTGCCAAAGGTGCAATTATACCGCCTTCACTATGGCCGATTAACCCAATATGTTTTGGGTCGATATCTTTTCTCGATTTTAAATAAATCACAGCGCTTAATACATCTTGTGCAAAATCGGCTGTTGTCGCTGTATTAAAAACACCTGTAGAGTCTCCAAAACCACGATCATCATAACGTAACACTGCGATACCTTTACGAGTTAGATAATCTGAAAGCACTAAAAAAGGTTTGTGCGTTGGAATGCTTCCATCTCTATCATGTCGGCCACTTCCACTGATTAAAATAATTACGGGGAATTTCCCACTTCCTTCTGGACGTGTAAATGTACCTGCTAGTTCTATATTAGCTTTGGTATTTTCAAAAACCACTTCTTCTTCAAAATAGGGATACGGTTTTACAGGTTCCTGAGGTCTAATAAGAGTTGCCATTTTTGGATTCCCTTTTATTAATACTAGGGAAAGTACAGTACCACCTTCGGTATAAGAGCCTTCTATTTGGTTGGTAGTTTCATTCCAGACACCTTCATATTTCAGACCTAATTCAGAACCATCTATAGTTAAGTTTCCTTCTTGAAAAAAGGTTGACTTAGGTTTGATACCTGAGACGTCAAAAGTTGGAACTGCCATTGTTGTATTGTAAGTTTCCGCATTTTTCTCAAAGAGAAAGACAAAGGTTATTTCTTTGTTATCTGGAGTTTTTGTAATGCCGTGCCATACCCCAGAAAGATCTTGTGAAAGTGCACTGGTTATGGAGAATGTTAGTACCAGTAAAGTTGCTATTATTGATTTCATGTTCGTTAAATTTTGATTGATGATGTCCAGGCCAAATTTTATTTAGCTGTGGGGTATTGAAAAAAACAGTGTTTATAATTTAGTAATGGAAGATGATTGGGGTAGCATTAGTTATAGCATGCTACCTGTAGCTTCAACCTTAGAATCCATATAACGACCAATAGTTAAGCCGATAAGCATTCCAACAATCAGAGCTAAAGCTATGCCTAAGGAACGTTCAAAACTGGATAAAAACACAACTCCAAATAGAACTCCAAAAGACGACCCAAGAGCTATGCCCAAATTAGTATAGTACCCTTTTGATGTTAAGGAAAACGTATCCTTTAAATAGCTTTGAAATTTACGAAGTGCTTTCTTAAAGTATTTTTTTCTGTTCCCAGGATTTGAGTTTAAATTCAAACTATCAAGTTCTATTTCTATGGATTGAATTTCATCTTTTGAAAATTCTCTAAGTTTCAATTCTTTTAGGATATGAAGGAATTTTTCATAAACCTTCATTTCAGATTTTTGAGTTGTTTCGTTTTTTAAACTTTCAAAAAAGTCATAAGCCTCTTGTAGTGTCATGATATTTTATTTTTAATGTTTTCTTGGTTAGTGGCTGAGAACATTAATTATTACATGTAAAACTTATATTTTTTTTGGAAAAAAGTTGAAAAGCTATTAAATTCAGCACTTTAGGAAGTATTTATTTTTTTAATTCTTCTATATCGGCCACTAATTCATCTAATTTTTTGAATACCCTGCCATAAACCAAATTCACATCCCATTTGTAGATTTTACCTCCAAACACGTAAATTAAAACCGCCACTGCCAGAGCTATTATCCACATAAAAGTTGGAATGCCATATATGAGGTGAAATCCAGAATTCAAAATCGCTTCATTGGTCACTTCTGTTGTCTTTAATGTATGTACTATTGGAATCCAAGCCGCTAGAAATATGAGAGAATAGAAAAAACGCATAACTTTTATATTCTTTGAAATGGCCATTTTAAGTAAGCTGCTAAACGACTTTATATATTCATAGCTACTCAAATTGGCATCTATGTTTTTCAGGGTATTTGTTTGTTTAATAGTTATCCAACATACCACTATTAGGAGAGAAAAAATAAATGCGCCAGCAATCGGAGTCCCAATCGCAGCGTACCACCCCAAAATTAAAAATGCAATAACCAAAATGATGTAAATATTAACTTTCATCATTCTTTTAATTTTATCAATTATATGAATTGATTTTTGCTTGTATAGGTTGTTTATCTTAGGCGCTACTAATGCATCACTTTTAAGGAACCCTTCTTTCCATATGTTTTCAATTGATTTTTCCATCTAATATTTTTTTTAATCTAATTTTAATTCTTTTAACACGTACTCCAATATTATTAGGATTCGTTCCAATAATTTCAGCAATTTCCTTTTGCGATTTTTCTTCTAAATAAAGCATTATGATTGCTCTATCTATTTCCGATAGTTTTCTAATAGCATCGTATAATAAATTTAGAGATTCGTCTGAAAAAGCGTAGTTGTCTTCGGTTTCTTCCGCAGTTATAGAATCAGACACAAAATGTTGAACATTATTTTTCTTTTTCTTAAGTAAGGTTAAACAAACGTTTAATGAAACCCGATACACCCAAGTACTCCATTGTGACTCTTCGCGAAAATTGTCTTTACTTCTCCATATTTGTAAACAGACTTCTTGATAGTAATCTTCAAAATCTTCTTGAGAATTCGTGTATGCCCTACATACCTTTATGATGATGCCCGCATAGGGTAAAATGGATATGTTATAAAAATCGCTGCTCAATATGACAGTTTATAGGTTAGTGGCCTGTTTTAAGATTTATTACACATTTTAAGAAACTAATAGGAAAAAGTAGAATAATGCCCAACAAAAAGGAATGTTACAAGTTCTGTATTTTAGTTGATTGCCGTAACATTCTCTGAGATAAAAAGTTTAAACTGCTATTTTAGGGAACAGCTTAAACAAAACACAAACTTTAATCTTTGGTGTTCCATTCTTGGTCTTTTTTAGTATTCTCGTTAATTAATCTTTTACGGGACACTTTTAGACTCTTTACAAAAAGCGGATTTTGTAAAGAGTTTGGCATTTTGGAAGTGTGTGTTTGGGAGTTTAGCTACAATCACTAAACCCAGGTCAATGGGCATAATGTAAAGAGTACATTTAAACGGTTAGTTAATTTCAACCAAATTATCTAAATTAAACATCTAATTTGACTTACCACTGAATTCCACCACTTCCAATATAGGCCCACGAGATTATAAAGTGTCCGAGATAAAACTTCTTTTCGCTTTATCCAAAAATCAATGTTCCAAACCAGGATGTAGTAATCATCTTATCGCAGAAGATGACATTACTGTTATCGGTAAAATTTGTCATATCGAAGCAGCAAGTAAAAAAGGTCCTAGGTTCAATGATATTATGAATAATGACGAGAGGAGGTCCTACAATAATCTAATATTGCTATGTGATGAACATCATCAGATTATTGATAATAAGGCTAATGAAAAAAAATACTCAAAAAAAACACTTTTAACTTGGAAAGAAAAACACATTTCTAACAATAGGAAAAATGATTTCGTTTATGACGATGACCTGATTAAAAAACTTATATACGAAACCCAAAAGTATTATAGAAAAATTGATAGCCTAGATGGCCCATACCGACCAAAGGTAAACGACTACTATGCTTTAAGGGGAAGCGAAACAGAACTAATTCAAGTTTTGAATGAGAATGAAGTTCTCCTACTCACGGGTGTTTCATTTTGTGGTAAATCGGAGACCGCCAAGCAAATCTCAAATTATTTTTTCAACAAAGACTACCTATTTAAAAGACTTTTAAATGTTAGAGAAGCCGCTTCATTTATAGAATCGACTGGTACAAAAAGGATTTGCATACTTGAAGACCCTTTTGGACATACAATTGAAAATGAAGACCGTTCACAGTTAAGGCTCATTAGAGACTTATTTAACAATAAACCAAAAGACAACCTACTTATAATTACTTCCAGAAAAGAAATAATCCACTCTGTTTTTAACAATTCCGATTTGGAAAATTGTTCAATCAATAACCATAAGTGGCATGACTTAACAACGAATGATCTAGATTTCTTAAAAAATCTTTGGTTAAGGCATGTCAGAGATTTACCCATAGTAAAAGAAAATATTGATAGCGTAATAAAACTCATCGAGAGTGGAAAAACACTTCAAGCAGGGCAATTAAGTCATCTTTCAAAACTGGAAAAACTCTTGGTCGAAGTATTAACAGAAGAAGATCTCTATAACCTAGCCCAAGTTGATATTGATGACATTTGTAATGATATCATCCAAAGAAATGACAATCTATGGGAAGTACTTGTCACATTGGGTTTGGGGTCAAACACTAAAGATGGTCCTTCTATTGAGGACCTAGATTACATATTACAAGATACTTCGGAATATTTAACTTTGGAAATTGAGTCGTCATCCCCCAGAAGTTTTCTTGGGAAACCAAGCAAAGAATTTATTCTGCCAGCTTATGCAAACAGTTATGAGAATATTTCTAAAGTTCAAGATGGACTAGATTTTCTTGAACAAAGGGGTTATATAAGTTACATGGACGAAAGTTACTCGTTTTCACACCCACACTATATTGAGATAAGTAAAACCTTGATAAGCAAAATCGGATTATTAAAACAACAAAAATTAATATCTAAAGTATGTAATACTCTAACCTGTAGAAATTCGGATGTTGCATATAATTGTTCAAGAAATCTAGAATACATATTAAGCTCGCTAAATGAGCAAAAAAAGAAAGAACTAATTACAAATGTGTTTAAAGTTAGCAGTAGAAGTTTTTATCCTAAAGTAGCGGATCAATGTACCTTATTCTTAACAAGTATTTATCAAAGTCAACTAATTGAAGAATATAAATCAAACATCATTTTTAAACTCCAATCAAAATCCGAAGAATACGGAATAACCTTTATTGATGAGGAGCCAATAAGATGGAAGGAAGCTGATTCCTTCGATAGTATGGTTGGTTTTTCTAAAAAGGCATTCTCAAAACTAATCGTTGATTTATCGAACAATCAATTTTTAAAGACAGAAGCTATATGGAAAGGATTATTGACAATCAAAAACTCTAAGGCCGAAGTTGACTTGGACCTTTTGGAATACGCCTCAAAAAGTAATGAGGTTTTTGTTCGAAATTTATGTTCGTATCTATTCTTTTTAAATGTACATAAGTTTTATGATTCTTTTCTTTTCGACAAACTTTTAACAGATGAACATCCAAGTGTATTATTCAATGGTCTAAAGGGCTATTTTCAAGGTATGGCAAATAATGGCAAATCTCTAAACAAAGAACTTGCCGAAAGATTCTTTTACTTTTTCAAGAATGATGAGATTTTCTGTATACGTGCCAGCAATTTAATGTCAAACTTTGCCACAGATTATGCACATGACAGTGTTCAATTGAGAGAATTACCAGATGGTAAAAAAAAATGGGCGTGGAGAGTATGGGCGAAATTTTTCATTCAATTTTTAAAAGTCTTTCCAGCTGATGTTCGATTTGCCCATACCCCGCGCTTTTCTAGTATGATGTGGGAGGCAAAAAATATGATTTATCCCAATCAAGGTGTTGGTATAGCTAAGCAGATGTTGAAAAGGTTAAAGGAGGTTGCCAAATCAAGGCTTATAGATAACTTTGAGATGCACTTGATTGATTTCCTAATAGAATCTACTTCTGAGCAACCGGAATTACGGACAAATCTATTTAGAAATTTCTTTGATGTCAAACTGCCTACCTACTTTGTAGGGCATAACATAGTATGGACATTTGGTCATTGGAGCGAACTACTAGATGATGAAAAACAAATTATTTATGACGCCTTAATGACAGATAGAGCGGATTCAAGATGGCTAAAAGCAATAGTTCTCAATAACCATTCAATGCCACCTGAGCCGATTCAGGAAGTAATTTTTGGCGATAATAAATTTATGCAAAATGATTCAGATTGGTTGATAAGAAATATTGACGAATCACTTATGTTGGATACCATAAGGGTTCATTTAGGTAATGATAGTGCATTACAAGAAACAGGTGTTCCCGGTTCGAGTAAATGGGTAAGAAATCTAATTTATCATATTGCAAGAAACAATTTACCCATGGCATATGAGAGATGTGTAAGTTTTTTCATAGTACATTTTATCAATAGCATACCTAGAGAAGAATTTGATTTTTATAAAGAAATATGGGAAGACATATACACTAATTCTCCTGACAAAAATTCTCTATTAGACATCATTATCAAAAACGTTGGCACATCTTCATTTTGTATTTTAGAAACTTCAATTTTCTTCGAAATTGTTATTAAATATCATATCAAAAATGACACTATCGATTTACTTTCATGGAAGCTGGCAGAAAATTTTGAAGCCCTCTATTATTATACAAGCGATAGAGACGTGCTCAGAGTTCTCGACACCGAAAGATTTGTTCAAGATCATCTATTTAGTCATATGCCAGTCCAAATACAAATTCTTAACATTATACTAAACTTGGATCAAGAATCTCTTTCATCCAAGAATAGGGAGGAATGCGTTAGTGAAATCGTTAGGTTAAGCGAAATTGAAGATGTAAGACTGCAATGGGTTTTCAACAATATTAAAGGACTTAAAGAAAAGGATACTATTGATTCAACATTACTTAAAAAGCTTGAAACAATACCTAACAGAATAAGAGCAAAACAAGAAAATTTTCATAATAAAACATCAAAAAGCAGTTTGCTAAGTGATTTTAAGTATCGCTATAAATAGTATTTGTTCTAACCACAATATTGACCTAGAAGATAAGCATACCTAAAATAGGAATAAATGAATAAAGAGCAGAAATATTATGGAGAGGTATGGTTTCCCGAAGAGGAAACAAGATGTTTTTGTGTTTTGTCGGTAAACGACAATGACATTTTACTAGAAACAAATCTACTGACCAATAAACCAATTCATAAAGAACCAAGAATTAATGGGATTTTTACTGGGTTGGGGCATCTGACATTCGTGGATTGTAAAATAAGAAAATCCGAGTCTGGCATTACCCAAATGAAAATTTATGCCCCAAGATATTCTTTCATCAGCGCCCACCATTCCATCAATCCGTTTGACTTAAAATTTCAAGAATTTAACATCACTAATGACGCTATTGTTGGTTGGGTCAATCACGGAACATGGTATAATGCCACCGATAAGAAGTTGATCAAGGAGGAAGATGTTTTTCAAGAAATTAGAATTGCTGAAATAGGCCTTACCATTACTATCCATCATTCTTTGAATGTTCATTCAAAACGCACAGAACTTTTAATTCAAAATATGGGTTGGGTTAAATTTAAATTAGATAATCCAGTAGATATCCTTGAAGCTATCGTGATTTATAATAAATTTCAAAAGGTGCTTCAGCTACTATCTTCAAAATCGATGCAGTTTTCACAGTTTAGTTTCAAATGCTTAAGCTGCGGTGAATGGGCAGATATTTTTTACAATGATTACAAATATATCAAATCGAATAGTTCGTTTATTCATGTCAAATATGATGATATAAGTGCGAATCTACCATCTATTTTTGATGCAGTTTACACCAATAGTAGTTTTCTATTCTGTTTGGATAAGTTGATGGAGAATCTTCTTCACAAACATTCCAGTCACAATAAGAGGTTTACTAATAGTATATCAACATTTGAAGCCTTTGGGAAATTATATTCTGGATTGAATACTAAAAAGCTAAAAGTACATCTAAATCATTTCTCACATTATTTCATAAGCCTTGGAAAACAAGAAGAAGAAAATTTCGATGACTTTGCTGCTAAAATTGTAAGGTCTAGAGATTATCATATCCATAGCAATCTTAAGAACAAGGATGTTTATACTGAATTTGAGCTTTTATATATCAGCTTTCTGATAGATTTTGTGGTCTGCTACGGATTACTAGAATCCATTGAAGTTTCAGAAGATGTCATGGAAAAAATAAAAATGAGGTGTCAAATGGTTTACGTCGATATGAAACAAAGTAACCAAATACTAAGTACCAATCCGCTAGATTCGTCAACTGTCTTTTGAATTCATTGTAAAAAAAGCTGGCGACATTCAGGGAGATTATATACTAGTGGTAAACAAGAAGATTCGGGGTAAATTACTGCAAAGAACTACGCATATAAAACATGTCCGAAAAAAGGGTACGTTCCACATACAAACCGTTATGCAATCAAAAAAATGAACATTTGTGATTATATGTAAGCCATCATAATACTGAAAACGAATATCAATAGATTTTTGTGTTTTCAGTTTATTAATCGTTAATTTGTTTAGCTTTTACGGACGCTTTCCACTCATCATAGAGAAGTTGTATCAACACCGTTAATCAAAAACATAGTTTAATCGAAGTATATTCTCGCTTTTGGAGAATGATTGATGAGTGACATCTTTTATAGCGATTATAAATATATTTCACGATGAAACTAAGTTCAAATAAGCATAATATTGAGTACGTAAAAAGCGTGCAAAAAATATTAAAAGAGAACAGAATCTCCCTCACCATAAAGCTTTAAATATAACCGTTAAAGAATTAGGATTCAATAATTGGAAGCATTTTCTGAATGAATCAGAAAAGAGCAATTATAATTCACCACACAAAATTAATTTTACACCAAAAGAATCTGTTGAAGGGAAAATACGTGATCCTTACAGAAATTTACTTGTATGTGCAGTGAATAAATTAATTGAACAAAATTACATTTCATTAAATTTTGAAGATGTTAACGAAGAAAATGAAGAAGGACATATTGCCTGTAGAATTTTTAGATATAATTCTGTAATTATTTGGCGAAATATAGGCTTTGGAGAATTACACATTTCTATTTGGTGGAAATATAATCACAATAACCATCCACAAGCTAACCTTAAGGGAAATCAGAAGGAGAACTTTAATTTAAGTCAACCATTAGCAAATCGAAATCAATATCGAAAATTTGTTGGAGTTACAGCAAGTTGCTGGTTAGAAAGGAAGCGAGGTAAATACATTCAAGGTACAAATCGAGAAAGTATTTTTGATACTTATATGGATACACTGGACTAAGCTGACCCCTCAAAAAGCAATGCATTCTACGATGGTTCGGAACTGTCGTTCTGTCGGATGCTGACCCCCCTACGATAAAAAGATAGTCGAATTCTGGTTCAAGATCGCTT
>Ga0208768_1000436_pt1 | contig 27946 bp, 22 predicted proteins | sample AntAceMetag02UK1_FD_184760 | JGI IMG/M metagenome (GOLD analysis project Ga0208768, IMG submission 184760) | Saline lake microbial communities from Ace Lake, Antarctica - Antarctic Ace Lake Metagenome 02UK1 (SPAdes) (version 2) | ecosystem: Environmental > Aquatic > Non-marine Saline and...
TCTATAACCGGGCAAACCTTTAATGTAATCACTGTGCGTACATCTTTTTTTACGGTCGCTATCCTCCTAACCATTATTCTCTGGGGGAGTTCTTGTCGCAAAAATTTCGAATATGCTCCCAGCGCAGGAAATCTTTCTTTTTCTAAGGATACCGTTTTTCTGGACACGGTCTTCAATACCATTGGAAGCAGCACCTATGCCGTAAAGGTCTATAACGAAACCCGTGACGATATAGTTATTCCGTCTATAAGACTTACCAAAGGTGCCAGTAGTTTTTACCGTTTAAATGTGGATGGTATTGCTGGAAAGACCTTTCAAAATATTCCCATTAAGGCAAGGGACAGCATGTTTATTTTTATCGAAACGACCGTTGATATTGGGTCCAATCCAGAAAATACCCTTCTCTATACCGATGCCATAGCCTTTGATTCTGGCATAGACGAACAAGTGGTGCAACTAGTAACCTTGGTAAAAGATGCTGTTTTTCTCTACCCAAGTAGAAATGCCGACGGTACAAAAGAAACTATTTTATTATCCATTGATGCCGATGGTAATGAAATACGGGTTGAAGGTTTTGAATTGTCAGACAACCAATTGCGTTTTACAAACAACATGCCCTACGTAATATATGGTTACGCGACGGTGCCATCATCTAAAGAGTTGATTATAGATGCGGGGGCACGTATTCACTTTCACAAAGATTCCGGTTTACTGGTAAAGGATGGTGCTTCGGTGTCCATAAATGGGATTTTAAGTGAAGACCAAGAAATTTTGGAAGGAGAAGTCATTTTTCAGGGCGATCGCCTAGAACCTTCTTTTTCCCAGATTCCCGGCCAGTGGGGACTGTTTTGGATTGCCAGCGGAAGCATAAACAATACAATAGAACACCTAACGGTAAAAAATGGCAGTGTCGGACTTTTTGTGGAAGGCGGTAATTTACTCTCCTCCCCTACCTTACGAATCAAAAATAGCCGTTTATTAAACAATACAAGCTATAATCTTTGGGCTGTCAATGCCTTTATTGAGGCGGAAAATGTAGTGTTCGGAGGGTCTGGAGGTGCTTCTCTTTATTGTAGTCTGGGTGGAAATTACATCTTTACCCACTGTACCATTGCTAATTTTTGGAGTAACGGCTTTAGAACTAAGGCTGCCTTGGAAATAGATAATTTTGCAAGCCGATTGCAGACGGATATCATTAGTAGGGACTTGATAAGGGCAGATTTTAGAAACTGTATTATCGATGGCAGTTCGCTAACGGAGCTTAGGTTGAGGGCAAAGGAAGAAAAGCAATTCAATTTCAGCTTTGTGAACTGTTCCCTTCAGTTTAACGATTTCAATAATCAGTTTCTGGGTATGCCCCTCTATAATTTTGATAATGAAATTAGGTATAGAAACATGCTATTGAATAAGGAATCGAACTTTTTTTTTCAGGATTACTTTGGAATCCGGCGTTATAAATAAGGGGGCACTAGAATTTGCCCAAGAAGTTCCTTTTGATATTTTGGGAAGGGATCGTACTTTGGCTTCCGATTTGGGAAGCTACCAAGGCGTCGAAAGGGAATAGCAACCTTTTCTAGTACTGTTTTTATAAGGCTTTTCCCTCAATATGCCGGGAAACCAGACAATTATCATAATAACCTTTGTTTTTATAAGGACATTCTCATATGTAATCTTAGACGGTATTGGTAAATTGCCGCACAAGATTTTTTTCATTGGACTATTCCTATACCATTATAGATTCGGATGCCGTTTCCAATTTACAACTCCGATCATTCTTGGATGACTATGGAGACTTTGACTGTGTAGGACTTTCCCAAACTTCCGGAGATGGCTTAAACAATATATTAAAGTATTCCCCCGACATTGTATTTGTTCACTTAAACGATCAAGCACCCGAACTGTTTACCATGGTTATGGAGCTTCATCAATTTATATCCAGATTACCGATTATTATAGGTATTTCCAAAACCAAGGAATATGCGTACCAGGCCATAAAGAATAATTTTTTCGATTATTGGTTACAGCCCTATAACGAATTCGATATCCGTAAGTCTATTTTAAAACTCAAAAAACTGGAGCAAAAAGAAAAAGTACCCAATACTTTATGCCTTAAATCCTACAATGATTTTCATTTTTTGGATACCCGCAATATCCTTTATTTACAAGCAGACAATAACACGACAGAATTCTTTATGGCCGACGGCACGGTAAATAATGCCTACAAGACCCTAAAGACCTTTGAGAACAAGCTTCCAAAAAACTTTATTCGTATACATCAAAGCTATATCGTGAATACCGACTATATCTCACGTATCAACTTCGGCAAGAACAACTGTGCCTTAAAATCGGTAAATCAACCCCTCCCCTTTTCCAAATCCTATCGGGAAAACATGGAAAAGCTCAAGCAGATGCTGTCCAAAAAGTCGCTCTCCAACCTAAATTAACCAAATACTCTCAAAAACGGTTCGTTTGCTCACAGAACCGTGTCATATCCTTAAAGGGTTTGTGTTTAGTTTACTTCCCGTAATAAGCCTGCTACATTGGTATCATAATTAATATCAATTGTTTAACCAAAAACCCGATATAAGATGAAAAAAGTAGGAAGTATTTTAGCAGTAGCACTAATGGCCTTTGGAGTAGCTACGTACGTAGTAGAAAACACCGCCAACGAGTTTGAGTTTATGAGCGATTTAAGTACCATGTTGGCCTGTGATCGTTGTGATTCTAGAACCAGTGAACGCGATGATCCAAATACATAGCCTAAGAATCCGGTGGATATAAAAAATACAGCGCCTTAAACATCTTGTTTAAGGCTTTTTGCTATCTTGCGAATTATGTTTGCAAGGTGTTTCATGGATAAAGGTAGTATTTACCTACATTTTTGTTTAGTATTATATTTTCTATTTCCTTTCGTTGTCATTTCTCAAGTAGAAAATGACAAAGTACATGCTGTTGAGCAACAGCAGGATAGTGTTCTAGCTTATATTACCCAAAGTAAAAACCATGAGCTGGATTCCAACCAAAAGCTGCACTTTTTAAAAAAAGGCTTGCACTACGCAGAGAACACAGAAAATGACTCCTTAAGATCTAAATTCTTTTCCAGACTATCTTTTGCCTTTTACCAGCAGGGAAATGCTTCCATATTTCGGAAAACCAACAATACTGCTAGAGTGTTGGCCGGTAAATTAAAGGATTCTGTTGCATTGGCCGAATCGTATTGGGATTTGGGCTCCTTTTTTCAACATAACGTTATCCGTGATAGTGCGTATTACGCCTATTCCCAAGCTCAAAATATTTATGAAGCCAAAGGGAATTCTTTTTTTTCCGGCAGAATGTTGATCAACATGGCAGACCAGCAAGAAGCCGTCAAGGATTATGTAGGCAGTGAAGCCAATATTATTTTGGCTATCCAGCGGTTAAAACCCTTGGATGAATTCAAATACTTATACTTCTGCTATAATAATCTAGGAATTGTATCTAAAGACCTAAAGGAATATGATAAGGCGATAGAATATTTTAATGAAGCCTTGTATTACGCCGATAAACTAGAAAATGAGAGTGAATCAAAAATTGGCATCAACAATAATATGGGGACTGTTTATGAAGCCAGCAAAGAGTATGACCAAGCTGCCATAGAGTTTTTAAAGGTTATAAAAGCAGACTCTGTAAAGGAAAAACGAATATCACTGTATGCAAAAGGCTTGAGCAATTTAGCATCGGTAAAATTGAAGTTGCAGGATACTCTAGGTGTACATGACCTTATTATCGAATCAATTCAAATAAAAGATAGTTTGGCTTTGATGGAAAGTTTGGCCGGATCATATGCCACCCTAGCCGATTATTATATCTACCGTAAAGACTCCATAAAAGCTATTAAAGCCGCCAATAAAGCAAAACACTTGGCCCAAGAAAGCAACAACAACGAACGCTTATTGGAAACGTTGGCACTTCTCACAAAAATAGACACCAAAAATGCCTCCGAACATGGGCAAGCCTACATTACCTTGAACGATAGCTTGCAAAAAGAGGAGCGACAAGCTAGAAATAAATTCGCACGAATACGTTTTGAGACAGAAGAGTTCATTGCAGAAAACGAAGTATTGTTTGAGGAAAAAGAAGAACTATCCAAGGAAAAGCAAATTTGGTCCGCCATCGCAGTAGGGTTCTTTCTTCTGGGTCTTTCCATTTATATTATCATCAACCAGCGGGTAAAAAATCAAAAATTAGTATTTCAGCAACAACAACAATACAATAACCAAGAGATTTTTAACCTTATGCTGGCACAAAAGCAAAAGGTAGATGAGGTAAAGCGTATGGAGCAAAAAAGGGTTTCAGAGGAGCTTCATGATGGCATTCTAGGAAAAATGTTGGGAGCAAGAATGGTACTCACTGGCCTTAATAAAAGAGCAGATGCGGATTCTATACAAGAAAGGTCCGATGCCATTGTAGCTTTAAAAAATATAGAAAACGAACTCCGGTGCATTTCCCACGAACTCAGCCACTCGGCGTATCAAAAAATTAATAACTTTGTTAATTCTATATATTCACTTTTAGAATCCGCCAAAGAAAAATCAACTATAAACACCACTTTTAATTATAATGAGGATGAAGATTGGGATAGTTTATTGGGAGATATAAAAATAAACGTGTACCGTATTATTCAGGAAAATCTGCAAAATGCCATAAAACATTCCGCTTGCTCCAATTTCTTTGTTAACTTTGAGATAGACCAAGATGTATTTTTGGTGACTATTGGAGACAATGGCACCGGTTTTTCCTTTGACAAGGAAAGAAAGGGTATCGGTATAAGAAACATACGTTCAAGAGTTGCCAAAATGAAAGGAACCTGGACAATAGATACGGCTCCTGGCAAAGGAACCCTAATGAAATTGAGTATTCCAGCACATTACAGCAATATACACTTGAGTGAAGGGACTGGCGTACTTTGAGGATTTAACTAAAACGCATTTACAGATATAGCGCATGAAGATGGTACGAATTTTAGCGGTGGACGATCATGAAATGACCACCTTGGGATATAAATATATTCTTGAAGACGCCGAATTTAAGGATTTTAAGGTAAAGGTAGAAATTGCCAAAAGCTACGATGCCGGGAAAGATAAAATCACATTTTCGGCACAATCCTTACGCTACGATATTATTTTATTGGACATACAGTTGTTCCCACCACAATCCAAAGACCCTAGAACGGGAGTAGACTTGGCTATTTTGGCCAGAAAGATCGTGCCTGAGTCCAACCTGGTCTTCATGTCGTCTTACGGGGACAATTATCGGATAAATAATATATTCAAAAAGGTAGATCCCGAGGGATACATGGTGAAATCGGAAATAGACGAACTTTCCTTAAAAGCAATGGTGGAGACCGTTATCCATAAACCTCCCTACTATACTGCCGGGGCATTGGCTGCCATGCGGCGCAAAATGGCAAATGATATTATGTTGGACGAGCAGGACGAGAAAATCCTCTATCTTTTGTCCATGGGGGTACACACCACTGATATTGCTCCGGCAATAGCGGCCGCGCCCTCTACGGTAGAAGCCAGGAAACGTCAATTGAAATCTATTTTTGGTATTAGGAACGGAAACGATTTGGCGCTGGTAGAAGAAGCCAGAAAAAGGGGTTTTCTTTAAAACGAAAGCCTGTTGACCTATTATTAAACGTCAATTTTACTCAAAAACATCTATTTTTTGGCATAAAACAGAATGTCCTTAGAAATTCTAAGGTTTTCCTGACATAGAAAATTAGCTTTAACTACTACCTTTAAATTAAAATTGTTAATTTAATTATCTATACATCTTCTTTATGGAAAACTTTAGGTTAAATCCAACCACTAAATTGGACGAAAAATCTGGAATCATTGGTTTGGATGGGTATTTGAAATCTTTGGAAAAGCACTACTTCGCCGATGTATCTTTAAGGAATTACAATTCTAATGCCTATGCTGTAGAAATGACCATTGATATGCGGTGCCATTTGAGCTTACTAGAAATGTTGGAATTTTATACTAAAAGTAGATGGGGTTTTAATGGTGTGGAAGCATCGGCCTTGAAAAGGAGTTTTGATGCCCTAACCGAAGTAAACACCCTACAACTGGACATAGAGGAACTGACTTTGTTGTTGGATGACACGAGTATTGTAATCAAGAAAATATATAATCAAAGTATTCCAGACCAATTAAATGAAATTCTTTCAGAAATTTCCAATCACTATATTTATTTTTCAAAGGGTCTAACGGAAAAACCGTACGAGATTTTTGTACCTGTTTTTGAAGATTGTGTTACCGAAAATGGTATGGACTATCCTTTGTTTCACGGAAAAGAAAAAACACCCAAGAGCTACTTCGAATTCTGGGGTGTTTATTTGGAATCTCAAGAAGATTCCCTTATTTACGATGTACGAAAGAATGCCTATATTCCGGCAGATCTTGACTTTTATATGTTAGACTAATAGCAGATACTGAAACTATTTTTCGGGGGCTCCCACAAATATTGGTCTCGAGTTCATCATGGAGTTTACCTCTTTTTTTACCTGAGCTATCAAAGTGCTATCATCAGGGTTATTGATAACCCTATCTATTAAACCAACAATAATCTTCATATCCTCTTCCATGAGCCCTCTTGTGGTAATGGCCGGTGTTCCAAAACGTATTCCTGATGTTACAAACGGGGATTTATCATCAAACGGTACCATATTTTTATTTGCAGTAATATCCGCAAGCACCAAAGCCTTTTCCGCATCTTTACCCGAAATATTCTTATTCCTTAGGTCGATCAGCATCATGTGGTTGTCCGTTCCTCCAGAAATAATATGGTAATCCAAGTCTACAAATGCTTTTGCCATGGCGTCGGCGTTTTTCTTTACCTGCCACATATATTTCGAAAACTCTTCTGTTAATGCTTCGCCAAAGGCAACTGCCTTTGCAGCGATGATATGTTCCAAAGGCCCACCTTGGTTTCCTGGGAATACGGCAAGATCTAATAAAGCGGACATTTTACGCAAGGTGCCGTTTTTAAGCGTAATGCCAAACGGATTGTCAAAATCCTCCCCCATTAAAATAAGACCTCCACGGGGTCCTCTTAATGTTTTATGTGTGGTAGTGGTAACAATATGGCAATGCGGAATGGGATCGTTTAAAATACCTTTCGCGATCAAACCGGACGGGTGCGAAATATCGGCCAATAATAGGGCATCCACACTATCTGCAATCTCGCGGAAACGTTTAAAATCCATATCCCTAGAGTAGGCGGATGCTCCGGCAATTATTAATTTGGGACGTTCCTTTAGCGCTATTTCCTGAATTTTATCATAATTCAATAGTCCGGTTGCTTCCTCAACACCATAGAATACCGGATTGTACAATCTTCCGGAAAAATTAACTGGCGATCCATGGGTAAGGTGGCCACCATGGGAAAGGTCAAAACCTAATATCGTGTCTCCTGGCTGCAAACATGCATGATAAACAGACGCATTTGCCTGTGAGCCAGAATGTGGCTGTACGTTGGCATAAACGGCACCAAATAGTTCCTTTGCCCTATCTATGGCCAATTGCTCTACTTTATCTACTACTTCGCAACCCCCGTAATAACGCTTTCCTGGATAACCTTCCGCGTACTTATTGGTTAAAACAGAACCTGACGCCTCCATTACCTGCGGACTGGTAAAATTCTCCGAAGCAATCAACTCGATACCGCTTATCTGACGTTGTTTTTCTTCTTCTATTAACTCAAAAATAAGATTATCCCTTTGCATACTGCTTTATTATGTATTGAATGGCAAAAATACGAATAGCTACCCATTTTAAAAGAAAAAAGAGATTTGTATATCCTATTATTTTTAACAATAAAGTTAACAATTTAAAAGCCTGGCCTATTCACTTTAGAATGTTGACTGTAGTGCCGGAATTACATATAAACACAGTGCTTACACTAAGTCCGTATCTTTTGCGTTATCGTCTTAAGCCGTTTTGGCATAGAGATTGAAACACCCAACTAAACGTTAAATAATAAAGTCATGAGAAAATTTTTAATCTACAGCGTATTGTTTGTGCTATTTTCCTGTAGTGGGGTTAAAAGGACTCAGGAAGCATTAAATTCAGGAAATTATTGGACGGCCATTACTAAGGCCATCTCAAATATTGCCGAAAACAAGGACAAGAAAAGTAACCAGCCTTTTATTGTACTATTGGAAGATGCGTTTGAAAAGAATACAGAACGGGAAGTACAACATATTAATTTTCTCAAAAAAGAAGGTAATCCTGCTACTTATGAAGAAATTTTTAAAACGTATGAGCAATTGAAAACCGTTCAACAACAAATACGTCCATTATTGCCATTGCGTATAGTAGATGAAAACAGGAAGGCGCAATTCAATTTTAAAAATTACGACTATGAAATAATAGCTTCCAAAGACAAACTATCCCAGTATTTGTATACGAACGCTTTGGGCTTGTTGGAAACAAGTGTGAACAAAATGGACTTTAGAAAAGCCTATGATGATTTAAAGTATCTACAAGAAATAAATCCTGGTTATAAGGATTCAGGACAAAAAATGGATGAAGCCTATCAAAAAGGTTTGGACTATGTTATGGTGGAATTATTCAATAATACGGACAAGGTAATACCCATTAGGCTAGAGGAGGAATTACTTAACTTTAATACGTACGGATTGAATGATCTTTGGACGGAATACCATACCAATAAAAATCCGGCCCAGAAGTATGATTATTTGATGGAGGTCTCCTTTCAGGATATTAATATCTCTCCAGAACAGATCCGGGAAAAACAAATTATAAAAGAAAAACAGATCAAGGATGGCTTTACTTATGTGAAGGACCAACGTGGCAATATTGTAAAAGATAGTCTTGGCAATAAAATTAAAACGGACAACTTTAAAACGGTACGCTGCGACTTTTATCAATTTACACAGTTTAAAAGTGCCCAAGTTACCGGAGTCGTAAATTTTACGGACCTTAGAAAACAACAGCAGATCAACCAATACCCGCTGGCAAGTGAATTCGTTTTTGAGCATATTTATGCCAATTATGATGGGGATAAGCGTGCTTTGGATAATGACCTGTTATCCTTACTGCAATTGGCTAGGGTTTCTTTTCCAAGCAACGAACAAATGGTATATGACGCCGGTGAAGATTTAAAGAGCAATCTTAAGAATATAATAACCCGACAGCGATTCAATTAAAAATTGCCTTAATTTAGGCATTTTTTTAGTAACAATTTATACCGTTCAGTATAGATTTTTTATATTCGTATAAAAATCACAATAATGTCTAGCAAAGCCGAAAGAACCACCAGTTTTATTATTGAGACTGTAGCGCCTATTTTTAACAAACACGGTTATATAGGAACCAGTATGAGCGATTTGACCGAGGCTACAGGACTTACCAAAGGTGCACTTTACGGTAATTTTGAAAACAAGGAAGCTTTGGCCCTTTCTGCTTTTGAGCACAACAGGGAACTTTTGTTGGACGCTGTTGACGACAAATTGAATATAGATGGAACAGCCATGGAAAAGCTGTTAAACCTTACAGACTTTTATAAAAAATATGATTCGTTTACAGGAACTATGGGAGGATGCCCTGTTTTAAATGTAGGTATGGATGCACAGCACAATAATAGGCTACTGGCAGCGGCTTCCAAGGAAACCATTAAGGAAATTGAGGGCAAAATAGCTTTGGTACTGGAAAACGGGGTTCATAATGGCGAGTTGAAAATGAGCGTAACGCCCCTACAGTTTGCCAAGCAAATGTTTACAATGATACAAGGAGCCATAGCAATGGCCACCATAACCCATGACCGCAAATACTTATTGAACACGATAGCGTATCTTGATTTGTTAATGAAGCGAGAGCTTAAACAATAAGGCTGTATAAGGTTCTGGCCCTTGCATAGCGCACCATTATTTCATTTTATTCTTTTCCTGAATCCATTTTCCCATGTATTTAGTGCTTTTCAAGGTTTGATGCTGTAACAGACCTCCTATGAAGTTTTGCCGTCTATGTCCTTCAAGTCCATTTATAAGTTCTTTTATTATAAAGGAAAACTCTTGTTCCAAAACTGATTTTTCATACCTGTCGGACAATAGCCTATACCCATTCCGTTGTGCTTTTTCCCAAGTGGTCTTGTCACTATATAAGGATATGGCGGCGTTTACAAAGTCGGTTTCGCCGTCTGCTATACTTCCGTTCCAAGCTAGTTGGCCATACATACCTTCCGCACCTATTTCCGTGGTTACAGACGGCGTGCCATATTGCATGGCATGTAGTAGTTTGCCTTTTATACCTGCACCAAAACGTAAAGGAGCTAAACATACTTTTGCCTTTTGCATTACATCTGATACGGTTTCAGCTTTACCTCGCACATAAAACCCTACCGCAGTATCATTAAGCTCTTGTATCTTTTGCGGCAGATAGGCACCGTAGATATTCATTTTTGCTTTTGGCAACTGCTTTCTGATTTTGGGCCAAATATCATTTTTAAGGTGTTTGATAGCGTCAATATTTGGAGCGTGCTTTCCACCACCTATGAATAGGAAATTGGTTCGTTCCTCAAAACTGGGTGTTTCAGTGGGAACTTCAGCAGTGTCGACCATAAAAGGTAGATGATGCACTATATTTCGATTTTCTCCTAAAACAGTGCTTAGCAAATTCATTTCAAAATCTGAAATAATAAGGGATAGATCACACCGGAAGATACTCGCAATTTCCCGTTTTGTTTTATCGTCCTGTAGCCAGACATTCACAGAAAAAGCGATTTGCTGTCGGAAACATTGCTCCCGTACATGGCGAAGGGAATGTAAATCCTCCGTATCTAAAATACGTAAGGCTTCTGGTGTATATTCGGCCACTCGCCAGCCAAATTGCTCTTCCGTAAGATAGCGGTCAAAAAGGACAATTGTCGGTTGCAAATCGACTAGAAAGTCTTTGAACGTGTCGCAATTGAGTACTACTTGTTTGGTTCGAATACCTAATTTTTCAAGGGCCGAGCTATGTTCATCCTCCGTGGCCGTAGCAACAAAGGAAATCTCATAACCGGTCTTTAAAAAGTAGTCCACCAGTTGCAATAATCGCACTCCGGCAGCGGTAACATTCGGCTGCGGCCATCCCCACCCTATGATGAGTAGTTTTTGGGGTTTATATTTTTGAAGTGGGTCGATGATGGGTTATTGTGTGAGGTTTCTAAAAGTGGGTAGAGGGTAGACGGTAGTGGGTAGTTTACAGAAAATTCATTACTTTAAGTTTACTAGCTTAGTTTTTATTTTTGAACTTGATAGTTGAGCTTGAACTTAAACTTGTCCCGTTTACATTTTGGCGGCAAACTTCTTGGAAATATTACTACGTAGCTTTCGCTCATAATCCTCCTCTAACCACTCCTTATAATTCTTGGTGTTGTTCATGATACAATAGGAATACTGCCGCACGCGATAAGAAATTTCCTCTTTAAGTTTTTTGGCCAAAATACGGGCTTCAAATACATCTTTGGCATTTTCCACACAAATTTGCGCATGCTGTTCTATACTTAGCTCCAACACCAATTTGGACTTTTCCCCGTTGGCAAAACTCTTTTTATATTTCGCCTTTATATCGAACTCTATGCTCTCGGACTTAGAAAATTCGTTACGGAGTTCTTGCGGCATTTCGTAAACGAATTCACGTTCTATATCCTCGTCGTTCTTAATGTTTTCTAAATAAAAATCGGGAAAGTGAAAAATCTCTTGCCAATCTAAGGCAGCGTTCCACATACCAAAACGGGCGACATTGTTCCCCATATCTACAACGGTAAATTCTTCTTTATGCGGAAGGTAGCGCGAACCACGACCTATCATCTGAAAATATAAAGTAAGCGATCGCGTAGCCCTATTAAGTATAATGGTCTCCACAGAGGGCTCGTCAAAGCCTGTTGTCAAAATACTGACCGAAGTTAAAATGGCATCCGGTGTTTCCGAAAACCATTCAAGTATATCCTTACGTTCCGAAGCTGTATTTTTATTATCTAAATGGCGAATATTGTAGCCCGCCTTTTTAAAGGTCTCGTACACATAGCGCGAGGTGTTGATACCGTTGTTGAAAATCAATGTTTTGGTACCCATCGCAATTTCGGTATAGGCGGCTAACAACTTGCCGAGCATGCTATGGTTTCCGTAGAGCTCATCGGAAGATTTAACGGTATAGTCCCCATTAATCCCAAGTTTTAGGGTCTGTAGGCTAACATCGTAATTGTACATATTGGCCTTCGCCAAAAATTTCTTTTCTATCAGCGAACCTATACTCTCCCCTACGATCAACTTTTTATAGTTGTCCTTCATCGGAAGTTTTATATTGGAACTCAAGGGTGTGGCGGTAACCCCAATGATAGTCGATTTTTCAAAATACTTGAACAGTTTTCGGAAAGAATTGTAGTGCGCCTCATCTATAATAACGAGTCCAATATTGTTGATTTCTACCTTTTCCTCCTGTAAACGATTGTTCAAGGTTTCTACCATGGCCACAAAGCACATGTACTCGTCCTGATCAATTAATTCCTTTACCTCGCTATTAATAATTTTATTGTTGACGCCGAAGCCATGTAGCATCTTGGAAGTCTGTGCACTAAGTTCTATCCGGTGGGTGAGCACTACCACCTTTTTTTGTGTTTTTTCAATATACCGTTTGGCAATCTCGGAAAAAACGACGGTTTTACCGCCACCAGTAGGTAGCTGGTACAACAAATTGGAATGATCTGGATTTTCCTCTAAATGCGTAAAAATAGCATTCAGATCTTCCTCTTGATAATCATATAATGTTTTTTCTGAAATGTCTTTTGGTACTTTCAAAAGGATGGCAAAATATTAAAGGTTGAACAAACTAGTGCAATCTTTCAAAATTAGAAGATTTTTATGGGTAAACGAAATATTGGAGGGCAAAAAAGCGAGATGCTCGCTGTTTAGGGCTCGAGGTTTCAGGTCTATGTTGTTTCAGGTCTATGTTTCAAGTTTCTGTTATTTCAAGTCTCTTTTGTTTCAAGTCTCTTTTGTTTCAAGTCTCTTTTGTTTCAGGATTCTGTTGTTTCAGGTTCAGAACGCAAGGCGTATAGCGCATAGCATAAAGCATTTGAGTTTGAATTTGAGTTTGAATTTGAGTTTGTATTTGAATGTGACACTTGAACTTGACACTTGAACTTGAACTTGAATCTTAATACCCCTTCGCCCTATCCACAACATTCATAAGTTCGTTCCCTTCCAACAGATTCCTGTAGTTGGCAAGAATCTGGGGAACAACGGAATTGGTATCGGATACGCTGGCGTAGTGTGGGGTCATGAAAATTTTTGGATGCTTCCAAAAGGGATGCGAACTTGGCAAGGGTTCTTGATGGTAGACGTCCAAACACGCGCCAGACAAATGTCCGTTGTCCAATTGTTCCAGTACATCGGCGTCTACCAAATGACCGCCACGGGCCACATTTATCACGTAGGCATCTTTGGGGAGTTGGGCAAATAGACTGTTGTTTAAAATTCCCGTAGTTTCTAAGGTCAGCGGTAATAGACACACCAAGAAATCTGAATTTTTTAAAAATTCTTTTAATCCGTTATCTCCTGAAAAACTTATCACACCATCAATCGATTTTAGACTTCTAGACCAGCCTTGTACGGTAAAGCCGGCATGTAACAAGTCTTTGGCCGTAAGCGCACCCAATTCTCCTAATCCCATGATTCCGACAGTTACATCGGTTATACGTCTGTAATCTTTGGGCTTCCATATGGCCTGGGTTTGCTGTACTTTATAAGTATTAAAGTTTTTGATTTCCGCAAAAATAGCGGCAAGCACGTGTTCGCTCATGTCGCTTGCCAAATAGGGATCCACCACTCGGGTTATAGGAACCTTACTTGGTGCGGTTTTATCCTCAAAAATATAGTCTACCCCTGCCCCTGCAGATGCTATGCATTGCAAGTTTGGATACTCGCCCAGACTACCTTCCGGATGTTTCCAAATAAGCGCCATTAGGATGTCTTGCTTGGGATGCTCCTCTAGATAGCTATACACTTTCAAATTTGGATCCGCTTTTAACAAAACGTTTTTCCAAAGGTCAATCTTGCCGTCCTGTCGTATGATTACTATTGCCATTTAATCCAATATATCTAAGGCCTTTGAGAATTCTTCCCCAAAAAGCCAGTTTTCTGTTTGTGAGTGTTGATAGGTCTTAACGATGCGTTCCTTAAACTCTGATAGGAGTCCATTTTGGGAAACAAATTGCGTCATTTCGGTAAAGGAATTCGCCATGCTCTTATAAAAGGAATCGGGAACATTACGATCTATAGAAAAAGTCTGACCTATTTCCAGATTAAAACACATCAGCTCTGCCACCAAGCTGGGCTCCACCCCCAATTTTAAAAAATGCTTTATGAATTTTTGGGCTACCGATCGCCTTGCTTTAGGCCGTTTACGTTTTAAAGGAAAATACTCGTTAGAAATTTTGGTCTTCGCTTCTTGCACCAATTTATCCTCTTTCGGATTAAAGATGAAGTCATAATAGGTTTTTACGTCCGGAAAGCGTTCGTACAAATCTATCAGTTGAAATTCTAATTCTTCTTTAGGTAATTCTGAAACGTAGGTTTTTAGGGCTCTCTTACTCATAAAAAAAGGTGTATTCAAAAATACAATTTGCCTTTAAAAAACAGGTGATTCCTTCAAAATAATCGCGAAAACTCATAAAATCTGTATAATTAAGTAGGAATACCTTAGGATAATAGGCAATAAAAATGTATTATGTTTTCTTTTAGAATTTCTAACATACACATACGCAATATATATGAGGCAACTAAAGATAATTAAGCAGGTAACGAATCGCGAGTCCAAGTCCTTGGACAAATATCTGCAAGATATTAGTAAAATAGATTTGATTACCGCAAATGAAGAAGTTGAACTAGCGCAACGCATAAAAAAAGGGGATCAGATTGCACTAGAAAAATTGACTATCGCCAACCTCAGGTTTGTGGTATCCGTAGCAAAACAATATCAGAATCAAGGCTTAAAATTGCCGGATTTAATTAATGAAGGCAACTTGGGACTTGTTAAAGCGGCAAAACGGTTTGATGAGACAAGGGGATTTAAGTTTATCTCCTATGCCGTTTGGTGGATTAGGCAATCTATTTTGCAAGCGTTGGCAGAGCAATCAAGAGTGGTGCGCTTACCGTTGAATAAAATTGGCTCCATCAATAAAATCAAAAAAACCTTTTCTTATTTGGAGCAAGCACATGAGCGTCCACCTTCCCCTGAGGAAATTGCCAAAGAGTTGGAAATGACCGTTACCGAGGTTAAACAATCCTTAAAGAATTCGGGCAGACACGTCTCCATGGATGCACCTTTACGCGAGGGAGAGGATTCCAATCTTTATGATGTATTGCGTTCCGGGGAATCTCCAAGACCTGATAACCAATTGATACAGCAATCCCTAAACACGGAAATAAACAGGGCACTGGATACTTTGTCCCCAAGGGAAGCCGATGTTGTAAAGCTCTATTATGGTATTGGCGACCAGCAGTCCATGACCCTAGCGGAGATAGGACAAACTTTTGACCTTACAAGGGAACGCGTGCGACAGATTAGGGAAAAAGCAATTCGCAAACTGAGACATGCCTCCAGAAGCAAATTGTTAAAGACCTATTTGGGATAATGGTATAGATTTTTTTTAATCAAAAAAGCACCTTCTTTCTAGAAGGTGCTTTTTCTTTATAAACACTGAACACTAAACTAAGAATAGGATAACTTGCTGATATTAAAATCAACAAGGATGTCGTTTAAATCCTGAATAAAATTCTGATACGAGTTGTTGTCTTGATTTTGGTATGCCATAAGTAAAGATTTTGGGGTTAATTTGAAAAGTGGACTACATATAATCCAATTCCACTAATTCGTTAAGGCTTAAAATTTCGTTTAAATCTTGAAGGAACACTAAATATTCCTCTCCGTAGGTGTCGTAAAGCATTTGGTCTTTTAATTGATTAGTAAATTAAGATTTGGTAATATTAAATTACATCGTAAACATAAATCAAACATGGAACGCTCACAATAAAATGTGGTGTACGCTTTTATTTTTGTTGTCAAACTGTGGATTGTAGTTGGTATGAATTCTCTAAGATTTTGAAATAGGGTTCTAGCTTAAATCCTTGGACTACCCCGTTTATCAAAGGAATGTGCATTTCACCGGAATTTAACCTGATAGGATAACCCTGCAGTAATCGATAAAAAGAATTCGCCCGAGCTAAAGGCCAGTTCCTGCCGGTTTACCCCAATGTTGGCTTTGTATTGGTTGCTGTTGTTCTTTGTTGCGAATTGATACTCGAACCGCACCCTTTGCGCCTCCAAATACAATAAGGTCTGTGCCAGCAATTCCCCATCCACAATAAACTGATTCATTTCGGTATCAAAACCGTAACCTAAGTTCAATCCCAGCCAATTATTACCATCTTTTAAATAGCGACGTACCAAGACACTTCCGGAAACTCCTATGCCCTTTACCGCATCTGGCACCACAAAGGGTCTGGCGGAGACATAATAATTACCCCTGTACAATCCAAAACTACCTGTGAGGATGGTGGCAGCATCGGTAGCAAAAGATAAATGTCGAAATCCCAGGGAAGCCTCCAAGGCATTGGGAAGTTCTTTAACGACCTCCGCCCCTAGCCTATGTCTTGGGAAAATTTCGGAGTCTGAAAATCCGTAATTGAAATAACCGCTGAGCGATTTGGAAATTTTGGGATATGCATCAACTTCGGCCTGTAGGCCATCGATATTAAAACGCTTATTATAGTTGATGCGCGGCAACAGCACGCCCCATTTCGTTTCTTTTCGGTATTCTACGGCACCATAGTACATGGGGTCCAAAACTTGGTCGAACACCTCGCCCTCCGTGTATATGGTAATCGATTGTTTTCGTTCTTCGGCCAGCTTGGTAGCCTTTAGCTTGTTCTGCAGCAATTGGGCATTTCCTATCTGCTCCAGTAGTTCTTCTTTTAGGGAACTGATGTCCGCATCCTCCTCCAAATAAAGTAATGCCTTGTTCGCCAGTCCCAATGCTATATGCAAATTGTCCGCATACTGCTCATTTTTTATAGCTCCCATCCAGACTTCCTTATTTCCTTTTTCCTTGCTAGTTATTCTATTGAATTGTAAGCGTGCTTCATCATATTCTTGGTCCCAACTGTAGGTCTTGGCCAACAAACTATGAACATCAACATATTCCGGATAGCGCGTCAGCACCTGTATTAAAGTATCCCGTGCCTCGGCTCTTTTTCCTTCAAAAGCCAAATCCCTTGCCGTAAAATAAGAAGCATCCGGATTGCCATTATAGGCATATTCCTGACCAGCAACGGTGTTCAAAAATAAGGCCAAGAGGACTGTTATAGCTAGTTTTATCGGCTTCATGGCATATCCAAATTAACAATGGGTGTGGCCTTTGCCGATTTTTGTCCGGCCGCACGTTGTATTTTTTCACTAAGCAATGCGTAATTTAGCTTATGCCGTTCTATTTGATGTAAAAGTGGACTAATATCTTGCTGTGGGTCGGCCCAAAAATAGGTATCCAACAAGGCAGCGTATCCATCTGCATAATCCGGATATTTTCTGATTACTTCTTTTAAGGTAGTGACCGATTTATTATACTCCTTTTTCCAAGAATAGATGCGCCCTTTTAGAATCTCCGTGTCCGCGTGCCGTGGTATTTGGGATAGTATATGTTCACAAAGCAGCAATGCCCTGTCCCAATCCTTATCAAAGGCCAGTTTTCTTGCGGTAGCATAGGCATCATCAAAATCTTTCCCATTAAACACACTTTGCAACCATATCATTTCCGTTTTGGAAAATTCCGGCTTGTCGTTTGCAACGGATGACATGGTACTGGGAATAATTTTATCGTTCTGTGTGACATATCTATTGACGGATTTGCTGTAGCTAAATCGCTCTTTGATGCTGGTAATTAAAGCATCCGAAATCTCATTGTCCATAAAACTGAGGTTGGTATGTAGTTCGGTTACATCGCCATCCGTCAGAAAAGAGGATCCGTAAACGTAGTCCTTAATGTTGTTTGCCGCCCTATACAAGGGAATTTCCTTATCAAGATCAATTCCATTTTTGGCAAGTACGCCATTGCCCAACCAACCTACAGTCTTTGGCACTCTTAAGGCATAGGTTTTGTCCAACAAGGAAATGATGGCAGGAGCAATATCCGCATGGGAGGCAAGAGTATTTATTTCCGCTGGCTGTTTCAATAAAGGACTATATACCAACAACGGCACCTGATAGCGTTTTAATGCATTTTCCGACGGAATATTCCGATTGAGATGGCTTCCCGTAATTATGTAAATGGTATTTTTATATGCCTTTGATTTCTTTTCGGTATTAAAAAAGGCATGAATGGCTTCGTCCGCATAGCTGTAACTTGAAAATAGTTCCAAATTATGACCAATGAATCGTTGGGTCTTTTCATCCATACTTGAACCGACGAGTACTTGTTCGACCTTACTTTCATATAAGCCAGCATTGGGTATGGAATAAGGGGTTTTGGTGCTTAAGGTCTGGAATACTTCCAGTCGGGGTTTCTTGTCAGTAGATTTTCTTTCCTCCGCATAACGTTGGAATAAGGCATCGTCTGGATAACCCAAAGAGATTCCAGCGGCATCTTCCTCCTGTAGGTTGTACTCGGTGCCAAATACCGTCTTGTCCAATGTCTGGTCTACGCCCTCTTGCACCAAAAAGCGATCATAGCTATTTAAAGCACTATTTCCGCCATAGTTAAAGGAAGTTTCATAACCGTTTTGCTTCAAAATACTGAATAAAGTATGCCTATGCGCAAAGCCTTCCAGATTTGTGAAACCAGTTTCCCCAAAGGGCAGGGAACCTATTACGGTCGGTAAGGCCGCTTCGCCTTCGCCCGTATTGCTAAGGAAATTTGGCCAGTATAGGGATTCTCCCACCAGTTCCTGCAAGTGTGGCATGATGCCGCTGTAACTGCCCTCGGCATCCACGAAATCCTTTCCAAGTCCTTCTACGATAAGAATTTTGACATGCGGTTTTTCCGTCCCAAGATTAAAATACGGTTGTAAATCATTTGTTGGAACATAAAGCCTAGCCAAAGGATATTCTTCGCTACCCTCATAGGTATCCACCTCAAATACAGTACTGTATAAAGTTTCCAAAAGATGCTGGGTCTTGTTTTCATTTATAGGCTTCCTGTCTGAATATAAAGTCGCCAAAAACATACTGAACAAAATAATGGTAAACGGATACATTCTGCTGATCACTTTGTAAAATGGAGCGGTGTATCGATATAAAAAATGACAGGCAAGTAAGGTAATGGCAACCGCCAAAAGTGCTTTTAGAATATCAAATTGGACATGCTGACCGCTATTGCCAAACAGACCGTTAGCTCCAAGCGGCTCGTAATTCGCGATAAAATAGGTAATCAGGAAGCCTTCTAAAAGAAGGAGTGCAGCGAAAATTAGGCGCACCGACCTAAAACCAAGATTGTATTTCTTGTTTTCCAGCAGATTGAAAACAAAGGCGAACACCACCGAACAAACCGCAGCATAGCCCAAATGATGTAACATGAGAATAAATAGACTCCTGTTTAAGATACTATCCAAAACACCCGTAATATAAAGTACCGTATTCTGATAGACCGATAAGAGCAACAATCCCACAAAAAAAGTGATCACCAAAGGAATATAATCCTTTAACGTTTTGCCCTCGACCTGTATGTTAGTTTCCTCTACTTGCATGATTACGTCGCTTTCGCAAATCCTTTACGTACCTGTGTTCCCCAGCCCGATTTAATTTTGAACAGTTTTTTATAATTGCCACGTATAGCCGCCCAAACCATAAAAGGATGGTAGACAAAAGGTTCTATTAAGGCGCAGAGCATCAATAGTAAAATATCCTTGGTTTTGTTGTATTCGTTATAGGAATACACGTCCCATAAAATCGCGTAGAACGAAAACATGACCGAAAAAACATATACCGTTGTGGTTATGGCCAAAAAGAACTCCCAATTGAGTATGCCCAGCCAATAAAAAAGAATGATGGTAAAAAACCCGAAAAACTCCAATATGGGTGCCAACCATTCGTAAAAAAACCAATACGGATAGCTCAACATGCCCAACCTGCCGAATTTAGGGTTAAAGAACATATCCTTATGCTTAAAAAGTGTTTCCAGATTTCCGCGTGCCCAACGGTCGCGCTGGTTAATGAGTATTTTCCTGTCTTCCGGCACTTCTGTCCAACAGAGCGGATCGGGAATATATTCTATGGTATAGGGTAGCTTTCGCTCGTGCATATACCGCCGCATTTTAAAAACAATTTCCATATCCTCGCCAACGGTATTTGTATCATACCCGCCTACGGCCAAGGCTATTTCGCGGTCAAAAAAACCAAAGGCACCTGAAATAATAAGCAAACTGTCTATTCTGCCCCAAGCCATTCTGCCTAGGATAAAGGAGCGTGTATATTCCAGCAATTGAAATCTGGCCAGCCAGTTGGACGGAAGTTTAATTTCCTCCAATTGGCCGCCTTGTATGATACAGGAATTGGCTACGCGTATGACGCCGCCCACGGCAATGACCCTTTTTTCCGAACGTTGAAAAAACGATTTGACCACGTGCAAAAGCGCATCCGGCAATAAAAGACAGTCCACATCTATGCAGCCTACATATTGATTGGTGGATAAGGCCATTCCGGTATTCAAAGCATCGGATTTTCCTCCATTTTCCTTATCTATGACCGTTAACTTGGAAAAAGCCTTGTGAGGCGATTTATAGATGCCCCTAATGGTCTTCGATTTCCAATTGGGGTCTATTTCCTGTTCTATTTTTATGAGATCATAGGCCGTTATCATTTTCTGCAAAGTATCGTCCTTGCTTCCGTCGTTTACCACCATTACCTCATAATTTACATAGCGAAGGGACATTAAGGAGCGGATATTTTCCACGATCGTAAGGCCTTCGTTATAGGCAGGGGCAACAATCGTAATGCTAGGTGCCAAGGGCGATGCCATTAATTTGGACATATCCCCAAAGCTGTTCTTATTTCTGTAGTGGATAGAATTTCTGGTAGAAAAGTAGCCCATACCAATGAACAAAACGAATAGCGTGAGCGTAAACATGAAAAAAACGATGTTTATATACTCTAGCACGATATCGAATGTTCCGCTACCCATTATTCCTTTTCGTATAGTTTAGACGAAGTGGCACACAAATGATCGAACATAGTGCTCCCGTAAGTATTATCCCTTTTGCTGTCTTTTACGGCAATGGTTTTATCTACGGTGGGTGCCACATCAAAGGCTATGGCGAACATTTCATTTTCTGTCTTTTCCAAAATCTTATTCTGTTCCCATGCAAAAGGTTTGGTTTCCGCAGGTGCTTTCTGTTCGGTTGTTCCCAAAAGCTTTGCGTTTAATTGTTTCAAGGTTTGCGAAGCCGCTTCCCGTATGACTTTACTATCACTTACAACCAGGTCTTTAAGTAGCGGTATTTCCTTTTCATCACCAACTTCGGCAATCTCCTTTAAAAGCATGAGTTGCATCTCGATATCCCTTCCTTCAATAAGAATATGGAACATACTTTGATGTGATGCATTCGTGGGAATTTTAAAATAGTGAATCGCCTTTTCCGTTCTAGAAAAAAAGCTTATCAAAGTAGATATCCTTTCCTTTACCTGAGCATTGTTTTCCTGCTCCAAGAGGATTTTTAAATAAGGCACCTCCCTTTGATCGCCCCATTCTTCAATATCTTCCAAAAGCAGTATGGTGTTTAATAGCTCATCCGTATAAAACATAGGTTTTGGAATGATGTGCGCCTTTTCCAAAGTGCTAGGCTTTTTATTGGAATCGTTGGTTTTTGATTTTTTTGGAACAGGAATTTCTTTCTTAGGCCCAAAGGCATCGGACCAATCTATTTCCAGATTCATTTCTTTATTTTTTATTTCGGTTTTAACTGTAACAAGCACATAACTAACGGGGAAATCAGCCAAGGCTTCGGGTGCGATAGCATCGGAAAAAATCACCTCTGGTTGCTGGTATTGTGTATTCTGGTCGCTACGCTCGCCGTCCATCTTATTTTCATTCGACTCAAAAACTTCTATGCTCATTATACACGATTTCACTTCCTCGTATATGACTGTCAAATCCTTTGGTAACACTTCCTTTTCTATGCGATCCAACCCAGAAGAGTTGCTTCTTATGACTACGTCTTCGTAAACAACGAACAACTCGTTGAGCGGAACTGTTTTATCCTCTTCAGTAAGGGCCACCACAATCGGTAAAAAGTCGAACACCAATTCTTTTTCTAAGGGCAACGAACCGACTTCCTCCAAATTTACCATGATATCCGCTATTGGTTTGTATGCATCTTCTTTGTTAGTTGATGTTTTAGTAGGTACATCGGAAAATTCACTTATTTCATCTGTAACAATGGGTAAGAATAATAGTTCGGATGCTATAATCTCCCTAGAATGTATAACATCTGATGGAATCGTAATGGCAACCGTTTCATAGCAAACCTCCAAATTTTGTACATCCTCTAGTTCGTTTTCCTCTGCACTAGGTAACATACTATCTAAAATGCGATGGTTTACCGGTATTTTGGCATCGGAAGTTTCAAGTGCTGTTGGCGGCAAGATATCATTAGACCGAAGTATATCCAGGCTGGGAGGATTTTCCTCTATTGCGGCTTCTGGCTTTTCAAAATCTGACTTGGGTAAAATGCCCTGAGTGGGAAGTACACCTTCCGGCCTAATCGTATTTAATGCACTAATGGCCTTTCCCTTAACGGTAAAAGCCACTTCATTCGTAATAATAGCCTCAAGAAAACCAATATCTTCTTCTGTACCCAATTGGGACAATGCCTCTAGTAGGTACATTTTGACATCCGCGGTACATTTCCAAAAAATGGTTTTCAAAACGGGAACTGCATCGGTAACGTTGAAATCCCGAATACAAAAAATGACTTCCTTCTTAATATGGTTGTTGTTGTGTCGCAAGAGTTCTATTAAAGAGGCGCTTGCATCGTTTTGATTATAATTTTTAATGAGCCTAAGGGCAAACAAAACCACATGATTGTTCTTCGAAGTCAACCAAAGTCGAAACGGTGGCGGACGATAATCCTTTTTATCAAGGACAACATCCAGAAGTTTTAATTGCTGCCACTCCGAAATGCGGTATTTGGTATGGTCCAGAAAATAGTTGATGCCTTCTGCATTAAGACTGACCGTTGCCAGCTCTGCCTGTTTTCTAATAGTAGGGCGTTTGTCGTTAATGAAGCCGGTTATGTGTCCGTAGGATTCCCTGACCTGCATTTGTGTTAGTTCATAAATGCCCTTGGAGACGCGCTCCCAACGCCAGCTTCTTAATTTTTGGTAGGCATCTTTGTGCAACTCTAGTTCTTGGTAGATACGAAAAAGCTCTAATCTGGTATTTCCGGCTACATCTTTTCTTAAATCGAGTAAAACTGCGGTAAGTACCTCACGGTCAAAGGGATGTTTTATAAGTTCCCTTATTTGAATTTTTAGGTCTATATAATTAAATTGTTCTTTCTTCTCCCCGTTTTCGTCATAAAACAGGAACTCGCAGATCATTGGGGAAAACACCTTCCGTTTCGCCATAATCAGTTTTCCCTTTCTTGACAGTCGGTTCCTAAAAAAGAAGACGGTTCCAAAGTACACCAATGCCAATACGACAAAGAACAGCGAAAGCCCCCAAAGTAGATCCGTCGGGATTTTTGGGGCACTGATCAGTGCCTTTAGCGAATATGTCCTTGACAGGTAGTTCAAATTGTTGCTTTCTTAAGTTCACGTGCTATCCTTACCACAAGTTCGGACGGACTCACAGGCTTGGAAATAAAATCGTTGGCGCCCAGTTCAAAGGCACTAAGCACATTTTCCTCATTACCGGCAGATGAAATAATGATTATCGGGGTTTGTGATAAAAGCTCGGATCTTACGTAGTTAATGAGCTCCATTCCAGAAAAATAAGGCATCATGATATCGCATATAATCATATCCGGCATGGTATGGGTCAGGTATTCCTTTACCTGTTTACCATCCATAACATGGTTTACTTTATACCCCGCCTTTTGGAGTCTAAAGTTGAGTAACGATGCTAGAAGTTCATCATCATCCGCCAAAAGAATGGTTTTTTCTGTCATATCATCTCTTTTTCAATTTTTCGAATTCAAGATCTATTAAGCCCTCTTTTGTTGGGTACAATCCTAAAAACTGCTTAAAAAAGGTTTCTACTTTGGGCATTTCCTTATGTTTGCAGCCGTCCTCGATGCCTAGGATAAGATTTTTTAAATCAATAGTGTTCATGAGTGCCAAACCTGCTTTGATTTTATGGGCGGCTAAATACACTTCTTCAAAATTCTGGTTTGAAATACCAATTTTAACCGCACCTATGAACTCATAGATATTTTGCTTAAATAAGCGTATAAGTTCCTCTAAGATAGGAATTTCGCCATAGCACTCGTCTAAGATATGGGTAAGGTCAACAGTTTCACTACCTCGAACGATAATGGTTTTTTGTTGTAATAGTTCTAGGCTTGCCTGGGTAAGGTTGCGCTCTTTTTTTCTTTTTAATAGTTTTATCATCAGCTCGTTTAAGGTGTATGGTTTTAGTAAAAAATCGTTTATACCAGAGTTATAACACTGTTCTTGGTCCTGTGCGGTAAAATCTGCACTAAAGGCAATAATTGGAATCTTACTTATTTTCTGGTCTTCCAGGGAACGGATATTCCTGGAGATTTCAAAGCCGCTCATGCCAGGCATTTTCAAATCCATTAAGATAATATCAATATCCTGTAGTTGTAGTAATGCCATACCCTCTTTGGCATTGGCGGTAACAAAGGTCTTGCAGTCCCATTTATTAAGTTGTTCACAAATTAAATGTTGGTTAAGCTCATTATCTTCGAAAACTAATATTTTCGTGCCTCTCAATAGCTTTTTTCCTTTTTGGCTACGAATGGCGTGCGGTTTACTTTGCGTTATATTTTGAATATTCCCTTTTTTGAACGGAATTGCCAACGTAAAGGCTGTCCCTTTACCCAAGCTACTTGTAACCTTAATCGTACCCCCTTGTTTTTCAATGATTTCCTTAACGATACTAAGCCCTAGCCCAGAACCACCATATTTTTGGAACGTATCTTTTCCTCCTTGTTTAAACCGGTCAAAAACAACATTTAATTGTTCTTCAGACATACCAATACCTGTATCCTCAACCAAAAAGGTCAATACATAAATATCTTTTTGTAATTCCTTAAGACGTACGGAAAGTTTAATATATCCTTTGTCAACAAATTTTATGGCATTGCCTAAAAGGTTCAATAAAACCTGTGAAAGTTTTGAAGGGTCTCCTATAAGAATTTTAGGAATACCGGGAGCGATATCAATTTTTAATGAAACCGATTTGTTTACGATCAAGGTTTGGCACAGGAACATGACATCTTTTATCAATCCATGTAAATTAAAATCAATTGAGTCAAAATCCTCGGTTCCCGAGGTAAGTTTTGAGTACTCCAAAACTTCGTTTACGACCTCCATCAAAGAATAGGAGGCGGTTTGTATGGCATCCACTTTTTTCAACTGGCTCGGTGTTAGCCTATCCTCCTTTAGAAGATTTGTGAATCCAATGATACCATTCAAGGGAGTTCTGATTTCATGGCTTACGTGCGCAATGAGCTTATTTCCCTGTGCGTAATTTATAGTTGACTTTATTTCCTTAACGATTTCATCTGGTTTTGAACCAGACCCGGAACCGAATATTTGAGTGTTTAAATGCACTTTAAATCTATTAAAGGAATTTTTAAGTTCCTTAGCTTCTTGGGCATTCAATTCTTCAAAAGAAAAGCCATTTAGGGAGGCTTCCAACTCGGACAATTGACCAAGTAAATCTGTAGTTTTTAGTTTGGACATAGGTTAATACTCCTGTATTTTGATGGTTTTTACATTGTAATTCTTTTTAAAATTCTTCTTTTACGCCCCTGCTGGCAATAAAATGTTTAGAAGGCTTTCTATTCTGTTGTGAAAACGGTTTATTTGTAGGTCTAAAAAATATACCCATGAAAGTATTTGGCTACATTATTCTTGCATTGTCGTTATTTTCCTGCAAACAGGAGAAAACTAGAACTGAAGAACCTGCTGAGGAACGCGCAAAACGCATCCATGAAAAGGTAATTACCTTGGATACCCATGCGGATATCAATACGAAAAATTTTACCGACTCGGTTAACTACACACAACGTTTGGATACGCAGGTAAATCTGCCGAAAATGGAAGAGGGAGGTTTGGATGTGGCTTGGTTTATTGTCTATACCGGACAGGATTCCTTGAACGCGGCGGGATATGCCAAGGCAAAAGAAAATGCGATGGACAAGTTTGCAGCGATACGCAGGTTATGCGAAGTCTATGCGCCCGATAGAATAGCATTGGCCACGACATCGGACGACGTGCGCCGTATTGATGCCGCAGGAAAAAAAGTCGCCATGATCGGTGTGGAGAACGCCTACCCCATGGGAGAAGATCTTGCTGCTTTTCAACAGTATTATGATTTAGGGGCACGCTATATTTCCCTTTCCCATAATGGCCATAGTCAGTTTTGCGATTCCAATACCGGAGAAAAAGATTCCGTTTGGCTACATAACGGACTTAGTGACTTGGGTAAGCAGGCTGTTGCCGAAATGAACAGATTGGGGATGATGATCGATGTTTCCCATCCTTCTAAAGCGGCAATGGAACAAATGGTGGCCCTGTCCAAAGCTCCCATTATTGCCTCCCACTCCTCTGCCCGTGCCTTGTGCGGTCACAGCAGAAACTTGGATGACGACCAACTAAAACTAATGAAACAGAACGGTGGCGTAGTGCAGACCGTTGCCTTTAGTTCTTATTTGAACACCCAAAAGGACGAGGCCAAAGCGGCCTTTATGAAAGGTATATATCATACCGTGGCAGATTCTCTTGGTATTGAATGGTTTGAAAGATCACAGTTTAACGAATTGACGGATACCCAAAAAGATTCCTTTATGGAGAATTATCCAAAAGTAATCCAGATCGGTAAGGAATTAGTCGCCAAAAATCCCGATGCCCCAAAGGGCGTAACCTTAGGTGATTTTGTAGACCATATAGATTACATGGTAAAGCTTATAGGAATAGACCATGTAGGCATTAGTTCCGATTTTGATGGCGGCGGAGGCATAGAAGGATGGTCAGATGCCTCGGAAACCTTCAACGTAACATTAGAACTGGTAAAACGTGGTTATACCGAGGAAGAAATTGGAAAACTATGGAGCGGCAACTTGCTTAGGGTTCTAGATGAGGTACAGGCCGTGGCCAAAACAATGTCCCAAAGCTAAGGAATTGTATAGAGATAAAGTACCTATTGCTATACTGCCGCCGCCAAGCGGTCTTTTACAAATTCTATCCTTGTTTTTCCGTGGGGTTTGGGTTTACCGTTTTCGCCCAAGTTGACCATGATGATATTATCAACGGTAACAATGGTTTCGTGGTTCATTTTATTGCGTACCTCACAGTTGAGGGTCAAGGATGTTTTTCCGAATTTGACGACCTCGATTCCAATTTCAATCACATCGCCCTGTTTTGCAGCACTCATAAAATTGATTTCGGACATATATTTAGTTACTATTTTAGCATTTTCTAGCTGTACAATGCTGTAAAGGGCAGCTTCCTCGTCTATCCAAGCCAAAACCTTACCGCCAAATAACGTTCCGTTGGAATTCAGGTCTTCTGGTTTTACTAGTTTTCTGGTATGAAATCTCATATCAATTACGTTTTAGAATGACAAAATTAGACGGAAAAACACTACTTGATGCCCTCTTTTTCTTTTTAACATGCACATTTACCGATACAAAAAGTATTTCCGTCGCTTTGTGACAATA